>Ga0075436_100001526_pt1 | contig 15807 bp, 21 predicted proteins | sample RhiMethybrSRZTD5_FD_75303 | JGI IMG/M metagenome (GOLD analysis project Ga0075436, IMG submission 75303) | Populus rhizosphere microbial communities from Tennessee, USA - Rhizosphere MetaG P. TD hybrid SRZTD5 | ecosystem: Host-associated > Plants > Roots > Rhizosphere > Soil | place: USA...
CCCTCCCACAGCTCGTCCGAGCCCCGGTGCAGCAGATGCTCGAGCACCCGAATCGTCACACCCGAAAAGTCGGCGAGCCGGTCTTTCAGACGCGGGTTACCCGTGGCGGTCCACAGGTCGCGCACTTCGAGCGCCTTGAACTCGAACGCCTTTTCGGCGGTGAGATGGTTTTCGCGGATCAGGCCCGCGACGCCGCTCAGGAACTCCTTGTCCTCGAGCATCAGGAGCTGCGCGTCGAAAATCCGGGCCTCGTCCACGCCCGCGCGGTCCTCGGCCTTGAGCTTCAGGTCCTGGAGGTAGCCCTTCACGTCGCGCACGGCGGCCCGCAGGCGACGGACTTCTTTCTCGACCTGCGAGCGGGGCACCACGCGGTGCGGCACCTCGGGCATGGTCCAGCGGACCACGACCGCGGGCCCCACGGCGATGCCGGCCGACACGCCGATCCCCTTGAGCAGGCGATCGCTCATGGCCGATCGTCGTCCTCTCGCTCTTCGGCCTCGCGCATCTCCGCCTCTCGAACCTCCGCCGTCAGATGCATCTCGTGAAATCCGTCGGCGACGAGGGCGAGCAGCGCCTGCATCGCCTGCTCCGCGTCCTCGCCGTCGGTCCTGATGAGCAGCGAGGATCCGCACTCCGCCGCGAGCATCATGACGCCCATGATGCTCTTGCCGTTCACGGTGAGATCGTCCTTCTTGACCTCGATTCCCGCCTTGAAGCGACCGGCCAGCTTGACGAACTCCGCCGCCGGCCGCGCGTGCATGCCGAGGGGGTTGACGATCTTCGCCTCGCGCTCGATCACGGCCATAACCACCCCGCGAGGGTCGCGAGCGCCAGGAGCGCCAGGCCCAGCCGCACGCCGCTGAGCCGGGCGCGCAGCCACCACAGCACGGCAAATCCACCGGCGGCGACGCCGGCGAGCGCGACCCGCGACCAGCCGACGAACCCGTTGCTCAGATAGTGCGCGACGAGCGGCAGGGCGGCACCCACCACGAACGCCATGGCCGGCCCCGAGACAGCGGTGGCCCGCTGCAGCAGCGGCTGGCGCAGCGCCACGGCCACGCGCATCCCGTGTGTCCACCCCGCCCGCAGCGCCCACCAGCGCAACGCCACGTGACCGGCGTTGAAGAGCACGAGGAAGCCCAGCACGGCCGAAAGCCCCAACCCGAGCGCCACGCCGATGAGCGCCAGCCCCGACGTGAACGGCAGCCACCCCGCCCAGACCAGCCGGTCGCCGAGCGAGCCCAGCGGCCCGCACAGGGCGGTGCGCAGCCGCTCCACCTGCTCGGGAGGCACGCCCTCGTGCTCCGCCCGCGCGGCAGCGCCCACCGCGAGGCCGCACAGATACGGATGCGCATTAAAGAAGTGCGCCCCGCGCGCCACGGCCCCCCGGTAGACCGCGCCGTCGCCCGCGACGCGCAGGTCGCGCAGCAGCGGCTCCTCGGCCACTCCCATGCCGACCCCCTGCATGCGCTCGTAGTTCCACGAGCCCTGCACCGTGAACAACCGAAGCAGGCTGCGGCCGAAGGCGGGGCGGGCGCGCCGGGCGGCAGTCATCGCAGCCATACCGCCGCGGCTCCGCTCACGACGCCGGCGGCGAACCAACGCAGGTCCGGCCCGCGGCCCACCAGGCGCAGCGTGCCCGCGGTCCCCACGGCGAGGGCGGCCCCCACCGCGGCGACATCGAGCAGTATCACGCCCCGCACGCTGATCGTGCCCGCCAGATAGGTGCGGGCGAGCAGCGCGAGGCCCAGCCCGAGCGCGGTGACGAGCGCGGCGCGCACCGCATCGCGCAAGATCGCCTTGGTGTGCAGCCGCAACAGCACGCGGGCGTCCCCCGCTTCCAGCGCGGCCGTGGCGCGCCGCACGGCCCGGGCGTTGAGGCGGCGCACCGCGTGCAGGCTCACGCCGCCGGCCATCCCGCTGATCAGCCCCACCAGGGCGCCGAGCCCGAGACCGAGCGTGCCGGCGGCGGCGTGGGCCACGCTCACGGCGGCGACGGTCGCGGGCCCGTATTCCGGGTAGCGTGCCGCGCCCACGGGCAGCACTTCGTACTGAAACAGCTCGAACAGCACGCCCAGCGACAGGCCGGTCCAGACGTCGCCCAGCATCGCGCCGGCGATGGGCCCGGCCACGAGCGGCCGCGCGATCATCATCTGGGGGACGCTCACCAGGTCGAGGCCGACGAAGGTCCCCCAGGCGAGCAGCCCCAACAGCAGCCCCAGGCTCACGTGAAATCCTCCAGGGGCACCGGCGCGGCCGTGGGCACGTCCTGCGCCGTGACCGCGATCCCGCGGGCCGCGAGCGCCTTGAGCTGCGCCGCCTCGGCGTCGCTCAAGTAGACGTAGCGCAGCCGGGGCGAGCGACCCGGGCGGTGGTGCAGACCGCCGATGTTGATGCCGGGCACGCGCTGGCTGTCGCTCGCGAGGCTCGCCAGCGTCTCGATATCGCCGGCGACGAGCAGGCCGACACGCGTGTCGCGCTTCCACTCGGGAAGACACGTCTGTGCTTCCGCGGTCGACGCGAACACCACGTCGATGCCGGCGGGGACGCCCATCCGGTAGAGCTCCTGCTCCCAGGTGCTCGCGCGCACCGCGTCATCTACCAGCACGATAAATCCCACGTTGAGCGGTTTCCCCCAGCCGACCACGACCTGGCCGTGGATGAGGCGGTCGTCGATGCGATACAGCGCGATGCTCATGCGGCCGGCGTCCGGATCGCCCGACTGCCGGCCTCGGCCGCCCGCCGGGCTGCGTCGGCCGGCGGCAGGTCGCGATGGAAGACGAAGTCGAGGAGCATCGCCAGATTCACGCCCGTCACCACCGCCACGTCGGACCGGCCGCGCGCCAACCGCACCGAGCTCGTGAGGCACGAGCCGCCGGGGAGGTCTACGAACAGCACGGCCGGCGTGTTGCCGATCGCCTGGGTGAGGCGCTCCGCGAGCGCTCCGGTATCGCACCCGTCGTTCGACACGGGGACGAGGGCGTCGTTCACGCCGGTGATCGCAGCGACGGCGGCGAGCAGCGCCTGTGCCACGGCCGCGTGCGACACGATCACCCCGCGCAGGGGCTCACTCATTGTCCTCCTCGAGGTACTCCTGCAGCTGGCGGCGTTCCGCGAGCCGCTTGAGCAGCCGGTCGTTGAAGGCGCGGGCCGAGTCCACGCCGCTGTAGCGGAGCAGGTGGTTCATCGCCACGACCTCGCAGATCACGGTCAGGTTCTTGCCGGGATTGAGCGGCACCGTGACCATCGGGAGGGTGACATCGAGCACGCGCGTCGTCTGGCCGTCGATCCCGGTGCGATCGTAGGCGCGGCCGGCATCCCAGTCGTCGAGCTGCACGACGACCTCGATGCGCTTCTGCTGCCGCACGGCCCGCACGCCGAACAGGGCGCGGATGTCGATGAGCCCGACGCCGCGGATCTCCATGTAGTGCTGCGCCAGCTCGTGGCCGCGGCCGATCAGGACGTCGTTGCCGCGGCGCGTGATGTGGACGACGTCGTCCGCGACCAGGCGGTGGCCGCGCTCCACCAGGTCGAGCACGCACTCGCTCTTGCCGATCCCCGACTTGCCGAGGAACAGCAGGCCCACGCCGAACACGTCGGCGAGCGAGGCGTGCACGCTGGTGGTCGGCGCGAATACGTCGTCCAGGAATGGCTTGAGGCGGCGGTAGAACTCGGCCGTCTTGAGCCGGGTGCGGATGACCGCGACGCCCTTGGCGCGCGCCAGCTCCACCAGCTCGCCGGGCGGCTCCTGCCCCTTCGAGATCACGACGCACGGCAGATCGAACGAGAACAGCGTCTCGAGCGCGCGGCGGCGCGCGGCGGCGTCGAGCGACGCGAGATAGGTGACTTCGGTCTCGCCCAGGATGTGGAGGCGATCCGCGGCGAACCGCTTGGTGTAGCCGGCGAGCACCAGGCCGGGGCTCGAGGCTTCGGGGGTCCGTATCTCGCGGTCGAGTCCGATGTCCCCCGTCAGCGCCTCGAGCTGCAGCGGATCGCCGCGCTGCTCGAGCAGGTCCCGCACCTTGGGCGCTTTCACGAGGCGCGACGCCGCACGGGGGACTTGTCCAGCTGGCGACGCACCTTCGCGGCGGCGAGGTTCAAGGCGCTGCTCTGGTCCGCCCCGCGGGCCGTACCGACGTGCAGGACCCCGCGGGCGGCATGCAGCCGCACCTCCACGCTCGGCCGGCCGTGGTCGGCGTCGAACACCACCCGGGCGTCGTGCGGCCGCGGGGCGAGGCGCGCGAGTCGCTCGATCAGCCGCCGCGCCCGCGCGCGTAGCTCCGGCGGAACCTCGCAGTGGCGTGCCGTAATGGTGATCCGCATGGTCAGCCTCCCTGCGCGACGACGCGTTGCAGATGCGCTTGGGTCGCGCTCGCCGCGCGCTCCCACGACAGACCCTCCGCGAAGGCCCGCCCGCCGCGGCCGAGCCGCGCTACGAGCCCCGGATCGGCAGCCAGCGCGAGCATGCGCTGCGCCAGCGCGTGCGTGTCACCGTGCGGCACGAGGAACCCCGTCTCTCCGTCCCGGACCGACTCCCGCAGGCCGGGACTGTCTGACGCGAGCGCGGGCGTGCCGCAGGCCGCCGCCTCGACATTGGAGATCCCCCACCCCTCCTTGGGACTCGGAAACACCAGCGCCCACGCCCGCTGCAGCCGTCGACGCTTCTCCGCTTCCGACACGAAGCCCAGGAACCGTACCCCCTCCCCGATCCCCAACGAGGCCGCCAGCCGCTCCAGCCGCGGCCGGTCGTCTCCCTGGCCGGCCACCTCGAGCACCAGATCGGCACGCGAGCCCCGGGCCAATGCCAGCGCCCGCAGGGCGATCTCCACTCCTTTATAACGCTTGAGGCGCCCCACGTACAAGAACGTGGGCACGTCCGCCCGCACGACCGTGGCATCCGGGGCGTACCAGCGCGCGTCGACACCGGGGTAGATGACCTCGACCCGCTCCGCCGGGACGCCCCGGCGCACCAGGTCGTCGCGGGTGCTCTCCGAGATCGCATGAAACCACGCGCGGCGATAGGCGCGCGGGATCGGCCGCTCGGCGGTCCAGACCACCGCCGCGATCGGCCAGCTCGCTTCCCGAAACGCGGTCGCGCCGAACAGGTGCGGCACCAGCGCGCAGAACGGGCGATCGGTGAGGCCGGCGAGAAAGAGCGGCAGCTTGTTGATGTCCTCGACCACGACGTCGTACTGGTTTGCGCCGAGCAGCCGGCGCACGGCGGGGCGCGCCCGCAGCGCGAACGTGTGGCGGCCGCCGACGCGGCGCACGCGCATGCCGTCGAGCTCGGCCTCCCGGGCGGCGCCAGCCCAGCCGCTCGTGAGCAGATCGATGGTGTGCCCCTCACGCGCCAGACGGCCGAAGATCTCATGCAGGTGGATTTCGGCGCCGCCGGCGTGCGGGTTCTCCCGGTCATTCCAGTTGACGAGCAGGATTCTCACAGCGCGCCCGACTCGCGCGCCACCGCATCGAGCACGCCGTTCACGAACGCCGGCGCCTTCGCCCCCGCGAACCAGTGGGCGAGCTTCACCGCCTCGTCGATCACCACGCGGGGCGGCGTCTCGCCCTCGTCGAGCTCGGCGAGGGCGAGCCGCAGGATGTTGCGCTCCACCACCCCCACGCGCTCGAAGCGCCAATGCTCCGCCGCGGCACCGACGCGGGCGTCGAATTCCGGAAGCCCGGCCACCGCTTTCGCCGCCAGGTCGGCACCCCGGTCGAACCCTTCTGGGGCGTGGCCGTAGCTCGTCGCGAGCCGGGCGACGACCGCCTCGATCGAGGGGCGGCCGGACAGGTCCCAGGCGTAGAGGAGTTGGAGCGCGCGCGCGCGGGCCTTAGTCTCGGGGCGCTGCACGGGTGAGCTGGGCCAGCACGTCGGCCGTGGTGAGTGCGGCCTCCGCGGCCTCGTAGCCTTTGTTCCCGGCCGCTCCGCCGGCCCGCGCCAGCGCCTGCTCGAGATTCTCGGTCGTGAGGACGCCGAAGCCGATGGGCAGGCGATGCGCGAGGGCCACGTTCCCGAGCCCGCGCGTCGCCTCGCCCGCGACGTATCCGAAGTGGGGCGTCTCGCCGCGGATCACGCACCCGAGCGCCACCAGCGCGCCGTAGCGCCCGCTCGCCGCCGCCGTTTCCGCCGCCACCGCCAGCTCGAACGCCCCGGGGACCCAGATCACGTCGACCCGCGCATCGGGCACGCCCTTGTCGCGCAGACACTGCCGCGCCCCGTCGAGCAGGCGGGTCGTCACGACCTCGTTGTAGCGGCTGACCAGCACGGCCACGCGGACCTCACGCGGCGCGCGGGGCGACCCCTCGATCTCGGCCACAGTCAGTGGGTGAGCAGGTGACCGAGCTTGTCGCGCTTGACGTCCAGATAGGTGCGATTCTCGTCGGACGGCGTCATGACGATCGGGACGCGCTCGACGATCTCGAGGCCGTAGCCCTCGAGCCCCACCAGCTTCATGGGATTGTTGGTGAGGACGCGAATCGCGGAGAGGCCCAGGTCGAGCAGGATCTGCGCGCCGATGCCGTAGTTGCGCAGATCGGGCTTGAACCCGAGCTCGCGGTTCGCCTCGACGGTGTCGTGCCCCGCGTCCTGGAGCTCGTACGCCTTGAGCTTGTTCAGGAGGCCGATGCCCCGCCCTTCCTGGTCGAGGTACACCACGACGCCGCCGCCTTCGGCGGCGATCATGCGCATGGCGGAGTGCAGTTGCCAGCCGCAGTCGCATCGCCCCGAGCCGAACACGTCGCCGGTGAGGCATTTGGAGTGCATGCGCACCAGCACCCTGGGCCGGTCGCGCACCTCGCCGTACACCAGCGCGATGTGCTCGGCTTCGTCCACGTCGTTCCGGTAGCCCAGGATGCGGAACTCGCCGTAGGGCGTCGGCAGACGCGCCTCAGCCACGCGATGCACCAGCCGCTCGTGGGCCAGGCGGTACGCCACCAGCTGCGCCACGGTGATGAACGTGAGCCCGTGCCGCGCCGCCACCCGCTCGAGATCGGGCCGCCGCGCCATCGAGCCGTCGGGGTTCAGGACTTCGCAGATCACACCGGCCGGATACAGCCCGGCGAGGCGCGCCAGGTCCACGCTCGCCTCGGTCTGACCGACGCGCTGCAGCACGCCCCCCGGCCGCGCCCGCAGCGGGAACACGTGCCCGGGTCGGCGCAGGTCCGCCGGCACCGTGGCGGGATCGATCGCGACGCGGATGGTCGCGGCGCGGTCGGCCGCGGAGATGCCGGTCGTGACCCCGAACCGGGTCGCGGCGTCGATCGACACGGTGAAGGCGGTCTCGTGCGCCTCGGTGTTGTGCTCGGCCATCTGGGTGAGCCCGAGGGCCTGACACCGCTCCGGCATGAGGGTGAGGCACACGAGCCCGCGCCCGTGGGTCGCCATGAAGTTGATCATCTCGGGCGTGACCTTGTCGGCCGCGCCGACCAGGTCGCCCTCGTTCTCGCGGGTCTCGTCGTCGGCGACGATCACCAGCTTGCCCGCGCGGATGTCCGCGATCGCCTGCGTTATGACGCTGTGCGACATAGTTGCCTCACGTACTTCCCGAGCACGTCCCCCTCCACGTGAACGCGGTCGCCGACGCGCAGCGTTCCGAGCGTCGTCTGCTCGCGCGTGAACGGGATGAGCGAGATCTGCACCGAGTCGGGACCCGGCAGATCGTTGATCGTCAGACTCACGCCGTCCACCGCGATGGCGCCGTGCGGGATCGCGATCTCTCGCACCGCACGTGGCACGCGCAGGTCGTAGATCCACGCGTCCCCGCCGCGAGTGATCCGCTCCACCACCGCGACGCCGTCCACGTGCCCCTGCACGATGTGGCCGCCCAGGCGGTCGCTGGCGCGCAAGGCCCGCTCCAGGTTCACCGGGCGGCCCGTGGCGTATTCCCCGAACAGCGTCCGTCCCTGGGTGGTCTCCACCACGTGCACCGCGAAGCCGCCCCTGAGCACCCGCTCGACCGTGAGACACGCGCCGTTGACGGCGATGCTCTCACCTCGCTTGATGCCCTTGTACGGCGCGCGGATGGTGAGGATCAACCCCGCTTTCCGTTTCCCGTTTCCCGTTTCCCGCGTCGCGTTCCCGACCCGCCCCACGGCGGTTACGATCCCGGTAAACATATCCGCTTGTCCACTACCAATAATGTATCGGGACCGAGTGCGCGGCGCTCCACCGGAATCCAGCGCGGGGCCGCGGCGATCGGGGCCGCCGCCATGCCGGGGAAGGCCGGAACGGCGGCCTCGCCGAGCCACACCGGCGCCTGCACCCAGTAGAGGCGGTCCACCAGGCCGTCGACGAGCAGCTTGGCGCCCAGCGCGCCGCCCCCTTCGCACAGCACCGACTCGATCCCGGCGGCGCGCAGCGCCCGCAGGCCGTCGGCGAGCGAGCTGGGGCGGAACACGCGCACACCGCTCCGCTCGAGTTGCGACACGCTCGCGGCCGGCGCGTCGGGCGACGACATGACCCAGGTCGGCACGTCGTGCGCGGTCTTCACCAGGTCCGCGGTCTCGTTGAGCATGGCGCGGCGGTCGAACACCACCCGCACGGGGGTCCGGCGCGGCGTCACCGGACCGCGCACGGTGAGCTGCGGGTTATCGTGCAGCGCCGTCATGCCGCCGACCGCGATCGCATCGAATCCCGCGCGCAGCCAGTGCACGTACTCCCGGGCCGCTTCGCCCGAGACCCAGCGCGAGCTGCCGGCGGCGTCGGCGATGCGCCCGTCGATCGACGTGGCGAGCTTCAAGGCGACGAAGGGTCGCTCCGCTTGCTCGCGCGCGAACAGGAAGGGGGCGTTGAGGGCCGCGGCGGCCTCAGCGAGGAGGCCGATGGAAACGATGACACCGTTGGCGCGGAGCACCCCCGCCCCGCCGCGCGCCGCCGGATCGGGGTCCGAGACCGCCGCGACGACGCGCGCTACCCCCGCCGCGACGATCGCCGCGGTGCACGGCGGCGTTTTCCCGTGGTGCGCGCAGGGCTCGAGGTTGACGACCAGGGTGGCACCGCGCGCCCGCGCCCCGGCCGCCTCGAGCGCCACGACCTCGGCGTGCGGCCCGCCGTACTCGGCGTGATAGCCCTCGGCGACGACGCTGTCTCCCGCGAGCACGACGGCCCCCACCATCGGATTAGGAGCAACGCGCCCCCAACCCCGGCGTGCGAGGTCGAGGGCGCGTTGCATCGCCGCCCGCTCAGGGGGCGGTTGCTCAGAAGCCGAATCGGACGCCGAGACCTCCGAAGACATGCGCGGCCTTGGGATCGAAGCCCGAGAACTGCGTGACGAATTGCTGATCTTTCCCCGCCTGCAAACCTACCTCCCCTACGAGCTTTACGGCGGCGAGAGACAGGCCGCCATCCACGAACACGAGGGCACGCGTGTTCGTCGGATTGATCACGACGGTGCGCGTGGTCGTCGGGCTGTCGTAGAACCGGATGTTCGTATTGTCCGACTTGTAGCGGTCGACTCCGACTCCGGCGGCGAGATCCAGGAGCACGAACTTCCACCCCGCCACGGCGCGGTAACTGTCACTCCTCAGATCCATGGTGAATTCGAACTGGTCTCCCGTGCCGGGCGCAGACCCGAGCGTGCCGTAGCGGAGGCGCGGAATGGAGCGGTGCATCCAGCTCACCGACACCGAAGGGATCGGGAAGCCGCCCTTGAGGACACCGACTCGCGCGCCGTACCCGATTCCGAGCGCGGCGTCGCTGACGTGGGTGGCGTTCGAGTCCACCGTGAGATGCTTGATGCTCGTGGGAAGAATGAGCGCGGAGCCGAGCACGTCGACGGCGAGCAGGCCACCCCCCACGCCCTTGAACAGGCCGAGCGCGCCTTCGACCATCGGCGCGGGGACGACCCCGTTGAAGCTCGACGGCACCGGCGACTGGTTAGCGGCCGTCGGGTCGGGGAGCGCCGCCTTGATCCCGTTCACGCGCGCGGTGAGCATGATGTGCCCGAACCCGCCCAGCGCGCCACCGGAGCCGAGCACCGGATTGCCGCCACTCACGATCATGCCGGCGAGGGGGTAGAACGCCCGCACCGCGTCGACGGCCGTGTTGCAGGCCTGCGTGGCGCCCGGGAACGCGATGTTGTTGCACTGCGGCTCCTGCGCGACGAGCGACGTCGCGCCCAGCATGACGGCCAGCACTGACACGATCTGACGCATGCAGCCTCCTACCGTTCGGAGAACTTCACGCCTCTGGTCCCCGCCCGTACCTCCCCGATGATCCACGCCTCGACACCGGCCCGCGTGGCGGCGGCGATGGCCGCTTCGGCGTCGTCGCGGCCGGCGACGGCGATCATCCCGATGCCGAGGTTGAACACGCGCCGCATTTCGCCGAGCGACACGTCTCCCGCGCGCATGAGCACGCGGAACACCGCGGGCCACGGCCAGCCACCTGCGTCCACCACCGCCTCCGCGCCCGCGGGCAGGACGCGCACCAGGTTTCCCGGGATGCCGCCCCCGGTGACATGGGCGAGCGCGTGCACTCGGGCGATGATCGGGGTCACCGCCGTGGCGTAGCTGCGATGGACGTCCAGCAACACCTGGGCCACGGTGCGGCCCGTCTCGGGAAACTCGTCGAGCACGTCGAGCCGCAGCGTATCGAACACGATACGCCTTGCCAGTGTGTACCCGTTGGTGTGCAGTCCGTTCGACGCGTAGCCGATCAACACGTCGCCAGAGCGCACCAGGTCGCCGTGCAGCGCCGCCCGTTCCTCGACGACGCCCACGATGGTGCCGGCGAGGTCGTAGTGCCCCGGCTGGTACAGGTCGGGGAGCTGCGCGGTCTCGCCCCCGGCGAGCGTCATGTCGTGAGCGCGGCACGCTCGCGCCACGCCGGCCACGATCGCGGCGGCGACCTCCGGCTCGAGCTGCCCGGTCGCGACGTAGTCGAGGAAGGCGAGCGGCGTTGCACCGTGCACCAGGATGTCGTTGACGCAATGGTTGACGAGATCTTCCCCGACCGTGTCGTGGACGCCGGCGCGCGCCGCGACCAGGACTTTGGTGCCGACGCCATCCGTCGAGAGGACCAGGACGGGCCGCTCGTACCCGGGCGGGAGGCGCATCATGCCGCCGAACGCGCCGATCGCGCCGATCGCCAGCGGGGTGCGCGTGGTTCGCACCAGGGCCGCGATGCGGCGCTGCGCCTCCTCGGCCGCGTCGAGCCGCACGCCGGCGGCGGCGTAGTGCTCGGTCACCGGACCCCGCCTTCGTCCACGTCGAAGTGGACCAGGTCCTTGAAGCCGCGCACGCGGGCCCGCACGTCGGCGAGCGTGACGCGCTCGAACCCCTGCACGCCGAACGCTTCGACCGCGAAGGAGCCCATCGCCGCGCCGTACACCATCGCGCGCCGCAGGTTGGGAGGCGTCAGGTCGTCGGTGGCGGCGAGGTGCGCCATGAACCCGCCCGCGAACGCGTCGCCCGCGCCCGTGGGGTCGAACACTTCCTGGAGCGGGTAGGCCGGCACCTTGAACGTCGTGTCGCGATCGACCAGCAGCGCGCCGTGCTCACCCTGCTTGATCACGGTCATCTTGGGCCCCCGCGCGAGCACCCAGTGCGCGGCCCGGTAGATGTTCCAGTCGCCCGAGAGCTCCCGTGCCTCAGAGTCGTTCACCATGAGAATGTCGATGTGGCGCAGCAGCTCGAGCAGCAAATCGCGCTTCGAGTGAATCCAGTAGTTCATGGTGTCGCAGGCCACGAGCGCCGGGTGCGGGATCTGGTCGAGCACCCCCAGCTGCAGCTCCGGGTCGATGTTGCCGAGAAACACGTGGCGCGCCTGACGGAACTTCTCGGGGAGCTTGGGCCGGAACTGGGCGAACACCCCGAGCCGGGTATCGAGCGTCTCGCGGCTCGACAGGTCGTAGGAGTACTTCGCCTTCCAGCGGAACGATTCGCCGGCGGCCTGCTCCACTCCCGAGAGATCGACGCCGCGCGCCTCGAGCGACTTGAGGGCGGCGAGCGGGTAGTCGCTGCCGACGACGCCCACCACCTGCACCGGGTGCAGGATCGCCCCCGCGGCGGCGAAGAACACCGCCGACCCGCCCGGCGCGTCGGCCGTCTCGCCGAACGGGGTCGCGACCGAATCGAGGGCGATCGAGCCCACCACGAGCAGGCTCACGTCACATCCGATCCGGGGCGCCGATCCCCAGCAGGCGCAGTCCGTTGCCGAGCACCTGGCGCACGGCGGCCGCGAGCACCAGGCGCGCCGTTTCCTGCGGCTCGCCCAGCACGCGATACTTGTGGTACCACGCGTGGACGATGCGGGCCAGGCCTTCCAGGTAGCCGGTGAGGCGGTGGGGCTCCAACGCCTGGGCGGCGCCGGCCACGATCGCCGGGAACTCCGCCAGCTCCTTGATCAGCGCGAGCTCCTCGGGCTCGCTCAACTGCTCCACGTCGGCGCCCTGGGGCACGACCGCGTCGGGCGCGCGGCCGGCGACGCGGAAGATCCCGCTCATGCGGGCGTGGGCCATCTGGACATAGAAGACCGGGTTCTCCTCCGTCTGACTCTTCGCGAGGTCGACGTCGAATACGAGGTGCGAGTCGCCGCGCCGCATCAGGAAGAAGTAGCGCACGGCGTCGCGCCCCACGTCGTCCACCAGCTCGCGCAGCGTCAGGTAGCTCCCGGCGCGCTTGGAGAGCCGCATCTCCTCGCCGCCCTTCATCACGGTCACCATCTGATGGAGGACGTACTCGGGATAGCCGGTCGGGATTCCCATATCCAGCGCCTGCAGGCCGATGCGTACGCGCGTGACCGTGCTGTGGTGGTCGGCGCCCTGCACGTTGATCGCGCGCGAGAAGCCCCGCTCCCACTTGTCGACGTGATAGGCGACGTCGGGCACGAAGTAGGTGTACTCGCCGCCCTTCTCCGCCCGCTTGCGCATCACCCGATCCTTGTCGTCGCCGAAGTCGGTGGTCTTGAGCCACAGCGCGCCGTCCTGCTCGTACGTGTGCCCGGCCGCCACCAGCCGGCCGAGCGTTTTCTCCACCTTGCGCGTCGCGTACAGCGACGACTCGAGGAAATAGACATCGAACCGGACCCCGAGGGCCTGGAGGTCGCGGTCCTGCTCCTCACGCAGTTGCTGCACGGCGAAGCGCCGCACCGCGTCGAGGTCGGCCCCCTCGGGATCGTCCGGGTGCCGGGCGACGTAGCGCTCCGCGATCTCACGGATGTACTCCCCGTGGTAGCCGCCCTCCGGCAGCGCGGCCGGCTGCCCGCGCAGCTCCCGGATCCGTGCCTGAACGCTCAGCGCCAGATTCACGATCTGGGTGCCGCCATCGTTGTAGTAGAACTCTCGCGTCACCCGCCAGCCGGTCCATTCGAGCAGGGCGGCGATGGCATCGCCCAGGGCTGCCTGCCGGCCGTGCCCGACATGCAGCGGACCGGTCGGATTGGCCGACACGAACTCGACGTTGACGGGCTTCGCGGCCCCCCCGCCGCTGCGTCCGTACCGCTCGTCGGCCGCGAGCACCGCGGCGACCACGGAGGCCAGCTGCGCTTCGGCCAGGAAGAAATTGATGAACCCCGGCCCGGCCACGGCGATCTGACGCACCACCCCCTGCGGCAGCTCGAGCGCCGCGACGAGCCGCTCCGCCACCGCGCGGGGCTTCTGCTTGAGCGACTTGGCGAGCGTGAGCGCCAGATTGGTCGCGACATCACCGTGCGCCGGATCGCGCGGGCGCTCCAGCTCCACTTCGGACGCGGAAACGGACGCACCCAGCCGCGCCGCCGCCGTCGCCAGCGCCGCGCGGATCGCCTCGTGCGCCGTCACTTGTCGCCGGAGGGCTTTTTCTTTTTCGCGTCGGGCTGCGACTCGGTCGCGGGCTTCGCCTCGGGCTTCGCGTCGGGTTTCGACTCGGGGCTCGGTCCCTGCTTCGATTCGGGGCCCGCGCTGCCCGCACGCTTGTAGTCGGTGATGTAAAAGCCAGAACCCTTGAAGACCAGCCCCGCCCCCCCCGATATCTGACGCTCGGCCCGCTTGCCGCAGGTGGGGCATTTCACCCGCCGCTGGTTGTTCATGCTCGGGTAGAACTTTTCGAAGGTATGCCCGGCCGGGCACTTGTACTCGTAGGTCGGCATCGCACAACAACTTAGCCGGGTGATCCGGCCGGGTCAATGTGCCCGCGCGAGCGCCATCCAGGCTGCCAGGGTCGCCGTCTTCTCGTCCGCGCGCCAGGGCCCTTCCACCCCGCGCCCCAGCTCCGCCACGCGACGCTTCAACTCGTCGGGGGTCCGCTTGAGTCGGGCGGCCGCCGCGGCATACAGGCCCCGCTCGACGTGCGTCGCACAGGGGAGGCGAGCCCGCCCCGCCGCCCGCTCGAGCGCCGTTCGAAACAGCCGCCCCTCGAGCGCGTGGGCCCGGATGTGGTCGTTGCCGATGGACGCCGGGTCGATGACGCTCCCCACCACCAGGGCCAGTCCGCGCACCGGCCGGCCCTGGACGCGATACCGCGCGAGCAACTCAGAGAGGGAGCGGCGCGTGACGCGCTCGACGACAGCTCGCAATCGGCGCTCGAGCGCCGTGCGGTCGCCCCGGCGGGCGTCCATGACGGCGTGATACGGTTGGCGGGAGGTCGGCAGGGACGCGTCGCTCAACTCGATGACCTGCCGGTCCAGCACGCGGGGGGCTCCCGCGGGGCCGATCACGAGCACCGCCGTCGCCCAGCCGGACTTGACCCGGCAGCCGACGACGGCGCGTCCTAGAACTCGCGCTTCTTCATCTCCGAAAAGAAGTCGCGCAGTTCGAGGTCTTCCTCCCGATCGGGCGGCAGCGTGTCGTCGTAGCGGCGGCGCTTGTCGGGCTTCGCTTTGGCGGCCTTGGCGGCGTTCTTTTTCGCCAACGCCGCCAGCTTGCGGTCGTCCCCTTTGGACATCGCTCGGGCTCCTGGCTGGCGGAGTGGTACCTGAAAGCTGCCGCGGACCCACGGCGTCACGCAATGGGGGTCACGTCGCGACGCGGCCGACGCGGATCGTCAGCGGCCACCGCGCGGTGCGGCGCCGCTCCACGCCGCCCCACGCACCAGCGAGCCGATCGAGCAGCGGCGTGACAGGATCGTGACCTTGGGCCGCGCGGTAGCGCAGCACCGCGGACCAGGTGCCGATATAACCGCCCAGCTCCGCCAGCGTCAGCTCCGCCTCCATGGTGAGGGGCGGGAGCGACAGCTCGGCGAACGGAAAATCGATGGTGCGGTAGCCCGAGTCGACGAGCGCCCGCTCGGGCGGCCAGTAGGGGCCAACCGTGCCGTGGTAGAGCGCGCGGATCGGTTCGTCCAGACCGGTGCCGAGCTCAACGAGGCCGTAGCACCACGCGGCGACGACGCCACCCGGGACGAGTACGCGACGCGCCTCCGCATAGAACCCGGGCCGGTCGAGCCAGTGCAGCGCCTGCGCGACCGTCACCAGCTCCACGGACCGGGGCGGCAACCCGCTCGCCTCGGCCGGCGCCGCGCGATACCGCACGCGGGGGTGGGCGAGCGCGGCGGAGAGTTGCGCCGCACTCGCGTCCGTCGCCACGACCTGCTCGAAGTGCTCGGCGAGGCCGAGCGCCGCCTGGCCGCTGCCCGTGGCGCAGTCCCACGCCACGTGACGCCCCGGTGCGTAATCGGCCAGCGCGGCGAATAGGGCCGGCGGGTAGTGCGGCCGAAACGCGGCATACGCCGGGGCCGCCGACGCGAAGTGGTCGCGAAAGCTCGGCGGGGTGGGCCCGGCCGAGGTCACGGAGGCGTCTCGGGGGTACGGAGGTGGGCGAGCGCGCGGTCATGGCGCGAGCAGAGCAGTGCCTGGGCCGTGATCGCGCCGACCAGGGCCATGAACATGTCCCA
>Ga0075436_100001528_pt1 | contig 15801 bp, 13 predicted proteins | sample RhiMethybrSRZTD5_FD_75303 | JGI IMG/M metagenome (GOLD analysis project Ga0075436, IMG submission 75303) | Populus rhizosphere microbial communities from Tennessee, USA - Rhizosphere MetaG P. TD hybrid SRZTD5 | ecosystem: Host-associated > Plants > Roots > Rhizosphere > Soil | place: USA...
GTTCGACACAAGCTTGGGCTACACGCGAAGAATTTGCGCCGTTTGCATCGCAAGACGTTGCCGCTGCTTGGAAAGAGCTCATGAAGGCGCCGTATTTCAGTGTCCTGATTGATGCTTATAACTACGGCCACTACGTGGAGGAAGCGGTGGCGAGCGTGCTGGCCCAGGATTGTCCAGCGTCGGAGCGTGAGATTCTCGTCGTGGACGACGGTTCGACCGACGACACGGCAGTGCGCTTGCGGAAATTCGGGAATGCGATTCGCTACTTGTACAAATCCAATGGCGGACAAGCTTCCGCTTTCAATCACGGCTTCGAGAACGCGCGCGGCGAAGTCGTCGCGTTGCTGGATGCAGACGACGTATGGCTGCCGAACAAGCTGACGCGTCTTCGCGAAGTCTTCGAAGAAAATCCGGCGGCCGGAATGGCCTATCACCGCCTTTATTGGTGGGACGGCACGAACGAAACCGAGGCTGACCGTTACTTCATTTCAGTTTCGGGGCGCGTTCCGGAGGGCCGCAGCGCCCTTTTGCAATACCCCATGGCCAGCACCTCGTGCCTGGCGTTTCGGCGCTCGGCGCTGGAGAGACTTCTGCCGGTGCCGGAAACTCTGCGTTCCCAGGCGGATGCGTTCCTGACCGCGCTAGTCATTTTTGTTGCGCCGATTGTGGCCGTCGAGGATTACCTGGGAAAATACCGGCTGCACGCAACGAATCTCTTTCAAACGGCGGCGGCGAAACCTTCACGCGAACAAGTTCAGCACCGCATGGCCATGCGCGCTGCACTGCTCGCTGAAATTCAAAAATGGCTGCTAAGGCACGGCCACGACCTCCGCTCGGCCGATCTGCGCGCCTACTTGGCCCAATGGAAGAAGGCGCAAGCGCAAGATGGATTTGCGCTCCGGGCGCCTGGCCGCTTTAAATATTTCCGTCACCTTTTGGGCTATCCCTGGACATACGGCGAGATCATGACGCGTCGGCACCGGATCTACAGCTATATGAGAGCTTGCGCGGCACTGGTCTTGGGCTATCATCATCTGCGTCTGTTTGATGATGCTCGGAGGAAGCGCAAGGAGTGGATGGCTTCTTCCTCCGAAAAGACCGTGGTGGCGATCCATGCAAAAGCCAAAGCCGCTGCCGCCACCAAAAGTTGAGCCGGTGACTTGGGAAAACCGTTTGTCAGCGTACTGATTGACACCTACAACCACGAGCGCTTCATCGAAGAAGCGCTTGTCAGCGTGCTCGAACAGGACTTCTCCGCCTCAGACCGCGAGATCCTTGTAGTAGACGACGGTTCGACGGACCGCACGCCGGAAATTGTGCGCAAGTTTGAACCGCATGTGCGGCTACTGCGCAAGGAAAACGGCGGGCAGGCTTCCGCCTTCAACGCCGGCATTTCTGAATGCCGCGGCGAAATCGTCGCCTTTCTCGACGGCGACGATTGGTGGGAAAGAAAAAAGCTTTGGGTCGTCGTTGCGGCGTTTGAGTCCCATCAGATGGGCACCGTCGGCCATGGATTTATCGAAGTGGATGAGGGCGGCAAACCAGTTGCCGTGATTGCGCCCAAGGGTGAGAGCGAATCCCGCCTCCGCGATCTTAACGATGCTTCCGGTTTTTTGACGCTAAGAGCGTTCTTGGGGACTAGCCGGCTGGCAGTCAGAAAGAACATCCTTCAGCAAGTCATGCCGTTACCCGTCGGACTGGAGATCGAAGCGGATGAATTTCTTGCCACCGTCGCGACGGCGCTGGGTGGTGCGCTGGTTCTTAGGGAACCGCTGACAAATTACCGCTATCATTCCGCGAATCTGTTTCAGTTTGAGGAATGGGACGTGGTTAAGGCGAAGCGGAAACACGATTCACTGGCCTGCATAGTGAGTGAGCTGCCATCGCGGTTGCAAAGGGTCGGTGTGCCGGAAGAAGTGATTCGGACTCTGACCAATTGTGTGCTTCTTGATACTGAACGACTGCGCCTTGCGCTGGGGAACGGATGGCCTTGGCAAACCGTTAAGGTTGAACGTGCGGCAGACCGGCAAACCTATCGGGATGCAAGCTTCGGCTATCATCTTTTTCACGCCGCGGTGCTTGGAGCAGCGGCGGTTCTGCCGCCGTCTGCGTTTTACCGGCTACGCCGCTGGTACGCGAAAAGAGGCCTCGCACGCACGCGACAAATCGTGGGTTCTGCGCAGGCAATTCCTTCGTTGGCAATACGGACAGCGCGGGCTCATGAGCGGAAGTAATGCTCCTTCCATTTCTCGTTGGAAGAGCTGGTTTGGTGCGTTGCCCACTTTCCCTGGCAAGGTTCGCCTCATTGATGCGGCGGCTACTGTTCTGCAGCTCATCGGAGAAAATGAAAGAAAAGTATGTCTTTGGGAAGGGGCGGAATTCTGGGTTGACCTGCACGACCGCATACAGAGGCAAATGTGGCGCGGCTGCTACGAGCCGCACGTGATGGGGGCATTGCGCGGAATACTTCGGCCCGGAGATACATTCGTCGACTTGGGAGCTCATATTGGGTATCACTCCTATTTTGCTGCGGGACTCGTGGGAGCTTCAGGACGCGTATTCTCCTTCGAGGCGGATCCATCTAACTTCCTGCGCCTCAAGAAGAATCTAGCGCCCTTTCCTCAAGCCAAGGCGGAGCATTGCGCCATTTGGTCCGATGAAGAAAACCTCATGTTCACCCGGTCAGAATCTCTTAAAGAATCAGGCTGGGGGGCGTTGGCAAGCGTTCGCAATGCGCCCGACCGCGAGCAGGTTGAAGTGCATGGCGTTTCTCTTGATATATGGAGCGAGCGAACACGGCTGGAAGCAATTCGCGCAATCAAGGTCGATGTTGAAGGGGCAGAGCTTGCAGTTCTTCGCGGAGCTAAGCGCATACTGCGGGACATGCGCCCCGTCCTGGTGCTTGAGATGAGCGAGCCGCTTCTGATGCAATCTGGCGCATCGGCCGCAATGATCGAAGAGCTCTTACGCGCCCACAAATTTAGGTTATATCGGCTTTCCGAAGGCCCGCTCCTGCCTTGGTCTTCGGTGGGCCGGGACGAAAGCGTAGATTGCATCGCTGTCCCTGAGGAATATACAACTGTCCAAGGGCACGCGGATAGGACCATAAACAGGGGGCGGGCTTGAAAGCGATGAATTCCATGCGGCGGGACTGGGACGAACGCGCGCGGAAGGATGCTTTTCTGTACATCGCCAGTTGGAGAGACAACTGGAATGAAGAGAGTTTTTTCGCTTCGGGCGAGGCGGATTACCGGGGGCTGGTGGAACCGGTTGTTGCGCGGCTGGGGTTCACGCCTGGCGAAAGGGCGATGGCAGAGCTGGGGTGCGGGGCCGGGCGAATGACACGCGCGTTTGCGCGGCGGTTCCGGTCGGTGACGGCGATCGACATCTCGGAAGAAATGCAGGCGCGGGCAAAGAGCTATCTGAAGGATTTCAGCAACGTGCGGTGGGTGCTGACGGAGGGCGTTTCGCTTGCGGGTGTCGAGGATGGCTCGATGGATTTTGTGTTCAGCTACCTCGTTCTTCAGCATTATCCGTCGGCGGAGCTGGTCACAGGGTCGATTCAGGAAATGATGCGGATTCTGCGCCCTGAGGGGGCGTTTCTGTTCCAATTCAACGGTTCGCAGAAGGCGAACATGAATTGGAAGGGGCGTTTCGTTTCGGCGGCGCTCGATGGATTATGCTCCGTCGGCCTCAAGAGCTTTGCGCAGTCCTGCGCGCGGGTGGCGGGCATCGATCCCGAAATGATTGGCAGTACCTGGCGCGGAGTTGCCCTGCGCTCCGAGGAAGTGGATACAATGGTGCGGAGCGCCGGGGGATTGCCGGCGGGACTCCAAGGGGCGGATTCTCCTCTGGCGTGGTGCTTCGGGCACAAGGCTGCTCAGGAACAATCGTGATCACATTGGGGATCAATTATTCGCAGATGCATGATTCGTCGGCGTGCATCGTGCGCGACGGCGAATTGCTGTTCGCGGTTGCGGAAGAGCGCCTCAGCCGCGTGAAGCACGACGCGCGATTTCCGCAAAATGCGATTCGCGCGTGCCTGGAGTTCGCGAAAGTGCGCGCGGACCAATTAGATGAAGTGTGCTTTGGCTGGCAGCATGCGGGACAGCTGTACCGTCATGATTTGAAGTGTTACGCCGCGGGCCAGATGCCGTTGACGTACCTCAACGGACTGAATTCGACATTGTACTTCCTGAGCATGTGGCACCAGGAGAGCGGGGCGAAGAAATTCGCGCAGCAGTTCGGGCCGACGCGCGCGAAGATGCGTTTTGTGGACCATCACCTGGCGCACGCCATCAGCGCGTATGCGTATTCAGGCTTTGACGAAGCGGCCGTGGCGGTGATGGACGGGCGTGGAGCGTGGGAAGCGACTTCCCTCTGGCACGGGCGCAACGGCAAACTGGAGCATCTGCTGACGATTCCCTTCCCCGACTCGATCGGGTTTTTTTACAGCGGCTTCACGGAGTTTCTGGGGTTCACGCCGAACAGTGATGAATGGAAAGTGATGGGGCTCGCGCCTTACGGGCAGCCCGGCATCGATTTGTCCGCGTTTATTGAAGTGAAGGCATCGCCGTATCGCGTCCATGCGAGACAACTGGCCACGAATGGCACGTCGGCACATGCGCGCATGACGGCGCTCCTGGGATCGCCGCGCATCGCGGAAAGCGAGATTGACGACCGGCACAAAAACATCGCTTACGCGGTTCAGGACGCCTGCGAAACCGCGATGATGAACGTGGTGCGGCTGGCGATGGAAAAAACGGGCTGCCGGAACGTTTGCCTGGCCGGAGGCGTTGCGCTCAATTCCAAAGCGAACGGGAAAATCGCCGCGAGCGGCTTGGTTGAGAAACTCTTCGTGCAGCCCGCGGCTTCGGATGACGGCGTGGCGCTGGGCGCAGCCCTGGCGCCTTATTTGGATAACAACGGAAATTTGCCGAACAAACCGATGCGCCACGGCTATTGGGGACCGTCGTTCGAAGACGACCCCATTGAAGCGGCGCTGCACACCTATAAATTGCGTGGCGCGAAGCTGGCGGATCCTGCCAGCGCGGCGGCTGAACTCCTCACGCAGGGAAAAATTCTGGGCTGGTTTCAAGGGCGGATGGAGTTTGGGCCGCGGGCGCTGGGGAGCCGGTCCATTCTCGCGGATCCGCGCCATCCGGAAATGAACGCCAAGGTCAACAACGCTGTGAAATTCCGCGAATGGTGGCGCCCATTTGCTCCCTCGCTGAAGGGGGAGGCGGCGGGCGAGTACTTGGAGAGCGCGACGAATTCGCCGTTTATGATTTTGACGGCACAGGTGCGGCCGGAGAAGCGCGGTGTGATTCCGGCTGTGACTCACGTGGACGGAAGCGCGCGGCCACAGACCGTTGAGAAAGAAATTAATCCGCTCTATTGGCGGCTAATCGATGAGTTTGGAAAGCGCACCGGCGTGCCCGTGATTATGAACACTTCGTTTAATTTGCGCGGAGAAGCCATCGTGCACACGCCGACTGACGCAATTCGCACCTTCTTCAGCTCCGGAATGGACGCGCTGGTCATCGGAAGCTTCCTCGTCGAAAAATGAGCCCTCGCGAATGATCCGGCAAGGGGCGATTGCGCTTCTGGGGCGGGCCGACAAACCCACGGACGGGGTCGAAGAGTATTGCAAGCATCTTGGCGAAGCACTCCGCGAACGGGGAATCAGCCTGGCCATTGAACGAGTTGCTTGGGAAGAACGAGGATGGTCTCGCGCTTTGCAGTCCCTCCGGCGGCGCGCAAAAGCCTGGAAAGATTCCTGGGTCCTAGTGCAATACACCGCGTTGGCCTGGTCTGCGCGAGGATTTCCGCTGCGGTTTTCGCGGCTGCTGCGCATCTTGAAGAAAACGGGAGCGCGCATTGGTGTTGTCTATCACGACGTCGAGCCGTTCACCGGACCGCGTTTTATTGATCGGCTGCGCCACACCGCGCAACTGCACGCCATGCGGCAAGCCATGGACGCCTGCGAAGTCGCGGTCTTTACTGTTCCGATGGAAAAGCTCACCTGGATGCAACCCCATTACACACATTCGGTTTTTATTCCCGTCGGAGCGAATCTTCCGGTGACTGGAGAGGCTGCTTCTCGAAAGAATATCTGGGGCGACAGTAAGCTGAACATCGCGGTTTTTAGTGTAACCGGTGGAGTGTTTCTGCAACGGGAGACCGGCGAGATCACGCAGGCGGTGCGCTTTGCTTCTACGCGCGTGAAGAATTTGAAATTGACCGTTTTCGGGCGAAATTCGAAAGACGCGGAAGGCGAATTGCGCAAACGGCTGGAAGGCGTTCCGGTGGAGCTTCAAGTGCTGGGCTTGCTTTCGAGTGAAGATGTAGTGAGAACGATGTCGAATTGCGATGTGCTGCTGTTTGTACGCGGACCGATTTCGACAAGACGAGGCAGCGCGATTGCGGGAATTGCCTGTGGCTTGCCGGTGATTGCGGCAGAGGGGCCGGAGACGTCTTCGCTCATCAAGGATGCGGGAGTGGCCTTTTACTCACCTCAAAAAAAGGGCGATTTGGGAGAGGTGCTGCTGCACGTCCTGGAGGACGAGCACTACCGCGCTTCGCTGGCGCAGCGAAGCTGGATCGCGCAGCAGCGGTATTTTTCCTGGAATGTGATTGCAGCGCGCTACGGCGAATTTTTGGAAGAGAAAGAGCAACCTTCCGCAACCATGGGAAAGTGAACCTGGACTGCGTCAACGGCACAGGGCTTCGATCAATACTTCTTTTTTCTTTTCGGCGAGACGCGACAACGCGTCCAGCGAAGCAAAATAGCCGCCTACTGCAGCGGCAGCAAGCAACGTGAACGCTTCCGCGGGAAGCCAGCGGTTTTCCATCAAACGGCCGCCAAAAAGAATGGCCGCGGAAACGCCTCCGAACAGGAACTGCGCGCCGAAGGCAATGAGCACAGCCATGCCGGACTGCCGCTGCCCGCGCATCTGGCCAAATTCCAGCTTGCGCGGAAAGTTAAGCGAAGACCAGTTGGCCAGGCTCAACTGCCCAACGACGGCGAAGACGATTGCGGTCAACGTGGCCACGAAAACGGGCGGCGAAGGCAAGCCCAGCCGCCAGGCGAGCATGGCCAGCGACAAAGCCATTTCCACGGCGAGGACCGAAAGTAGCATCAGATTCTTGCCAAGGAAGACTTCACGGAAACGCAGGGGCACCATGAAGTAGGCTTGAATGCCGCGACCCTCGAAAGCAAAACAGTTGTACGCGGGCGCCATCAGGATGAGAACGAGATAGGCCATGATGCCCGGAAAGAGCATCTCGGAGGACACGTGGAATTCGGTTCCGCGGGGCCGCGTTCCTCCAAGCTGGGCGCTAAAGATGAGAATCATCATGGGAGGCACAATCAAAGAAAAGAAGGAAAAGCTGTTGCGCGTGAGATAGCGGAATTCCTTGCGGACGATCGCTCCCACTTGCGGTGAGAGCGCGCTCAAATGATCCAGAGCATCGTCTACGTTCGGAACGGCGCGCGGCGCGATAGGCGTGGGGGCGGCCGTTTCACTCAATTCTTCACCGCGATATTGCTTTGTAAAACGCGCCCAAAGGAACCCGCTGAACGCCACCGCATAAAGGAGCAGCCCCGCGAAACCGAGAACCACTCCGCCAAGGTGAGCCTGCGCCGCGGAAGCAATCACTTTGCCCGCCAGGGAAGGCGGAAGCCAGGAAAAATAAGGGACGATGCGCTGCGCCAGAGGCCGCAAGGTCGCGCCGTAGCGGCGCAAGATGGGCTCGATGAGGTTCAATGAGACCATCGAAAGGATGAACAGCGCGAAGAAAAGCTCGCGAGTCCTCCGGCGCGACAACAATCGCTCGAGCCACGAGCCGACGAGACGCTCCAAAGTTACATTCAATAGCAAGAATAGCGTTGCCACCAGCAGCATGGCTGGAAGAACTGCCGGTTTTGCTGCCGCCGTGCCTAGCGTCATGGAGGCAAGCCAGCAAACGGACGCGAGAGCGGAGAAATCCGCCAGTCCATAGGCCAGGCTAATGATGTAAAACGACGTGAGATTCAGCGGGAAACGCAGCAAAGTCCGGAACTCGAAACCGGCGCCAAATCCCGCGGCGAATATGGGAAAAAGCTGCCAGAAAATAAAAATGGCCCAGAAAAGCAGGCTTAACCAGCCGTAGCGGCCCTCGGAAAGAAAGTTGTAGCCGCCAGCGAAAAAAGCAAAGCACAATCCGAACACGAAGAGAGCGCTCAAAATCCCAACAAAGGTCATGCCGATAAGATCAAGGCGATTGTTTTTCCTGCGCAGACCATTGCGGAGAATGCACCAGCGCAGGACGGCCACCAGGCGAATCTGAGTTAGAATTCCGACGGAGGCAATTACATCAGCCATGAGAGTTCTTCCAGATGCGGGCGTTGCGCGCCATCCTGGCCGACAATGGAGAGGAACACCTCCTCGAGCGTTGTCTTGCTGCCAGCCTCACCCGAGATGCCCGCACGCAATTCTTCCAGCGAACCCTGGGCCACCAGCCTGCCTTTGTGAATGATGGCAACATGACTGCATAGGCGCTCGACAATTTCCAGAACATGAGAAGTCAGGAAAATGGTCGTGCCACGCTCGGTCATGCGTCCTAGAAGCGCCTTGAGCGCGCCCGCCGCGAGAGCGTCCACGCCTTCGAACGGTTCGTCGAGGAACAAAATGCGGGGCCCGTGAATGACGGCGGCAGCGAGCGCCAGCTTCTTCTGCATGCCGTGCGAGTAATCCGCAATGAGAGTTTTTGGACGGTCGGCGAGCTGCATGAAATCCAGCAATTCGTTTGCACGCCGCTGCGTGGTCGCGCGATCCAGCCCACACATGCGGCCAACGAACTGCAAATACTCCGCACCTGTTAGTCTTTCGAGAAGTCCCATCCCCTCCGGCACCACGCCAATCTGGCGTTTGACTTCGACGGGATTCGCCACAAAGTCCAGACCAAGCAATTCCATGCTTCCCGACGTCGGAGCAAGCAAGCCGGTTAGCATCTTGATGGTCGTGGATTTTCCGGCGCCGTTCGGCCCAAGAAAACCGAGGAATTGTCCCGCGGCAACTTCCAGATCCATACCGTCAACGGCGGTGAGATTCCCAAATCTGCGCGACAGCTTTTGCGTGCGAATCGCAAATTCCGGCATTCGGGCTCCTCCAGCAACACGCTTCGGGATGAAAAACTCTAACACGAGTTGCGCGCGGCTCAATGAAGCTAGAAGCAGGAAGGAAGCAGAGACTTGAGACTAGCCAGGTTTGCGCGGATTCGACCCTTGCGTAGTGAGCTGTTGTAATTCCTTAGCGGGAAATGCCGCGAGGACGGCAGGCAATTCGACACGAAAGACCGCGCCGCCTTCCTGGCGGTTATAGCAGAGAATTTTTCCGTTGTGCTCCTGGACGATTCCGAAACAGATGCTCAAGCCCAGGCCTGTGCCTTTGCCGACCGGCTTGGTGGTGTAAAAAGGATCGAAGACGCGATGCGGTTCCTTGATGCCAGGACCGGTGTCTGAAAATAAGATGACCACGTTGCCGCGGTCGCGCATGGTCTTGATCGTCAGCACGCCACCCTTATGCGATTCCATGGCATCGATGGCGTTGCTGATGAGGTTGAAAAAGACCTGCATGAGCTGGTTGCCGTCGCCGCGCACTCCGGGAAGCACGGATTCGAGTTGCAACTCAATGCGCGTGGTGGAAGACCGCAGATCGAGCGTGCGAAGCTGCACGGCATTGTTCACCACGGTGTTGATGTCGAGGAGAGTACGCTCTGGGGGAACCTGCCTGGCGAAGCTGAGCAGATTTCCAACCAGGGTTTTCGTTCGCCGCGCCTGTTCGCGGATTTTCGAAGCTGTCGAACGCGCCTTGTCGGGCAAAGCTTCGTCATCAGCGAGGAGATCCGAAAACCCGAGGATGGCCGCAAGAGGATTATTGATTTCATGAGCTGCTCCAGCGGCAAGCTGTCCCAACGAAACCAGCTTTTCCGTTTGGACAAGCTGCGCTTGAAGCCGCTTTAAATTCTCTAACGCTTGCTCTGACCGTACAAGCAACCGCGCGCGGTCTGTTTCAGCGAAGTGGCTGCGGACGAAAATCAGTCCTGCCAGCGGCAACGCCGCCACCATGGTCGTCACCAAACGGAAATCCCGAACGTCCGGCTCCGCACGGTCGGCGCGCAAGCTATACAAGGCAAGCAGGGGAAGAGAAATCACGGCGGCCATGGCCAAGCGGCTGGACCAGCCGTGAACATTTTGTGGGGGGGCCTCTCCGAAATTGGACGACTCCTCCGGTTGAGTGGCATCCAGTTGGGCGCGATTCAAGTAGGCAATCAAGCCCGCGAGGGCGAACCAGAGAAATGCAGAAATAAGCGGCAGGTCGTACAAACTTCCGGTGTAGTAGATGCCGACGTCGCTCTGCACATCTACCACCAAAGAAGCCAGCATGTAGGCCACCGAAGCACCCAACAAATGGAAGTACGCTTTTTTCCACGCGCCCTTGCTTCGCAGCCACAAAAAAATGAGCCAGAAAACGATGATGCCGTTTTGCGTGTCAGTGATGACGTTGAAATTGTGATTGTATTGCGCCGACGAGGACCTGGCGTAAATCCACGGCAGGACGAAGAAAACGTAAACATAAGTCCACCACGTCAACAACAAGCCGAAGTCCATATATCCCAGGCGCGTACGCACCTCACCGCTCTTGCGGTGTGGTTGAAGCGCCAGCGCCGCCATAAGGGGGATGCCGCGCAGGAAGAACAGAATGTCACCCGGATACAAACCAGGGAGAGGCCTATGAAGATAAACTTCGTAATAAGTCCACTGAAACTGTCCCATCATCCACAGCGTGCAGCTCAGCGCGATCAGCATCCAGAAGATGTTGCGCCGCCAATATGGCGTACCGGCATTAAGAAGCAATCCAGCGTTGGCAATCAACGGCACGATACACTGCACGACGTTTCCAAAAATGACCAGAGTTTGCGAACCACGGGTATGCGACAGGGAGACGCCTGCGTAAAGCGTCAGGGCAACCAGCCATACGCCTACGGCCCAGGTGATCGTGCGGGAAGCAGTCATACGTCGACATTCCAGTATAGACTTTGAGAATACGCCCGGCGCTTCGAAATTCGGCGGATTAGCTGGAGTATTAACTATTACTGGAGGGACTGCTTTGGGAGAAGGCCCCGAACGCAACGGCTCGTTCTGGCGGAGGAGGGGGGATTCGAACCCCCGAGACCCTTTCGAGCCTAACGGTTTTCAAGACCGCCGGTTTCAACCGCTCACCCACTCCTCCGTTTTTAATTCTAACGTATTCTGTGAGTTAGCGGCCATTTTGCTACACCCGGGACTCGAACTGCTGCATTGTGGTGCAGGGTGTAGCAAAATTGTAGCAGCGCCCGCTAGCTTTCCGACTGCAGACACCTTGGAAGCCAGATTCGAATGCGTGTAGCGCATCGTGACGGTTACGGTCGAGTGTCCCAACAGTTCTTTCACCGTCATGATGTCCACGCCTCGATCGAGAAGACGCGAAGCAAAGGTGTGCCGCAGCGTATGCCACGTGACACCCTTGATCTCCGCCTTTTCGCAAGCAAGCTGCAACCCTCTATCGAGATCAACGAATGGCTCGCCGGTTTTCTGGTTGTAGAAGACGAAGTCATTCTTCCTACCAAGCGCCCAAAAATCGAGAATCCGCCTTACCGTTTTGTTGATCGGGACGACGCGGGTTTTCTGGGTCTTCGGTGAGAACACGTTGATCAGCCCTCTTTCGAAGTCCACGTTCTGCCAACGCAGGGAGAAAATCTCCCCGATGCGGCTTCCCGTGTTCAGGGCATAAACCACGGTGTCCTGAATGGCGGGTGTGGCATTCCCTAACAGCCTGGTTTCCTCGTCCGGGTGCAGGACTCGAAAGCCTAGATTGACCTCCTGAAAGAACTTCACCTTTCGAAGAGGGTTCGAGCCTACGTAAAGATCCCAGTTGATCGCGAGATTGAACATGTGCTTAAGCAAGGCCAGTTCGCGGTTTACGGTCGCGCCTGACACCTGCTTGCGCCTGTGGAGTTTGTACCCTTCAATGTCGGGCGGCGTGATGTTGGCCAATTGCCGGTCGGCACGGAAGAACTCCTTCAAGGGCTTCAGCAGCTGTTGGTCTCTCAACCAGGAACGCTTGTTGATCTTCGCATATTCCATATAGCGCTCGGCAAAACTTTCCAGGCTTATCCTTACAAGTTCGCGGTATACGCCCCGCAAGACCTCGGATTTTCGAAGCGCATGGAGTCTTTCCGCGTCGCGTCGGATGGTGCTATGCGATGACTCTTGGACCCTCCTTCTGTTTTGATCGTGATAAGTGATCCACCAAATACGTTCTCTTCGGTAGATTCCCATTTGCGGCTCCTTTTCTACCCTTTGCCAGCCGCGCCTGCATTCTAACAAGGCGCGCGCACGGGCTCTACCGTTTCCGCGCCGGCCTTGCGTGAATTCGATTCGCTTCCACGAAGCCTTGCAGATCGGACCTATCGAAGCGGACAGCCCGGCCTACTTTGATGAAGGGGATTCTTCTCTGCCAGACCCAGCCGTACAGCGTGGACACAGAAACAGCTAAGAATTGTGTTGCTTCGTGGATACCGACCAACCCTTTCGCCGTCAGTGGTGGCACAAGCAAGGATTCTTCATCCGCATATCTTTTGCGTCGCTGCCGGTTGTTGGGACTTGGCTCGTTTCCTCCTGTGGGCCCCTTTGAGGGCTCCGTGAGCGGGACACGAGATGTCTCAACGAGTGCTGCGGGTTGCTGCGCAGATTGCGTTTCCACTTGTTGGTTTACGGTCAGCTTCTGGGACTCTGGTAAGGACAAGCCACATACATGGCGCGGGGCATGCTGTCGTGACGACGCTGTATTCTCGCGCGCACCGAATTGGAGTGGACGGGCCTTCATGTTGCTACACAGTCTTTGTAAGATCGTCTCCTTTCATTTGTTTCTGGTTGTGATGGTTCGCGTGTTGGCCTAGCCAGCGTTTGAACTCCGCATCTTTCTTGAATAAGAGTTTCAGTGCTTCGCTGACGACGTAGGACGGGTTCGCGTCGAGAAACTCAGCGTAATGGTCAAGGTTGCCTCTGACTTCTTCCTCTAAGCGGACCTGAAGGGTTGCAGTCTTCGGTTGCTTCGACGGTGCTTTCAAAAGTGCCAAGCGTTCTTTCTCCTTTCGTTATTCGAGCTGCATTACAGACCGCATTACAAACTGCCTACTCCAACCGCTCCACGCGGGCAAAACACGGTCACGCTTCCTGCGTGACGGGCGGGAGCGACCCCATAAAACTTTGGGCGGCTGAAAGCCGTCAAAATGCGGGTCGCTCCCGCCCATCCTAGTGTTTTGCCCGCGTGCATATGTCACCTCCTTCGTTCATCTATCTGCCGTGCTCTGAAGACTTTGGGCCCCCCTCGCAAGTGCCCCGCCGGGTGACGCAGGCCTTGCACAACCCCGGATCTGCCAGCCGTCACCCCAGTTCTTTGTGCTGTCTCCGAAAATTGCTTCGTGGCCGGGCACCGTAACCGCTCGGAACACGATCTTCTGGACTGGAGTAAAAGGGGGAGTGGCCTGCGGTTGAAAGTCCCGCGGTAACTGATTTCGCTTCCACAAGTAGTAAAGAGAAGCGATGCTTGGCCCTGTAAATCGCTTCCTCGCTTTGCTTAGGAAGAGCACATCGGCTTCTGCCAGAAGCCCGTATTGTTTACGGTCCCATTTCGTTTGGAGGTCAAAGTAGCGAGTCATCGCTGACCTTGTGATAGAGCCGGTAGAGATCGGCATTGTGGAAAGCTTCCTTTGGCTTCTTGAGCCCGTGGTATGTGGTTTGACTTGAGGGAACCACTTTGCCGCGAGACAAAAGCTCGTGACCTTCTTTGGTGAGCGTCACAACGGGAGTCGGGTTGTGTTCGGGATCAGCGATTGTGGTTTGCATCAAAAGGCCCTGGCGCGCGAGGCTTTCGACATCGTTCCCCATTCGTGACCGGTCGCCGTTATAGGCAAACTCAGCCAGGTCGTTCATCCCCACAACGCGGAATTTGCCTACTTCTCCCAACGTATGAATCTCGGAATCTCGCAACGAATACTCCTTGTTCCGGTCTGTGTATTTGGTCCGAATGCGCTGAGAAAGAATCGTCTGGACTCGCTCCTCGCGTGGCAGGGGCGGGCGTTCGCGGATCTCCCGGTCAAGGCGATCGGCCCGGTCCTCTTCCTGCCAGATGTTGTGACGGGCATTCCGAGAATCCCAACTTGAAGAGAGACCTCGGCCTTCATCCCTGTCGGAACGGGAATCCCCGCTCCGAAAATCGTCAATCTCGAATCCGTCAAAGCCTCGCGACACGGGGAACGCTCCTTCGAAATTAGGTTTGGATCCTCGCTACTCGCTGTTGAGCTAGCGCATCGCGGGGGTTGGGGCGTTCGAGAAGCCCCCTTACCTATACAGAGGCCTTGTTTTGGCAAAACCGCAACAGCCTTCTCTAAGGATTCCGCACTCGCGAAACCGGTGCGCGGCAATATGACTCCCTCATCGCACGTAAGTTCTTGTCCTTAAAGCACTTGTTTAACGCTCGCGGTGGGCCCATTCAGGTGACAGGACAGGCCGCCCGTATCCTTGGGTAGACGTGCGCACCTCATCCGGGCCAGATGCAAGCGCCGGGCGTTGCTGTGGCCTTGAACCAGCGCCCCCTACTACTACAGAGGCCTCAAAAAAGGAAAACGTGAAGAGGGAATTTTGGGCTCGCAGGTATACATCTGACTTTCCCTGTCAATTTCGGCGTTGTCGAGACCCCGTACCTTAGTTAACGTCGGCACGACGCAACCCGGTGTGGCATGAAACGAGGACAAACGAGCTGTTCAGAATTAGAAAAAGCGCATCGCTTGGAATCGCTAAGAAGCGAGCTACGAGCGTGGCAGGTGCTGACGGTTCGTACTTAGCTGACTATTGAGGAAGGGGGTTGCTACCGACGCGGTGGGTGAGTCGCCAGAAGACAAAATTGGAAAGAGTTGTCCTTTTCGGACATGGTATCCGAGGCCGCGCCAAGTAATTTGATCTGAGAAAAAGCCGGCTATCCAAACGACGAAGCTAATCGCATCGCGTATCGGAACGAGCCAAAGAATCTTTGACACTTGTTGATCGCCTAAACCCCATGATCCCGTGGTCCACGTCAGCCCCACTCGAAGAATGAGGTATGCCAGAAGGTAGAAAACAGCAATGCTCATTGAACCTCGAACCATCGAGATCCCAGCTGCTAGCAAAGCCCAGGGCAATCCGTGCGTGAACAAAAGCCCCCAGTACCCAAGTGGCCGCACGCTCTTGAGCCCGATGGACCAGCGCAATTCATGATGGAAATGTTCCCGGATGGACTCTTTGGGGAAGACCATGGTAACCGGCGTTGCGATCAGTTCCACACGGTGACCACTTTCTGCAATGCGTTTGCCCAACTCAAAATCGTCAGAATGATGGTTGACCATCGCTTCCCAGCCACCGATTTCCGCGAGGAATTTCTTGGATGTTGCCATGGTCCAGCCGAACGCAAAGCGCATCCTGCCTTCGACTTTCTTGGCCGCGAGCGCAGCGGGAGCAGAGTCCATGTACATACCCAGTGCGCCAAGGTTTGATGCCACATTTCCAGCGCTCAAGCTCTTGTAGAGCGCCGTTACCACCCCCACTTCAGGATCGGCGAAGGGAGCAACTACCGCCTTGAGATAATCAGGTTCTACGCGCACATCGCTGTCGCTCATCACCAGCAAATCGTATTTCGCCTTCTGAGTGAGCAAGCAAAGATTGTTTATTTTTTCGTTTGC
>Ga0075436_100001530_pt1 | contig 15799 bp, 11 predicted proteins | sample RhiMethybrSRZTD5_FD_75303 | JGI IMG/M metagenome (GOLD analysis project Ga0075436, IMG submission 75303) | Populus rhizosphere microbial communities from Tennessee, USA - Rhizosphere MetaG P. TD hybrid SRZTD5 | ecosystem: Host-associated > Plants > Roots > Rhizosphere > Soil | place: USA...
AGGAGCACATGGGCGGTTTCTGGATACTGGAAGCTGCCGATATGGACGAGGCACTCGCGTGGGCGCGCAAGGGTGCCATCTCATGCGATGCGGCGGGCGAGGTGCGCGAGCTTCTTTTCTTCCCGGACCCGAATGCAGCAACGGAATAGTCTGGCCGCCGCGACTTCGGACTATCCATTGTTGCTCTTCGCCCCATTGGGGGCGAGATGTTTACAGAAAGCGCGACCTCTTAAAAGATTTTTCCTCGCTCCAGCGGAGCGAAACATAGCTTGGTCACCACGTACGATTGACGGAAACATTGCGCTCCGCGGGAGCGCGAGTTATCGAGTTGGACGCACTATCTATAAACATTTCGCTCCCCTGGAGCGAAAACTAATTCCGGTGTCGCACTTGAACGTTGAATGCACCAGTCAAATCCGCCTATGAACGTACAAGAACACATTAAAAAAGTATATTACCAGCCAACCTGAACCAAAACGCAGCGACATGGAAGCGTTGCACCGCATCATTCTGGAAGTAATGCCAGCATTTAAATTATGGTTCTTGAAAAAGGCGGCTTGATGAAATAAGTTTTTCGGGTGGCCGGTCTTCCTTCCGATCAACCACTGGTTTTTTCGGCGGCGATAGCGGCCTCATTAGGAACGGATTCGCTGCGTGAGAAAGGTCATTAATATGAATCCGAATATGAAGACAACATCTGTTTTTCTGGCGATGGTGCTGGCGGTGTTTCTGTCAGGGGGCGTGTTGGGGCAGCAAAAACCAATCACGGGCTATGCGCCGGTTAACGGACTCAAAATGTATTACGAGATCCACGGCAGCGGCGAGCCTGTAGTGTTGCTCCACGGCGCGTTTATGGCAATTTCTGGGGACTGGAACGATTGGATCGGCGAGCTTTCCAAAACGCGGAAAGTGATCGCCGTCGAAATGCAGGGCCACGGGCGTACAGCCGACATCAAACGCGATCTATCTTACGAAAATCTCGCCGACGATGTGGCGGGGCTGCTCGATCATCTAAAGATCCCAAGCGCGGATATCATCGGTTACAGCCTGGGCGCCGGCGTTGCGATGCAGTGTGCGATCCGCCATCCGGAAAAAGTGCGAAAGGTGGTCAGCATTTCGGCCCCGTTCCGCCGCGACGGCTGGGTCAAGGAAGCGAACGACTTTTGGCCGACATTCACGTGGGAAGTGTTCAAAGGCACTCCTATGGAAGCCGAATATAAGAGGCTAAGCCCGACGCCTGACAAATTCCCGGATTTTGTCAATCACATCAAAGCGACGGCTTTGAGACCATACGACTTTGGCGGCGACAAGCTGAAGGCCACTAAAGCGCCGATGTTTTTCATCCACGGCGATGCTGACGGCGTGCGGCTCGATCATATCGCGGAAATGTACCGGCTAAAGGGCGGCGGCAATATTCACGGCGACATGCAGCCGCGCTCGGCATCGAGACTGGCAATTTTGCCCGACACAACACACGTTACGCTGATGAACCGCATGTCAACAATCGTCCCAATGGTGAACGACTTTCTCGATGCCAAGCCCCCAAAGCAATAGCTACCTATGATTAGACTGCGATCGTCGGCCGATGCGGGGTCAGAAATAAACGGAAAGCATATTCGGATCGAACGGCGTCATTGTCGTGAATTACGAGCGTGCAGGCGCGATCACAACCGGAGGTCAATAAACATCGTGAGAAATGTAATCTTCGCAATCAACATTACCCTGGATGGGTGCGTCGATCACACCAAGCAAGTTGCTGATGACGAGACGCACGAATATTTTGCGGACCTCCTGCGTGAGGTTGACCTGCTCGTCTTTGGGCGTATCACGTATCAATTGATGGTTCCTTATTGGCCTGATATCGCAAAGAGCCAGTCTGAGACAAAAGCGGATATCGAATTTGCTCAAACCTTTGTCTCCAAGAAGAAGATTGTTTTTTCACGATCGTTGGCCAGCGCTGAAGATGAAAATACGAGAATTGTTCGTACGAACCTTCGCGACGAAATACTTAAACTGAAGCAAGAACAGGGCAAAAATATTTTGGTCGGCGGTGTAGATGTTCCTTCACAACTAATGGAGCTCGGCCTGATTGACGAATATCGTTTTGTCGTTATGCCAACCATTGTTGGAGAAGGCAGACGATTGATGGAGGGCGTCAGCCTGCCCGAGAAATTGCAATTGAAACTGATTGAGTCAAAGTTTTTCAAATCGGGATGTGTTGCGCTTCGTTACTTGAAACAATGACGGAAAAATCTGCGACAACTGGGCTGTTGGCTCCCACCGAGTGGAAAAGAACAATGAAATACATCTGTTTGGTTACATGGAGCCAGGAACATTCGAAGACATGATCGAGGACGAGCGACACGCAACGTTCGACGAATGCTTTGAGTACAACGACCATCTGCGCGCCAACGGACATCTTGTCGCCGAAGTCCCTCTTCACCCTCCGGAGACTGCCTTGACCCTGTACTGGAAAAACGGCAAAGTCACGACGACTGACGGCCCCTATGCGGAAACCAAGGAACAGCTTGGCGGCATTCAAATCCTTGAGGCGCGAGACCTTAATCATGCCGCTCAGCTTGTCTCACTACAACCGGGCTTTAAGTATGGACTTGGACCGATTGAGATACGGCCGGTTATGGATTTGAGCGAAATCATAAAGGAGAGCGAGCGGCGACGGCGAAAAAATACCTCGCGATGAGGGCGGCTATTAGTCGCAACGCACAATGTCATGCAGTCGAATTGTGTGAGGAAACTAATTACTTCTACATTTGCATCACTCGACGGTGTCATGCAGGCACCAGGAGGACCGGACGAAGATACAACCGAAAATTTCACGCTAGGTTACGTTGACGTGAAACATCCCCAGAGTCGCGTCTGCGGGATTCCAGGCGTGAGTGCTCATCTGGCCAGCATCGCGAGTCCGATCAACGCGAAGAGCAAGCGATACCGTCGTTGCATCCATAATGCGGTTTCGAATCCCAATCCACGCTGTAGCGCTCGCAGAGACCACACGACATGCAAAGGCCACAGTATGGCGCTCCAAAGCAGCAGCCTCGGCAGGATGCCAAGCGCGGCCAAGCCGGCGAGCATCGCATAAGCGGCCGTAAACATGAACAGGCTCGCGAGAAACGCTCGACGGCAGCCGAACACTACGGCGCTAGTGCGAATCCCGTTGAGAAGATCACCCTCGTAGTCACGCACCTCCTGGTTGAGGTGGCCACCGGCAAAAACTAAACCGAAGAAGAGACTGATCATGAGACCGCTTGCGTCGAGGGGGCGGGATAAGGTGTAGCCAAGCAAGAAGTGCAGCGCGCCTCCGACCAGATGATGGATCGACGCGACGATTGGCGTGCTCTTCCCGAAACGCGACGAACATGAGTAGACAAGGCTCAGGACTGTGATCGCCGCGCCAAGCAGAACGGCTCGGATGCCAACGGCCGCGAAGGCGACATTCGAGACAATGATGAGAGCGGTCGCAACGCCCGCTATCTGACGCCTGCTAATTCCCCTCCGAGCAAATACGAATGTCGCCCGCCTTGGATCGCGAATGTCGCTGCTGTGCCCAGCCCAATCATTGAAGACAAAGACGTGGGCCGTGAGCGCGAGGCTGCCGATGAATAGGAAACCGAGGCGCATCACGCCGTACGGTTTAAGGCTGAAGCCACCGAGGAAGCTACCGAGAATCGGCGAGGCTTGAAGCACGAGCACCTCCAGAGCTCGAGTAGACGCGAAGTGTTGTATGACGCGCGCGTAATGCCGAAAAGGGGATTGAGAAGTCATGGTAATGGCAGATGAAGCTGTCCGGTTTCGACACGAGTTGCTTCGTAAAGCCGGAGCCACAGTGCGTAACCAAAATCCTCGGACCAGTAAAATCGAGTTACAGTCGCGCTCAGATCGTTATGGTAGAGCAGTGGCGGCGAGCGACGAAGCCGGGCAAAGTCGTCGCTGCCAATGCGCGTAAGCAGATTGCGAATCGCCTGTCGCACGTTCGCGTCCTGTGGCGACGCCTTTGTTTCAACGAGCTGGCGAACCGCCTCACTCCAGATCTCCTGTCCCGCAGCAGGAAGCGCCAGCCGCTCCGTCGGCAGCGGAATTGCGCAACCAAGTTGCCGCAATTCGGCACTGCGGAGATAGGGCACCAGTGGAGCTTTGGCGTAGTAAATCCAGAGATCCCCGTCCCCTAACGAGCGTTGGAGTGCATTGCAAAGGTTCTGCGCGGCAGGCGGATCAAGTTCGCGCAGCATTAAATACACGTGCATCTGGATGGCGATGTCTGTCGGATTTGGATCGCTTCCGGGATCTATACACTGATATTGGTTTTGTGGGGCGAGCCAAGTGCGGTACAAGCCCCTCGTGTCGCGATAACGAGCAAGCTCTCCCAGCATGGGTTGAAGTCTCGGGTCGCCAGCTCCAGGGCCAGCGATTCGCCACGCTAAAGCAGTGTCGTCAGCGTCTGGAGTAATGACACATCCCAGCGTGCCAATGGTGGGTCCGTCCGGCAACCCATGATAGCGCACTAATCCGTTGCTTTCGATCTGTGCCGCGAGATGCCGTCGGGCGCGCTCCACAACATCGTCGAGACTTCGCTGGCGTGCAACTGACGAGAGCAACTCAACAAGCATTGAAGTCAGAAACGTGTTCATTTCTTGCTGCGGAGCTTCATAGCGAAGTTCCTTCGTATAAGAGGTGAGCCAAAAACCGTATCGGGACTGCCGTGCCCGCAACAACATCGCCGCGTGCGCTGCCATCGCACCCAACTCAGGCCCTGACGCAGGCTGCTGCGGCATCGTACCGGTCTCTCCGGGAGACTCCTGTGCGATCACGACTACGCGCTGCTCACCAACAATGCGGATATCATTGCTACTTGGCTCGATGCGAACAGCGAGCTGTAGTACGCGCTCCCCCGGCGAAACACCCTGCGTGTTGGCGGATACGCGCCAGCCCGATGGCGAAAGGGTGTGCATCGCTTTATTGACATCATCTCGCGGTAGAAAGTCTTGGGAGGAGCCGATCAAGACCCCGTCTATCAACACCAACAGTTGGGCAGGCGTACGTCCACAGGTGAGCGTCCATCCTTCAATCACCTCTCCGTTTTCCAAGACAGGGACATCTCCAATGCCGGGAAGCACTGTCGGCCCAACACGATCAAGCGAGCCGCTCGCGTCGCACAGAATCTCGCCGCGCGCACGTGGATGACGCAATTCGGTGAGGAACGGAACGTTGCGTGGATTCCATGCTGCGCTCATGGATGCGGGGTTTCCAACGAAGATGCGTGCGTCACTCGTCCCCGTATACCAAAAAGCTCCGATCGTCTGCACACCAACCGACGCCGCCATCGCTAAGATGAGCAGACCGCGTGTAACCAGGCGCAGGATGAGCGGAACAGGCGCGAGCATCCAAACCAGAATCGGCAAAAGGTCGGTTAGCCAACGTGGACCCCATGACACTCCGGCGCGCCAGTCTGCCTGCGAGTAAAGTAAGAACTGGGCGGCGACAGCAAAACTGAGCGCCACGGCGAGCCCTCTCGAGCTTGGTGCTCGGAGGCGCTGAATCAGCCCCGCGGGAACGAAGACAAGGAACGGCGAAAAGACGAGCAGGCCGCGCGCTGGGCTGACTAGCAACCCGGCCAATCCTGACAAGTTCAGTTGGAAGAAGTTTTTAGTAGGGGCCATTCCGTATCCACCGGCAACGTGGCCGATAAAGTTTAGGTTGTAGTACAGGAGTGCTGCCAGCGGGACAGCGGCGCCGGCGAGAAGCCAGAGAGCGTTGCGCCTGCGGCTCCAAATAATGACGAGTACGATCGCACCAGCAACCATCGCGTCCGGTGGGCGATTCGCCGCCATGAAAACACACACGGCGCCGAGTAGCGTAGTGCGCATGGGTGAGGCAGTCGCCCCGACGAGTAGCAATGCCAGCGCGATCAGGAGTTCTCCAGCCCCGTGCTGCCAAAGTGCCTGGCTGGAGATCATCCATGTATTGGTCCCCAAGGCGAACACCATTGCGAGCGGGAAGCTCCACCGGCTGCCGTCGCGACGCAGCACCAGAAACATAAGGACACTTGCGAGCGTTGCAAGAAAGGACGCCGAGATCTTCTCCATCAATACCGCCACCCGGTCAATCTGCGGCTGCTCCCAACCGTGTTTGTTGAGCCAGACAACGGCGGGAAGATAGAGTGGGGCCACAAGCAACGGTGTCACGACTGGATACAATGAAGCGAGCTGATTCTGGCGAGTGCGTACCATCCAATAAGCCCATGGCTCGAAGTAGTTGACCTTACCGTCAGCACCCGCTGTCCGATTCCGATTCCAGTCTGGAATCATCGAATGGCCATGCGCAACCAGGCGCGCGTTCGCGTCGAGCTCGAGCGTGCCATCATGCCAGAGAATCAGCGGCAGATATCGAGCGGGCAGGGTGTCCCCCGCGCCGATCTGCCGCAGGTTCGCGTTGTAGACTAAGAAACAGAACAAGCCCAGGAGGACCGGCCCTGTCAAAGATCGCAGGTAAAAGGGGATCGATCTTCTGGACGATGGGGAGATGCGAGCGGGGCTGATCAATTCCCCTCCGCATCAGGTACATTCTCGCACTTCAGCTCTTTTGAATAGTCGTGTCTGGAAACGATAGCTCGCGGCGAAGCGATCCATCGGCGGTCGATTCCGAGAAAACTGATTAGGCGACCGTTTGATTGTTTCTTCCAACTCATCGCCGAATCTATGGATCTGGGCAGCCCTAATTCATCGAAAATGTAAACACTACTCACGGAAGGTTTGAGTATTGGCTGGGAGGCAGGGATTCGAACCCCGATAAGCAGAGTCAGAGTCTGCTGTCCTACCGTTGAACGACCTCCCAGCAAACTGAAAGGACTATATCGACCCGTTCTTTTTATTGTCAAGTTTTTGGCCCTGCGCGCGTCTTGAAACTAATGCCGGCCTCGTGATACGCCGAAATCCGTAACATCAAGAGTCATGACTCGGTATCACAATACGACGAGGCAGAAACGGCAATTGAAGGAGTGGACTCATGAAGAGCGCAATAAGAGCGATGATGCTCGTCACGGTTATGATTAGCACGAGTTTCGCTCAGTCAATCAAGATCGAACTCGCTCACAAGACCGAACGCGAGCTAGAAACCAAGGAGCGACTCGAGCAGATTATCGCTTCTTACGACCTGCGCAAATACACGTTCACACGCGAGGTCATCATCGAAGAACGAGCGATCAATCACGCCTTCCCCGTGTTGACTTTAAACGCGCGTTTCGCAAACTCTAGCGATGAGTTGCTCTCATCTTACATTCACGAGCAGTTGCACTGGCACTTGCGGGAACACAATTCTCAACAACAGGAAGCGATCGCCGAACTCAGGCGAATGTATCCCAACGCGCCGGTTGGAATGCCCGAGGGCGCGGAGAATGCTTACAGCACCTACGGTCATCTTGTGGATTGCTATCTTGAGATCCTGGCGGATAGACAATTGATCGGGCCCGAACGGACTCAGGCCGCGATCAAAAACAAGGGTCACTACACATGGATTTACAAGACTGTTCTTCAGGACGAAGCGAAGATAGCCGCGGTTGTCGCTTCACACCACCTCGGAATCAAGTAGTTTGGTTGTGCGGGTAGTTCCGCCTCACGGAGGCAATTACATTCGCTCAGACAATGGTGTTGTTTTTGAAGCGCCTCTCGACTTCCTGAAAAAAAGGGCGAGCTTACTCGCCGATCGTCTCTTATTAAAATCGCAATGATCAAGCTTCTTCCCATGTTGTCATCCGAAAGCTCCGAAGCGATCCCCTTGAAAGCCGACCCGGAAGCGAGTATTTCTCTAGGGTCTGGTGCGAGGACAGCAAAGCGCAGGACTAGTATCGGAGTCGTGCTGGAGTGACGGCTGGTCCTGCGATGATTTCCGCACGATGGATAACAACCCAACAGGGAGGGTGAGGTAATGCCACGTTCGGGTGACAGCATCGGACCATACACGCTAACGAACAAGCTCGGCCAGGGAGCCTTCGGCGCCGTCTGGCTCGCAGAGCGGCGAACCGCTATCACGACTACGAAGGTGGCGCTAAAAACGTCGCTCGATGATGACGTCGATTTGCGGACGATCAAGCAGGAGGCTGACCTATGGGTCCAAGCGAGCGGCCATCCCAATGTAGTCCCGATTATTGAGGCCGATGTCTACGACGGCCGGGTGGTTATCGTCAGCGAATACGCTCCGGGCGGGACTCTGTCAGAGCGATTGACCAATCTTCGGGGTACGCCGATGCCACTCGATGCATCTGTAGAGATGGTGCTCGGTATTCTTGGCGGGCTGGAACACCTGCATCTCAAGAGCATCATTCACCGGGATCTAAAGCCGGCCAACATTTTGCTTCAGGGCGACACGCCGCGGCTCACCGACTTTGGCATATCGCGAATTCTCAAGACTACTAGCCAGAGTAGCAGCATAGCCGGAACTCCCGTTTATATGGCGCCGGAAACATTTGACGGTAAGCGATCTGTACAAACTGACGTGTGGTCTGTAGGAGTGATTTTCTATGAACTGTTGACCGGGAGCCTGCCCTATCCACAAGCCGACATCAGCTCACTGGTGGGTGCAATCTTGACTCGCGATCCGGAACCCCTACCCTCCTCAGTTCCACGCACGATTCAGAATGTTGTAACGATCGCTCTGCAAAAGGACCCCGCGCGGCGCTACAAGTCGGCGACCGAGATGCGGCAAGCGCTGAGAAGCGCCATGCAAACCGTCCAAAGCGGAGACCGTGTGATTGAAGCGGCCACGGAAGTCTCTCGCCCGGTGACGCCACAAGTGCCCCCTACGATGGCTCAAGCGCAGCCGCAAGCCTCGAGGCAAGGAATTGCGCCGCACTATGTTTATGCCGCAACTGCCGTCATTATTGTTTTGATAGCTGGTGGAGTATTACTATTTCTTCAAGAGAAAACCCCATCACCCACGGACAAGGTCCTTACCGTACAAAAGCCCGAGGCTGGCCCGAACCCGACAAGCAATTCTTCCGCTTTGCAAACGGCAGACGCCAATCCGGCAATTCGTCCAAATTCGCCACCAGTCTCACCCGCAGTGAATGAGCCGTCTCGAAGCAGCTCGTCGTTTCAAAGCGTCGAGTCGAAAATATTGGAGGGCGGCCTCTTATCAAGAGCTGACATCGCAGAATTCTCAAAGTACGAGCTCAAGCTTCTTCGAAATACAGTGTATGCGCGCCACGGCAGACGCTTCGAAACACCGGATCTCCAGCGCTACTTCGCAAGCCGTTCGTGGTACACGGGCCGCAGTAATTACAGCAACGATGATCTGACCTCCAACGACCAGGCAAACGTCAGACTGTTTCAGCAAGCGGAGAATGAGTGAGGCGTGTTTGAAACTCGCGCAAGTATTATTTTGCTCGCGCCATTTGCAATCGCGGCTTGCGTGCATACCGCTCGATCATTGAATACGTTCGCAAGCAACAGACCCAAGGTTCAACCGAACGTTGAGTCTGAAAACCCGTGCTTAGAATTTGACCGTTTAAACACTCAGGTCCGAGACGGATTGATAGACAGAGAGCCCGCTCGCAACAGAATCAAATCTCTTCTTCCGAGACTAAAAGCCTATTTTTACGCGAGAGGTGGCATCGATTCTCCGAAAGATGATTGGGTATTTCCGGTTCAAGGTTACAATCAAAGCTCGATCGGAGGTGTTGAAGGAAGCGGGTACGTATCAAAAGGATATGACTATTTTGATGGCAACAAGCACCTCGGTCATCCGGCCCACGACATCTTCATAAACGACAAGAATCAAGATGGATTGGACGACAATACTCACAAGCCGGTCAATGTTCTCGCCATGAAAAGTGGAGTTGTTGTCGCCACCGCGAACGAATGGTTGGTTGGAAGCGAATTGAGAGGCGGTAAATATGTTTATGTGTTTGAGCCTTCCACAAACAGTTTGATCTACTATGCTCATAACAACGAGCTGTTCGTCCGACCCGGCGATATGGTAAAGGCCGGCAGCGTCCTGGCTATCGTTGGCCGTTCGGGAAAATATGCGAATCCCTCACGGTCGCCGACTCACTTGCACGTGGGGTGGTTAGTGATCGAGAACGGATATCCGAAACCAAGAGATCTATATCAGGCTTTGCTGAGGCCGCGAAAATACTAATGCGGACGAGATGTGTATGAGTAGTCACATACTTTTATTCTTAGCGATCCTGATCGATCATGCCAGACGAAAAATTGACATTGCCATATTTGTCGGCACAAAGGATCAGTACTTTCCGTTGACCGCCGTGCGTGCGACGCAAGATGAGTTGGAGAAGAAGGAGTTCTCCGTAGCTCTGACGGAGACTCCCGATCACGATCACTGGTACTACGACCTTGCTCCCAGAATCAATCGCATCGCCTGGGACTTTCCTGAAGAGGCATGGGCTCGCCCAGGATCAGCAATATGAGGAATACACCTTCAAAAGATAGATCCTCTCACGGCACTCCAGACTGAGCCCGGGCTTCTAGTTGAATCATCGCTCTGCTGATAGAATCAGGCGCATGCTCAAGAAGACTCTGCTCGCTTCAGCCCTTTTCGCAATTCTCTCGGTCGTGGACGTATCGGTGAGCGCGGCGCCGCAGACGATGCGGCTGGATTACTACCACAGCGGCAACGCTTCGCAGGAGATTTTCAGTCTCGATCGAATCGTGATTGAGCCGCTGCCCTGGCCGGGCAATCCTCGAAAGAGTATCGATGAGACCAATCTCGGAAAATACCTGTTCGAAGTTCGCGACCGCGCAACAAATCGCCTGCTCTACTCGCGCGGGTTCGCTTCGATTTACGGTGAATGGGAAACGACCGATGAAGCCAAAAGCATGAACCGCACGTTCAGCGAGTCGCTCCGGTTTCCTGCGCCCGCCGCGCCGGTGCAGATCGTCTTGAAGAAGCGAGACTCGAACAACGCCTTTCGCGAGATCTGGTCAACGATCGTCGATCCTAAGGACATGTTCGTCGACACCTCTAAGACCGCATCGCCAGGTCCGTTGATCGAGCTTCAGAAGAGCGGCGATCCGGCCGACAAGGTCGACTTTCTGATTCTTGGAGATGGATACACGGCAGCCGAGCGCGGCAAGTTCGAAAAAGATGCGCGCCGGTTGCTCGAAATTCTGTTTGCCACTTCGCCTTACAAAGAGCATCGCAAAGCCTTCAACGTTTGGGCGTTGTGCCCGGCCGCGCAGGAGTCCGGCATCTCGAGGCCCTCAACGGGAGTTCATGTCGCATCGCCGCTCGGCGCGAGCTACGATGCGTTCGGCTCAGAGCGATACGTGCTTACGTTTGACAATCGTTCGCTTCGGAACATCGCGCAGTTCGCGCCTTACGAATTCATCGAGATCGTGACTAATTCGAGAACGTACGGCGGCGGTGGAATCTTCGGCTTGTACAGCACTGTAGCCGCCGACAGCGAGCAAGCGCCTTACGTATTCGTTCACGAGTTCGGCCATCATTTCGCAGGTCTTGCGGATGAATATTACACTTCGCCTGTCGCTTATACTTCGCCTTCGGTGAAGACCGAGCCTTGGGAGCCTAACGCGACTGCGCTGCTCGATCCGGCTAACTTGAAGTGGAAGGACCTGGTCGCGTCGGGAACGCCAATTCCAACTCCGTGGAATAAAGAAGAGTACGAGAATCACTCGCGCGAATACGGCAAACGCCGCGGTCAGATTCGGGCGGAGAATCGACCAGAATCAGAAATGGAAGCATTGTTTCGAGAGAATCGCGAGTGGGAGATCAAGTTCTTCGCCGCGGAAAAGTACGCGGGCAAGGTAGGCGCTTTTGAAGGTGCGATATACGAAGCGAAGGGATACTACAGACCCGAAGTCGATTGCATCATGTTCACTCGCAGTCAGAAGTTCTGTGCGGTTTGCCGCCGCGCTATCGAGCGAGTGATCGAGCTCTATTCCTGATTGTCACCGGACGAGGGAATCTAGCATTTTGCGACTCAATAGATCAGATACTTCTGTCTGATTCGAGCGAACTGAGCCAGCCCCGTTTGCCACGTCGCCGCAATATCGGAAGGTGTTCGACCTTCCTTCAATGCCGCAAGCGCTGCTCGATTGGCCAGCAGTCGAATGTAGTCCTCAATCTTCCAAGTCACTGGGTAGAGACGGTTGAGCTGATAGGCGATCTCGATTCCGGTCGCGACCGGATGGAAGGCTCCGCGATCCGTGACGATGATGTTAATTCCACCACACTCTTCATTGGAAAATTTGGAGGACTTCGGCGTGAAACTTACGGGCACGAAGCGCGCTCCCGCGAGCCCCGCGCGATTCAGCGCTTCAGCCAGCTTCGGACCGTCGATCCAGGGAGCGCCCACCAGCTCAAACGGAGTATCTGTACCGCGCCCAACAGAAACGTTCGTCGTCTCAAGCAAGCCGATGCCCGGATAGAGCAATGCTTCGGTCAGACTTCTCATATTTGGCGACGGGTTCACCCACGTCAACGCGGTGCCATCGTAATGATCCGCGCGACGCCAGCCTTCCATCTTGATCACCGTCAGGTCCGCGCCAATCTTTTTTTCGTCATTGAATAAGGAAGCCAACTCGCCAATCGTCATTCCGTAACGCACCGGAATCGGATGATAAGACGTGAATGAAAAGGAAGCCTGATCGGTAAAGCCCTGATCAGCTACCGGGCCTTCGATTTCATAGCCGTTGATTGGATCGGGCCGGTCGAGCACCACAAACTTGATCTTCTTCTTCGCGGCTTCTTCCATCGCGTAGCCGCACGTCGCCAGGTAGGTGTAGAAGCGCGTTCCCACCTCCTGGATGTCAAACACAAGAGTGTCGATGTCTTTCAGCATGTCCGCCGTCGGACGCCGCCGGTCTCTTTCATACAAACTGTAAACCGGCAATCCGGTTTTCTCATCTCTCGTGTCGCTGACATTAGAGTCTTCGATCCCACGCAAGCCGTGCTCGGGCGAGAAAAGAGCCACAAGTTTGAAGTTCTTCGCTGCGGCGAATGCGTCAATCGTTGAACGGCCTTTGCGATCGCGGCCCGTGTGGTTCGTTATCAACCCGACTCGTCTGCCTTCGAGCTGCTTGAAGCCATCCCGTTCGAGAACATCGATGCCGGTCAAGACCGGATGAAGCGGACCCGACGGCACGCTTCGAGTTATGACCGCGCGAGGAGCATCGACATAATAAGGCGGCGTCTTGAGCGCATCGAACACCGCAGTATGAGCCGGCTCGGTGATTGCGCCGGCAACTATCGAACCCACCGCCGAGCGCAAGCGCGTGACGTCGCCTTTGCCGTTCGGATGAACTCGATTAGTGAGCAGCACCACGAACGTCTCGCTTGCGGGATCGAGCCAGATGCTCGTGCCTGTGAAGCCCGTGTGACCGAACGACCCGACAGGAAACAAGTCGCCGCGATTTGACGAGTACGAAGTGTTCACGTCCCAGCCGATGCCTCGCATTTGAGAAGTGGGCATCGTCTGTGCGCTGACCATGCGTTCCACGGAATACGGTGCGAGGACGCGAACTCCGTTGTATTCGCCTTTGTTGAGAATCATCTGACAGAAGATCGCGAGATCGTCGGCGGTCGAGAAGAGTCCTGCGTGACCGGCTACGCCGCCCATTTCGTAAGCTCGCGGGTCGTGAACTTCACCGCGCATCCATCGGCCTTCACGGTTTTCAGTTGGGGCCGCTCGAGCAAACAAATCAGCCGGCGGCCAAACCGCTTCGGTAACTCTTCCGAGCGTGATGTCGACGCCGGAGCGGTCGACCTCGCCGAGATGCTTTAGCCGCTCGACGATCTCTGGTGTAACAAAAAGGGTGTCTTTCAACGCTAGGGAAGAGAATATATTTGTACGCGCAAAACTGTCGATGCGTTGCCCCGTAATGCGTCGGACAATTTCCGCCGCAACGATGAAGCCTACATCCGAATACAAGAACCTTGTTCCCGGTTCGTAGCTCGGTCGCAGTTCGCAGATCTTTTCGATCGGATCAATCTCGCCAACGTAATCAGCGATCTCATTATCGGGCGGCAATCCGGCTCGATGAGTCATCAACTGCTCGATTGTGATTCGCTCTTTTCCAAACTTGCCGAACTCGGGAATGTACAGCGCCACAGGATCAGCGAGACCGAGCTTTCCACGTTCCACCAGAATCATCACTGAAGTAGTTGTAGCGACAATCTTCGTGAGCGATGCAAGATCGAATATTGTATCGATCGTCATCGCTTCTCGCTTTGGTTCGATGGCGCGATCGCCAAAAGCTTTGCGGTAAACAACCCGGCCCTTGCGAGCAACGAGCACGACTGCTCCAGGCGTGTCTTTGTGTGCGATCGACTCGAGTACTGCTTCGTCGATCTTCGCGAGCCGCTTGCTGGACATTCCGACGGATTCAGGCGCTGCTATTGTAAGCTGCTTCTTGTATTGAGCGAGAAAAGGGCTAGAGATGAGAAGCACCAGGGACACAATCGAAATTACCAGTTTGCGAGTTTGCGTTTCGCGCAAAGTCGCAAAGAACCGCAAAGAGATTTCTCTCTGCGCCTTTGCGGTACTTTGCATCTTTGCGCGAAACGCGTTGTTCATACTTACTGCCTCCCGATTCCGGTCTCCACCAGTACCTCAAGCGACGCTGCCTCATCCGGCTGTCTCGTCATCAGGCTTACGGTATAACCGATTACTAAACAAACAGCCGTGCCCGCCAGCACATACCATGTCCACGCTAAAGGCGTGAAGAACTTCACCGCCAGCATCGAAACCAAAGACACTCCCATTCCAATCATCACCCCTGCTTGATTTGCGCGACGCGTGAGCACTCCGAGCAGGAACGCGCCAAGCATCGGCCCATACACAAGCGATGCTATCGTCAATCCGGTCGTAAACACCGATCCCCAATGGCTCGCCATCACCGCAATTCCGATCAAAACAATTCCCCAAGCCGCGGTGAGCCAACGCGAGAGCTTCAGCAAACTCTCGTCGCTCTTATCTCGTCCAGCCAGCGGCTTATAGAAATCCAACACCGTCGTCGAAGCAAGCGAGTTCAACGAACCGCTGAGGTTCGACATCGCTGCCGCGAATATCGCCGCAATCACAAGACCTGCGATGCCGTGCGGCAAACGATGAACGATGAACGACGGGAATATTTCATCGTTGCTAGCAAGCTGCGTCTCAAGCGGAAAGAGCTTGTAATAAGCGAACAACATTATTCCGATGATCAGGAAAAGCAGAAACTGAACCAGCACAACGAAGCCGCTCAGCACCAGGGCCTTTTGACTGTCGCGCATGTTTCTGCACGTCAGCAATCGCTGAACGAGCAATTGGTCAGTCCCGTGCGAAGCCATCGTCAAACAAGTGCCGCCCAGCAGCCCGGCCCAAAATGTGAACGGCAATTTGAAGTCCCACGCGAACGAGAAAACTTGAAGCTTGTTGACCGGCGTAGCTTCTGCGACGACCGTGTTCCATCCGCCCGGAATCAAGTGAAGCAGCATGTAGGCCGCAAGCAACGAGCCCGCGATGTAGATCACAAGCTGAATCAGATCCGTCCAAATCACCGCGGCGATCCCGCCTTCAAACGTGTAGATCAGCGTCAGCACTCCAACGATGAAGATCGACCACAACCACAAGTGAGGCACCCCGGGAATGCTCGCACTAAGCACCGCGCTTAGCACAAGCGACGCGGCAAAGACCCTCACGCCTTCGGCGAGCGCTCGCATTATCAGGAACAGCGACGCCGCGAAGTTCTTTGTCTGGACTCCGAACCTGCGCTTCAGCAGCTCATAAGCCGTCAGCAGCTCGCCCTGAAAATAAGCCGGAATAAAA
>Ga0075436_100001531_pt1 | contig 15797 bp, 16 predicted proteins | sample RhiMethybrSRZTD5_FD_75303 | JGI IMG/M metagenome (GOLD analysis project Ga0075436, IMG submission 75303) | Populus rhizosphere microbial communities from Tennessee, USA - Rhizosphere MetaG P. TD hybrid SRZTD5 | ecosystem: Host-associated > Plants > Roots > Rhizosphere > Soil | place: USA...
GGCTTTGGGCAAAGCCCACTGGTGGTCGGTGTCCAGCGGGTTAGTGGTAAAGCCCGGGTCATTGGTGATAATTTCCGAAGCCGAAGTTTTCACTAGCTGGACGTCATCCGCCCTGGCTATTACTGGCTGGTCCAGGTCCAAATAATCGTAATAACCAGCCAATTTCTGGCGTAAAAAATCCAGGTTGGCCGGGGAACTAAACCCGTAAACGTTTTGGAATTGCGGCGCGGAAGAAAAAGCGAACTTTTGCCGGATATTGCTGCCGAGGCCGTTCAATACGCTAATGTCGCCATTATGCAGTTTAACCAGATAATTGCGGGAAACCAACGCCGCCATTGGCAAGGGAGCGGAGTTGGCGGCTATAGCAAAACCAGGAACGATTAAGCTGGCTAGCGCAAGGCAAATAAAGAAAATCTTTAAACGTTGCATTTATTTATTATATCAAAAAATCGCCGTTGCGGCGATTTGCTAAAACATAATGCGGTTTCCAGATGAATTAAGCATGACCAAAGTAAGCGCGGTCGATTTTATCACTGAGGTTTCGATTAACCATCGCCAATGCTTCCTTGCTCGCCAAAACCGCAACTAGACCATCGCGCATTTCTTGCAGGTCAGTTTTAGACGCGAGCTCGCTCGTGAGGCGATGTTCAAGGGCTTGCATCTCTCTAATGAAGAAGTCTTGGATTCTTCGCTCAAATTTCTCGAAATAAGTTTTGGTTTCAGCGTCCATCGTTTATTTAGATTATCATGTCCGCAATCCGAGTCAAGAGTTTTTTGTAAGATTTTAGAAAGATTTTATGTTTTGCCGAGAGGCATTTTAAAATCCGGCCGATCAGCCGGATTTCATGGTTTATTGGTTGGGCCTACTGTAACCGCCTGCTATCTTTTTAAACTTTATTTTAAACAGGTCGACCAGCGACTGGGCGAACGCCTTCATCGGCACGTGACCGCCGCCGAATTCCGACCACAGCACGCCCACTTCCTTAATCTTGTAGCCGCGGGTCTGGGCAATGGCCAAAACTTCCATGTCAAACGCCCAAGTCAAAATATGGACAGAAGCGAAAATGTCCTTGCCTGCTTTTTTGGTAAATGCCTTAAACCCGAGCTGGCTGTCATAAATTCCCGGCAAAAGGACAAAGCGCGTCAACCAGTGGCTCATGTGGCCCAACACCTGGCGCTTAAAACTCTGTTTTATCTTCAGCAACCCCGGGTCTACTTCCCGCGAACCAATGACGACATCGTAGCCTTGTTCAAAAAACGGCAAAAACTTGCCGAACTCGGATACCGGGGTGGCGTTGTCCGCATCCATGAACAAAATAACGTCCCCGTCCGCTTCTTCCAGCATACCGCGTTTCACCGCGTTGCCCTTGCCCGGCTCCGGGTAATTAACGGCCCGGGCATTGGTCATGGTCGCTTCCAACTGCTTGACCTCGTCAAAAGTACGGTCTTTGCTGCCGTTGACCACGACGATAATTTCGTACTGATAGCTTTGCTGTTTTAAATAGGAATCCACGCTGTGCAAAGTTTGGGCAATGCGCGTTTCCTCGTTGTAGGCCGGAATAAGGACAGTTAATTTCATGGGGTTTGTTTATATGTAAAAGTATAGCAAACCTTTAGTTTAAAGGAAATTTCTCGGCCAATAGAAAAGACGCTGCAAATGATGGGGACCGAAGTCCGCAAAATCTGCAGCGCCTTAGCAACCAGCCGAGGGTTCAACCTCGGAGGTCCGAAATATTCAATTAGACAAAGAATTAGAGACGGGGCACACTAGTGCCGCTACCGCCACGGTTGGGTGGGATGATCTCATTCTTGGCGACAGGTGTCGGATTAATGCAGTCGTGGCAATGGTTCCGTCCGACTATGTACCCCGCTACGAATGAGGCCACCATCAGCGCCGGAATTAACCACTTCCACCAGCCCAACCCGCCGTTGACGACGCTATAAGCATAAACGTAGTAGTTACAGCCATCAAAGTAGATGAAGAGATCCGTGATCTTTTTCACTTTATCAGGGACATTCATCAAATTAACGACTTCTTCCACGTTGTAGCTGCTGTCCAGCTTCTTCCGAGCCACTTCCTTCGGGTCGAAACCCTTTTTGCTGTGTTCGGCAAGAATCTGGCGGCTACCACCCTCCGGCTTGCACGGGACCTGCACTGGCTCAGGCGGCTTCGGCTGCGGTGGTTCACACCGGTACGTCTTGCCGTCTTCATTCAGCGTCTTGGTCCAGTCCGCCGGTACGTCTTTCAGCTTCATCTTGTAATTGGAGCATTCGGGTTCATCTGGCTTCGGTGGTAACGGCTTCACGTATATTTCTTTTTCGGGCGGGAAATACACCTCGTTGAAATACTTAATGCGTTTCCCTTTGTGCCGACCCTTTTTGATACGGATCTGGCACCCGATTACGTAGCCACGTCTCGACCTCAGGCCATTCGGCCAGTAAAAACGCGCCCCTTTCATAATATGGCCTTTGCGCGCCTTCTTGCCGAACTGCACATACACGATCGACTCTTCTTTGACCCCGATCACTTGCGTGAGTTCCTCCAGAGTCACAATACGGAAGCCATCGAAGAAGTCCGGTTTGAAGTTGTAATACGGCAGAGTGAAGACTGTACTGCCATCAACTTCCTCGCCCGTCAAAGTGTAACGATACAGCCCCCGGGGATCCGGGATTTGTTCGTCGTACTCGTCGGAAGCGTCGGCCTGATCTATGACGTCCTGGTCTTGCGGACCAGCCTGTTCCTGCGGTTCAGGTTGTGCGGCCGGCTGTGTCGCGCGCGGACGCTGTTGGTTGTTGGACTGCTGAGCCTGTATCGTGAGCGGTTGGCATACTACCACCACGAACAGACAGTACGCGATCAATGTTGCGATGACTTTTATTCTCATATCCTTTCCCCTTTATCTCCTAGTTCTTGGTGGCAGCGGCCTCAGTGCCGCCAAAAAAGCGATTCTGAACAGCCAAGCGAGCCACTAAATAACTGATAAACTGCTCGGTTCGGCCGTTCAAGTTACCATCCAAGGGAATTTCCATCACCGGCATATTATTGACTGGATCAAACATGTCGGGAAAGATGTCCCGGATGTTGTCCCCTTTGATCAACTTTATGATCGGTTGCTGGCCCCCAGAAAAGTTAGTATTCCGCGTCGTGTAGAGATGAGCGCCGTTGCCCTGCCACACAGTCTTACCGTCCTTATCAGTGACGGTAATCTCGCCCGTAGCATCATACTCCGAGCAATAAGTGTAAGCATTGGGCGCCAACTCCTCTACGGTTTGCTGCGACTGGATGCCCAGTGAATTACCGCCGATGTGCGAGTTGATGAAGTCGCCCAGGGCGCGTTTGCCGCCCCGTTCCAACTGGGTACCCACTTCCTCCGAACATTGGAAGTTTTTAATCTGCGGTGTCTTGGTTATCAGAAGCACCTTACGGTCGTAAGGTGGGTCAGCGACAACGCGGAACCACACGCCTTGTGTCCATGGCGAAAGCTCAGGCCCATTTAAGAGCCCTTTCATGAAGTTTCTCAACTTCACGATGTCGCCGGTTGAACCTGGATCGATGTAAACATCAATCGGCTTCAACGCTGTAATAGGCGGACGCACGGGCGGTGCCCCACTATTGCCGCTCTTCTTCTGCTTCTGCGCGAAAACGGTTAAGGGTGCGATACCGATCGCAACCATCAACAAAAACGTCAAAGCAATTTTCTTTGTCATAATTTTTCCCCCCGGCCCCTTTCAGGCCGCGATTTCAAGGTACCGATAAAACTGGTACGAACTATTTGAATGGCGCGTCCCATCCACGTAATCACCCGCACGGGTGCATTTAGCTCCTTGCGGAGTGACTGGTGGCAGACGCATTGCCATCCAGGTTCCCGCCCCCATCATTGAGAAAGGGGCGGAGCCTGGACAACAGGCAAATCTAATTATTCTATCATTATCAAGGTTTACTTTTCAATCTGGGTCAGTGTACCGAAGACCACGAGGCGCCGGGCGGTGGTGTTAACCGGCCAGCAGGTGGACAGGGCCATGACCGAATCGGACGATTGCAGGAATTGGCGCTGGTCATTGGCCGCGTACTGGGCACTGCCGCCCACAACATAGTGTAACGTCGCTTTCTTGCCACCTTTCAGCGTAACCGTAACGGTAAAGGAGTCGCCGTTCTTCACGTTACCCAAGTGAACGCAAGCCTCTTTGTATTGACTGTGGTCCCAGAAGTAGCCGCTGGAATGGCAAGAAACGTAGCTGGTGCCGATGTCCCCGGGCAATGGCGTACCAGGGTAATGAACTGAGCCTTTCTTCAGATCGGCATCAAAGTTTTTCACATCGGTCGTCCATATTAAAGGGAATGTGACTTTGATGCTGGGGATGTTGATTGACCCCGGCACGCTGGTATCAATTCCCAGGGAACTGATACCGACATCAGTGGTCGGCCCGGAACCCGTCAGCGGCGCACTGCGGATTTGGTTGGAAGCCGGCTGGTTACCATTGCCAGCAGGAACGGGTTGGCCGGAATTCTCGTAGATGGTGGCGCCGGCGACTTCGCCCCCAGTGCTAGCAGCAGACGGCGTAGTTTGCGCCAGGTTGGCGTTGCCGTTAGTGATGTTAGAAACGCCGGCCTGGTAATAAGGCGAACTGTTACTGACGTACGGGGCAAAGGCGGTGTTGCTGCGGGAAGCCTGGGCCGCGGCAATGCGGTCGCTGATTACTTGCGTGTCAAAGTAGTTGTCGGCGATCTTCTTCTGGTCATCCGTCATAGCCAGGCCGGTCCAGGGGTTTTTACCGTTGAGGATCTGCTGGCCGTCGCTGATGCCGGTGCCGAGCGTGTCGTACATTTTCGGGTTGAGGTTGAGCAGGTACTTTTGGAAGTTGGTCAAACCGTTGCCGGAAACGTCGGTGTCCATGTCGGTGATGCTGGGGTCGGTGACGTTAAAGAAGAACTGGCTGATCCACGCTTGGTAGTTGTCGGCTTCGGTCTTCTTCAATTCCGCCAAGGCGGCGTTGGTTTGCGTTTTGCTTGCGGTTTGTCCGCCGCCGCGGAACAAGTCGGTGAAAGAAAAAGTATTGGCGTAGAAGAAGTAGATGCCCAAGCCGATGGCAAAGACCACGACGTACGGCGCCACTTTCCTGGTGACGCGCAATGCGGCACGGCCGCGCTTCGGCGGTTCCAAATGGAAATCGCCGTCCGGTTTCGGCGGCATAGTAGAACCAAATCCACCGGCACCCGCTTCATTGGCATGCGGGCCGGGCGGCGGAGGCAAGTGCGGCAGGTTGGAAGTTTTTTCCGCTTTGGCCGCAGGCTTGTCGGTAACCAATTCCAATGGCGCGCCCATATGGCCGACTTGGTGCGTGTCGTGCTGGCCAGTAATGACTTCCACCGGGACATCATCGTAATTTTCAAACACGGGTAAATTAGCCGGCGAAGGCACGGTAGTTTGAGCGATATTGTGGGGCGAGGGAGAAGAGGCGCCGAGGCTAAACATTTGGCCTAATTCCGGGCTCGCCGGCGGATGTTGTAACGGATTATCGTCCATGAAATAGCTATTTAATTAACCATATATCTTAGCACAAAAACGCCATTTTGTCAAGGCCGTACCCCTAAACCCGCCATTCTGGCAAAATTTCCCATGTTTAAGGAAAGTATACGGTCAGAATATCATCATTTTATGAGGATCTTAACTTTCCTTTAAGTTTTGGTGAAACCCGTTTTGCTAGCCTGACTTCGTGGGGGCAGGGTCCTGGTTGGACGAGGCCTGCATTGACACCAGGCCTCACGGGCTCAATCCCCGTCCTGTCCACCACTGGCCAAAAATTATTATTTTAGAAAGATTTTACAATTAAACCTTGACGCGGAATATGAATTTGATTTATATTACCTATGCCTGGTGTCAATGCAGATAAATCGTCCTACCAAGACGAAATAACCCCGCCCTATTTTATGGGCGGGGTTTTGCTTTGCTTCAACACTTAAAATTTGGTACCATAATGAAGCTATGAACATCCTTGTCACCGGCGGCGCCGGCTTTATCGGCAGTAACTTTGTGCGGTACATGGTCAAGGCTTATCCGGACTACCGCATAATCGTTTTGGACAAACTGACTTACGCCGGCAACCCCGCCAACCTGGCTGAGGTCGCCAGCGCGCCCAATTACAAATTCTACCAGGCCGACATTGTCGACCAGGAAGCGACCAACAAAATCATCGGGGACGAAAAAATTGACGCCATCGTCAACTTTGCCGCCGAAACCCACGTTGACCGGAGCATCCATGTCGGCTCGCGCGAATTTGTCATGACTAACGTGGTCGGCGTGCAGACTTTGCTGGACGCGGCCCGGCGGTTGGGCATTAAAAAGATGGTGCAAATTTCCACGGACGAAGTTTACGGTACGCTGGAACTGGAAGACGACACGATGTTCACGGAAGACACGCCGTTCACCCCTAACGTCCCGTATGCCGCGGCTAAGGCCGGCGGCGATTTGCTTTGCCGCGCCTACTTCAAGACTTTCAATGTGCCGGTTGTGGTTAGCCACTGCTCCAACAACTACGGCCCGTACCAGTTCCCGGAAAAACTCATCCCCTACTTCGTGACTAAAGCCATGGCCGGCGAAAAGGTGCCGGTATACGGCGACGGCAAAAACGTGCGCGACTGGCTCTACGTTTTGGACCACGTCACGGCGATTGACCTGATGCTGCACAAAGGCGTACCGGGCGAAGTCTATAACATCGGCGGCAACAACGAAAAAAGCAACCTGGAGATTGCCGCGCTGATCTTGAAGCACTTCAACCTGCCAGAAGACCACCTGACCTTTGTGGAAGACCGTCCCGGCCACGACCGCCGCTACGCCATTGACGCGGCCAAGATTGAGCGGGAGCTCGGCTGGAAACCGGCCCACCGGTTTGAACAGGCCCTGCCGGAAACCATCCAGTGGTACCAAGACAACATGGCCTGGGTCAAAGACGTGCAAGCCCGCGGCGCCCGCGAAATTAACACGCACATCAAATAATGGACCCCGTGTTTAAAAAAGTCGCTGTCCCCCGGATCGATACGGCGGCCTTTACCATGAACCCGATTGAACTGAAAGATTTCCTGGATTTTGAAGCCCGCCGCGTTTACTATATTACCGACGTTAAGGGGCCGACCAGCGCCCATGCCCATTACGAGGAAAAAGAATTTTTCGTGATGGTGGCCGGGTCATGCCTGGCGGAAATTGATGCGGGCGGCGGCATTGAAGAAATTCCCCTGCAAGGGCCGAGCGACGCTTTGTATATTGGCAATTACGTCTGGCACCATTTCAAGGATTTCGCCGCCGGTTCCGTGCTGATGGCAATCAGCTCCACCAATTACCGGCCGGACCGCTCCGACTACATGGAAGACTACGGGAAGTACAAAGCCGAGCTTGCCAAATTTAAGGGCGCAAATTAAACGCATGAGCAAAATCGTCATTTTAGGCAGCGCCGGTGCGCTGGGCCGCAAGCTGTCGGAGCTATACCGCTCGCACGAGCCGAAACTCTGGGACCAAAAGCAGGTGGACATTACCGACCACGGCAACCTGGAGCAAAAGCTGCGCGAGTTCCGGCCCCAGATCGTCATTAACTGCGCCGCCTACAACAATGTGGAAAAAGCCGAAATCGATCCGGACGTAGCCGATAAAATTAACGGCTATGCCGTGGGTAACCTGGCCAAGGTCTGTCGCGAGATTGGCTGCACCCTAGTACATTTCAGCACTGTCTACGTATTCGACGGGCAGAAAGAAAGCGGCTACAATGAAAACGACGAGCCTTCGCCCCAAAGCGCGTACGCCAAATCCAAATACTTGGGCGAGCGGGAACTGCAAGCGAACACAGACCAATTTTACCTCATCCGCACGACTTGGCTTTACGGCAAGGCCGGCAACAGCCCCATGAGCAAAAAAAGCTTCGTCGATACCATGTTGGAGCTGGCGCAAACCAAGAGCGAGATTGAATGCGTAACCGACCAGTTCGGCCAGCCGACCTGGACGGACGACCTGGCCGCGGCCACCAAAGAACTGGTCAGCCAAAAAAAACCGTTTGGCATTTACCATCTCACCAATTCGGGCCGCGCCAGCTGGTACACCTGGGCCGAGGAAATTTTCCGGCTCAAGGGACTGCCAATAACTTTACGCGAAAATACCATGGCCAATTTTGACGCTTCCGGCCACCATGCCGCGCGGCCCCAATACGGGATCTTGAATAACACGAAATTCCCGCCGTTGCGTCCGTGGCAGGAGGCGCTGAAACAATATTTACAAACGGAAACACATGGATAACTTAGAACTTATTGAGGTCCCGAACGAAATGGAAGCTGTGCGCATTACCGGGCTGTTACAACAAAATGAGATCAAATGTACCTCGGCTCCCCGGCAGCGGGACGTTTCCCCCAGCGCCTTTGGCTTCCCGGCAGCGCTGGGAACATGGGCCGTTTATATTAAGCCAGAAGATTTACTTAAAGCCAAAGAAATTTTAAACTCCCAAACATGAAAGGCATTATCCTCTCCGGCGGTGAGGGCACGCGCATGCGGCCGCTGACCCGCGTCACTTCCAAACAGCTCCTGCCGATTTACAATAAGCCAATGATTTTTTACCCCCTGGGCAAGCTGATTGATGCGGGTATAAAAGATATTTTAATCATTGTGGCGCCGGACCATTGCGGCGATTACATGAAACTGCTCGGCTCCGGCAAGGAATTCGGGGTGCGCTTTACCTACGAAATCCAGGACAAGCCGGAAGGCTTGGCCCAGGCATTCATTTTGGGGGAGGAATTCATCGGGGACGACAGCGTGGCCATGGTCTTGGGCGACAATGTTTTTGAAGACGACTTCAGTGACTCCATCAAGAACTTTAAATCCGGCGGCCTGGTGTTCGCTGTTAAAGTGCCGGATCCGGAGCGCTCGGGCGTGGTGGAGTTTGATGCCAACATGAAAGTTTTGAGCATCGAAGAAAAACCGAAAGTCCCGAAATCCAACTACATCATTCCCGGCATGTATATTTACGACAACCGGGTGGTCAAAGTGGCCAGGGAAGTCCAGCCTTCCGGCCGCGGCGAGCTGGAGATTACCGAATTGCACAATTGGTACTTGAAGCAAGGGGAACTCCGCGTGGAATTACTCAAAGGCGAATGGATAGATGCCGGCACGTTTGAATCCTACCACCGGGCTAACGAGTTGGCTTACCGGCTGGCCCAGGAAGGGCGCGAACTCGGCGTCCGCGACATGAAGCATAGCGGAAAATAAGCTTAGACGGCTTAAGCGGCAGGGTTCCTGCCGTTTTTTTGCTAATGTGTTAATATTTAGCCATATGGCTAATTATTTACAAATTACCGAAAAAGAATTATTGCGGGCAATCGCCGACCCGACCAGGCGAGATATTTTGACTCGTCTGAAAAAGCGGTCCACGACAATGTCTAATATCGCCAAAGCTTACCCGTTGGCTTTGCCTACGGTATCAAAGCATCTTGAAGTGCTCAAAAATGCCCAGCTCATTAGGCGAAGCCGTTTGGGTAGATTACAAATCTTTAGCCTGAACCAAACACAACTGGGTCGCGTTAAATCAATCGTAAATAAAATATAAAAAGACCCTTAAAGGGTCTTTTTGCTTTTAAATTTTGACGATTTCCACTTCGGTATAGCTTTGGCGGTGGCCCTGTTTGCGGCGGTACTTGCTTTTGGCTTTGTACTTCAAGATATGGATTTTTTTGCCGCGACCTTGCTTTAAGATCTTAGCCTCAACGGCCGCGCCGCTTAAATGGGGCTTGCCGAGCTCATAATCTTTGTCGCCGAACGTGGCCAGGACCTGGTCAAATTTCAGCGCGGCACCGGCTTCGCCGGCCAGCTTTTCGACTTGGATCTTGTCGCCAACGGAAACCAGGTATTGCTTGCCGCCGGTCTGGATTACTGCTAATTTCATTGCTTGGAAAAATTAATGCTCATACAGTGTAGCCAAAGTCCGGCGGAATGTCAATCCTCCGGTATATGCGGATGCTGTCGCTTGTACAAAATGACCACGCTGACGGCAATGGCAAGCATCACCAAAAACAAAACCACTAAGGCTATCAATTTGCCCAAAGACTGCAAGAACACGGCCGTAAAGCCGAACACGGCAGAAATCAAATACAGGACAAGCACCGTGGCGCGGTGGCTAAACCCCAAATCCATCAACCGGAAATGCAAATGGAAGCGGTCGCCTTGGAACGGGCTGCGCGCATAAAGGATGCGGCGCGACAGTACCCAGGCCACGTCCAAAATGGGAATGCCCATAACCAAAAAGGCGGTAGTGATTTTGGCGCCTAAAATTATGGACAAGACGCCGAGCATAAAACCAATGAAAGTACTGCCGCCTTCGCCCAAAAATATCCTGGCCGGGTAAAACGCGTAAATTAAGTAACCCGCCAGGGCGCCGGCAAAAATGATGGCCAGCGTGGCGGTAATCGGCTGGTTAACTTGGGGCCCAATAGACAGGAAAAACAGGCTGACGCTGGCAATAAGGCCGATGCCGGAAACCAGGCCGTCCAGGCCGTCCAAAAATTTGGTGGTAAACATCATGCCCATAAGCCACAGCCAGGAAAATATCGCCGAGGCAGGCAGGCCGAGGACCAAAAAACGCAGGCTCAGCGGCGAGCCGAACGGGTTGCTGATGAACGTTATTCCCACGCCAATGCCGCTGGCAACTACGACCAGCGCGGCTAGCGCCGGCGCGATCCATAAAACATAAGGCGGCAAGTCGTACTTGTCGTCCAATAACCCGCCGGCCATAAGGATGGCTCCGCCGCCCAGCATGGCGACGATGAAGCGCAAAGGCACGACCTGGTAGTTAACCGCGCCGCTGTGGACATACCAGACCACGACCAGCGCCAGCGACAAGAATACGGCCACGCCGCCGAGCTTGGCAATGGGCTTGGAATGCAAGTTGCGCGGCGGCCGCGGCATATCAATAGCACCAATTTTCCAGGCGAGCTTGCGCACCGGCGGCGTGAACGCGGCGGCTAAAATCAGGGCGGCGATGAAATAAAAAAAGTAAGTCATTTGCTGGTTTGCATTTCTTTCATCTGCAAGGCGGTATTTTCCCCTTTGCGCGATTTTGGCGTCACCCAAAATTCCAGGTACCAACCCATCATTAAGCGGGTCTGCGCTTCTACGGCCGGCAAACTGCCGAACACGACCGAAGTAATGGGCACCAAAAACCACTGCAGGTACATCATGATGGAGCGGCCACGGCCATAGCGCGCAGGCCTAGGCGGCAGCAAGATCAGGTTAATGTAAACGCTGAAAATCAGGAACAGCAAGGCAATATTGAGAAAAATTTTCGTGGTCTGGGGCAAGTTAAAGGCCACGACCGTATCCAAAAATTCGCGGCCTCCCAAATACAGGGGCAAGCGCCCGAGCAAGGTAATGATGATGCTGGCCGTGGCCCAGTTAAAATTGCCTTCCACATACTGGTATAACTTATAGGCGCGGTCAAAGAACGGCGCCTTGCTCCGAATGAGCTGGGGAATCAAGTGCGGGTAATATTCCACGTTGTAAGCCCAGCGTTTTTTTTGCTTGTACTGGTTTTTCAAAGTCTGCCAAAAACTGTCTGCCAAACAGGTATCCAGCGAAATTGGGATGAATAGGGGCACCACCTGGTAGTCGCCGTCATAGTGCAGGTAACATTGCCAATAAATATAGCCGTCTTCGTTAATTAAATCCTTCTTCCAAAAACCAACGTCCACCAAAGCCTTCAGCGTCATGGTGTGGGACGAAAAGGTGCGCAGGCGGTCAACGCGGGAACTCTCGGTAAACTGGAAGAACGAATTGGAAACGGATACGACGCGGATAAACGCCGGGCTGTCCCAAATGTTGTTGTTGTAAATGGCGATCGGCTGGTAGCTGCGGCGGTAGGGTTTTTCCGCAGTCAGGAATTCGTACATGACCCGGGCGAAATATTGCGGGTGGACGATGGTGTCGCTGTCAAAATTAGAGACCAAAACGCGCTCAATGCCGATACCGAGCTTGTCCAGTTCCGGCAGGGATTCCTTGACGGCGTAGCTGGCGTTGGCGCTCTTGCCCTTAATTTCCCCGGGCAAGCCGTCGGGATGGGTGGTCAAGTAAAACTGGAAAAAGCGGGAACCGTATTTTTCGCGGGCTTTGGCCGCGACTTCCTGCGCCGTATGGCCCGCGCGCTCTTCGCTGGCCAAAAGTATTATCAACCGGTCAAGCGGGTAGTTGACGGCGGCAATGGCGGCCAAAGTGGAATCCAAAATTTCAAAGCCTTCGTTGGAAAAAGGCAAGACAATGAGATGGTAAAAATCAGTGAGCGGCTTGGTAAGCAGTGGCCGCGTCCCGGCAGAATCCAACCGCTTGGCTTCCTCTAAATAGTACCGCCGTTCCAATTTCTTTTCCGCTGTCCCCGCCCGTTGGCGCAAGAACGCCTTAAAGCGGGAAGGATCTTCCCCTAGGCGCTTAACGAAATCCAGCCAGTCGATTTTGACGAAAATGCGGAAGCGGCGGTAACTGCCGAGCAAATGGAGGGAAGTATTCAGGGCCTTTAGCACCCAATACAAGTCAAATACAATGATAAACAGCGCCGCCCAGACCGGACGGTAGTAAGACAAAACCACGGCGCCGATAAAAACCGACCAAAATTGCAGGCCGGGCAGGATTTCCCAAAAACGTTCTCGTGGCGTCCGTTTGCGGAACATGCGGCTATCCGTTAGTTAACATTATAGAGGAACAGGGTCGCGGCCAGGAGGATAATGGCGCAGGCGCAACTGGCGGCGGCGAGCAGGACAGAGAGAAACGGCTGGCGCAAGCGCGACAGCCGCAGGAACAAGACATTGACGGCGGCAATGGCCACGGCCGTAAGCGGAACGGTATACAACTGCTTGCGGTTTCCCAGCAAGTCAACGCCCACAATGACGTTATAATGCAAGGCCAAGGTTTGCGGCGCGGTGCGGACTTTGAGGTAGGCCGCGAAAAATGTTATAATTATGATAACTGCGGTAGCGGTCCAGAGCAGGCGCACAGTTGCCCGCGGATCCGCGAATATATCGCCCAATTTGGAAATAAAAACGTTCATACTGCCCCTAAGCATAGCAAAAGCAGGCGGTAAACTCAAACCAAACCATGCCCTCCAAATATAAAGCATTGCTCGTCGGGATAATGGCCCTGGCCATTTTTTTCCGCTTTTACCAAATCGGCGCCATGCCCGGAGGGTTGTTCCCGGATGAAGCGGCCGAAGGGCTGGATGCGCACTTAATCCAGCAGGGGCATTGGCAGCCATTTTACGAGCGCGGCAACGGCCGCGAAGGCTTGTTCTATTTCATAATTGCCGCCGTCATAACGGTGTTCGGCACCGGCTCGCCCCAGCTCCACGCCACGGCCGCCGGCATCGGCACGGCGGCGGTACTGCTCTGCTTCCTGCTGACGCGCGAATTGTTTTTGGTCGGGGTGCAAGAGCGTGAAGGCCCAGCGTTGACGCGCGCCAACCTTATGGCGCTGTTGGCGACGTTTTTCATGGCTGTCTCCACTTGGCACGTTGTCTTGTCCCGGACCGCTTTCCGCGCCAACTTAATTCCCCTATTCAGCGCGCTCACTTTTTACCTGCTCCTCCTCACTTACGGCGCGAAAACGCGGAAGAAGCAATTGTTATTCGCCTTGCTAACGGGGGCGGCCTTTGCCGGCGGGTTTTATACTTACATCGCCTACCGTATTTTGGCTGTAGTGGTCGCCATTTTAATTGCCTGGCCGCTGTTGGGGAGTTTACGCGAACAGCCCTGGTACGGCGCCATCCAAAAATACTGGAAACATGCCCTACTTTTTATAGTTGCCTTTGCCATTGTCGTCTACCCCCTGGCCCATTACTTCTACTACCATCCGGGTTCGTTCGTCGGCCGCAGCGGCCAGGTCAGCATTTTCAATCCCTCCTTAAACCAAGGAAACTTAAAGGGCACGCTGGCTGAAGTGACCAAGCTCAGCCTGAAAGCTTACTTTAAGGACGGCGACTTAAACTGGCGGCACAACATTTCCGGCTTGCCGTTCCTGTCGCCGCTGGTCAGCCCGTTTTTCGGGGTCGGCTTGATTGGCGTTACTATATTGGCGGCCGCTTACATGCTGGCGCCGCGCAAGCGGGCGCGGTATTGGAAATACGCTTTGCTGGCCGGCGGCTTTTGGGGACTGCTTGTTCCTGTGGTCACCACGGCTGAAGGCATCCCCCACGGTTTGCGCAGTATCGGCACTATCCCGTTTGTATTCATTATCAGCGCTTGGGGTTTATATAAAGTGATTGAACTGATCGACTGGATCATCCATAATCGCCATTTTGAAACCCGCGGCTGGCGGCGGGCGCTAATCTATTATGCTTTGCGCGTGGCCGCCGTATGCTTTGTAGCCGCGCTGGCTACCCAAGCCTATTTTCTCTACTTTGTTTACGCAGCCAATTCGCCGGAAAACTTTTACGCTTTCCGCTCCGACCTGACTGTTGTGAGCGACTATTTAAACGCCCATGGCGACAAGGCGAATACTTACCTGGTGCTAGACAAATTTTCCGTGCAGACGCCGGAGTTTTTAACCACGCTGGATCCCCGGCATCCGGATAACCCGCGCAACCAGCCCTATATCCAAGTGGATCCTGAAGATTCGTGGAAATTAGCCAACTTAAAGGCAGGCGACCAAATTGTGTTCACCGAGTCCAGCTTGTTTGATGCCCGCAAATTCAAGCAGTACCATCCGGAAGCTTACCTGGCGCGGGAAGACCGCAACCAGTTCAACCAAACCGTGATGGCCATATATAATATCCACTAGCGCATGAATTTCCTAAAAAAATACCGCTGGCTGTTGTTAATTATTATTGCCGGCGCAATCCTGCGCCTGTACAACTTGACTGCCATTTCGCTGTGGCATGACGAAGCTTTTTCCGCCCTGCTCATCCGTTATCCCTGGGGTGAGATGTTCCACCGCATCGCCCTCGACGTGCATCCGCCGATGTATTACGTATTCCTGCGCTTTTGGCATTACATATTCGGGGATTCCCTCTGGTCCTTGCGCGGTTTTTCCGCGGTGTTCAGTATTGGCCTGATCCCGCTGGCTTACGGCTTCGTGAAGTCGGCTTTCAAAAATGAAAAGGCGGCGCTGGTTGCCGCGCTGTTAATAGCGGTCAGCCCGTTCCAAATTTCCTTCGTGACGGAAGCTCGGATGTACACTATGGGCGCTTTTTTCGCCTTGCTGGCGGCGTGGGCTTTGGTCCGCGCGACAGCCCTGCAGCGAGATTATTATGAAGGCAACGGCCAAGCCGGGTTAAAACAAAAATTTTTGCTCGCTTATGCAATCTTCGCCCTCAGCACCATTATTATTATTTATACCCACTACTACCTCCTATTCACCGCATCCGCGATTTGTTTTTACGGCCTTGTCTACCACGTCTGGGCTTATCGCGGACAGCTCAAGCGCTACGGCTGGTTAATTTTGTCTTATGCGGTCATGGCCGCGGCTTACCTACCCTGGCTGAAAGTGTTCTTATTCCAATTCCGCCAGGTCGGCGGCAACTACTGGATTCCCCCAATGGACCGCTGGAGCATTCCGGACACAATTTGGAATATGCTGTTTGGCTTATATACCGGCCATATCCCCAGCCATTTACTGCTTGCCCTTGCCGTTTTTCTGTCTTTAATAATTTTTTACTTTATCCTCCGGCGCACTGGCAAATTTGAAACCTGGCTGATTATCCTGAACATCGTTGCCCCGTTTGCCGGCGCCCTTGCCTTCGCCTTCCTGGCCGATTTGCGCGGCCAAAGCAGTTCCGTCTACTTGGTCCGC
>Ga0075436_100001533_pt1 | contig 15785 bp, 13 predicted proteins | sample RhiMethybrSRZTD5_FD_75303 | JGI IMG/M metagenome (GOLD analysis project Ga0075436, IMG submission 75303) | Populus rhizosphere microbial communities from Tennessee, USA - Rhizosphere MetaG P. TD hybrid SRZTD5 | ecosystem: Host-associated > Plants > Roots > Rhizosphere > Soil | place: USA...
GATAGGGCAGGATTTCGGATGCGACTGATTGAGGCAACCACAAAGAAACTGGCTCGACTTTCAGTCTGCTGTCTAGCGAGCATGGCTACGTATGTGTTTGTATTCATGGTGACGATGCGTGCTCTAATCCATCACTCTGGCCGCGAAGCATTCCGCAATGACGGGGGCGGGTCGCCAATAATTCTAAGAAACGTAAAGTAATTTTCAACAGTGATTTAGCTGGTTTGAATGTGGCCTGACTCAGGGTTGCAAAGTCGTAGATTGGGGAGTCCGCTTAGCACTTTTCATTCGATGAAGCACGGTCAGAAAATTGTAAAGCGTGATAAAGCCTATTTACGTTCGTTAAGTGCGAACACGTTAGAATCGAGGCCACATGCAGACCACAGTGCCCGCCCGATCCGATGCTCCCGCAGCCCTGCTGACGGCGGCGTTCTTCCTGAGTTTTGGTCTATTTGCGATTCTGCGGCCTGACAAACTTCGGACGGCCATGGACACCTTTGCTAATTCTTGGAAGAGCGATGGTTGGCATCCGTATCGAATGCCCCTTCCCGTTGTGCGGGTCGTCGTCGGCACTGTTGGAATCGCAGGCGCAGTCCTTTTCTCCTACATCGCTTGCGTCACTTGGCGTTGATAACGAGTGAGAAATCGCCTTCACATTCATTATCTCTGGCGCCCTGGCCCAGAACTGGTCGTCCAAAGCCGATAATGTCCGTGAAACCCTGTTATCAACAATCATTCTGGATTTTTGACCTGTTATCGGCGTGATGCCTTCTACCGAACCACTGGGCCAACGTTCGTACCTGAGCCAAAAGCAGCAACAGGAGAAAGAGACGTGAGGATATCTTTCATCGCGTTTTTATTGCTCGCCTCGGCCTTCGCCTTCGGCGCGCCCAAGCCAGCCCCGCGCCCCATCTGGATCACCGGCGTGACCATCGTCTCACCGGAAAATCTCGACCACCTCGTCCGGGGCAGCGTGCTGATTGAGAACGGACGCATTGCGCGGGTTGAGAGGAAGGCGAGCGCCAATCCACCGGCCGACGCAACCGTTGTCTCGGGCGATGGAGGATTTCTCATACCCGGCCTCATAGACTCGCACGTCCATCTCGCGTCAGTCCCCGGCGTTGCGCCCGAGATGAACCTGAGTCCCGAGGCGGCCCACGCAGAGATGATCGCGGACTATTACAAGCAACTCCCGCGTTCTTATCTGTACTTCGGCTACACGACCCTGCTTGACCTGGCGGTGGTGAAACCCGAGGTACTGGACGAGTTCCGGCGCGCTCCGCTTCACCCCGACGTCTATGACTGCGGCCCATCCTTGCCGCTGGCTAACGGCTATCCCATGTCCTTTGCGCCCTCGCCGCTGCGCTTCCAACTCTTCCCTAATTTCCTTTACGACCCGGCCCAGTCCGCCAGCATTCCCGCCGAGTACAAACCACAGGATCACACTCCCACGGCGGCCGTCGCCAACGACAAACGGGCCGGCGCCATTTGCGTCAAGACCTACTTCGAGCGCGGTTTCGGCAAGGACCGGAATCTGCCGGTCATTACGCCTGCCATGGCAGCAGGAGTCCGCAAGGCCGCCACACAAGACGGTTTGGTAATGATGATGCATGCCAATTCGTTCGAAGCCCAGAAGTTCGCCGTTGCCTCCGGCGTGGACGTCATCGCCCACGGCATGTGGAATTGGGGAGCCCTCGATCGCCAGCCTGAACTTCCGCCGGAGATCAAAACCTTGCTTGACCGCATCGTGAAGAAGAGAACGGGATATCAGCCGACGATTCAAGTGATGGGAGGGCTGCGTACTTACTTTGATCCCGAATACCTGAAAATGCCCACGCTTCCCCAGGTTATTCCCGCGCCACTGCTGGCTTGGTTCAACTCCCCGGCAGGCAAGTGGTTCAAAAAAGAACTGGACGAGGACAACACGCCTGACGCGAAGATGCGCCAGGGATTCGACCGCGGCCCCCTCCGCCGCGTGCGTCAGGTGGTCGGGTATCTCGCGGCCCGGAATGCGAACTTCCTTTTTGGCACCGACACGCCCTCTGCTCCTACGTACGGGAACCTGCCCGGACTGAACGGCTATATGGAGATGCAGCAACTGCACGAAGCCGGGTTGTCGCTCGAGCAGATATTCAAAGCCGCAACCATCAACAACGCCCGCGCGTTCAAGCTCGACTCGCAGGTGGGGACCATCCAACCCGGCAAGATCGCCAACCTTGTCCTTCTGCGGAAATCGCCATTGGCGAGCGTAGACGCCTACGACAGCGTCGTGACCGTGTGGGTTCACGGGAAGCAGATCTCACGCGAGGACCTGGTAGCCAAGTGAGTCACCGCTTAGACCTGACGTCTGCATGCGTGCTTGTTTCGCAGTAGTTGGCGTGGAATCCCCTTCTCACTTTTCATTCCGGCGCGGGGTAGCTCGTCTGATTAGATATCAGGCGTTACGTCTGGGTCGGGTCTTGTTTTTATGGGCGCTTATTTCGGCAGCTGGAAGTTCAGCCGGATGTCGGTCTCTACCTCCACCGGCTTGCCGTTCATTTCGTAGGGACGAAAACGCCAATGCTGTACCGCATCCATCGCTGCTTGGGACAGCTCCTGCGGGCCCTGCAAGGGTTGCAGGTCCGCAATGGTTCCATCTTTTCCGATCACCGCCTTCAGCACTACCTGGCCCTGTACGCCGTCCCTTCGGGCTCGCGCCGGATACATGGGCAGCACCTTTTGCAGCAGCATCCCTGCAAGGTCAGATCCCGAGGGGCGTTCGCTCGCTGTACTATTTGCGGCTGTGCTCGTGCCACCGCTCGCCGCGGCTGACAGGCTATTGCTGGCGCTGCTCGGCGGCGTCGTTGCGGCTAAGGCCCGACTAGGAGCCGCGGGCGAACTCGCCGGAGTCGTGCGGTGGGACTGCGGCGCCTGCGAAGAGGCGGCCGTTTCCCTCCTGCGCGTACTTTCCCGGGCGGCGCTGCCCGGCACTCCCACGGGTTCCGTCGCTGGGGCAGGGGTCACCGTCCCGATCACCGCGCTCACAAACGTCTTGGCAGCCGTAAAAGCCGGAGTGGGCCGGGACTGCGGCGTCTCTTCGGCCACGCTGGGCACGGGCCGCAGAAAAACGTTTTCCAACTCCACCGTCACCGGGTTCGGTTTGGCGCTGGCGTCCGCCGGGCTGTAGAGCCACTGCCATAGCCCGATGCTCAAGGTGATCAGAAAAACGATGGCGACCACTGAATCCAAAACCGCATCCCGCCGCGTCCTGCTCTTGTTCTCATCCGCTGCTTTGGCTGCAGTCCTCGCCACCTCCGGCGCAGGCGCCACCTCCGCCTCTTCCGCTGTTTCGGCCTCCTGTGTTGCCCCGCACGCGGCGCACGCCTCCAACTCTTCCGGGAATTCGAAGCCGCATGTGGCGCACGCGACGGTCGCTCCTCGCGGTGGCGGCTCCAGGCCCGGCTCCCATTCCGCGCTGTTGATCATCCGCCCGCGCAGCCCGGAATCGGCTAGCCGCTGTAACTCCTCCCGTTGCTCCTGCCCCAGGCTCAGGAACTCGAAACCGCACTGCAGTTCACATTCATGGCGTACGATCGCCCGCATGTTCAAGGGCTCAGCAGAGCTGGGCAGCGAAACGCTCAAGTCCACCCGCTCGCCGGGTAGGATCGTCCCTGATATCATGCCGCCCAAGCCGCCTTCGCCCAATTCCTGGGTGCGACCGCTCAGCCGCACTACCGCCCCCGGTCGAAACACGGTTAAGTCAAACGGAACCGACAATTGGTACCGTGGATGACGGCGGTTGGCGAACTCCCCCGGCTCTGGCATCGGGATGGGAACTGCGCTACCCACGCGGAGCTGCCTCCCCACGGGGCTGAATTGGTAGATGAGTGTTGGCTGGCAAGTCTTGGCCCCTCGGACGCTCCCACTTCGCAACGCCCGAAACTGTCAGCAGCCTAGCCTTGCGGGTCGCGCAATGTCAATGAGAAGAACGGGCTAGTTCGTGCAAATACCTGCTTTACTTAGGGTTACAGAGCGCAACCCATGCACCCGGGAGAGGCAAACCAAGGCGGAACCGAGGCTCCGCCCGCAACTCGAATCACGGCCAGCGCTTGGCTGTTTCTTCCCAGCCCGTCGGCCGGGCGGTGTCGCGTACCGCGCTGGCTACCGCCGGCTGCGGCACCCGTAAGGGCTGCTGCGGGATTGGAGTGGCCGTAGAGGTCTTTCCCACGGTGCTCGTATCACTTAGGCTCTCTTTTTCTTCCGAAAGCAGGGGTGCCGCTATGCGCAGAGCCTCCACTTCTTTTTCCAACCGCGTGAGCTCCAGTTCCTTTTGCCGCAAAACCTCATACACATTCTTCATATTTAGCACCCAGTCTGTCAGGTATGTTGCTAGATATCCGGAATTTATGCAGCCCTAAACGACTTGTCAAGAACAATATGCGGCGCTGTGACCTTACATGCACGGCTTGATCAGCGCCGGAATGTAATAGTTGGACTCCGCTTGCTTCTGCGTCATGTAGGAGCCTTTTCCTGTGCGCCCGTACTGCTCATCCCCGGGACAGTAGTAAAAGCCCTTGCGGGTATCCACCCAGACCTTCAGGGTGGGATCGCCATTAGAGGGCGGTTCCGCTTTCTCGTTCACCGGCAGCAACTTAGAGAAGTCTGAGCTTACGCCCCCCAGCAGTTGCTTTACGCTTTTGGCGATCCCCGGGTTAGTCGCCGTAGCCGAGGAAGTAGCGCCCATGGGTGTGCTGGCGGAAGCCGGAGCCGCCACGGGGTTGGTGACGGGTTGAGCGACTGATTGAGCCGCCGGAGCTACTGGCGTGGTCAAAGCTGCCTGCCGGAACGGCTGAACCCTTTCCGCCGTTCGGTTTGAAGTCCGTGGAATTGGCGCTACCGCTACCAGTAAGGCCATGGCCACGAATGCGGCCGGCACCAGCATACGCCGGCCAGTAATCCTGGACTTCCAGCCGCCTGGCTGCGCCTCTCGATTTCCCGGTGCGCCTTCCTGGAAGGATCCGCACTCCGTACAAAATACGGTGTCGGGAACGATTTTTCCTCCGCAATGGCTGCACGTATGCTGATCTTCTTGCGGTTCGGGCGCGCTTGCCTCATCGCCCAGAAAAGCCGGAGCCGGGACTGCTTGCGACAGCGGTGAAACCGTTTCTTCTCCCCGGTCCAGCATCTTGCCGATTTCTTCCGCCACCACCCTCACCGTCTCTACATCGCGCTCCTGAAAGGAGTAGGCGTGGGAAGAAAACAGTTCCAAAACCCCTGCCAGGCTCTCCTTGCGCCGTATGGGGGTGATGATGATGGATTCGATGCCCAGACGCTTGCAACTCTCCAGGTCTACTCGCGGGTCCAGCATGACGTTGTCGCAACGCAGCAGTTCCCCGCTGCGCAGGCATTCCGCCGTCAAGCCTGATTTGATTTGCAGTTTGGCACCGCGGTCGGGAGCGCTGCTGCCGCTCGCCGCCCGGCAAACCACGTCCGCGCCCTGCCGCAGCGCGATAGCCGCTCCCGTGGCATTGCTGATGTACTGGGCCTTCTGCAGCAGGGCTTGCAGCGCTGCATCCAGATCAGGAAGGTTTCCTTCCGCCGTCGGTTCAGAAATCGTGGGCGGGACTGGTGCAGAGAACGCCACCGCCTCGGCAAGTTCGTTCTGAGCTTCGCTGGGCGCGGTTTCCCCTGTTCCTGCCGGCGTGCTCAAAAACTCCGGAGCCGGTTGGCTGGTATTTTCCGCAGTCTCCGGCGGCGCTTCTTTTTTGTCCTTCTCCGGCGATGAAGGCTCGAATATGGAGTAATGATCCATGCGACTGTGGAACCCGGTCCTAGGCCCTGGGACTTACTTCCGTCCGCCAATCAAGACACTAACGCTTTGAATTGCACGCCGGGAGCGACACAGGCGAGTTTCGTATCAATTCACGGGTGTGTCAAGGTGACTAGGGAGGGAGGAAGCACTAGGCCAAAGGTCATCTTACTTTGTGGTCTCAGCGGCTGACGGTAGTAACTCCTAGCCCAGCCCCAGGACCAACGAGAAAAGCCGGACAGCCCTTAAGCTATTCGTGCCCGGATTTCGCCCACCACCTCACCCTGCGCCAGGCTTCCGCCGCCGGTCCCCGAAGCACCCTCACCCCTTCTTCCCGCGCCCGCGTAAACCATTTCAGTGCTTCAGGATAGCTCTGCCACACCCCATCTCCGTTGGCATAACGCACGGCCAGCGCCAGTTCCGCATTCGCATCTCCCGCCTCGGCCTGCTCCTGCAGCAACCGCAAGCTGTCATTGCTGGACGCATCTCCCGTTTCTGCGGAATCGGGCAGCACGCCAGCCGCTGATGCCTGCTCCACCGTGCTCCCCGGCTCCGCCGAAATCCATGCTGCTCTTGGCGCGTGATTGCACCACCCTAACCAGATCAGACCAGCCAACACCACTACGACCCCGGCTGCCAGTAACTTGCGAGATATGGCGTGTTCCCGCGGGTGGTAGTCAGCCGGAGTAAAGGCGCTGAGTGCGTGCGCGTGCTCTCCGGGGGCGGGCAGCGGCATGGGCTCAAACCCCGGGCGGATGGCAATCTCACACATCAGGTCGTCATCCGGATCTGCATTCGGCAAAGGCGGGGCTACCCTCGGCGCCGGTCTTGGTTCCTCGCTTTGTTCTTTCTTGATCAGTTCCAGCGGGTGCGCCAGGGCTCCTTTTTGCGGTGGAACCGGCGGCCGCTGTTCGATTTCGCAGACCAGGTCATCCCCGGGTTCCTCCAGGCTGGCTGCCAGCCACGCTTCCAGCGGCTTGCCTGCCGCCCTGGCCGAAAGGGCTGCCACCACGTCAGCCTGCGAATCAGTTTTTGCTTTCGGCTGCGGCCGTATCACTGAAATCACCAGCTCGCACATGCTTCCCAGGGCGGCCACTTCATTGCCGGCAAAAGCCCCGGGCTCCTGCGCGAACACTTCAAACACGCCTACAATCTCCCGCTCCAGGAGGATGGGCAGCACGGCGATGGAGCGGATGCCCAGATATCGGCACACATCGAGATTGACCCGGGAATCGCTTTCGGTGTCGTCGCACACCAGCACCTTGCCGCTGCGGACGCACTCGCCCGAAAGGCCGGATTTTGTATCCAGCAGCGCGCCCAGATCGGGCGCGGTGGACCCGGCGCGCGCCCGGCATACCATGAGTTCCCCCTGGCGCAACGCAATGGCCGCACCGCTGGCCTGGGTCAGCATCTGCGCCTGCTCCACGATCAGGCGCAATTCCTCCGCGTGGGTTTCCTCGGAGTTGGAGGGGTCGGAGTTGGCAGGGGAGGAACCGGCGCGCGAAGCACTGGCGGGCGCCCCCGAATCAGGGCTCTCTCCTGGCCGGGTATCTGGCTCTAGGTGCAAAGTTGGCCCACGGAAACCGCGCCAGGACGCGTTTCTTCCGCCTCGCGCTCAGCTCCCTAAACCGCTGGAATCACTGACAATACTGCGGGGCAGTTTCGTCCCCGCATCGTCTATTCTCTACGTGATCTGCGGCTCAGCGCCAGTAACCAAAGGAGGACCCGGCTCATTTTCCCTTCTTGGCCGGCAGATACTTCTTCTCAATCGAGGCCACGACCACGTAGTTGGGGTCAACCATCTCATCCAAGTGGATCTTGGCGACTTTGGAGAGCAGTTCGTAGGCGTCCAGCTCGGAGAGCCCGTAGTCCTGGTGCATCCAGCCAATCAGCTGGGTAAACGCCACACGCAGCGCGTCGTCCAAAGGACGGGTGATCCCTACCGCCATGATGGAATTTTCGTTTTCAAAACGCGGCCACACGATCGTCCGGCCTTTGATCACCTGTACCTGCACGCGTGCCCGCAACGGCGCTTCGATCGCGGTGCCGTCCACCTCGCCATCGCCCATGGCGGCGTGCCCATCGCCAACGTAGAGCAGCGCCCCCTCCACGTTCACTGGCAGGTAGAGCGTGTTGCCTGCGCTGGCTTCCGGCGCATCCATGTTGCCCCCGTTTTCCGCGGGCACAATGGAAGAACGCGCCTCTCCCCCGGCCGGCGCCAGCCCAATGCAGCCGAAGAAGGGGTGCAGCGGAATCTGCACCGAAAAACTGGAGTCGTGGGCGTGGAACGTCGCCATGCTGCCGGCGTGGTCCACCGGGTAATACCAGATGCGCTCCGGCAAGGGCGCCCCCAGCATGGGCGTGTAAGTGCTCGAGTTCAGCGCTCCGAAACCGGGTGCGAAGGCGCCCACTCCCTGATTCCCGTCCACCTGCAGGTCGAGGAACTTGATGGCCAGGGTGTCGCCCGGTTCCGCACCCTCGATGTAGAACGGACCGGTCAGCGGGTTATCGCCCTTCACCATATCCAGCGTATCGCCCGGCCCCTTCAGCACGTTCCCGAATGCGTCCAGCGTGTTGGTCTCCAGCACGTCGCCGGAACGCAAGCGCGCCACCGGCGGGGCCGCACCATAGGTGTACTTCACGTCGTTAATCGTGGCGTGATACTTCACCAGCCGCGCTCCGGGCGTGCCCAGGCGCATGGTTTGCTGCGCGCCCGCCGCCGTTATCAATCCCAGAACACACACCGCAACTGCTGCAGCTGCCCGACTCGGACTATTCATGATGTTTCCTTTGGTTTCCGGGCGCTGAGTATACATCGGCGGCCACAGGGCACAGGCCCGCCCAGGGCCAAATTTTGGCTGTTCAGCAACCGAAAAAACGCCGGCCTACTTTTTTGAGTTGGTCTTGTCCAGCGCCGCCCTGAGCCCCTGCGCCACTTTCACCGCATCACCATTTGCCCAGAAGTGCATGAAGAAAAGCCGTGGCTGCTCTTCCAGCATGTGGCTGTGTAAGGCGGTCACCGCGATTCCATTCTCGCGCAGCGCCCGTATTACCGGATTCACCTCGCTGGCGGTGAGCACAAAGTCGCCAGTGGCGGCCGCCCGCCCGCTGCCACCGGGCTGGAAGTTCAGCGAAGTGGCCACTCCCATCGACGGCGGAACCACCATCCCATGGTCGCTGATTTCCTCTGCCCGCGGCACAGCCACCTGCAGGATTCCACCATTTACCTTGCCGGCGTGGCCCAGCGCCGCCTCGATCTGCTTCTGGTCGAGCTCAAGCTTCACTCCGGCAGCAGCCGCCTTGGGCTGTGGCCCGGGGGTCTTGGTTAGCGTCAACGCCGCGTGGATGGCCCCTCCCAGCTTCACTGCATCGCCCTGCCCGTGGATGTGCATGTAGATCACGCGCGGCGACTCCCACAGCAGATGGTTGTGCAACGCCGTAATTTCGATTCCCCCTTCTTGCAGTTTTGCCATTACCGGCTCGACCTCTTCCAGCGTTAACACTAGGTCTCCCATGACCGTGGCGCTGCTGCCGGGTTTGTCGAAGGCGGCCCAGGAACCCAGCGCCAGCCCTGCCTTCACGGGCACACCCTTTACGATCACGTGCAGATCGCTGCGCGGCATGCCGAATTTCATTACTCCTCCCGGCTGCTCCTGTCCCGGCCGGCCCATGGCCTGCTCCACCGCTTTCCAGTCCGCACTCGGGTTCTGGGCGACCGCGAACGTTATACAACTCAGAAGGGATAGCCCCAGCACTCCGCTGCGCAGCATTTGGCGAGTGTGTTTCATGGCATCTTCTCCGGCATTAGAGAGTCCTGCGATATGGAAAGGTTTCACCGATCTGGCAGGTCCGCAATCAGCGCACCACCGCCAGCCACGCCCAGCCAATCACCAATGTGGCCAGCGTGATAGGCACGCCGGCCCGCAAGTATTCACGGAAGCCGATCTCCACTTCCGGCTTCGCGCTCTCCACCACGATGATATTGGCCACTGACCCGGTAATGGTCAGATTTCCGGATAGCGTGCTGGCCATGGCCAGGATCAACCAGGCGGTGTGCGGGTTGGCGAAGCCTGGCACCAGAGACTTCAGCAACATCACCGCCGGCACGTTGCTCACAATGTTGCCCAGCACCGCCGTCACCGCCGTGAATACGGCCGAGTTCTGCAGGTTCCAGGGCCGCGCCAGATTCAGCAGGTCGTGCACCAGGCCGGCCTTCTGCGCTCCTTCCACAATCACGAACAGCCCTATAAAGAAGACCAGCAGCCCCCAATCAACTTCCTGGTACAGCTTGCGCGGTTCCACCGTACGCGTGATCAGCAGCAAAGCGGCGCCAATAGCCGCCATCATGGCCGGCGGCACCCCGGCGAAAAAACCAGCCACTACCACCGCCACCACCGCCGCCGGCTTGCGCAGTTGCGCGCGCTGCAGCGGCTTTTCCTCAATAGCCTGCGCTACCGCCGGATGTGGGCTTTCATGCGGGACATACAGCCAGTGCAGAATCGCCCAATCCACCAGCAAACCCGCCGCCGCAATCGGCGCCATGTGCACGATAAAGAACCGGTAGGGTATGCCGGAAAACGATCCGATCAGCATGTTCTGCGGGTTGCCGGTTATGGTGGCCACGCTGCCGATATTCGAGGCCGTGGCCACCCCCAGCAGGTAGGGCAGCGGACGCACGTTCATGCGCCGGCACACCGCCAGCACCATCGGCACCATCACCAGGCAGATAATGTCGTTCACGAAAAACGCGGAAAGAACGCCGCAGGTGACAATCACAGTCGGCAGCAGGTGCACCGGTTTGATCCAGCGCAGCACCAGCCGCGTGATCCACTCGAAGAAGCCCACCAGGCGCAGGTTGCCGACAATCAGCATCATCGAGAACAGCAGCACAATAGTGGTGAAATCAATGGCCCGCAGCGCCCCCGCCGGGCTCACGATGCGAACCGCCACCATCAGCACCGCACCAATGATGGCCGCGCCCGGACGGTCAATCTTCATGCCGGGAAATTTGCCCAGCGCAAATACCAGGTAGCTGGCGGCGAAAATCGCGTAAGCCGCAATGATGCGGGCGTCCGACAGCGCGGCCGGGCTTATCTGCGGCATCCGTGCAAGGATTGTAGCAATGGGGCGGTTGCGAAGGATTGCACGCGAAGGCACAGGCAGGGGAAGACAGGTTTCAAGATTTCAAGGTTCAAGGTTTCAAATCACACACGCGCCACGATCCATCTCGCTACGTTAGAAAAAACTCACTCACCACCCGTCGGCGCATTTCCGTTCCCAGCCTGCTCAGCAACCCGCTCTGCGGCATCCCGCCATCCTGCGCCAAAGCCGGGTCGGCGAGCATTGTCTTAAGCCTTTGCATGCTGTCGTGCATCCAGTTCGCGGCCAGCGCGCTTTGCACCAGGTTGCGCCGGTTCGTCTCCATCTCCGGCGATTTGATGGCGCAAATCCAGCCAGCGTTATAAGGATCCTCGAAAGCCAGCTGAGGGTTCCTGATCACCTCCGGGTTAATCGCGGTCACCACCCCTTCCAGCGGCGAAAGCAGGTCCACGGTCTCGCCGTTCCCGCTCACCGTCATCAGCTTCTGCCCTTGCCGGACCCAGCGCTGTTCGCCGATCACGCTGATGCGTTCCATTTTTCCCAGCAGCCGGGCGGCAAAGCTGTCCAAGCCAACGTGCGCCATCTCCCGTCCCTGCTCCGCCATCCACGTGTGCCCCAGATGAAAGCGATAGCCGCTGGGCAAATTCAATTCCCCTGCCTCCGCCGGCGGCGAACAGGGTTGGGGTTGCGCCGGCGGCGGATCTGCCGCGGTCAGCACTGCGACTGCAGACGCCTGGCGGCAGCGAAAATAGAACACTGCCGCGGTCAGCAGCAGTATCAGTACGGCGAAACCGGTTGACATGGCTCCTCCTCACCCCCCGCCCGCACTTCAGCCCCGCGATTCGCACCGCCCCGCAGGGCTCTCCCCCTTCTCGACGGAGGTGCCTCCAGGCAAACCCAACCTTCGCCTTTTATCTCCCCTTCATCTGCTTCCAGCATGGAGAACATATGCGGCCAGCGCAGTGATTAGAGTCACCAAGGTCCGTGGCCTCACGGCGCGCAACTCCGTTCCCGGGAACGGGTTCCTAATCAGAACTAACCGGGGGCACCGAGCCATCCTGCATCTGGCCGGCAGCTTCTCACCCCGGGTGCAATGGTGTGGGGTGCTCTGGACTTGATTATGCGGACCATGCTGGCCCTGTTGCTGGGCAGCGTTCTGTCCTTCTCTGCCGCCGCGCAGACAGAGGCTGCCCTGTTGTCGCCCAAACGAGGCGAGCCGGCAACCGCCTCCCTCAGCATCCGCCGGGTTGTGCCAGAAGTGCAGATGGTGTTCTCCGCTGAAGATCATCACGGACGCCCGGTGCTCAACCTGGGGCCGCCGCAAATCCGAGTTCTGGACAACGGTATTGCCGCTCCCCTCACCAGCTTCCAGCCGGCGGCCGGCCTGCCTTTGCACATTGCTCTTCTGCTTGATGCCAGCGATTCCATGCGCCCCGGCTTCGCGGCGGAGCGCCACGCGGCAATCGCCTTTTTGCGCCGGGCGCAGCGCTCGAGTGGCGCTCGGACGCTCAGCCTGGCCTTTGCTGCCACCGAAGTGGGGGGGGACGCAAATGATCCAGCCGGCGCGCTCGCCACTGTCCACCTGGGCGGCCAGACCGCTCTTTATGACGCTCTGATCACCGCTTCCGGCATGTTGCAGGCAGGGGCACCGGGGCGAAGAATGGTGCTCCTGCTAAGCGATGGCGAAGACAACTACAGCCGCGCGAACTTGGACGAAGCCCTCGCTACCCTGCAGCATGGCAGCGTGACGGTCTACGCCATCACCGTGCACAGCTCCCGTCTGGAATATCCCGGCGACCGCGTCCTGCGGCAGATCGCGGCTGCTACCGGCGGCCGCGCTTTTCTGCTGCCCAGCTACCGGCAGGTGGAAAAAATATTTCCGCAAATTGAAAATGAACTGTGCGGCCAGTACGTGTTGGGATTCCGGCCCATGGGCAGCTTGAGTGAAGGCGAATTTCACTCGGTGAAGCTTATCGCGCTGCGGAAGGGCACCGTGATTCGTTCCCGTCCCGGCTTCTACGTCACTGCCGGCAACTGAAGACTCAGTCTGCTTCCAGAAATTCCAGCACCGCTCGGTTGAACTCTTCTGGCGTCTCCTCGTAGGGCAAATGTCCTGCACCCTCCATCACGATCAGCTTGGAATTGCGGAACTGGCGCTGCAACGGTCCCGCCGAACTCACCGGGATCACTCGGTCGCGGCTGCCCCATATCAGCAGCGTGGGAATATCGGCGATTTTGGGAAGCGCCGTCTTGAGCTTGCGCATGTCCTCACGCCAGCAGCGCACGATGGAGAGTGGATACTCGAACGTGCCGGGAGCCGCCAACGGCGCGGAGTAGCCGGCCAGTGTGCCCGGCGAAATGCGCTGCGGGTCGCCATACATGCGCCGCAGATAGTGTTCGTGAGTCAGATTAATGGCGGGAAGAAGCGCCCGAAACAGCGCCGCGCCAGCTGGACGGCTCAGCATGTTGATGAGCACCGGCCGGGGGTGCGACCAGGGATTGGCGGCATCAACCAGAATCAATCGCCGCACCGAGAGCTTGGCATCCGCGGCTATGGCTGCCAGAACCATGGCGATCGCGCCGCCATGCGAAGTGCCCAGCAGATCGAATGACTCGATTCCTTGCGCTTGCAGAAACGGCAGCAGGCGCCCGGCAATCGCTGCCATCGAGCAATCCAGCCCCGGCACGCGCTCAGAAAAACCGGTGCCCAGCAGGTCCGGCGCGAATACGGTAGCTTTTTGCGCCAGTGTTGCCAGGTTAAAGCGCCAGGAAAACGAATAGCCCAGCAGCCCGTGGATCAGCAGCAGCGGCGGCCCGCTGCCCCCGTGCAGAAAGCGCATGCGGTGGCCTTCCAGCTCCGCCCAATGTTCGTGAATGCCGCCCTCAGTGCTGGCGCACGAGGGTGGAGCGCCGCTGGCCATAAGCGAGGGTAACTGTTCAGTGGCGGGAGTTTCAACCGAACTGATTACTTCACGCGGCGGATGCCTGACCCGCTGCGTGCGTGCATACGGTGGATAGCTTCGAGCAGCTTTTGGGGAGGGTCCGCGGCCAGCACTGTCGCGTCCGGCTTCAGTTCGCGGTCGTACCAACGCTGCTCGCTGATGCAAATGAGGGGACAGCCTGGATTCACTTCTTTGAGCAGTTCCACCAGCTCTTTCGCCGTCTGATCACTTAACGAGTAGCTCAAGATGACAGTATCGAATCCGCCATTGCGAACGGCTTTGAAGGCGGCGTCCTTGCTTTCGGGGAAGATCACACCAATGCCGTGGGATTTGAGAAACTCGGTTCGATAATGGCCGAGTTCCAGCTGCTGCCCTAGCATTAGTACGGTCACACCATCTTGGATGTCTTGGACCTGAACTGCGGTTTTCTGGGGCCGTGATGAAGGGTGCAAGGTGGTACAAACTTCACCGGCAATGCCTCCGCTTTTGTCGGGAGGCGTAACAACTTTACTGCACTATGACAGAGTGCCTCACTGGCTGAGTGCTGAATGCTCCTCAGCTCGCCGCCGCCGATTTCGCCGATTTCTTCGCCTCGCGCAACAGCTTGCGCAGGACGCGAGTGCCGCGGTCAACGTGCTTCTCCTGGATCAGGAACGAGGGCAGGAAGCGCAGCACGGTGTCATGCGTGCTGTTGAAGAGCACACCCTCGCCTAGCGCCTGCTCTACCAGCGGGCGCGCTGGTATCGTCAATTCCATGGCCAGCATCAGCCCGCGGCCCCGAACCTGGCGTACCAGAGATGATTTTTCTGCCACGGACTTGAGCTGTTCGTTGAAGTACGCCCCCACGCGGGCGGCGTTCTGCAACAGGCCTTCTTCTTCGATGATGGCGAAATATTCCAGCGCCACGCGGCAGGCCAGCGGGCCGCCTCCAAAGGTGGTGCCATGCTGGCCCGAGGGCAGCGCCGCGGAAAGTTCTTCGCGGGCGATAAACGCGCCCAGGGGAATGCCGCCGGCCAGGGGCTTGGCCACTACCACGATATCGGGGGTCACGCCTGATTCCTGAAAGGCGAACATCTTTCCCGTGCGTCCCAGGCCGCACTGGATCTCATCAAAGATGAGCACGGCGCGATGCCGATCAGTGGCCGCGCGCGCCTCCTGCAGGAATTCAGACGAGCACTCGCGAATCCCGCCTTCTCCGAGAATCGGTTCCATCACCAGCGCGCAAGTGGAATCGTCCACCGCCTGGCGCAAAGCGGCTACGTCATTAAGGGCAACGAAAGTGACGCCCGCCAGCAGCGGCTGGAACAGGTCGCGGTATTTCTGCTGGCCGGTGACGGAGAGCGCGCCAAAGGTGCGGCCATGGAACGAACCCTCTACCGCCACCACCTTGCTCTTCGCTTCCCCGCCGCGCTGGTGGCCGGCCGCGCGCGCCAGTTTGAGCGCGCCTTCGATGGCCTCCGTGCCACTGTTGGAGAAGAACACCCGCTGCAACCCGGAAAGCTCGCACAGCTTTTTGGCGAGCACGCCCTGGTATTCGTTGTAGTAGAGGTTGGAAAGATGGATGGCGCGCGCTGCCTGCTCGCGAATTACTTTCACGATGCGCGGGTGGGCGTGTCCCAGCGCATTGACCCCGATGCCGGTGATGAAGTCCAGGTAGCGCCGGCCCTCCAGATCATAAACAAAAACGCCTTTGCCGCGGGTAATGGCCAGCGGATAACGGTTGTAAACAGGAATCAGGTAGCGGCGCTCGAGTTCGGCAATCTCTTCGAAGGTCATGGGAATTGTGTAGTCCGGTAACTTGTGTAATCCACTAATTGTATGGGATGGAATTTGTAACGAGTAATTGTAATTTGTGCCGGTTGCCCGCTCTGCGTTTCCGACTCGGTGTATTAGCGAATCTGCTCTGACGGACAGGGTGGAGCGAGTCCGCTCTTGCCTCTCGGCCCAGTCCGGCC
>Ga0075436_100001534_pt1 | contig 15781 bp, 11 predicted proteins | sample RhiMethybrSRZTD5_FD_75303 | JGI IMG/M metagenome (GOLD analysis project Ga0075436, IMG submission 75303) | Populus rhizosphere microbial communities from Tennessee, USA - Rhizosphere MetaG P. TD hybrid SRZTD5 | ecosystem: Host-associated > Plants > Roots > Rhizosphere > Soil | place: USA...
TCGTCAGCAAGAGAGTCCGTATAAATGGTGAGCCAGTTGCGCAGCAGCGGAACGCGATAGCTGAAATCGAAGCCACCAGTGCGTTTGCCTGGATCCGTGGCAGGCGTTTCATTGTTCGAGCTTGTCACGCTGAAGTAGCTGTGGAGCAACCGATTTAGCGTGATAGGGAGGCCAGCGCCTCCGAGAACGACGGTGCGGCTGAATCCGAATTCCAGATTCCGCGTGGGCCTGAAGCTGATTTTTTCACCGTGGAAAAACGGCCCCGGCGCGGTCTGGTGCCCTTGTAGTGTCCCGAAAAACGCATCCCAGCGAATCGGACCAAGAAATTCGAGAAGCCCGGGTAGATGAAATGGTGAGACGCGATTGATGTGGAACATGCGAATGGGAAAGGCATTGTCGCTGAAGAGCAGCGGGCCCGATTCGTTGGGAGACCACCATTCGCTTTCCTGCCCGTAGGAAACCTGCCAGTTGGCGACGTTTAGTCCGATGTAAGTATCGAGAAGCCGCGCCTGATCGCGCGATGCGATAGGGCTGGGAGAAAATACTGGATTGAGATCCATGGTGGCGATGGCCGACGCGACTTGCGGGGAAATTGCGGGAGCGGCCGGCGAATGCTGATACTCTCCGCGAACGTAAACGACCCAGCGCCCAGCCGTGGCCCAGCCTGAGAACCCATCCACGCTATTGAAGCCGCGCTGGAAAGGGCGGCCAAAGTCGTTGACCAGAGTTTGGCCGAAGTGAAATCCATCGGTGAGTGGCGGGCCGGAGATTTGCGTGGCACGGGCGTAGATGGATTCGAGATGGGACGAATTATTGCTTCCGCCACCGAGGAGAGACAGCTCGGAAGAAAATTCTGGACGAAGTGAATCGTAAAGCTGGGCTGCTTCGGCTTCGGGGCTGCCGTCGCGCAGCCGATCACCCGCTTCATTGATGACGCGCGCACATTCCAAGCGCGTCCAGGGCTTCATCCCCAGGATGGCGTCGTCGAAGAGGCCGAGGGCCGCAAGCCGGTCGAGCAAAGGATAAATCCAACTATCGAGCGGCACGTAAGGTGAACCCATGGCGCTGGGAGTACGGTCGGTGGCAATTTGCGGCGAGTCTGAAAGATCTTCAGCGATTCCTCCACCAAGTTCGCGATTATGATGCGCGCGGTAGGCTTGCCATCCCGCAAACCAGCCGATGCCGCTGCCTACCAAGGCGTCGGAAGGGAAATGACGTTTGCCTTCCACTCTCGAGATGGAAATCACGGAGGCAGCACCGTACGCAAGAATCTTTGTGAAGAGGCCGGGATATTCGTGCGAAATAACGCTGGCGGCGGCCCAGGAGATGGCTGCGTGGCCAGAAGGGAATGAGTCGCCGCCCTGCCAAAATTTGCCACGGGAAGCGTCTACCGTAGGACGCTCGCGGCCAAACGAGTACTTCAGGACTTCCGTGACAAGGAGGGCATTGGCGGCAGCCTCGCCGCTCAGAATCCCCGCCTCCTGCTTATGAGGGTCGCCCGTAGCTTTGCCCCAGAGGTAGAGGCCACCGACGGCCCCGCCCATTCCGGCAAGGCCATAGTTCGAGAAGTCGCGGAAGTGCTTCAATGTGCTTGGGGAATTGGACAGGTGCAGGCTGGCGTCGCGGTCCGTGACCAGAAACCCAGCGGTGAGACCCGCATAAGGAATGAGCCAATCCGCATGGCCCAGGCGAACATGCGCGGGACTGGTCCAGATTTGGCGCTGGTCGCGCAGGATATTCTTTATTGTCTGCAAGCCCAAAGCGTTTTCCCGCGAAGCATCGTGCGACTGATCCGGAGCTTTATTTGCAGAATCATCGGAGCGAGTGCTGGGTGACTGAGAAGCAGACTGGGGAGCGGCGGTCAGCAGTGCGGGCGAGATTCCGACGAAAAGGAGTTGAGCCAGGAACACCAAAAGCAACCGGGATGCCCGGGACTTATCGCTGCTAGGATAATTGTGGATGCGGCCCATGCTGTAACCTTGGCAAGATGGCGGCCAGTCTTCCGCGACCAGAAAGATTCCCCGAACATTATGACACGACAAGAGTTAGAGATTTCGTCGCGAAGGGCAAGCAAAAACTGATTCCCGATTTGGAACTGGCTTCCTGTTGTTCTCCAAGCGCCCCGCGAACCTGTTGTATGATTTCTGGCTGTGAACATCGTTCTAAATGAAGTGGAATGCAGGGTATTGGGGTCGCTGGCGGAGAAGGAGGTCACCACGCCGGAGTACTATCCCCTTTCGCTGAACGCGCTGGTCAATGCCTGTAACCAGAAATCAAACCGCGATCCCGTTATGAATCTGGACGAGGCGACAGTGCGCGAAGCCCTGCACTCCTTGGAGGGGCAATCGCTGGTGCGATCGGTAAGCCCTGCGGATAGCCGGGTGACCAAGTACGAGCACCGGCTGCAGGAAACCTTCAACTTCTACCGTCACGAGACTGCCATCCTATGCTTGTTGTTGCTGCGCGGGCCGCAAACGCCTGGGGAATTGCGAAGCCGCTCCGAGCGCATGCATTCCTTCGACGATCTGGCAGCGGTGCAATCGAGCCTGCAGCACTTAATGAAGCGCGAGCCGCCGTTGGTGAAGCCGCTCCCGAGGCAGCCAGGAACGAAAGAGACGCGCTACGCCCATCTTTTGTCCGGCGATGTGGTGCAAACAGAGCCGGAGTCAAAGATGCACGCGAATTCAGGGGAACACTCAGCCGACGGGGACCGAGTGAGCAAGTTGGAAGAGGAAATCGCAGCGCTCAAGAATGAAATTGCGGATTTGAAGCAGCAATTCGCGCAGTTCCGAAAGCAATTCGAATAGACAGAGAGCTTGTTAACTTGTTTGCGCCGGGCAGTCAGGCTCAAAACAAAAGGCCGGGCGCCTGATGCCCGGCCTGTGAATCTCAAATTGGTTGCGGGGGTCAGATTTGAACTGACGACCTTCGGGTTATGAGCCCGACGAGCTACCAGGCTGCTCCACCCCGCATAGTCACTATAGCGGACGAGTCCGTTCGCGTCAAATCGTCGAGCAATATGGTGCTGTCCTTTTGCGTGCCGCCTTCAGATTAGGACGGGGCCAGAAAATACAAGCAACGACACTGCTTGGCGAACTGCAGGCTATTGAAGGATGCTCTTGCGGGGGAGCAGTCCGAACTGCACCCACGACTTACGTCTGAATGCGTGAAGACGACTCGTAGGAAGTTCCGAACCGCAATTTGGGATTACCACTCGTTGTAGGGAGTGCCGTCGAGAGAAGTCTTGCCGGAATTTGAATGCACGTTGACCATTCCTGTGGTGGTCTGATCGGGGCTCAGGACCACGCTATCAAACTCCGGCACCCAGTCTTTGGCGTTGGTCATGGGATCCGTTGGCACCGAGCGGAGGTAACCGGCCTGCTGTAAGTCATCGACCGATTGCGGCGCGGCTTGTTTGTCCAGAGTGTAATTATCGATGGCGTCGCGAATCGTGCGAAGGTCGGTTTTCAGCACCGCTTCCCTGGAATGCTGTACAACTTTGTCATAGCGAATCACGGCCATGCCGATGAGAATCAGGATGATGCTCATGACGATCATCAACTCAATGAGGGTGAACCCAAGACCTACGTGTCCGCGGCCATCCTTCCGCAACTGCCGCGCAGCCGTTCGATTGTGCAGTGAAAGCTTCACGTTGAGTTCAACCTCCCATCACCAATCCGAGTATTTCGTTCCATCCATTCCTGTTCCAGTGGATTGGGAATACACATCAAAAACGTCCTTGCCGCTCCAATGCTTGGAGTCCGGATCATCCTGGACGGCGCGCAAGCCCCAGTCGGCGCGACCGGTCATGGGATCAATGGGAATCTTTCGCAAAAAAACAATCTTCTTGTCGCCGCTGTTTCCCAGCTTGACGCCCGTGACGAGGGTTTGGAGATCCGGCGGGTAGCCTTCGGTTCCTATTTCCACGCGGATTGCCTGGTGGTCTGCAGCGTCCTTGTAACGGTCGATGGCGTCGCGGATTTCGTCGAGATTGTGGCGAAGAATCGCCTCTTTCTCGCGAACCACAGCATATCTGGCGATTGGCAGAGCTGCGGAAGACAGAATCAGCAGGATGGAACAGGTCAGGATCAATTCAAGAAGAGTCAGGCCCGCTTGCGAGCTGCCTCGCAGCCAGCGAGTGTGCATTCGACTTGGAGAATCAGACAACATCTCTCTCTAGCGTAAATCAAACGATTCTGAATGGGGCTCCTCTAAATTGGACTACTGCTGAACTTGTAAAGTTGCTTCGCTGGTGACCAACGGGATGGACTTCTGCTGCGAGTCCTTGGCGTTCACCTGCACGATGGACAAGTTCGTGGAGCCGGGCGCCAAAGCCTTCACGACGACGCCAATCAGTGTGCCGCTGCCACTGACCCCCGGAGTACTCGGCGGGCGAGTGGCGGAAATAATGGCCTGGCCTTTGTCCTTGAGAACCTGCCAGGGAATGGCGATGACCTGCGAGCCGCCGCCGGATAGGAATCCGCCATGCTGCACTTCTTCGACGCTGACTACTTTGGGATCATACTGAAGCAGCAAGGGGATGGAATAAAGATCGTTCACGTTTTCGACGACCACGCCTAAGGTTGCAGTTTGGCCAGCTTTGAGTGTGAGAGTCTGCGGCTCGAAGCGAATTCTGGCGACGGCATTTCCTGACGGCGACTGCGCTGCGGACGCGTTCGGAGTCGTGGTGGCTGCAGCTGCCTGCGGCTGTTGAGGCTGCTGCGAAGGCGGCGGTGGCTGAGTGGCCGGCTCAGGTTGTGGCGTGCGAAGTTCGCTCTCGCGCCTGGTTTGCACGCTGGTCTCCGTGCCGGAAAGCATGCTGCGCAGATTCGCTTTCGTCCAATCAGGCATGCGCACGATGTGCGGAGTCAAAACGATCAGCGTCTCGTCTTCCTGGTGGTCCACTTTGTTGTCGGAGAAAAGGCGGCCGAAGATTGGGATTCTTGCTAGCCCGGGCCATCCACTGATGGTTTTCGTATCTGTGCGCTCGATCAACCCTCCGAGGATATTTACCTCACCCTCTTTGAGCCGGATGTCGTGCTCGATGGTCTTCGACCCGATCACTGGCTGTGAAATGCCGCCGATGTTCACGGTGGTTAACTCGGAAGAGATTTCGATGCGCAGTTTTAGGCTGACTTCGTGGTTCGGGTGCACGCGGGGAGTCATGTCCACGTTGACTCCGACGTCCAGGTAAGTGAACTGCGTATTGACCAATGGATTGACGAAACCTGCGCCGCCAGCGCCGCCAACGCCTACACCTGCCTGAAAGCTTCCCGTTGCCACCGGAATTCGTTGGCCGATCTTGAGTTTGGCTGTTTGACCATCCACGGAGCGAATTTCCGGGTTCTGGATGATTTTCGTGTCCGAGTCATTCTCAACAAGGTTGGCGGTAAAGCTCGGCAGCGTGACGCTGAAGCTGTTGGGGTTGAGGTGCCGAAAAGTATCGAACGTAATCGGATTGCTTGTAGTTGTAGATGTACCCCCCGAGCTACTGCTGGATGTGGTGCCATTCGTGAGCGCAACAGAGGCTTGCGAACCGGGTTGAACGCCAAGTTCGCGCAACCGGTCCTTGCTAGCCTGGAGGACCTCGACTTGAACGATGACTTCTGGTTTGGCTTTATCAATGTCGTCAATCAGTTTCTGGACCAGCATCAGTTTGTCGGGTGTGTCGCGGATGATGATGGCGTTTTGTGAGTTCACCTGCTGAATGCGCTTCAAATCAAACAATTGCCGCAGCCCGGTCATGATTTCGGTGATGTCCTGAGGTTGCGTAACGTTGGAAAGATAGAAAGTCCTGACGACCTCTTCTTCGTAGTCGCGGCGCTTCTGCGGCTGGTCCGGATATACGAAAAGGGTGTTCTCTGTCACCGGAGTGACCACCGCCTTGCTTTCCAGGGAGACGATTTCCAGGGCCTGCTCCAGCGTGACACCGTTCAACTCTACGTGGATCTTGCGTGCCGGAAAGTCCGGGTCAAAAATCATGGTCAGGCCCGCGAATTTGCCGATGGTCTCAAAGGCGATCTTCGCGTCGTTTTCCATTTTCATGCTGATGGGCGCCCGCGTTAATGGCTTAAGCTCCGGCGGCATGGAGGCCAGCGGCTGCTGGTTGTGGTCGGTGGGGGCTTCGGGTTCGCTTGTGCGATTCCTCTCCCCGATCATTTCCGCGGTGCGCTTCAACTCCTGTTCGGCGATGGAACTGGAAGGGTCGGCGACGAGCGCCTTCTGGAATTCGATCCCGGCGCCGTCCAGTTCGCCTCTTTTTCGCATCTCCAAGCCGCGCTTTATATGGAATTCGCCGGCGTCAAATCGTGCCTGGTGTAACCTGATTTTGTAGGTGGCATTGTGGGGATCCGCTTTAAGCGCCTTTTGGTAGTACGCGATAGCCGCGTCGTAGTCTTGGAGGTTTTCTGCCTTCACGCCCTGGTTATACTCGCCGCCTCCCTTTGGACATCCGGCGGCGAAGAGCCCGAAACTCACACAAAGAATTAGAGTTCCCCACTTTTGTTGCATACTCTCTCCGAGGCCTGGAAGACCTTGCCTTTGAAGTCTAACACTCGCATTAGACGTGCGGCAAGGTAACAGAGGTTGACCGTCCTATAGGAAATAACAGCAATTTCGCATGTGGTCTTCACCCGAGAGTGACAACTTTTTCAACTGCGGCTATCATGGACGGTCGTGGCCAAGCCTGCAAAAAAAACTCCAAAGGGCGCCAAGCCGGGCGAACTTATCGTGGCTCAGAACCGCGCTGCGTCGTATAACTACCATATTCTTGAAAAACATGAGGCGGGTCTGGTCCTTCATGGTACCGAGGTGAAGGCTCTTCGCGAAGGAAAGGCCAATATTCGGGACGCTTACGTGGATTTCAAGCCGAACAGCGCCTGGCTGGTTAACGCACACATTGCACAGTACTTACCGGGCGGTCCCTGGAATCATGAGCCGCTGGGTTCGCGGAAGCTCCTGCTGCACAAGAATGAAATCCACAAACTTTCGGGCCGCGCAGAGTCAAAAGGATTGACGGTTATCCCCCTGCGGATCTATTTCCGGAATAGCATCGCCAAGGTCGAGATCGCTCTGGTACAAGGCAAGAAAGCTTGGGACCGCCGCGCGGACGAGCGCGACAAGGAAGCCCGCAGGGAAGTGGAAGAATCCATGTATCGCAATCGGAGGCGATAGAGCAACTATGCAAATCACCCTGGAGAGTAAGCCATTCGCAGGAATCGAAACGGAGGCCCTCGTTTTTTATGTGTTTGAAGAGAGCGATCCGGTTCAGGGGCGCGTGGCGGAGATTGACAAACTCGCTGGCGGGTTGCTGGGCAGGCTGGCGAAGAGCGGCGAACTGACCGGGAAGACGTTGGAGTTCACGCTGGTTCACGCGCCTGCGGGAGTAAAAGCGGCGCGGCTGCTTTTGGTTGGGGCGGGGAAGAAGGAGCAATTTAATTCGGCCACACTGCGTAAGATTGCAGGCGCGGCGCTGCGCTATTTGAAGTCGCGCTCTGTCAAGAATTTGGCGCTGCTGGTGCGGGAAGGCGATGTCACGGAGGAAGCCGCACAGTCTGTTGCCGAAGGCGTGCTAACCGCGGATTTCGAACCGGACAAATACAAGACGGACAAGAAGAACGACAAGAGAATCGAGAGTGTGACGATTGCGGGTTACTCCGACGCGGAACGCACGGCGGGCGAAAAAGGCCTGACAAAAGGGCGCATCATCGCCGATTCGCAGAATTTCGCTCGAGATTTGATCAACGAGCCTTCCAACAAGCTGACCCCGGCCATCCTGGCGCAAAAAGCGGAAGCGATGGCGAAGGCGGCGGGCCTGACTGTAGAAATTCTCGATGAAAAAAGAATCGCAGAATTGAAGATGGGCGCGCTCCTCAGCGTTGCGCAGGGCAGCATTGAGCCGCCGAGAATGATGATTATCACCTACAATCCGCCGTCGCCCAGGCCTGGCGCGCCGGTGATCGGCTTGATTGGCAAAGCCGTGACGTTTGATACCGGCGGTATTTCCATCAAGCCCGCCGATGGCATGGAAAAAATGAAGTATGACATGGCCGGCGGCGCAACGATGATCGGCGTGATGCGCGCGCTCGCCGCACTGAAACCGTCCGTCAAAGTGATTTGCGTGGTGCCGTCAACGGAGAACATGCCTGGCGGGCGGGCGCAAAAGCCCGGTGATATTCAGACGGCTATGTCTGGGAAAACCATCGAAGTACTCAACACCGATGCTGAGGGGCGGCTGATTCTGGCAGATGGCGTGCATTATGCAAAACAGCTTGGCGCCACGCATCTGATTGACGCGGCGACCCTGACGGGCGCGGTTGTAGTGGCTCTTGCCGGGATTAACGTTGGCGTTTTTGGCTCCGACCAGGCATTCACCGACAAACTGCTGGCCAGCGCAAAGGCGGCAGGCGAAAAAATGTGGCAGTTGCCGATGGACGATGAATACCGCGAATTCATCAAGGGCACCGTCGCCGACATACAGAACATCAGCAGCGGCAAAGGCGCAGGCGCCACCATCGGAGCCATGTTCATCAAAGAATTTACTGGCGACTCGCCGTGGATTCACCTGGACATCGCGGGAACCGCGTGGAACGACGACGCCAAGCCTTGGCTGGCCAAAGGTCCCACGGGCGTAGCCCTGCGCACGCTGGTGCATCTGGTCATGTCGTATTAGGTTTCCCGTAGAGGACAGCTCGCGAAGGAAAGCCGCGCCACGGCACGGCAATGCTGTTACATCTTCTCCGGTGCTTCGATTCCCAGCAGGCTGAGGGCGCGAACGAGTTGGGATTCGACCAATTCCGTCAATTGCAACAGAAACGCATGCTTCTGCTCATCGGCTTCTGAGAGGATGTGATGCTTGTGGTAAAAGTTGTTAAACGACTGCGCCAGTTGAAAGGCGTACTTTGCGACGAACGCAGGCTCCTGCGTAGCGATAGCGGCGTCCGCGGAGTAGTCGAGCGAGCCCGCGCCAAGCAATAATTCCCACAAATCGGCGGCATCGGCCGCGGAAAGGAATCGGCGGACAGAATCGGCATTCAGTTTTGCTGGGGTCGCTGCAGCTTCCCCGCCCTTGCGGCGGATTCCGCGAATGCGCACAACCGCATATTGGCAATATGGCCCCGTCTCGCCTTCAAAACTCAGCGCGTCTTTGAAATCGAAAGCGATAATGGAGTTTCGCGTGACCTTCAGCAGAAAGAACCGCAACGCTCCCACGGCAATCGCGTGCGCCGTTCGTTTCTGCTCTTTCTCGCTCATTTCCGGATGCCTCTGTTGAACTTCGTTGAGCGTCGCTACTTCCAATTTGTCGATCAGGTCGTCGGCTTTGACACCGAATCCTTTGCGGCCGCTGACTTCTACGTAAGCCTTCTTGGCTTCTTCGGGCGAAAGCTCGTAGTTCAGCTCCGCGGCACAGCGAGGCGTCAGAGCCACGATTTCATAGGCAAAGTGGATGGAATTGTTCGCCGCTTGCTCGTGGCCGAGTCGCCGCAGACCTTCCGCCACCACGTCTTGCAAATAGGCTTGCCGAGCATCAATCACGTTGTAGACCGTAGCTGCCGCTTCGCCAAAGTGCGGCGCGTCCGGCTCCGTTTTTCGAGTGGTCGTAGCCCAGACGGTTCGCCCGGCCGGCGCGTTTGGCCATTTCCGGTAGCAAAAGTCTTTTCCAAGGAGGCCAAACTTCCAGAGCTGGTAGGCAATATCTTTGCCGACGTATGTCACGGTACCATTCGACCGCACAATGATTTTGTCCTGCTCGTTCTCGTCGTTTTCGTCCGTTGTCTCTTTCTTCTCTGTGTCCTTTGTGTTCTCTGCGGCCCCTGCGTTAGTTCCTTCTTTTTCTTCCCAAGGCAAAACCCAACACCCCTTCATCTTCCCGGTTGTGGCTAGATGAATGGCGCTTGATTTTTTCAGCATCTCGAATGCCGTGTCCCAGAACTTCAAATGCAGGATTTCGCTCTCGCGAGCCAGCAAGTCGTAATGAATGTCCAGGCGCGCCATGGTGTTCAGATGGCAGGTAACGATGGCGTCCGCTACCACATGCGCGACTTCAGCGTCTTCTCCGCGATTCTCCTCGATGGCTTTCAGCGTTTCGGTCCGCAATGCGGCCGCGCGCGCAGGGTCTTCAGCGAAAAGGGTTGTGGCCTTCGCGTAGAGATCCCAGCAGTAATAGTCAAATTTCGGCTCGTGTGCCAACGCCATCACGTTAGTGGCGGTTCGCTGCTCCATGCGCAACAGCCCGATGACTACGTCGGCGACTTGCACGCCCGTATTGTCGATGTAGTTTTGAATCTGCACGCGCTTGCCGGCGTGCCGCAGGATGCGAACCATGGTGTCCCCAAGAACCGCGTTGCGCACGTGACCGATGTGAGCAGCTTTGTTAGGGTTGATGCTGGTGTGCTCAACGATGATTTTCTGCTGTGACGCTTCCGCTGTGGGGCGCGGTTCGCTTGCTTCCTTCTGCGCATTCTCCCAAAATGCGCCGCGGTCGAAGTACGCGTTCAAGTATCCGCCGCCGGCAACTTCCAAGCGCGCGATGCCTTCGATCTTTCCAAGGCTGCCGGCAATCTCCTGCGCAATCTGCCGCGGAGCCTTTTTCAGCCGCTTTGCCAGTTCAAAACACACTGGCGAAGCCGCTTCGCCCATTTCGAGCTTCGGCGGGCGGTCCAGCACAATCTCCAGCTGCACGCCATACTTCTCCCGCATGTGCGTTGACAGCGCCTCGCTTAATCGTTTCGTCAGTGTCTGATACACGTGTCCTCTAGGTGAGCCAGCACCGGATTGGAATCACGCCAGTATAGGAGATGCCCGCGACGGGGGTCAAAGAGAGCAACGCAGAGAGGCCGTTTGACAGTACATGGCTGCGCCGATAGTATCAATTTGAATCCGACGGAGTGACAATTCCAGCTTGAAGTCCCACCGTTCGGCGGTTTTTCCATGAAACTGGCCTATTTTGATTGTTTTTCCGGCATTAGCGGCGACATGACCCTCGGGGCCTTGGTTGATGGGGGCTGTCCGCTCGAGCATCTGCGCTCGAATCTTCGTGGACTACAAGTTCCGGGCTGGGAGCTTTCTGCGGAAAGAGTCTGGAAGAATGGAATGGCCGCGACGTACGTCAAGGTGAAGACTGAGGATCAGCACAAACATCGCTCCCTCAGCTCAATTCTCGAGATTCTGGAAGGTGCGCAACTCGCGCCACCAGTTCGCGAGCGCGCTGCGGCGATTTTCACCAAGTTGGGCGAAGCCGAGGCCCGTGTGCACGACGTGCCACTGGAAAAGATTCACTTTCATGAAGTCGGGGCTGTGGATGCGATTGTCGACATCGTCGGGGCTTGCGTCGGCTTCCACTTTCTCGGAATCGAGAAGTTTGCCTGCTCGGCGCTGAATGTGGGCGGAGGCACGGCGAAGATGGCTCACGGTGTTTTGCCAGTGCCTGCTCCTGCTACAGCAAATCTGCTTCAGGGGAAGCCGACGTATTCGAATGGCGTGCAAAAGGAACTAGTGACGCCGACTGGTGCTGCGATTGTTGCGACTCTTTGCGATTCGTTTGGTCCCCAGCCGCCCATGAGTGTTAGCGCGATTGGTTATGGCGCGGGAACAGCCGATTTGGAGGGCCAGCCCAATGTGATGCGGCTGATGATTGGCGAGACCGCGGAGAAAACGGTCCCTGGCTTCGACGAAGAGATCGCCGTCATCGAAGCCAACCTCGATGATATGAATCCGCAGATCTACGGCTACTTTCTGGAAAAGGCGCTGGCCGCGGGTGCGCTGGACGTCTACACAACGCCGGTACAAATGAAGAAAAACCGCCCAGGGACTTTGCTCACAGTTTTGTGCAAGCCGCAGGACACGCAGACGCTGATGTCGCTGATTTTTGCGGAGACCACGACGTTCGGCGCACGCACCTACCAGGCACAACGTCGAACTCTGCCCCGCGAATTCGTCAGCGTGTCCACCGATTTTGGCGACGTGCGCATCAAGATTTCGCGCGTGAACGGTCGCATCCTGCACGTCGCTCCGGAGTACGACGACTGCCGCAAGCTAGCGGTCGAGAGGAACGTCCCGCTGCAGCGCGTCATCAGCGAGGCGTTGCGTGCCTATGAAATGGCGGGCAAAACAAACTGAACATGTCACCGGGAAAACCCAAATTCTATCTGACCACGCCGATCTACTACACGAACGGCCTGCCGCACATCGGCCATACCTACTCGACCATCGTCTGTGACACCATTCGCCGTTACAAACGCATGCGTGGCTACGACGTGGTCATGACCACCGGCACCGATGAGCACGGTGTCAACGTCGAGCGCTCCGCCAAAAAAGCCAGCGTTCCCGAATCCGAATTCGTGGCGAAAATGGCCGCCGAGTGGAAGGCTCTCTGGGACGAACTCGGTGTCCAGGGCGACGAATTCATCCGCACCACCGACCTGAAACACGCGCATACAGTTCAATGGCTATTCAAGCAGTGCCGCGACAATGGTTTCGTCTACCCCGGCCACTACACCGGTCAATACTGCATCTACGACAACGCCTACGTGGACGTAAAGCCCGGCGAAAATTGCCCCGATTGCGGCCGCCCCACCGAAACCGTCACCGAAGCCAATTTCTACTTCAAGCTCTCCGCGTTCCAGAGGCCGCTTCTTGACTGGTACGACAAGCATCCCGATTTCATTCAACCCGAATCTCGTCGCAATGAAGTTCTCAGTTTCGTCGAAGGTGGCCTCCGCGATCTCAGCATCACGCGCACTTCGGTTCGTTGGGGCATTCCCGTTCCCGGCGAAGAGCCTCACGTTTTTTATGTCTGGTTCGATGCGCTGACCGCCTATCTCAGCGCCGTCGGCGGCCCGCAATATGAAAAGATGGGATTCTGGCCCGCCGATGTCCATCTCGTCGGCAAGGAAATCATCCGCTTTCACGCCGTGTACTGGCCAGCGTTCTTGATGGCTGCCGGTCTTCCGTTGCCGAAGCAAATCTGGGCTCACGGGTGGCTGCTCATGGACAGCGCCAAAATGAGCAAGTCCCTCGGCAATGTCGTCCGCCCCCGGCCCATCGTGAGTGTTCTTGGCATGGACGCGCTCCGCTACTATCTTCTGCGCGAAACCGTTTTCGGCCAGGACGGCAATTTCAGCTACGACGCACTCGTCCAGCGCTATAACAGCGACCTTGCCAACGGCCTCGGCAACCTTGCCAGCCGCACGCTCGCAATGATCGAGAAATATTGGGAGGGAAAGATACCAGCGCCTTCCGAGGAAGGTGTTCGAGGCTCGGAGGCTCCGGTAAAAACAACTGCGGTCTCTGCGCTTGGAAGAGTTCCTGAATTCTACGATCAGCTGGCCTTCTCGAAGGCGCTTGAGACCATTTGGGAAGTCGTTGCGGAGACAGACAAATACATTACATTTCATAAGCCCTGGGAACTTGCAGAAAAAAACGATGAGGGAAAGCATCTCGCAAACGTACTTGCCAATGCCGCTGCCGCCATTCGTCTAGTCGCGATATTGGCGCACCCTGTTCTGCCCTCGAGTACCCAGAAGATATGGGACCAGTTGGGCCAGACGGGAAGCTTAGACGCTCAGAGCCTGGATCAACTGGCATGGGCATACATCACGCCAGGTAGTCGGATTGGAAAGGTTCAGCCAGCCTTCCCGCGCATCGAAAAAGCCGAAGCAATTGAGAGGATGGAAGCCATGGAAAAGGAAGAACAGAAACAACCGTCACCAGTTAGTGCCCCCGCGGCCAAGCCCGCGAGTATGCCAGCTACGGGTGGCGCAGGCGCTGCCGCAGCGCCGCAAACGGCTCCGGAGAAAATAGGCATCGAGGATTTTGCAAAAGTCGAGATGCGCGTCGGGCAGATCAAAACAGCGGAGCGCATCGTGGGCGCAGACAAGCTCCTCAAGCTCACGGTGGATATCGGCACGGAAATTCGCCAGATTTGCGCGGGCATCGCCCAATACTACGAGCCGGAAAAACTCATCGGGCGTAAAGTCGCGGTGGTGGTGAATCTCGCGCCTCGCAAACTGCGCGGCGTCGAGTCCAATGGCATGATCATTGCCGCTGCTGTCGGTCCCGAAGGCCGCCCCGTCCTCGCGGGATTCCCCGACGAGGACGTCGAAATCGGCGCCAGACTGAAGTGAGCGTCACTTACCCCCTCTTTGTCTTCGAAAAGGACGACAAATCTATGCGTCTGATCGAAGAAGAGAGTCGAATTCTATATTCCCTGGAAGCAATCGATATCGAAGGTGAAGAGTACGTTTTCTGGGATGCGAATGGAGCCGGAGTATCCGTCGCTGTAACTCCGGCTAAAGCTTTCAGGACGGGAAAGCTAAAAAGTGTGACCGCAAGCCCGCCGACATTTCCTCTAGGCGATGCTCTCAAACTTTACGCGCAGAGTATTGGTCTCCCCGAGACCATAACGGAGGGGCAGCCAATAGAGGTATGGAATCGAATTCAGGAGGAGCTGGGTAACCGACCAAAGCGGCGAGGTTTTCTTTCAAAACTGCTTTCGCGCTAAACCTCCAGCAGTATGGAACTAATTGATTCCCATGTGCACATTGATTTTCCGCAGTTTGCGGAAGACCGAGAGGCTATGCTCGAACGCGCGCGCGCCGCAGGCGTAACGAATCTTCTTGCAATCGGCACGGGCCCCGGCCCAGAGAAACTTGACTCAGCTCTTCCGTTTGCCGAACGGCACGACTGGATTTACGCAACCATCGGCATCCATCCTCATGAAGCAAATGAAGTGACGCCGAAGCATCTGGAAGAGCTGACGAAGCTTGCGAAGCATCCAAAAGTAATTGCCTGGGGCGAAATCGGGCTCGACTATTTTTACGACCATTCCCCTCGCGAAACACAGCACAAGGTGTTTCGCGGCCAAATGGAACTCGCAGCGCAAGCAAGACTCCCTATCATTATCCATTGCCGCGACGCTTGGACCGATTGCATGAACATGCTGGAGGAGCATTGGAAACCAACGGGTATCGGCGGCATTCTGCACTGCTTCAGCAGCACGCTCGAGGACGCACGGCGCGGCATCGACATGGGCTTTCTGATTTCTTTTGCGGGGAATGCGACTTATCCGAAAGCGCAGAATCTTCGCGAAGTTGCGAAAGCTTTGCCGCTCGAGAAGATTCTGATTGAGACGGACTCTCCGTACCTGGCGCCACAAGCCTACCGCGGCAAACGCAACGAGCCTGCTTACGTCGCCGAAGTAGCGCGCATGCTCGCGAGTGTGAGAGACTTGTCGCCGGACGAAATCGCCGCCTCAACTTCGGAGAATTTCCGGCGTCTTTTCCGTCTTCCGCGGCCCCAGGGGTCAACGGCTGCTGAATCCGGAAAATAGATGCAGGCCAGGAGGAAGGCCATCGCACTGCTCACGGTCAAAGAGGTGTTCGATCTCGTCCGCGACGACCTCGCTCTGGTGGAAGACGAGCTTGCCCGTCAAAGTGACACGGCGTTTCCCGCGGTGTCAGAAGTGGCCGCCTATTTGCTCGGCGGCGGGGGCAAGCGCTTGCGTCCTGCGCTCCTGCTTCTGTCTGCAAATTACGCGGGGCGAAAAGACCGCAGCGCCATTCGCCTCGCAGCGGTTGTCGAGTTGCTCCACAGCGCCACGCTGATTCACGACGACGTGATTGACAGCGCCGGCACACGGCGCGGTCGCCCTTCTGCGAACGCCAGGTGGGGCAACCATCGCAGCGTGCTCACCGGCGACTGGCTGTATATGCAGTCCTTTCAAATGGCGCTCGAAGAGCGCAACTTCCACATTCTCGATATCCTCATCGACCTGACGCAAAAA
>Ga0075436_100001535_pt1 | contig 15779 bp, 17 predicted proteins | sample RhiMethybrSRZTD5_FD_75303 | JGI IMG/M metagenome (GOLD analysis project Ga0075436, IMG submission 75303) | Populus rhizosphere microbial communities from Tennessee, USA - Rhizosphere MetaG P. TD hybrid SRZTD5 | ecosystem: Host-associated > Plants > Roots > Rhizosphere > Soil | place: USA...
GCGCGCTCCGATCCATCCCAGCGCTCCCACCGGCAGCACGAGCGCCAGGACCAGGGCGAGTGTGATGATGCCCGCCGCGAGGGGACGGCGCCCGCGAAGCCTCCCCAGGAGGCGTTCATACCAGGGGTGGAACGTGACCGCCAGAACCGCCGCGAGGAAGACCGCGCCGGCGAAGGGCCGGATGATGAGCGCGAGCATCACGAGCGAGGCGACCAGCAGCACCAGAAGAAACGTGCGCGCGGGTCCTGTTCCCTGGGCGGCCATCGCGGCAGTATAGGGCTTCTCCTCGTAGACATGGACAGGTTCCCGACGAACGGCTAGGGTCTCGCGCCATGGGTTCGGCGATTCCCCGGAGCAAGCGCGCGGCCGCGGGCCGCCGGCCCGCCGTACCGTCGAGCGCTCCGGCCACGCGCTCGATGATGATCCTCTTCGGGGTCGCGCTCCTGCTTCGCCTCCTCCACGTGCTCGCCATGCGCGCGAGCCCCTACTTCGAGAACCCCGTCATCGACGCCGCGACCTACGACGACGCGGCGCGCTCGATCGCGGCGGGGCACGGACACCCCGACCTCATCTTCTGGCAGCCGCCCGGATACTCCTACTTCCTCTCCTGGATCTACCTGGCGGCCGGGCCGGGGTACCTGGCCCCGAGAATCGTGCAGGCGCTCCTGGGCGCCGCGAGCGCCGTCCTGACCGCGTGGATCGGCGCCCGGGCATTCGGCCGCCGCGTGGGACTCGCGGCCGGGTACGGCGTGGCGCTCTACGGGCTCCTGATCTATTACGACGGGGAGGTGCTCACCCCCACGCTCACCGTCGCCCTCCAGCTCGCCGCCATCGCGGTCGCGCTCCGGGCGCGGGACCGCGCGCGGGGCGGGGAACGGCTCTGGGCCGCCGCCGGGGTCCTCGCGGGCCTGGCTTCCGTGGTGACCGCCCCCTCGCTCCTGATCGCCGGCGCGCTCGCCGTGGCCGCGAGGCGCCGGGCGTGGGCGGTGCTCCTGGGCGCGGCGCTCGCCATCGCTCCGGTGACCCTGCGCAACCTCGAGCGGGGCGGCGAGCTCATACCCATCTCGTGGAACGGCGGCATCAACCTCTACATCGGGAACAATCCCGACTACGACGGGACCGTCGCCATTCGCCCCGATCTCCAGTGGAAGCGCTTCGTCCTGGAGCCTCGCCGCGCCGGCGTGCGGACGGCCGCGGGAGCGTCGAGCTACTTCGTGGCCAAGGTCGTCCACTACGCGGCCTCGGATCCGGCCGGATTCGCGCGCCTCCAGCTGAAGAAGCTCGTGCTCTGCCTCGCGGGGAACGAGATTCCCCGAAACCAGGAGATCTATCCCGCGCGGAAGTACTCGCCCGTGCTCGCGGCTCTTCTCTGGAAGGCGCCGGGGCTGGCGTTTCCGTTCGGGGTCCTCATGCCGCTGGGCGTCCTGGGGCTCGCGGTCGCGGGACGGCGGGCGCCCCTCCTCGCGGCGATCGTGCTCCTCTACGCCGCGGGGGTCCTCGCCTTCTTCATCACCGCCCGCTACCGCGTGCCGCTGGTTCCGCTTCTCCTCGTGTTCGCCGCGGAGGGCATCCGCTGGCTCCTCGAGAGCGCGCGCCCGCGGGCCAGGATCGCGTCGCTCGCGCTCGTCGTCCCTCTCTATCTCGTGGGGAACGTGGGCCAGGGCCCCATGCCCGAGGCCATGAACGCCGACGCGGAATACAGCCTCGGAGTGAAGCTCGCGATGAAGGGGAAGCCGGAGGAAGCCGCGGCACTCTACCGGTCGGCCCTCGCGAAGAATCCCCACTACCCGGAGGCGTGGGTGAACCTCGGCGTCATCCAGGCGACCCGCGGGCGGAATCTCGAGGCCGAGGGAATGTTCCGGAACGCGCTCGAGCTGGACGGCGCGAACACGGTTGCCCTCACGAACCTCGCTCTGCTCCGGGAGAAGGCGGGGGACCGCGCCGAGGCGCTTGCGCTCTACCGGCGCGCGCTCTCGATCGAGCCCGGAGACGAGCTGTCGCGCCGCAAGGTGGCGGAGCTACAGGCGCCGTAGCCGTCCGGAGGCGAACCCCAGGAGCCCCGTCGCCCCGGCGAGGCATCCGATCCAGCCGAAGAGCGATGGAGCGGTCACGTGGTCCAGCGCGAGACCGGTGAGGCCCGAGGAGATCGCCGTCGTGCCCAGCACGACCACGTTCACCAGGGCGAACACCCGGCCGCGGAGCCTCGGGGTCACCATGCTCTGCACCAGCGTGGCGCGGGGGATCAGGATCATGGGAATCACGATCGCGTGGAGGAAGGAGATCCCGATCAGGTAGGGAAGGGATCGGCACCAGAGGAGCGGAACGTAGGTCAGCCCGTCCGCGGTGATCCCGAGGAGGAGCCATCGTCCGTTTCCGAACCGCGCGCCCAGGCGTCCCACGGTGAGACTTCCCAGGATCATGGCCACACCGTACGTCGCCTCCACCATCGCGTAGGCCGACGCGTCCGCGTGGAGCGTGTCCCGGACCATGACCGCGGTTCCCAGGATGGCCGGGCCCATGAGGAAGAGATTGTCGAGGGCCGTGAGGGCGAGAAGGAGCACCAGCGTCCGGTCCCCGGCGATCGCGCGGATCCCCGAGCGGAAATCCTGCGCCAGCCCGATGGCGTCCTGGCCGGCCCGATGTGCCGTGCCCGCTCCGCGAAGGAAGAGCAGCGCCACGAGAGACCCGGCGAAGAAGACCACCCCCGTCGGAAAGGCGGAGACGACCCCGAAACGCTTGATGAGCCAGCCCGCCGCCATCGGCCCCGCGAAGAACGCCCCCTGCTGGGAGAGCTGGACGAAGGCGTTCGCGCGGCTCAGCCCCTCGCGCGGGACCAGGTCCGGCAGCATGGCGTCGCGCGCGGGATAGAAGAGGACCGCGGCCGTGGCGACCCCGAAGGCGATCGCGGTCAGGAGCGCCGGCGTCAGGGAGCCCGTGCCGTAGAGGAACGCGCCGAGCGCGAGGAGCGCGGCGCGCGCCGCGTCCGCCCCGGCCATGATCAGGCGCCGATTCCAGCGGTCCACCAGGAGCCCGGCGCCGATGCCGAACACGAGCGCGGGGAGGTAGGAGACGGTGGCCGCGATGCCGGTCGCGGACTTGGATCCGGTCAGGTCCAGGATCAGCCAGATGAAGGCGAGCTGGAAGACGGAGTCGCCGAACTGGGAGAAGAACTGCGCCACCCAGAGGATCGCGAGTCCGGCTCCGGGCGCGCGAAGGGGGCCGGCGTCCATCCCGTCCGGCCCCCTCGTGCTGCGCGCTTCGGTGGTCAGAAGTTCGAGCCTAGTGCGCGGCGGCCGCCTGCGGCTGGAACTCGGGAGCGTTGTGCTCGAAGTCCCACATGAAAGGCGGCTCCACCCCGAGCTGGCGGAGGAACGCGTAGAGCTGGCCGCGATGATGCAGGTGCTCGTCGTAGATGATGTTCACGCAGACGAAGCCGGGGAAGCTCTCCCCCCAGGGGGTCTTCACCATGGCCGCGAGCTTCTCGTCGGTCAGGGAGCGCACCGACTGGTCGGCCGCCTTCCACGAATCGAGGGCGAAGCGCTGGAGCTCGTCGTGGGAGTGGATCCCGGCCGCGGCCTTCGCGTCCAGCTCGTCCGAATGCACGATCTCCCCCTTCGTGATTCCGTCCGCGATCATGCGCATCGCGTTGTACATGTGCGCGATCTGCTCCTTCGGGGTGCGCATGTTGTTGCAGGGCTTGGAATCGATCTTGTCGGCCGGAATGGCCTTGATGGCTCGGAGCGTGATTCCGTTCACCGTCCTGAAATGGTTCCACCACCCGTCGAGATCGGCCTTCTTCACGGTACCCCTCCTTCGTTCGAGAAGCAAAAGCACCTCCGGCGCGTTCGCCGAAGGTGCCCCTGCGCGGCTCGGAAGAGAAAAACTAGTCCTTGGCTTCCTTCGGGACGTCCTTCGAATTGATGTCCAGCGTGATCATGAACCCGTTCGTGCCCTTGAACTCGTACGCCTTGTCGCCCAGCTTGTAGGTCTCGACGGTGTTCGGCATGAGGACGAAGCCGTCGTTGCGCGGCGCGCCGAAGTACTTGAGGTTCTTGATCACGACCGGCCCGGGTCCGCTCTTGTTGACCGAGCTCTTCAGCATCACTTCGCCGGCCTTGCCGCCGTCGAGCAACGCGTGCGCCTCGTCCGAGCCCGCCTTGTGCTCCCACACGATGGGCGCGTCGGCGGCGGTGTTGAAGGAGGCCCACTTCACCGGGTAGATCTTGCCGAGCACCGTGCCGATGCCTTCACGCTGCGCCGGGGTGACCGAGGGATCGAACGTGATCACGGCCCAGTCCGTGTGCCCGCTGCCGAAATCCGAGCCCAGGTCGCCCGCGATCCAGAACTTCGCGCCCGCGAGGCTCACGCCGTTGTAGGTGCCGCTGTTCACCCGATACACGTTGTTGAACTTGCAGTAGGCCTCGTCGTGCCCCTCCATGCCCGCCATCGCGTGCTTGGCGGGGGAGGTGCTGAAATAGCACTGGCAGAACATCGGACAGCTGCAGGCCTCGATGATGGTCGCGTTCATGGCCCAGGGCTTGGCGGCCGACCCCTTCTCCGCCGCCCAGAGCGCGCCGGATAGGGCGAAACACGACACCGCGAGGAGGACGAGAACGACACGAGCCTTCATGACGGATTCCCCTTTCGTTTCGTTGGGTGATCGACGGGCGGCAACGCGGAGGTAGGCTACACCGAGGGCGGGGCGTTTTCAGCGAAATTCTTGGCGGGGCGAAAGGCGCTCGATCCGCCCCATCGCCTCATCGAACAGGGCGGGCTCGGGGAGCAGGCTCACGACCACGCTCCCGTCCGGGGCGAGGTCGTAGAAGTGTCCCGGATGGACCAGCACGTCGTGCCGGGCCAGGGCCTCCATGGCGATGTCTCCGGCGCCGGCCGGGGTGTCGAGCACGGCGCTCCATCCGCCTTCCCCGGCCCGCAGGCGAAACCCGGCCGCCGCCGGTCGAGCCTCCCGCAAGCGGGTGAGATTCGACTCCAGCCGGCCCCGGACCGCCGCCCGGAAGGCGTGCCGCGCCTCGAGGAGCTTCGGAAGGGCCGCCTGGACCGGCGTCGAGACCGAGAGGAACAGGTCGGCGATCCACTCCAGCCCCCGCATGGCCTCCTCCCGCCGGCGGGCCGGACCCTGGAGCGCGACCCACGCCAGCTTCATCTGGGGCATCCCGCAGAGCTTGGAGAGGCCCCCGAGCACGAACGTGAGCGCGGATCGCTCGCCGAGGAGGGTGGGCATCGGGGCGGTCGCCGGGGGCCAGGGGAAGTCGCCGAAGACCTCGTCCGAGATGATGGCGATGCCTCGCGCGACGCAGAGCGCTTCGACCGCCGCCACGTCCGCCGGGGTGAAGCAGGACCCGGTGGGGTTGTTGGGCTGGACGACGACGAGCGCCCGCGTGCGCGGCGACAGGGCCGCCTCGAGGGAATCGAGATCCAGCCGCCAGCCCTCGTGGTAGGCCAGCCGGTAGCGCTCGACCGTCACGTCCTCGAGGGCGGCGATGGGCTCGAAGAGGGGATAGCTCGGACGCGGCACCAGGATCTCATCGCCGGGCTCGCAGAGGAGCCGCAGGAGGTGCGCGTAGGCCTCGCTGGTGCTCGCCACGAGGACCAGGTCCTCGGGGGACACGCTCCCGGTTCGCCCCTCGTAATAGAGGGCGACCGCCTCGCGCGCGCCGGGCGTTCCGCGCGGATGAGGCTCGTACGTGGCGCCGCCGGCCTCCGCAAGGGCCTGGAGCTCCGCAGGGCCCGCTCCCCCCAGGCCCACCCGCGTGGGATTCGATTCGGTGAGATCCAGAATCCGCGCGCCGGACCTGCGCTTCCGCTCCAGGAGCTCGGTGATCTCGTTCGGTCCCAAGTCACCGGGAAGACGCCGATTCGGCATGCGGGTGGCGCCGGGGAGCCCCCGCCTATTCCGCCCGTTCCGCCGTCGCCATCTTCCAGAACAGATTCACCGCCGAGAGGATGACCGCGGCGATCAAGGCGGGCAGGAATCCGTTGATGCTGAGACCGGGGACCAGGAACGCCACCAGGAGGATGACGATCGCGTTCACGACGAAGAGAAAGAGCCCGAACGTCAAGAGTATCAAGGGGAAGGTTATGATCTTCAAGATGAGCCCGATGGTGGCGTTCACCAGTCCCAGGACCAGGGAAGCCAGGATCGCGGACCCCCACCCGCTCACGTAGAAGCCCGGCAGGATCTTGGATAGGACGAGAAACACGGCTGCGTTCAACAAGAGATGGATCAGGGCCTTTGCCACGGTACGGTCCCTCCCTGTCGCACGGTTTCGAGATGCCTGAGGCCATTTCCATGCTAGCACGCGAATTTGCGCTTGTCAGCGCGAGGGGCCGCGGTTATCCTCCCCGCACGCTTCGCATTCGAGGCGCGACGCGTTCGCCCGCGTCCCATCGGAAGAGAAGTGGATGGACCGCCTGCTCCGGACCGATCGCAGGGGTAATTCCTGTGGGAAGCTACAGGAGTGACCCGATGCAAGAGTTTTGGTATCGCTGCGTGAAGTGCGGCTACATGTACACGCCCCAGCAGTTTCAGGCTCTGGCTCAACTCCAGGCGTCGCACACCGGGGAAAAGGAAGCCGACCTGCTCGCCGCTCCGGAGCGGGTCCCTTGCCGTAACCGCGGGTGCTCCGGGTTTCTCATCCGAACGGAATCGCAGTACAAGGAGGCTCGCTAGGGTCGCTCCGGATCGTTTCCGGTTTCGGAGGGACCCTCGGCCCGCTCCGTGAGCGCGCCCCAATCTCCGGGGGCGCTCGGGTCCGAGCAGTCCTCGAAGTAGCCGCAGCGCGCGCAGCGCACCTTGCACCCCCGCTCCACCAGCTCGCATCCGCAGTTCGCGCATAGCATCGATCCACCTCCGCCGTCCGCGTCCCTTTGAGCTTGTTGGCCCGCTCGATCGACGGATATACTGCACGGCTTGGATTTTTCCAGGGAATTCCATGGATGACGTCTTGGATCTGGCCCATCGACTGGAATCCGTGAAGGAAAGGATCGCCCGGGCCTGCGCCCGCTCGGGGCGTTCACCGGGGTCGGTCCGGCTCCTGGCGGTCACGAAGGGATTCCCGGCGGAAACGGTTCGCGAGGTGATGGCGCTGGGGCTCCGGGAATTCGGCGAGAACCGGGTTCAGGAGGCCGAGGAGAAGATCGCCGCGGTATCTCCCCGGCCGCGCTGGCATCTGATCGGACACCTGCAGCGGAACAAGGCCAGGCGTGCCGTCCAGCTCTTCGCCGCGATCCACTCCCTCGACTCCGTCGCGATCGCCGAGGAGGTGTCGCGGAGGGCGGCGGAGCAGGGGAAGCGGACGGAGTGTCTCGTGGAGGTCAACACTTCGGGGGACCGGAGCAAGTTCGGCGTGGCGCCCGGGGCGGCGCTCGACCTCGTGCGCGCGGTGGCCGCCCTCGGAGGAATCAATCTCCGCGGCCTCATGACGATCGGTCCCCTATCCGGCGGCCCCGAGGGGGCGAGGCGGGCGTTCCGGGACCTGGCCGCGATCCAGAGCTCGGCGGCCCGGGAGAGGCTCCTCCCCGAGAGCGCGGAGCTCTCGATGGGGATGTCGGAGGATTTCGAGATCGCGATCGAGGAGGGCGCCACGATCGTACGCGTGGGCTCGGCGATCTTCGGAGCCCGCCCGGTGTGAGGCTCAAGCTCCGCGTGATTCCGAGGAGTCGCGTGGATGAGATCGTGGGCGTGCGCGAAGACGGCGCCCTGCACGTCCGCGTCATGGCGCCGCCGCACGAGGGGCGGGCGAACGAAGCGGTGCTTCGGCTCTTGAGCCGCTCCCTCGGGCTCCCGCTCGGGTCGGTCCGGTTGAAGGGCGGGGCCTCTTCCCGGGACAAGTGGGTCGAGCTGGACGGAATCGACGCCGCGGAGCTCGGGCGACGGCTCAAGCAAGGGAAGGCAGGGGCGGGCTGATGAAGACAGCCACGGGTCAACTCAAAGCGATCGAGGAAGCGAGGGATTTCCTGGCGCCCAAGATCGGGCCGGCCCCCGAGGTCGGCATCATCCTGGGCACGGGCCTCGGCACCGTCGCGTCCGCCATGAAGGGAACCGTCTCCCTGCCGTATACGGACATCCCGAACTTTCCCGTCACCTCGGTCGAGACCCACGCGGGCCAGCTGGTGGCGGGGTCCCTCGCGGGGCGGGCGGCCATCGTGCTGAACGGCCGGGCGCACTACTACGAGGGTCATTCCATCCGCGACGTGGTCTTCCCCGTGCGCGTGCTGCGCGCGCTCGGAGCGCGCACGCTGGTGATCACGAGCGCTTCCGGCGGGCTGAACCCGCTCTACGAGGCGGCCGACATCGTCCTCGTCGTGGACCACATCAATCTCATGGGCGAGAACCCGCTGGTGGGGCCGAACGAGGACGCGATCGGGCCGCGGTTCCCGGACATGTCCGAGCCCTACAGCCGGGAGCTCCTGGCGGTCGCGCGCGAGACGGCGCGCGAGGACAAGATTCCGCTCCGGGAGGGAGTCTTCGCCGGCGTGGCGGGCCCCAATCTCGAGACGCGGGCCGAGTATCGATTCCTGCGCTGGGCGGGCGCGGACCTCGTGGGCATGTCGGTCGTGCCCGAGACGATCGCGGCCGTCCACGCGGGCATGCGCGTGCTCGCCCTCTCGGTGGTCACCGACCTCTGCCTCCCCGACGCGCTCGAGGCCGTGGACATTCCCAAGATCCTGGCCAACGCCGCGAAAGCCGAGCCCGTGCTGACCAAGCTCGTGACGCGCATCGTGAAGCGGATGCCGCAGGCGTCCGAGGGAGCGCGATGAGCGTGCAATCGGATCTCTTCCTCCCGGTATCGACGAAGCTCGACCTTCCCGAGACCGAGGCGCGCGTGCTCGCGTTCTGGCGGGAGACCAAGGCGTTCGAGGAGAGTCTCCGGCGCCGCGAGGGGTCGCCGCCCTTCGTGTTCTACGAGGGCCCTCCGACCGCGAACGGCCTGCCGGGCGTCCACCACGTGCTCTCGCGCATGCTGAAAGACATCGTCTGCCGCTACAAGGCGATGTGCGGCTTCTACGTTCCCCGCAAGGGAGGGTGGGACACGCACGGTCTGCCGGTGGAGATCGCGGTGGAGCGGGAGCTGGGGATCAGCGGCAAGGACCAGATCGAGAAGTTCGGCATCGCCGAGTTCAACCGGCGCTGCCGCGAGAGCGTGCTCCGCTACGAGGCCGACTGGCGCCGGATGACCGAGCGCATCGGCTACTGGCTGGACATGGACCACCCCTACTTCACCTTCGACAACAGCTACATCGAGAGCGTGTGGTGGCTCCTTCGCCAGTACTGGGACCAGGGCTACCTCTACCAGGGGCACAAGATCGTCCCGTACTGCCCGCGGTGCGGCACGCCGTTGAGCAGCCACGAGGTGAGCCAGGGCTACGAGGAAGTCACCGAGCCCTCGGTCACGGTGAAATTCGCGCTCGAGGACGAGCCGGGCGCGTTCGTGCTGGCGTGGACGACGACGCCCTGGACGCTCCCCGGCAACGTCGCCCTGGCGGTCGGGCCGGAGATCCCCTACGTGCGGGTGCGGCAGACGCGCGAGGGCAAGGAGGAGCGCTACTACCTCGCGAAAGCGCGTCTCCCTCAGCTCACCGGGACGTACGAGATCGAGAAGGAGCTTCGGGGCCGCGAGCTGGACGGGCGCCGCTACCGTCCGCTCTTCGACTTCGTGGATCTGTCGAAGCTCACGGGGAAGAAGGCCTACTACGTCTGCGAGGCGGATTTCGTCACCACCGAGGACGGAACCGGCGTGGTCCACACGGCGGTGATGTACGGCGAGGACGACTACCAGCTGGGACGGAAGCTGGATCTGCCCCAGCGTCATACGGTGGATCCCCAAGGAAGGTTCACCGCGGAGGTCGCGCCCTGGGCCGGACGGAACGTGAAGGAATCGGAGCGGGCCATCATCGACTGGCTGAAGGGCCGCGGGCTCCTCTACCGCGAGGAGATGACCACGCACACCTATCCCTTCTGCTGGCGCTGCGACTCGCCTCTGCTCTACTACGCCTGGAAGACGTGGTACATCGCCACCACCCGCTACCGCGACCGGATGCTCGAGGCCAACAAGACGGTGGCCTGGCACCCCCGGGAGATCGGCGCGCACCGGTTCGAGAACTGGCTCGAGAACAACGTCGATTGGGCGCTCTCGCGAAACCGCTACTGGGGCACCCCGCTTCCCATCTGGCGATGCGAGAAGTGCGGCCGGGACCGCTGCGTCGGGAGCATCGAGGAGCTGCGCCTCGGGCAGGGCATGCCCGAGCCGCTGGACCTCCACCGGCCGCACGTGGACCAGGTCACCTTCCGCTGCGAGGCCTGCGGCGGAACGGCGCGGCGCGTCCCCGAGGTGATCGACGTCTGGTTCGATTCGGGATCGATGCCGTTCGCGCAGTGGCACTACCCGTTCGAGAACAAGGAGCTGTTCCCATCCCGCTATCCGGCCGATTACGTCTCGGAGGGGATGGACCAGACGCGCGGATGGTTCTACACGCTGATGGCCATCGGGGTCTTCGCGACCGGGAAGGCTCCCTACAAGCACGTGCTGGTGAACGAGCTCATCCTCGACAAGGAAGGCAAGAAGATGAGCAAGACGCGGGGCAACGCCGTGGACCCGGACCAGATCCTGAATTCCCGGGGAGCGGACGCGCTCCGCTTCTACATGATCTCCACCAGCCCGCCCTGGACGGCCACGCGCTTCGACCCGGAGGGCGTGACCGAGGTCACGAAGAAGCTCCTCGGCACCCTGAAGAATACGGCGCAATTCTTCGCGCTCTACGCGAACATCGACGGCTACGACCCGGCCGCGAAGGAGAAGGCCGCGCCCGCGCTCCTCGACCGGTGGGCGCTCTCGCGGCTCCACACGCTGGTCGCATCCTGCCGGGAATCGCTCGACGCCTACGACCTCACGCGGGGGGCCCGGGCGATCCAGGAATTCGTGGTCGAGGACCTCTCCAACTGGTACGTGCGGCGGTCGCGAAGACGGTTTTGGAAAGCCGGGGACCCTGCCGATAAGAGAGCAGCGTACGATACACTCTTCGGATGCCTCGAGACGGTGGCGCGCCTCCTGGCTCCGTACACGCCGTTCGTCTCCGAGGAGCTGCACCAGAGCCTGGTGAGGCCCGCGTTTCCCGAGGCCCCGAAGAGCGTGCACTGGTGCGACTATCCGGCCGCGGACCGGGCGGCGGTGGACGAGGAGCTGGAGGCGGCGATGGAGCTGGCGCACCGGATCGTAAATCTGGCGAGGGCCGCCCGGAACGCCTCCTCGCTCCGGGTGAGGCAGCCCCTGCGGCGCCTCGCGGTGGCCGGGCTGGGGGAGCGGGAGCGGCAGCGGGTCGGGACTGTCTCGGACCTGATCCAGGACGAGCTGAACGTGCGGGCCATCGTGTTCCCCTCCGACCGGGGGGAGCTTCTACAAGTACAGGTGAAGCCGAATTATCCGGTGCTGGGCAAGAAAGCGGGAGCGGCCATGAAGGAAGTGGCGTCCAAGGTCCAGGCCGTCCCGGCCGATGAGATCCGGGCCGCGATCGCGGGCGGAGGATGGGAGGTCGAGGCGGCGGGTCAGCGGCTCACGCTGATCGCCGAAGACCTCCTGGTGCAGGAGTCCTCCCGCGCTCCCTGGGTGGCCCAGTCGGACGGGACGCTGACGGTCGCCGTGGACACGGTCCTGGACGAGGAGCTTCGCGCCGAGGGCCTGGTCCGGGAATTCGCGCATCGGATCCAGACGCTGCGCAAGAACGCCGAGTTCGACGTGACGGACCGGATCCGCCTCTTCCTGGAGGAGCTGAGCCCGGGATTGGCGGCCGCGGCCACGCGTCACGAGCAATTCATTCGGGAAGAGGTGCTGGCGGAGGAGGTCCTGACCCGCGCGCCGGGAAACGGCCCCTCGGAGGAGTGGACATTCGACGGCGAACGGGCCCGCGTCCGGATCGAGCGGGTCCACAAAGGAGGGTGAGCGGTTGCTTACCAAGAAGGATCTCAAGCATTTCGAAGAGCGGCTGATCGAGGAGCGCAAGAAGCTCCTGAGTCAGCTCGGCTATCTCGAGAAGGCGATGGGGCAGACGCAGCGCGATTCCTCGGGCGATCTCTCGGCCTATTCCTTTCACATGGCGGACATGGGCACCGACGCCATGGAGCGCGAGAAGGCGTTTCTCTTCGCCTCCGCGGAGGGCCGGCAGCTCATGAGCGTGGATGAGGCGCTGCGCCGCCTGTACCGCAGCGAGTACGGGATGTGCGAATCGTGCGGGAAGGAGATCGGCAAGCAGAGGCTCGACGCCATGCCCATGGCGAATCTCTGCGTGCAGTGCCAGGAGAAGCAGGAGAAGGCGCCGAACAGCGCGCGCGGATGACCTCCCGCCTCGGGACCTTTCTCGCCTGCGCGGCGGCGGTGCTCGCCCTCGATCAGCTCACGAAGGCGATCGCTTCCGCGCATCTCATCCCGGGAGAGCCCCTGCCGCTGCTCGGTCAATTCCTGCGCTTGACGCTCGTGCACAACACCGGGGCGGCGTTCGGCCTCTTCCCCGGGAGCCGGATCCCTTTCATCCTCGTTTCCGTGCTGGCCATCGCGGTGGTTCTCTATCTGTTCGCGCGCGATGCCTATCGCAGCCTCGTCAACCGCATTCTTCTCGGGTGTATTCTGGGAGGCGCGCTCGGCAACCTCGTGGATCGCATCCGATGGGGGAGGGTCGTCGATTTCATCGACGTGGGCCTAGGCTCGGTCCGGTGGCCGGTGTTCAACGTCGCGGACTCAGCCGTCACCTTGGGAGTGATCCTGCTTGCATGGAACCTCGCCCGATCCGGCCGCACCGACACCGATCTCGAAAGTCCACCCGGTTCCGACTTCGCGCGCGGGTGAGCGCCTGGATCGTTTCCTAACCGAAGTCGAGCACTCGCTCTCCCGCTCCGCGATCCAGCAGCTGATCGACGCGGGGTGCGTGCGCGTGAACGGCGCTCCGGCGCGCGCCAGCCGCCGCGTCCGGGTGGGAGACGTGATCGAGGTCACGCGCCCCCGCCGGGTTCCGACCCGGCTCCTTCCCGAGGACATCCCGCTCACGGTCGTCTACGAGGACGAATCGCTGGCCGTGATCGCGAAGCCCGCCGGCATGGTGGTCCACCCGGCGGTGGGCCATCGCACCGGCACGCTGGTCCACGCGCTCCTCCACCGCTACGGCGCGCTACCCAGCTCCTCGGGCCTCGAGCGCGCGGGCCTCGTGCATCGGATCGACAAGGGCACCTCCGGCCTCCTCCTCATCGCGCGCACCGAGGCGGCGCATCGCGAGCTGGCGCGGCAGCTCGAGGCGCGCGAGGTGCGGCGCGTCTACCGCGCGCTCGTGTGGGGCACCCTGCGCCAGAAGGAGGGCCGCATCGAAGCGCCCCTCGCGCGAAGCCTCCGCGACCGGAAGAAATTCGCCGTGGTCACGCGCGGCGGGCGTTTCGCGGCGACCCGCTACCGGGTGGAGCGCGCGTACGGCTATCTCTCCGAGCTCTTCCTCACGCTCGAGACCGGGCGCACCCATCAGATCCGGGTCCACCTGGCGCACCTGGGGCACCCCGTGTTCGCCGACCCGGAGTACGGCGGCCGCCGCGGTCCGTTGCTCCGGCTTCCCCCGGCGCAGCGCTCCCGGGCGGCGCTCCTCCTCTCCGAGATGGATCACCAGGCCCTCCACGCGGAGCGGCTGGCGTTTCGCCACCCCGAGTCGGGCGAGCCGATGGAATTCACGGTTCCCGTTCCGCCCGATTTCGAGGCGGTCCTGCGGGCCCTCGCGTGCGAGTCCTAGGCGTGGACTTCGGCCTGAGGCGCCTCGGGATCGCGCTGAGCGACGAGGGAGGAACCCTCGCCACGCCGCTCCGCGTGGTCGAGATCGGGTCGGTGCGGGACGCGCCCGAGGCGGTGGCCGCCGCGGCCTCGGATTCCGGCGCCGAGACGGTGGTGGTGGGGGTCCCGCTGGGGCTCGAGGGCGAGGAGCGGCGCGCGGAGGTGCGGCGCGTGGAGCGCTTCGCGCGGGCGCTGCGGAAGGGCTCGGGGCTGACCGTGTTCCTGGTGGACGAGAGCCTGAGCACCCGCGAGGCGGAGGAGCGCGTCCAGGAAGCGGGCGGCGGCCGGCGCGACCCCTCGCAGCACGCCCAGGCGGCGGCGATCATCCTCCAGCGCTGGCTGGACCGGCCCCGGAGGACGAAATGAAGCGCCGCCACCGGATTCGCCGCAGCCTCATCCTGGGCGGCATCGTCGGGGTGGTCCTCCTCTCCGGGATTCTCTTCTTCCCCGCCTCGGTCACGCGCAACTTCCAGACCCGCGAGGTCCTGATCCCCCGGGGCGCGGGCGTGGAGACCATCGCGGGGATTCTCAAGGCCGACGGCCTGGTCCAGAGCCCGACCCTGTTCGTGCTCGCCGCGCGGGTTCTGGGCCACGACCGGAAGCTCAAGGCGGGGCGCTACACCATCCCGGTCGGGGCCAGCATCTATCGGATCCTGCGCCAGCTCTCCTCGGGGATGGGGAAGAACGACATGGTCACCATCCCCGAGGGGCTTCGCGCCGATGAGATCGCCCGCATCCTGGCCACCCAGGCCAAGATCGATCCCTCGCGGTTTCTCGCGCTCACCCGCGATTCCTCCTTCGCCGCCTCTCTCGGGGTGCCGGCGGACCGTCTGGAGGGGTACCTCTACCCGGACACCTATCCCTTTTACCCGCTGCTCTCGCCCGACGAGGTCGCCCGGGTCATGGTGGGCCGCTCGCTTCGCATCTTCGAGGAGGAGATGGGTTTGCCGGGCGCGCGCCAGGGGCTCACGCTGCATCAGCTCGTCACGCTGGCGTCGATCGTGGAAGCGGAGGCGGCCATGCCCTCCGAGCGTCCCCGGATCGCGGCCGTGTTCTACAACCGTCTCAAGCGGGGTATGATGCTCCAGTCGGACCCGACCGTGACCTACGCGCTCGGCATCTTCCGAAATCGGGTTTACTACAGCGACCTGAACGTGAAATCGCCCTACAACACCTACAGAAACCGCGGGCTTCCGCCGGGACCGATCGACAGCCCCGGGCGCGCCGCGCTCCACGCCGTGCTCTTCCCGCTTCCGGACTCCACCGAGCTCTACTTCGTGGCGCGCGGCGACGGGACCCACATCTTCTCGAAGACGTGGGAGGAGCATCTGGCGGCGATCGCGCACGTCCGCGCCGTGGCGAAGGAGGAGTCGACCGCGGCCGTGTTCGCGGGGCCGCTCCCGCCGCCGCCCGCGCTCCGGGCGATTCCCGACTCCGCGGGGCCCGTCCTGCGTGCGGACATCGTGAGCGCGCCCGGGAAGCGCGCGTCGCGCCCGAAGACGGCTTCCGGTGCCGCCGAGGGAAAGAAATCCTCCGCGAGCCACAGGAAGGCGACGTCGAGGAAGACCTCGGCGCGCCAGAGCGGTCCGCCGGCTCCCACCGAGCCGTCCAGGAAGCGCTCCACGACCACGAAGCACAAGAAGCACGTCGTGAGGCCGTGACCGAGACGAGGGCGGCGTTCTGCGCCCCGGACACGCTCGAGGCGAAGCGCGCGCGCCTCGAGGGAATCCTGCGCGGCCTGGGGCGCGTCCTCATCGCGTATTCCGGAGGCGTGGATTCGGCGGTTCTCCTGGCCGAGTCGCATCGGGTGCTGGGGGAGCGCGCGTGCGGCGTCATCGCGCAGAGCCCGTCGCTTCCCGCGGCGGAGCTGGAGCAGGCCCTGGCGCTCGCCGGCGAGCGGGGGATTCCGGCGCGCGTGATCCGGACCGGCGAGATGGACCGCGCCGCGTACCGGGCCAATCG
>Ga0075436_100001537_pt1 | contig 15770 bp, 15 predicted proteins | sample RhiMethybrSRZTD5_FD_75303 | JGI IMG/M metagenome (GOLD analysis project Ga0075436, IMG submission 75303) | Populus rhizosphere microbial communities from Tennessee, USA - Rhizosphere MetaG P. TD hybrid SRZTD5 | ecosystem: Host-associated > Plants > Roots > Rhizosphere > Soil | place: USA...
CCTCCCCGCAAGGCGGAGGGATAAGGACATTCGCGTCGTTAGATAGTGCATGTTCAGGCGGCTTTTGCGCCGGCGCGGCGGGCGAGCGCCCTCGCCTCGTCGAGGGTGAAATAGCTGCGCTGCGCCTGCGCCGGATCGGGCGCGGGAAAATCCGAGCGGTAATGGGCGCCGCGGCTTTCGGTGCGCGCGTAAGCCGCCGCCGCGATCATCAGCGCCGCGACCGCCATGTCCTTCAGCGCCGTTGTCCTCGCCTTCGTTTCGATCGCCGAGATTTCCGCCAGCGCGCGGCGAAGCCCGGCGCCGGAGCGGATCACGCCGACCTCCGCCGCCATCAACCGCCGCAGGCGCGTTTCCTCGTGCCCCATCGAAGGCTTCGCCGCGGATTTCGGCGCCGCTGCCTTGCGCCAATCGAACGTCTGCGGCTCCGGCACGAGGCCCGCGATATCCTCGGCGATCCGCGCGGCGAATACCACGGCTTCTAACAGCGAGTTGGAAGCAAGCCGGTTGGCGCCATGCGCGCCGGTCGAGGCGGCTTCGCCCGCGGCCCACAACCCGTCGAGCGAAGTGCGTCCCCTCGCGTCGGTGAGCACGCCCCCCATGTGATAATGCGCGGCGGGCGCGATCGGGATCGGCTGTTTCGCCGGATCGATGCCGGCGGCGGCGCAGGCGGCGTAGACATTGGGAAAACGCGCGGCGAAATTCGCCAGCTTCCGCGCATCGAGAAAGGCGCCGCGGCCGGCCGCGATCTCGGCAAACACCCCGCGCGCGACGATATCGCGCGGCGCAAGCTCGGCGGCGGGATGGATCGCGGGCATGAACCGCTCGCCCTTTTTGTTGACGAGGATCGCGCCTTCGCCGCGCAGCGCTTCGGTGGCGAGCGGCGCGGGATCGCGCCCGACGTCGAGCGCGGTCGGATGGAACTGCACGAATTCGGCGTCGGCGATCACGGCGCCCGCGCGCGCGGCGACCGCAAGCCCGGCGCCGCGCGAGCTCAAGGGATTGGTGGTGACGGCGTAGAGGCCGCCGACGCCGCCGGAGGCAAGCACCGCGACGCGCGCCGGGATGACGATCGGCGCGGATTCGCCCGCCGCGCGCACGCCAATGCCGGTCACGTAGCGGCCCTCGCAGACGAGATCCTCGAGCAGGAGGTTTTCCAGCACCCGGATCGTCGGCGTCGCGCGCACGGCGGCAACGAGCGCCGCCATGATCGCGGAGCCCGCGCTGTCGCCCTTGACGCGCACGATGCGGCGGGCGGAATGGGCGGCTTCGCGCGAAAGCAAAAGCTTGCCCTCGAGGTCGCGGTCGAACGGAACGCCGTAGCGGAGCAAATCCTCGACGCGCGCCGGGGCTTCCGCCGCCATCATCTCGGCGATCTTGCGGTCGACGATGCCGGCGCCCGCCTTCAGCGTGTCCTCAACGTGGGAAGCGGGCGAATCGCCCTCCTCCATGGCGGCGGCGATTCCGCCCTGCGCCCAGACGGAGGAGGCGCCCTCGCCGATGGGCGAGGCGGTCACCACCGTGACCGGCCGCGGCGCGAGTTTCAGCGCGCAGAAGAGGCCCGCGAGCCCGCCGCCGACGATCACCACGTCGTCGACGCCGCCCCACGATTGCGGCGGCAGTTCGTCTCGCTCGCGCGGTGCGTCGGACATTTGGTCTCCTTAAGTCATCCCGGAAGCCGAGCGAAGCGAGGCTGTCCGGGATCTAGAATCGCAACGCCTAATTTTTTTTCTGTGATTCTGGATCCCGGGTCTCGGGCTTCGCCCTCGCCCGGGATGACAGATTGTCAGCTCTTGAGGTGAATCATCCGCTCGACGGCGCGGCGGGCGCGCGCGGCGATCGCGGGGTCGATGTCGACCTCCTCGCGCAAGTAAACGAGGCTGTCGAGAATCTTCGGCAGCGTGATGCGCTTCATGTGCGGGCAGAGATTGCACGGCCGCACGAATTCGACGCCCGGCGCCTCGACCTGCACGTTGTCGGCCATCGAGCACTCGGTGACCATCACCACCTTTTTCGGCCGCCGCTCCTTGACGAAACGGATCATCGCCGAGGTCGAGCCGGTGAAGTCCGCCTCCGCGATCACGTCGGGCGGGCATTCGGGGTGCGCCAGGATCTGCACGTTGGGATCGCCCTCGCGGTATTTGCGCAGCTCCTCGGCGGTGAAGCGCTCATGTACCTCGCAGTGGCCCTTCCAGGCGATAATCTTGACTTGCGTCTGCGTCGCCACCCAGCGGGCGAGAAACTCGTCGGGGATGAGGATCACCTTGTCGACGCCGAAGCTCTCCACCACCTGCACCGCGTTCGACGAGGTGCAGCAGATGTCGCTCTCGGCCTTCACGTCGGCGGAGGTGTTGACATAGGTGACGATCGGCACGCCGGGAAAGCGCTCGCGCAGGAGCCGCACGTCCTCGCCGGTGATCGAGGAGGCGAGCGAGCAGCCGGCGCGCAGATCCGGAATCAGCACGACCTTGTCGGGGTTCAAGAGTTTCGAGGTCTCGGCCATGAAGTGGACCCCGGCCTGCACGATGATGTCGGCCTTGGTCTTGGTGGCCTCGCGCGCGAGCTGCAGCGAGTCGCCGACGAAATCGGCGACGCAGTTATAAATCTCGGGGGTCTGGTAATTATGCGCGAGGATGACGGCGTTGCGCGCCTTCTTCGCCTCGTTGATCGCCTTCACATAGGGCGCGAAGAACGGCCACTCGACCGGCGGCACCACCGCCTGCACGCGCTCGTAAAGCGGCGCGGTTTCGCGCTCGATATCCTTGTTCCATTCGAGGACCGGCATCGGCAGCACGCCGAGCCGCTTCGCGGCGGCACCCGATCCCGGCCGCGGCGCGGGCATGGCGCCGCGCGGCACCGGCGGTCCGAAGGTCTCGACTTCAGGCGTTCTGATCGTGGCCATGACCCCTCGCGGATCGTTCGCTATATGCTCAACTTGAGCATATATAACCGACGGAAAAACCGGCGCGTGCCGGGCTTGGCTTAGAACTTGGCTCGACTTATCCTCATTCCGAGCAAAACTAATATAGCGCAAAAGCCGCGGCTTCGCCAGCCCCCCTACCCGCCTTCAGCCATGCGCTTCCGTGATGGCTGCTCTCAGCGGGATTTGTTTGGGCAACGGCGCAGTTGCCGATAAGTTGCACGGCTTATTCGGGTGCGGAGGCCGAGTCCGCGCCCGTTTTTCGAATATAAACCTCGGTCATAATCGCCCCGGGAAATCGCTCATGCCCGCGAAGATGCTCACCACTTGGCGTACGCCGGCCGCCATTCTCGTCTGCGGCTGTCTGATCGCCGTCTTCACCTTCGGCCCGCGCTCCTCCTTCGGCTTGTTTCTCACGCCGATGTCGAGCGCGCACGGCTGGGGCCGCGACGTGTTCGCGCTCGCCTTCGCCATCCAAAATCTGCTGTGGGGCGTAGGCCAGCCCTTCGCCGGCGCCGTCGCCGACCGTTTCGGCACCATCCGCGTGCTTTGCGTCGGCATTCTCCTCTACGCGGCGGGCCTCGCTTTGATGACCGTTTCGACGACGCCGGCCGTCCTCGATCTCACCGCCGGCGCGCTGATCGGCTTCGGCCTCGCCGGCTGCTCGTTCAACATCGTGCTCGGCGCCTTCGGAAAACTCATGCCGGACGAATGGCGCTCGCTCGCCTTGGGTGTCGGCACCGCCGCCGGCTCCTTCGGCCAGTTCCTGTTCGCGCCGTTCGGCGTCGCGTTGATCGACGGCTATGGCTGGCAAACGGCGCTTTTCGTTTTCGCCGCGCTGTTGCTTCTCGTGCTGCCGTTTTCGCTTGCGCTCGCCACCCCGCCGAACGTCGCAAGCTCGGGCGCGGGCGCCGCGCCGTCGCAGTCGGTGAAGCAGGCGCTGGCGGAGGCGTTCGGTCACCGCTCCTACGTGCTCTTGGTTCTCGGCTTCTTCACCTGCGGCTTCCAGCTCGCTTTCGTCACCGCGCATCTGCCTTCTTATCTCATCGATCGCGGCTTGAGCGCGAGCGTCGGCGGCTGGACGATCGCGATCATCGGCCTTTTCAACATCGTCGGCTCGATCTCGGCCGGCTATCTCGGCACCATCGTGCCGATGCGCTTTATTCTCTCGACGATCTACCTGATCCGCGCGATTTCGATCGCGGTCTTCATTACGGTGCCCGCAAGCACCGCGGCGACCCTCGTCTTTGGCGTCGTCACCGGCCTCACCTGGCTGTCGACCGTGCCGCCGACTTCCGGCCTCGTCGTCGTGATGTTCGGCACGCGTTGGCTCGCCATGCTCTTCGGCTTCGCCTTTTTCAGCCATCAGGTCGGCAGCTTCCTCGGCGTCTGGCTCGGCGGCGTCGTGTTCGAGGCCACCGGTTCTTACAATCCGGTGTGGTGGTTGTCGGTGATGTTCGGCGTGCTTTCGGCCCTGATCAATCTGCCGATCGTCGAAAAACCGGTCGCCCGCTTCGCCCCCGCCGCCGCCTGATGTGCTAAAAGCGCGGCGATGGCGAAATTCAAGGCGATCCTGATCGAGAAGGCGGACGCAGGCCAAAAAGTCGGGCTCGTCGATTTCGACGAGGCGCAGCTGATGGAAGGCGACGTCACCGTCCGCGTCGAGTGGTCCACCCTCAACTACAAGGACGGGCTGGCGCTGACCGGCAAGGGGCCGGTGGTGCGGCGCTGGCCGATGATTCCGGGGATCGACCTTGCCGGCACCGTGGAGAGCTCGAGCAACAAGGAATTCAAGCCCGGCGACGCGGTCGTGCTGAACGGCTTCGGCCTCGGCGAGACGCATCTCGGCGGCTTCGCCGAAGTCGCGCGCGTCAAAGGCGAGTGGCTCGTGCCCTTGCCGCAAGGCGTGAGCGCGAAGGAAGCGATGGAAATCGGCACCGCCGGCTATACGGCAATGCTCGCGGTGATGGCGCTCGAGCGGCACGGCATTACGCCGGAGCGCGGGCCGGCCGTCGTGACGGGGGCCGCGGGCGGCGTCGGCTCGGTTGCCATCGCCCTCCTCGCCAAGCAGGGCTTTCACGTCATTGCCGCGACCGGCCGCACGCAGGAATCGGACTATCTGAAATCGCTTGGCGCCGCCGAAATCATCGATCGCGCCGAGCTTTCGGGGCAGGCCAAGCCGCTCGGCAAGGAACGCTGGGCCGCGGGCGTCGATTCGGCGGGCTCGCGGACGCTCGCCAACGTACTGTCGATGACGAAATATGGCGGCGCGGTCGCCGCCTGCGGCTTGGCGCAGGGTCTGGATTTGCCGGCCTCGGTGGCCCCGTTCATCCTGCGCGGCATATCGCTTCTGGGCATCGATTCCGTCTATTGCCCGCAGGCGATTCGCCGCCAAGCCTGGAGGCGGCTCGCCGCCGACCTCGATCGCAACAAGCTGGCGGCGATCACCGCCGAGGTGCCGCTTGCAAAAGTCATCGAAGTCGGACCCGAAATATTGGCCGGCAAGGTGCGCGGCCGAATTGTGGTGCGGATCAGCGGCTGAGCAAGATTGCCGCTTGACAAGGCGGCGCTTTTTCGGCGCAAGTTGCACTTAGGACCAACAAAATTCATGGAACGATGCTGCTAAAACAACCAATTCTCGCCGCCGCATTGGTGTTCGCGGCCTCGGGCGCGCAAGCGCAGACCATGACGGCCGAGCAGGCCAAGGAATTCGTCACCGGCGGGCTGTTCTCTTACCGCTGCTTCGACGGCACCCATGGCGCCGGGCGGATTTTCACCGACGGCTCCGCCTCGGGAAGCATTCGCGTGATGGGGCGCGGCCAAACCCGGTTTATGCACCTGCCGCCGAACACGCTTTACCTCGCCGGCGCGCAGGTCTGCGCGCGCTTGAAGGGGCTGCCGTTCGAGCCCTGCTTCAATCTCGTCAAGACCGGGGCCGAGAGCTTTCGCGGCTCGATGAGCCATATGAGCTTCATGTATTGCGACTTCAACCGCGGCTCGGTGCTGCAACTCGCGCGCCGCCGGGGCACCGGCGAACTAAAAACCGAGCGAAAGCCCGCTGAAGCGAACTCGGTCGGCGATATGCAATTACGCCGCTAAGGCCGGGAGTCTTTTTACTGGAGCATGATCTTTCCGAAAACCGGTTCCCACTTTTCGGGATCATGCTCTATTGGAGCATGATCTTTCCGAAAACCGGTTCCCACTTTTCGGGATCATGCTCTATTGGAGCATGATCTTTCCGAAAACCGGTTGCCACTTTTCGGGATCATGCTCTATCCGCCGTTTCCGCCGGTGCCGGTCACCGAGCCCGCCTTGGAGTTGGAGGGCGTGCTCTCCTCCGCTTTCAGGCCCGACTTCAGCTTCTCCTCGATCTTGCTGAGATCTTCGGGCTCGGGCTTGTTGTCGCGCGCATGCGTCCATTGGAAACGCGCCTCAAGCTCGCGGCCGACCTTCCAGTAGGAATCGCCGAGGTGGTCGTTGATGACCGGATCCTCGGGCTTCAACTCGATCGCGCGCTCGAGTTCGGCGGTCGATTCGTCGTAGTGGCCGAGGCGGTAATAGGCCCAGCCGAGGCTGTCGACGATATAGCCGTCGTTCGGGCGCAGCTCGACCGCGCGGCGGATCATCTTCACCGCCTTGTCGAGATAAAGCCCCTGATCGACCCAGGAATAGCCGAGATAGTTCAACACTTGCGGCTGTTCGGGATAAAGCTCGAGCGCCTTCTCGAGATCCTTTTCGGCGCGCGGCCAATCCTTGGCGCGCTCCAGGCAAATTCCGCGAAAGTAAAACAGCGTCCAGTGCTGGCGGGCCGGCTCCGCGATGCGGTTGATGGCCTTGGAATAGACGTCGGCCGCTTCCTTCCACTGCTTGCGCGCGCGCAGCACGTTGCCGAGCGCGACGATCGCTTCGAGATCGTCCGGCCGCTGCGCGACGAGCTGGTCGAGCTGCTTCTTCGCCTCGTCCGAACGCTCCAGCGTCTCGAGGTTGAGACCCATCTGAATTTCGGCGTTGCGTTTCAACGGCGAGTTCGCCGGCACCCGCGAATAGGCCTCGATGGCAAGCTCGGGTTTCTTCAAGTTTTCGTAAAGATCGGCCAGCGACAAGAGCGCGAGCGGATGCTCCGGGTCGAGATAGATCGCAAGCTGCAGATAGATCTGGCCGATATCCTCGCCGCCCTGGCGGCCGAGGGCGGCACCCAGGCCGAACAAAACTTCGGCCGCGCCGGCGGCGGTGGAGCGAACCATCGGCGCGAGCGACTTGCCGGCCTTGAGTTCGGCGACGGCGGCATCGACCAGCGGATGGTTGGGCAACACCTTGGAGAAAGCGTCGTAGGTCTTGAGCGCGGTGTCGCGGTCGCCGTTGCGCGAGGCCCAACGCGCGTAGGCGTCGACGGCGCGGATCGCATTGGAATCCAGCCGATAGGCGCGCTCCAGCCGCTTGCCGGCTTCCTTGCGCTGACCGGCAAGATCGAGGATGAGGCCGGCGTGCAAATCCTTGAACACGACGTACCAATCCGGGCCCTGCAAGCGGTCGATGCTGTCGATGGCGCCTTTGACGTCGCCGGCGCCGGCGGTCGACCAGGCGGAAATCAGGGTTGCGGTGAGATCCGCGATCGGCCCGCGCATCGATTGCGTGAGCTGGCTGCGCGCTTGCGCGTTTTGTCCGCGCTTGAGCGCCCGCACCGCGAGCGCGAGCCGCGCCACGCGCTGGTTGCGGTCGATGGCGGAAAGCCGCTCGGCAAGCGGCATCGCTTCCTCGACCGCGCCGTTCGCCAGCACCACGAGGAAGGTGCGCTCGATCAGGTCTTCGTTGCGGGGGTCGGCGCGCAGCGCCGCGCGGTAATAAGCGGCGGCGGCGGCCATGTCGCGGGTAGAACCGGCAAAACGCGCGGCGAGATAATTTCCCGCCGGCGAGGTGCGCGCGATCACCGCTTGCGGCGGAACGTCGGCCCGCGTCGCGTAAGAGAAAAGAAGAAGCATGCTCGTCGCCGCAAGCCCGGCGATCAGGAAACGAAAAGGCCTCAAGCGATATCTCCGATAATGCCGGTTCAAATCGATCCGCGGCGCATGGACGCTTTCGCGGGAGGAACCGAGTTCGAAGGCAGGATGCCCCCGATTCATGGCATCCGCAAGGACAAGACAACAGGACCGCAGACTTGCCTGCTCTCCGTTACGCCGCCATGCTCCGGCCGCACCCGTCATGAACCGCTTGCATAGCCGCGCCTCCGCCAAGGTGAACTTGACGCTCAGAGTCCTCGATAAGCGGGCCGATGGCTATCACGATCTCGTTAGCCTCGTCGCCTTCGCGGATATCGGCGACGAGTTGGCGTTCAGCGCCGGCGGGGGGCTCGATCTCGATCTGATGGGACCGAATGCCGCAGCGACGGGGGCTGCGTCCGACAATCTCGTGCTGATCGCCGCCCGCGAGCTCGCCGGACGCATCGCGGGATTGAAGCTCGGACGCTTCGAGTTGACCAAGCAATTGCCGGTGGGCGCCGGGCTCGGCGGCGGATCGGCCGACGCGGCGGCGGCGTTGCGCTTGCTCGCCATGGCCAATGATCTGGGATTGGAAGACCCGCGCGTTCTGAGCGCCGCCGGCGACACCGGCGCCGACGTGCCGGTCTGTCTGCAACAAAAGGCCCGCGTGGTCAGCGGCGTTGGCGAGCGGCTCTCGGTGCCGCTGCGCTTGCCCCCGCTTCCCGCGGTCATCGTCTTCCCCGGCGTGTCGTTGGCGACCGACGAGGTGTTCGCAAGCTACGACGAGGTGGGGGTCGAATCCCTGAGCGGGAGTTTCGCCGATCATCCCGACAGCGGAGCGATCCCGCTCGAGCGGGACAAATTCATCGCCTTTCTCAATACCCAGACCAACGATCTCGCCCACACCGCCCATCAGCTCACGCCGGCGATTACAACCGTGGACGAGCGACTGTATCGGACATCGGGCGTGCGGCTGGTGCGGATGACGGGCTCGGGATCGAGCGTGTTCGCGCTCTATGACGATATGGCGCGGGCGGAAGCCGCGGCGAAAGAAATTCGCGCCGAACGTTCGGACTGGTGGATCGAAGCGACGACGTTGCGCTAACGCATAATTCGCTCCCGTCATGCCCGGCCTTGTGCCGGGCATCCACGTCTTTGCCACGGAATAAGACGTGGATGGCCGGGACAAGCCCGGCCATGACAAATAAAAGGGCTTAGTGCGCGCGCGTCACGCAAAAGTCGACGACCTCGATCAACGCCGCCTTACCCTCGCTTTCGGGGAACAGCGCCAGCGCGTCCTTGGCGATGGCGCCATAGTGACGGGCGCGCTCGACGGTGTCTTCCAGCGCGCGGTGCCGCAACAGGCACGAGACCGCGCGCTCCAGATTCGCCTCCGCGCTTGCGCCGCCTTCCAGCGCGACGCGCCAGAAGCGGCGCTCATCCTCGTTTCCGCGGCGGAAGGCGAGGATCACCGGCAGCGTGATCTTGCCCTCGCGGAAATCGTCGCCGACGTTCTTGCCGAGCCGCGCGCGGCTGCCGCCGTAGTCGAGCGCGTCGTCGACGAGCTGGAAGGCGATGCCCAGATTCATGCCGAAGGAGCGGCAAGCCGCCTGCTCGGCCTTCGCCCGCTCGGCAAGCACCGGGCCCACTTCGCTCGCCGCCGCGAATAATTCGGCGGTCTTGGCGCGGATCACGCCGAGATAGGCGTCCTCGGTGGTGTCGAGATTTTTCGCCGCCGCGAGCTGCATGACCTCGCCTTCGGCGATGATCGCGGCGGCGGCCGACAGAATCTCGAGCGCGCGCAGCGAGCCGACCTCGACCATCATCTTGAACGCCTGGCCGAGCAGGAAGTCTCCGACCAGCACGCTCGCCTCGTTTCCCCACAACATGCGCGCCGCGAGCTTGCCGCGCCGCATCTCGCTCGCGTCCACCACGTCGTCGTGCAGGAGGGTCGCCGTGTGCATGAACTCGACCGAAGCGGCGAGCTTTACATGCCCGTCGCCGCGATAGCCGGTGAGCGCCGCGGTCGCCAGCGTCAGCATCGGCCGCAGGCGCTTGCCACCCGAAGAGATCAGGTGGTTCGCCACCTCCGGGATCATCGCCACCTCGGAGCCGGTGCGGTTGATGATCAGGCCGTTGACCCGCTCGAGATCGGCGTGCACGAGGGCGCTCAGCCGCTCGATCGAGGGCTCGGCATGCTCGAAAGGAAGAACGACGGCCACGTAGGGTCTCCTAAACCAAGGTTACTATAAAGAAGCGCTTTGCGTTGCGGCAAGGCTTCGATGGAGGGTATGGCTCTTCGCGCGCCGCCGGTTACGGCATAGATTGCGGGAATCGAGGTCAAGGGCCGATGCGCGCATTCAATCAACCGCTGGAGCAGCCTCGCGGCACCACGGAGAGCACGCCGCGCCGCGTCGCGGTGCTCGTGCCCTGCTACAACGAAGAGGCCGCGATCGCGCAGGTGGTCGAGCAATTTCGCGCGGCACTGCCCGGCGCGATGATCTATGTCTACGACAACAATTCGAAGGACGGCACAGCCGCGGCCGCCCGCGCCGCCGGCGCGGTCGTCGGCGTGGAGACGCGCCAAGGCAAGGGCCATGTCGTGTGCCGGATGTTCGCCGACGTGGAGGCCGACCTCTATGTGCTGGTCGACGGCGACGCGACCTACGACGCGCCGAGCGCGCCGAAGATGATCGAAAAGCTTGTCGGCGAAAATCTCGACATGGTGGTGGCCTCCCGCGTCGACCACGAGCACGACGCCTACCGGCTCGGCCATCGCTCCGGCAACCGCGTGCTCACCTGGTTCGTGGCGGAAGTCTTCGGCAGCGCCTTCAGCGACATTCTTTCCGGCTACCGAATTTTCTCGCGCCGCTTCGTGAAGTCGTTTCCCGCGCTGTCGAGCGGCTTCGAGATCGAGACGGAACTTACCATTCACGCGCTTGAGCTCGGCATGCCGACAGGCGAAGTGAAGACGCCCTATTACGCGCGGGCCGAGGGGTCGGCGTCGAAGCTCAATACCTGGCGCGACGGCCTGCGCATCCTGTGGACGATCGTGCGGCTCTACCGCGTGGAGCGGCCGCTGCGTTTTTTCGGCGTGATCTCCTTGCTGCTCGCGGCACTGTCGATCGTGCTCGCCGTGCCGGTGGTGGTGACTTTCCTCGAGCAGGGCGTGGTGCCGAGACTGCCGACCGCGATCCTTTCGACCGCGCTGATGTTGCTCGCTTGCCTTGCGCTCACCTCCGGCCTCGTGCTCGACACGGTGACGCGCGGGCGGCGCGAATTGAAGCGGCTCGCCTATCTCGCGCACCGTGCGCCCTACGGCATCGAGCGCCGCGCCAACCCATGACCGAATTGATGCGCACCAACGATCTCGTGCTGATTTCGGCGGTCGAGGCGCTTTTGCGCTCCGCCCGCATCGATTGCCACGTCGCCGACCGGCACATGAGCGCGGTCGAGGGCTCGATCGGCGCGCTGCCGCGGCGCATCCTGATCGCGACCAATGACGCTACGCGGGCGCGGAAAATTCTCCGGGAAGCGGGATACGGCCATGCGCTCGCCGCGTCCTGAGGCGCCGCTTCGCGCCGCAGCGACCACCGACGACGCCGTCCTCGGCGGCAAGCTGAAATTGCTGCAGCCCGCGCAGGGCCACCGCGCCGGCCACGACGCGATCCTGCTCGCGGCGGCGGCGCCGGCGGCAAAACACGCCGTCGATCTCGGCGGCGGCGTCGGCACGGCCGGGCTTGCGCTGCTCGCCCGCGGTGCCGCCGAGCGGGTGACGTTGGTCGAAATCGATCCCGAGCTTGCCGCGCTCGCACGCGCGAACGCCCTGCGAAACGGTTATGGCGGGCGCGCCGAGATCATCGTCGCCGACATCCGCAAGCTCGCGCGGCGCAAAGGCCCGGCCCTGCTCGCCGCCGGCGCCGATCTCGTGATCGCCAATCCGCCCTTCAACGATCCGGGCCGGCGCAACGTTTCCCCCGACGCCGGCCGCAGGCGCGCGCATGCGGCCGCGGACTCCGAGCTCGATCCTTGGTTTGCCGCGGCCGACCGCCTGCTTCTGGCTGCCGGCAGGCTCGTACTGATCCATCGCCCCGATGCGCTGGAGACGATCCTCGCCGCGCTCGCCGGCCGCTTCGGCGCCGTCGAGATCATCCCCATTTTTCCGCGGCCGGACGCCGCCGCCATCCGGGTGATCGTGCGCGCGATCAAGGGGCGGCGCACGCCGCCCTCGCTGCGTCCGGGCCTCATTCTCAACGACGCCGAGGGGCGTCCGGCGCCGGCGGCGGAAGCGATCCTGCGCGGTGCGGCCGCGCTCGATCCCGCTTGAGCGCAGGCGCGGCTCGCTTTATGTGAGAGAGATGGCCAATTCCCGCATTCCCCTCCTCGCGCGCTTGTTGCGCTCGCGCCCGATCGTGCCGGTGGTGCGGCTCACCGGCGCCATCGGTCTTTCGACCCCGTTCATTCCCGGCATCACGCTCGCCAACTCGGTGAAGCTTCTCGAGCGCGCCTTCGCGATCAAGCGGGCGCGGGCGGTGGCGCTCGTGATCAACTCGCCGGGCGGCTCGGCCGTGCAGTCGCATCTCATCTATCAGCGCATCCGCGCGCTCGCGGCGGAGAACAAGAAGCCGGTGATCGCCTTTGTCGAGGACGCCGCCGCCTCGGGCGGCTACATGATCGCTTGCGCCGCCGACGAGATCGTCGCCGATCCCTCCTCCATCGTCGGCTCGATCGGGGTGATCTCGGCGAGCTTCGGCTTCGATAAAGCCATCCGTAAACTTGGCATCGAGCGGCGCGTGCACACCGCCGGCGAGCACAAGATGTCGCTCGATCCGTTCCAGCCCGAAAAGGCGGAGGACGTGAAGCGGCTCGAGGCGCTGCAGAAGGACATCCACGCGATGTTCGTCGGCCTGGTGAAGAAGAGCCGCGGCAAGAAACTGAAGGGCCCCGAAAAAACCTTGTTCTCCGGCGAATTTTGGGGCGGCGAGCAGGCGTTGCGTTACGGCCTCGTCGACCGGCTCGGGGATATCAGGAACGTGCTGCGCGAGCGCTACGGAAAGAAGGTCGTGAGCCCCCTGATCGCGCCGCCTTCGGGCTGGTTTGCCAAGAAGACGCCGGGCGTCAACCTCGCGGAAGGCGATTGGGCGGCGCAGATGATTTCGGCGATCGAGACGCGCGCGTTGTGGGCGCGCTACGGATTGTGAGGAGAGAAGGTATGCCTCCTGCATTTCTTTGGGCGCTCGGCGCGATCGGCGCGGCGCTGGCGGCGAAGCTCCTGGCCGATGCCGGCCGCAAAGCGAACCGCGATCTCGAGGAAGTTCGCAGCTCCGCCAAGGACGAGCGCGCGAAAATCCCCACGCTCGAGCGCGACCCCGAAAGCGGCCAATACCGCCCGCCGCGTTCCTGATCAACGCTGCCGCTTCCTTGATTTCACCGGAGGCGGCTTCTAGGTTGCACGCGCCCGCCCCGCGCAAAGCAGCCCATGACGCAAGCAGCCGCCGAATCGTCGAAGCCCGAACGCTCGTTCCAGGGGCTGATCCTCGCCTTGCAGGCCTTCTGGTCAGAGCAGGGCTGCGTGATCTTGCAGCCCTACGACATGGAGATGGGCGCGGGAACCTTTCATCCGGCGACGACCTTGCGCGCGCTCGGTCCGCGCCCGTGGAAAGCGGCTTACGTGCAGCCTTCGCGGCGGCCGAAGGACGGGCGCTACGGCGAAAACCCGAACCGGCTGCAGCACTACTATCAGTTCCAGGTGATGCTGAAGCCGTCGCCACCCGACATCCAGGCGCTTTACCTGAAGTCGCTGGCCAAGATCGGCATCGACCAGAAGACGCATGACATCCGCTTCGTCGAGGACGATTGGGAAAGCCCGACGCTCGGCGCCTCCGGGCTCGGTTGGGAGTGCTGGTGCGACGGCATGGAGGTCTCGCAATTCACCTATTTCCAGCAGGTCGCGGGCTTCGAATGCGCGCCGGTTTCGGGCGAAATCACCTATGGGCTCGAGCGGCTGGCGATGTACGTGCAAGGCGTCGAGAACGTGTTCGACCTCAACTTCAACGGCCGCGACGGCGCGGAGAAAGTCACCTATGGCGACGTGTTCTTGCAGGCCGAGCAGGAATATTCGCGCTACAATTTCGAGGCCGCCGACACCGAAATGCTGTTCCGCCACTTCAAGGACGCCGAGGACGAGTGCAAGCGGATTCTGAAAATCGGCGAGAAGGATAAGCGCCACGAGATGGCGCTGCCGGCCTACGACCAATGCATCAAGGCGAGCCACATTTTCAATTTGCTCGATGCGCGCGGCGTGATCTCGGTGACCGAGCGGCAGAGTTACATCGCGCGGGTTCGGGAACTCGCGAAAGCATGCGGGGCGGCCTGGCTGAAGACCGCGGGAGGCGGCGCATGAGCCAACCGAAAACGCTTCTTCAAATGGCCGGCGCCAATCCGTCGCCGGCGAAGCTTTCCGAGGCGGCGCTCGTCATCATCGACGCGCAGAACGAATATGTATCGGGCAAACTGCCGCTCGCTGGCGTGGAAGCCGCGCTCGACCGCATCGCGGCGCTTCTGCAGGCCGCGCGCGCCGCCGGCTCCCCGGTTATCCACATCGTGCAGCGCGGGCGCACCGGCGGGCTGTTCGATCCCGACGGCGCCGGCTTCAAGATCGCGGCACAGGCCGCACCCTTGCCCGGCGAGACGGTGATCGAAAAGCCGCTGCCGAACTCCTTCGCCAAGACCGGCTTGCAGCTCGCGATCCAGGCGACCGGCAAGAACGCGCTGGTGCTCGCCGGATTCATGACCCACATGTGCGTGTCGGCGACCGCGCGCTCGGCGCTCGATCACGGCTATCACACGACGATCGCCGCCGACGCGGTGGCGACGCGGGACCTCCCCGACGCGCTCGGGGGTGCCGCGATCCCCGCCGCCGAAATCCACCGCACGGCGCTCGCCGAGCTCGCCGACCGCTTCGCCACCATCGCGCGCGTCGCCGACATTCGGGCATAATCTACCCTCCCCTTGAGGGGGAGGGTCGCCGCGAACGTGAGTGAGCGGCGGGGTGGGGTGAAATGAAGTTTCAAAACCGCCGACCGTATCGATTAGTGAACGCACGGCGTTTGAGAATGACCCCTACGCACGCGGAGCGTCGAATGTGGAATGCGTTGCGCAAACTACCGGTGTTTGGCACGCATTTCCGCAGACAGGTCGCGATTGGTCCCTATGTTGTAGATTTCGCATGTTTACGCGCAAGACTCCTGATCGAAATCGATGGTGGTCAGCACAATCGGGATGCAAATCATCGTAGTGATAGTGAACGAACGAAATGGTTGGAACGTGAAGGCTATCGGGTGATTCGCTATTGGAATAACGAGGTACTTGAGAATATCGATGGTGTTCTCGACACCATCAACGCTGCTCTATATGCATCGTTCAATACTGCACCCTTGAGATCCGCTCACCCCACCCCGGCGCGCTTCGCGCGCCGACCCTCCCCCTCAAGGGGAGGGTAAATCGATCGTCGAATCGATGCCCGATCTTCTGCTCGAGCTTTACTCCGAGGAAATTCCCGCGCGCATGCAGGCCGTCGCGCAGGAGAATTTGCGCAAGCTCGTCACCGACAAGCTCGTCGACGCCGGCCTCACTTACGAAGGCGCGAAAGCCTTTTCCACGCCGCGGCGGCTCGCGCTCGCGGTGCAGGGCCTGCTCGCGCGCGCGCCGGATTTGCGCGAGGAAAAAAAGGGGCCGCGCGTCGGCGCGCCCGACGGCGCGATCCAGGGATTCCTGAAAAGCGCCGGATTGAAATCGATCGGCGAAGCGAAGGTGCAACAGGACAAGAAGGGCGATTTCTACGTCGCGCTGATCGAGAAAAAAGGCCGCCCGGCCGC
>Ga0075436_100001538_pt1 | contig 15762 bp, 15 predicted proteins | sample RhiMethybrSRZTD5_FD_75303 | JGI IMG/M metagenome (GOLD analysis project Ga0075436, IMG submission 75303) | Populus rhizosphere microbial communities from Tennessee, USA - Rhizosphere MetaG P. TD hybrid SRZTD5 | ecosystem: Host-associated > Plants > Roots > Rhizosphere > Soil | place: USA...
CCAGCGAGGCCCGGAAATTGCATCTCTAGAATCACAAAATCGCAATTCAAGGCTGAGGTTCTTAGCACCTTCGTAGAGATGGGCGCCCACGTGAATAGCCTCAGGATTTCCGACCAGAATTAGTTTTTCCATCAGACCGGACGCGCTACTGCCCAAAAGGCTTCGGCAATGCCCTCCGCCGCTTTCTCGACGGTGTACCCATTTACGCGCTCGCGGCACCGTTCCCGGATATCGAAGCGTCCGGTCAGCATCGAAGCCCGTTGAACTGCGCCCACCAGGCTTTCCACGGATCCGGCCTCGCAGATCTCCCCCGTCACGCCCGGCTTGATCAGGTCCGGCGTGCAGCCGACGGCTTCTGAGACCACGCAGGGTACCCCGTGATGCAAGGCTTCGTTCACCACGAGCCCCCAGGTCTCGAACCAACGGCTCGGAAGCACCAGCAGATCTGCCGCATGGTAGTACTGACTGAGTTGGCTTTGGTTGCGAAATCCCAGAAAACGAGCCTGGATTTGAGGCTCGTCGGACACCATGCGTTGCAACTCCGGTTGAAGCTCCCCGCTGCCCAGAAAGAGGACCACAGTGTTAGCGCGAACCTCTGCGGGCAACTGCTTGACGGCTGACACAAAGAGGTCCGGGCCTTTTCTTCTGCTGAGCTTACCCGAAAACAGTAGGACCGTTTCAATCTCTGAAATTTCCAGGTCGCGGCGGGTTACGGCCCGCAAACGCGCCCGGCCCTGCTCGGTGCATTCAAATGGACTCGTGTTCACGCAGTACGGAGAGAAAACAAGTCGGTCTTCCTGGTGGCCAAAACGTTTGAAATGCTGATACGAGCGCTGCCCGACGTAGAGTAAACGGGTGCACGACTCGTAAAGCCAACCCAACGCGCGGCTTCTTGCCCATGCTTTGATTGGAGTGCGCTTTCGGTCATGGTCCGTAGTCTCGCCCCGGAAAATCATCGGGCGGCCGGAGCGCCACGAATGGTAACAGGCAGCCTGATGGTATCGCGGGCTATAGCCCACCAGGAGAATGGCCGACGGAGCGACATCTTGAAGCAACTTGCTCAGCCCGTGTGCAGATACGTCCGCCGCCGTGCGTGCGCCGGCGGCACGTACTTTAGATAGAAAGAGAGATGTGTAGCCTGACAACAGATCACAGTCCCAGGCGAACGCAGTTCCAAACTCCGGATCTCGATAGCCCATCACGCTGAAGTCCGAACCATAGATTGCCGTCACAGGGATATCGAAGCTTTGCTGCACTGTCCGATACACTGGAGCGTGGTACTGGATTGGATGCGTTTCAACAATGACTAGTGGGCCGATTTTCATGATGCCTGTGCATCCAACGCGAATTGAGACGAAACCGAGTTTTCTCGAGTTTCATGGGAAGAGAACGGGATGTCTTGGCAGCTATTGTCGCGCTGCGACGAGCATCTCATAACCCTTGACAAGCGTGCTTCGTAAGGGCGTTCCTTCCGTTCGGGCAAAATCCGACATTCGCCAAAGTGTGTAACCGTAGTCCCTCAGTACTCGCTGAGCCACGCCTGGTTGGCCATGCAACGCCCTCGCTTCAGCCCAGTCACAGAATTCGAAGACCACCAGCGGTGGGGCTGATCCGCTCAGAAGCTGTTTCGCTCCTCGAAAGACAGCTGCTTCGAACCCTTCGACATCGACCTTCAGAACATCCACGTGGGGAATATGCTCTTCGAGCAGCAGAGAATCTAATGTCCGAATCTGGACAGAGGTTGCTGGAGCATCGAATTGAGGGGCGAGCGCACCCATACCAAAGTTTTCAATCGGTGCTTCATAAAACGAGACCTCTGATGCTTCGCGATCGCCCGCAGCACATTGCTTTAAGCGAATGTTGGTAAGTCCGTTCAGCCGCACATTGCATTGCAAGTATCGGAAGATGCGCGGCGACGGTTCGACTGCCATCACCTGGCCGGTATGGCCAACTGTTTTCGCCGCGGGAACGGAGAGAGTGCCGATATTCGCCCCTATGTCCACAAAGGTTGATCCTGATCGCAATTGAGCCGATAGAAATCTGGCGGTAGCCAGTTCGTAGACTCCATCCACCAGCAAATAAAACGCGATCGGCTCTTGAAGCGTTGGGGTCAAGAACGCACTACCATTGGTGCGGACTGTCATCTCACGCAGCGGGAGATAGGAGCGCAAGAGACTTTTCCCCAAGCGGGTTTTCCCGGGGAAATTCGGGGGAACCAATCGCAGCATCCGGGACCAAAAGATTAGTCCGGCCGGCGCGGGCGATGCTACTGCTGGATTGTTTGACTCAGACACTGTAATACCGGTGTGAACTGATTGTGATAGTTCCAATCGGTCGCGACTCGTTGCTGCCCCCGTTTGCCCATGGCACGCAAATCGTCGGGATGGGCTAGAAACCAGCGCAACGCCGCGCCAATACTGTCCGGATCATCTGGCGTACATCCTAAGCCGTAGCCGGGCTCCACAAAAGTAGCACGCCACTCTGGCGACTCGGAGACCAACAACGCGACTCCGCAAGCCAGATAATCGAAGACTTTATTCGACGCTCCCGTCATCGCTCGCATGTTGATGTCGTCGCTTGTTGTCGCCAACAGCATGAGACCGACATCGGATTTCCTACACCACTTGAGCAGCTCTACGCGGGGTATGGCTTTAAGAATGTGCACCCGATTTGATATCCCCAGTTGATGCGCGACGCGCTGAAGCGTTCTTACATACCCGACGCTACCAGCAGTCTCGTAGCCGATGACCCTGAGCTTCACCGACGCTGGCAACACAGCCATAGCTTCCAACACAGTCGTAGGCAAGCGAGGAGGAGTTATCGAACCGTGATACAACAGCCATAGTTCACTGCCCTCGAAGGACGAACGATCAGTCGACACTTCCTCCTTGGCAGGACAATTCCATACGGAGAAAACGTCGCGACGTCGTCCCGTACTCTCCTGGAATCGTACTACTCGCTGTTCGTTCGGTAAAACGCAGCATTCAGCCCGTTGAGCAAGCTTGCTGCGTGCAAATAAGACGAGCCGAGTAAATCGACTAGATGATTCTCCGGTTGCATTGATGTTGGGAGAGTCATGTTCGTGATAGATGATCCTCAGGCCAGATACGCAAGTCAATGCAAGCGCGATCGGACTTGACAGAGGATCTGACGCATATATGACTCGTGGACGCCAAAAGATAGTCCACGTAAGGACCCATAGGCAATAGCGAACATAGTGCAATTTCTGCCGGTAACCAGGTTGGCAATAGTTCATCCGGCGAACCGTAATTCTGGAGTGCGATGGAAAGTGAAGATCGTTTGCTCCAAATGCACCGGTACCCAGAAACATCACTTCCCACCCGGCATCAGCCAGGATTCGGGAACTGTGCTCGAGAGGGGGGTAACCGCAAGGGTTCGTATACTGGACGTACAAAATGCGATCTGAGCCTCCCGAGTCATTGATTCGTTTCCGACGGGACAAAAGCCAAGTCATCCTCGAGCACACGCTTCTTTCGAACCGAGTTCAGCGGCCAGTCGCGGCAAACCTTTGTTGTAAAACCGCGTTGCCCAGAAACCGCCCCCGCAATAATGTCCAGTTACCGTTCTAGCACTGTCCGGATCGCCGCAAATCGTATACCGGTCAAGATCTAGCGGAACCGCACCGTGGGCGGATAATTCGCAGGCATACAGTGTCTGTTCCGCATAGAAATTCACTGGCGTATCACGGGCTAATCCGGTTTTTTCAAGCAACTCCTCTATCCGTTCTAGACAGATACCCTCCCTCTGGATCCTCAATAGTCCCGCGTTGAGCCTCGGAACGACCTTAAGACCCGTCAATGCACTTAACATCTGTGTGTGCCTCGCGTAAGCCAAATCATTGTTGTCTAGCCCGTAAAGATGAGGCTGCCGGGATCGAGGCGCGGATGTTCCAGCTGTGATCAACTCCCAAGGTCGCCCAAAGGTGAGGACGTCAGAGTCAAGCATGATATACGTGCTGACACTGGAGAATACGTACGGGTCAAACAGCTTCAGAGCAAATACCAATCTGTCCCGCAATTCCAGACAGTTCCACAGACGCCTTTTGCTCAGTTCTGCCTTTACCAGCCGGTCTGCTCTCTCTCGTGACACCACGTAGATCCCCGGGAATAGCCGCTCGAGGAATGCAGTACAGATTGAATCCAGCGTGCCGTCGCTATGGACGATCACTTTGAGCGGGATGCCTGCAAAATGCAGAAACGAGTACAAAGCCCACGAACCCTCGAGAAGGCGTGCTCTATGTAACAGCATGTGCAGTTCTATTTGGCCATGTGCAGCCCTTAACGGTTGGAGATCCGCGATTTTCGGCAAGAGAATCCGCCTGGCGATCGTCGTTTCTATCTGGGTTCTGATGCCCGTGCGCCGAATGCTTTCCATACGCAGCAGTACGCGCCCCAGCCCGAGCCGCCGCCCTAGTCTCCGCACGTACTGTGGACTCTTCATACCTGAGCGGCTTATCAGACCATAGTGGACTTCGAATATGATGGGAGTGCTAAAGGTTAGCGGGCGGCAAGCTGAATTCTTGGCTGAGATCTCCTGATCGATACAAGACTGCAGCTTCCTATGTCGCGGAAGCCAGAACCGTGCCCCAGATTCCATCCGGTGCAGGCCATCCGGTTGTGAGCGACTTGACCGGCTCACCGCCCTTTGCTCGTATTGCGGTATATCCGAAGTCGTTGAGAATTCGTCCGACTTGCCTGTCTTGCTCCGGGGTGTGCAGTTCGATGAGCAGTGTCGGATGAAATTCTTTTAGGAGACGCCGGGCGCCAGTCAGAGCCGCCGCCTCAGCCCCCTCGATGTCAATCTTGATAAACGTTGGACGCATGTTTCCTCGCCGGAACACAAAATCGTCGAGGGCGATAGTTTCAATTGAGATCCCGGCTTCCAAGGGGGTTCCGAGGTGCCCCGTCGCAGCAGAGGCCGAAAGAACGAACGTACCCTGGCCGCCTCGATCCGAAACCGCACTGCACACCGGCGTCACCCACTCAAATTCGTTGAGCCGGATGTTCTCGGACATCTGAGCGAACACTTTCGGCTGTGGCTCAAATGCGAACACGCTACCCTCTGGTCCAACCAAGCGAGCCATGAGGAGCGTGTGCATGCCATAGTTCGCTCCCAGATCGTATACAATGTCTCCAGGCCGGATATGTTTCATCATCAGGCGCATTTCATCCCGCTCACGACGGCCTAGAGCAAAGCCAAGCGAATACTCAGGGAAAACACGGAACTGCAACCCGCTACAAGGGCCAAACCAGACTGTTCGCACCTTCCCAACAGGGAACATAGTAAATTGCAGTGCTCGTCTCGTCAGGCCGATTAACATTCCGGCGTTCCCACTGCTTGGACCCAACTATCGTTTCGCCGGACTTTCATTTATTTGTATGCCCGGCTGCTGTAGAACCGAATCGGTATTGTGATCGTGAAGTTCATCTGAAGAACCTTGGAGGTTTGGCGTTTGCATGCAGCACGCCCCGAGCTGCTCTATCGACTACGGACAAATGTCATCATGTTCCGCGCATGATTGTCGGGCAGGGTTTGCAGATATGCCGAGAATTCGTCGTTGAACTCAAGCCCGACATCCGTTTCCTAATCCAATAGCTTCGCGGTTGTTCATTGAAGTGACCGATATCTCCTTGACCTGGAGCGGCTGCTGACAACACAACGATATCGCCATGCTCAATCAAGGTATTGAGAAAGGTAGATGTATATCTTGGGTGCACGTGCTCCGCGACTTCGTAGCTCCAGACTAAATCGAATTTGTGGTGAAGTTCAATAAGGCGATTTAGATTCCCTATCGTAATACGATTTTTGACTGGTGATGTGGCAGCGGCAGCTCTCGAACCTTCGATGCCAAAACACTCAACGCCCTTCCCCAATAAGTATTCCATGGCCAGCCCTACACCACAACCGACATCAAGAAAGGTTCTTGGATTCCACTTGTCAACAACGGCATCGAGAATATTCCGTGGGCATCCGGACGGCATCCATAATTCCGCTTCGTCAAACCGGCTGTCCTTGAACATCCGCATCTTTGCGGCTCGCCTTACACTCGGGTTTTTAGTCACCGCTCCGTAGACCCAGCTAAGGGCGTTATATATTGGCGAATAGGGATCAAGAGACGATTTCGCCTCCTGCTTCAAGCTAATCACAGTTCACTGTATAGTCGATATTTCGCAACGCTCATGACACCAGGCCCGCGGGCTATGCCAGCACTCTCGCCTGCAATATCTCGGTATAAACCGTCTGCATTTCCCAGGCCGACTCGCGAATGCTTCGAGGCGGTCGGCTCCCCGAGCGAAGCTTGGCCAGGAAGCCGCGATCGCTAGAGAGCGTATGAAGAGCCTTCCCCCAGGCTTCTACAGAGTGCTGGTCTACCAAAACGCCGCTCACGTCATGCTCCACCAGTTCCGCAATTCCACCCAGGTTCGAGCCAATCACTGGAATCCCGGCGGCGAACGCCTCCAGCACCACCATCGGGCCGGTCTCCAGACATTGCGAGGGAACGGCCAGCAGATCGTACTCGCACAACCTCGCGACGACATCCTCTGCTGGAATGGGATCATGAAAAGCGATTCGCGTATCGCCGGCCGCCAGCCGTTTCAGCCGCTGCAAGTACGAAGAGCCGGCCTCTCCCTGAACTACTCCATAGATGTCGAGCTTCACGGCGGCCTGCGGAATCCCGCGAAGGGCCTGAATCAACACGTGCGCACCCTTGTTGGCGTCCAGGCGTCCCAGGAACGCGACGCGGAGTGGGCCGGACTGCCGCGGCTGTTGGTTTGGCTGACTCCATACTTGGCATAGGCCCTGCCGCGAAACAGTAACCTTCTCTGGCGCGACACCGTTGCGTAGCAGAAGCTCTTTGACCCACTGGCAGAGAGCGATGACGTGATCCACTTCGACCATCAACTTGCGAAACGCGGCGTGCCGCAATTCCACCAACTCAGTCATTCTGAGCGCGGTCCACATGCCGCCCGATGCGCCGACGCCACCCAAAAGCCGCCCGACGCCCGTTGGCAAAGTACCTACCGCGAGGCTTGCCGGCCTGTTGAGTCCATGACCTTGCAGTGTGCATCGGGCGCAGGTACGAACGTCCAAGAGGCCATCGCATACGTCCGTGCCCCAACGCAACAGCGTTCCTCGCTGGCAGCTCACCGTTGGCGTGTGGTAGCTGAACACGACTGGAATATCCCTGCGCTTCGCCTCGCGCACAAGCCGTAGCGAAACGCCACGGGTGAACGCGTGCAAATGGACCAGATCCGGCCGCTCCGCGTCCAGAATTCGCCCGAATGCCTGCGCAGCCTGCCGGTCACCCTCGCCATATAGCTCGCGGAGGTCGCCTACATGTTCGGAGACCGCAAAACGCCGAACTCGCAGGTCGCCATGCCAGTAGGCGTCATCGTGGATGCCGGGCGCCGCCACGACCACTTCATCCCCTTGCTCCTGCTGCTGCCGCGCCAGTGTTTCGACATAGACCTCGGTTCCACCGACGGGATCGGGGTAAAAGCAGAATGGAACATAGATTAGCTTCATCGAGTCATCCGCGCACCAGAGCCGACTTTATCAGCGCTTTTCCGAAATCATATCGGTCCCGCCCGATAAGTGTGGCCCCCAGTCGCCGCTGCACGTCTGGCCGCAGGAGATAAGCGGGCCGGTTCTGAATCGCCTTAAGGTAACAGCGCCGAGCATCGGCGTTCATTTGCGCCCCGAAGTATTTGTTTGCAAGGGTCAGATACTGCGCTCCATAGACCCTGCTTTTCACTCGACGCTTCCCTTCCTCCAAGTGGCCCCTCTTTTCCCGCTCGGCATAAATCCGGTCAAGCAACCCGAAAATGGAGGGCTCTTCAGACTTGTCCAAAACAATCTTGCTATGGTGATTGGCCCGATGCACGCGATACTCCGCAAGCACGCGATGGATATAACAGAAATTGTACTCGCGAGCCATCATTACATTGAAGTACCAGTCATTGAACGCCAATCCGTATGGAATAGGCAGCACCTTCTGCCATGCCTGATGGCGTGCAATCGCGGTTGGAGCGCAGATGCAGTTATGTTCCAGGAGACGCAAAAATTCATTCCCTTTGAAGTCTTTTCCATCGTGCGCCCGATCGCTGTTCTCAGTATTACGCTGCCCCCGCTCGTCGATGACTGCGGCATCCCCGTAAACCAGCCCGATATCGGGAAACTCGCGAAACTTATCTAACGTGGCCGAGAGAAAGTAAGCACGGTAACGGTCATCAGGGTCGATGCGTGCGACAAACTCTCCCCGTGCCAGGCCCAGCCCCTCGTTAACAGTCGCCACGTGTCCGAGGTTTTTCACGTGGCTGATCACTTGCATTCGCGAATCGGCGAATGAACGCAGCACCTCCTGCGTGTCGTCTGTCGATCCGTCATCGATAGCGATCACCTCGAAGTCGTGCCTGCCCTCTTGGGTAAAGATGCTGGCCAGACAGTCCGGCAGGAATCGCCCGTAGTTGTAACAGGGAACAACGAAGCTGACGAGTGGTGAGTTACGCATTGTGCTGCTTAATTACTCGCGCCGGTACTCCTACTGCAGTGACATGTGCCGGAATATCGTCGACAACGACCGCACCGGCTCCGATCACAGTCCACTCGCCTATGGTCACGTTGTCGAGGATGGTTGCGCCGGCCCCGATAAAACAGCCCTCGCCGATCCGCGCGTTACCGGCGATCACCACACCCGGATTAATATTGACAAAATCTCCCACTACGCAATCGTGTGATACAGAGGCATTGACGTTCACAATGCAATGCTTGCCCACACGTACGCGGGTGGTCACGATACTCCCCGGGGCCAGACACGCACCTACTCCGATCTCAACATCCCGTCCGATGACGGCCTTGTGGTGAATCAGCGACCATGCAGGCAGGTTTAGTGCACCTGGACTCTCGGCCTTTTTTACGAACGCGCGGCGCACTTGATTGTTCCCCACAGCGGTGATGTAACGGCTGCTGTCGTGAAGCCGCAAGCTCGCTCTTAGCTCCTCAAAATTGCCGAGGATTTCCGTTCCCATCCATGGGCCCCGAGGCTTGTTCTCATCCACGAAGCCCACCACGCGGAGGCAAGGATTAAGAGCCGCCAGATCCTGGACGTAGGAGTAGACTTCGCTTCCGTGTCCGCCAGCGCCGATGATGATGATTTCCACTATTTGGATTTAGCTTCGAAACGGTGAGCCCGCGTGCGCCATGGTTTCCAACAAGCTAACAACTTCCAAATGGCCTTTGCTGCCGATCTGGCTCAGTTCCTTCAACCACTTTGCGTTTCGATAATAGACCGACTCGGGATCGGTGATCAGACCACTCAGGATCGCTTCGATGATTGCCTCCGCTCCCGTCGATACATCGTGGCGCGTTTCGAACCCTTCCGCCCGCATCCGCGCCGTGGACACCCGGTAGTTCCGTCGATCCTCGTCCGCCGTATCGAGATGGGTAACCCTGAGCTGGGGATTCAGAAGCCGGAAAATTCCGCCCAGGTCGGCTACCCGCAGGTTCTCATGCGCAATGTTATAGCAAAGATGTTTGTGTTCGAGCGTTTCCGCAAAGAAAACGAACGCGCGCGCACAATCGCTTACGTGCAGAAACGGTCTCCATTGTTCGCCGGCACCAAACACCTTGATCTCGTTGTGGAGAGCGCTGTAGAGGCTGAAGATGTTCACGACCAGGTCGAAGCGCATGCGCGGCGAATACCCAAACAGAGTGCCGTTGCGGAGAACGACCGGCGACCAGCTCTTGTCGGCCATTTGCTCGAGCGCTCGTTCGGCTTGAATTTTCGTAACCGCGTATGTGCTCAGCGGGTTGATGAACCCTTGCTCGTCGATCTCGCCATCTGCTTCGCCGTAGACCGAACACGATGAAGAGAAGATGAACCGAATTCCCTTGCGCCGCGCTGCGTCCGCCAAAGCGATAGTTGCCTGCAGATTCACTCGTTCGGTCAATTCGGGATTCAGCTCGGCCGAGGGGTCGTTCGAGATTGCCGCGAGGTGGATCACGCAATCGCATCCATCGAGAAGCTGCGCGCAAAACTCGGGTTCGCCGATTGCGCGGCAAAGGTCCTCGCGAATCAGCTCAACCGATTGGCGTAGGGATCGCAGATGTCCCAGGCCAAAATACCCCATATCGAGGATTCGCACGAGGTGTCCCCGCGCCAGCAACTTGAGGACAAGCACGGAGCCCAGATAGCCTGCGCCGCCTGTAACCAGGATGTTCATGTTAGTCGCCGCTCCGCTTCGACAAGCGCGTCGACAACGTAGTCCATCTCGGATTCAGTGATGGTGGTGTAAAACGGCAAGGTAATCACGCGCCTGGACATGGCTTCCGTGCGCGGGAGCGACCGGTCGGCGAACTTTTGGAAAAAACACTGCTCATGTACCGGGGGACAAAAATAGGCTCGTGTCTCGACGCCCTGCTCCTTCAACAGACCGATCACTTCGTCGCGACGCCCGTGGAGCCTTTCGGGCGTGAGCACTGTGAAATCCTTGAACGTGTGAACGACACCCTCCGGCCAGGGAAGGACCGCAAAGCTTGTCAAGGACTGTATGCGGTCCAGATAATACCGGGCGCTACGTTCGCGTGTAGCCATGTACTTGTCCAATCGGTGCAGATTATACAGCCCGATGATGGCGTGAAACTCGCTCATCTTACCGTTCAGCCCAGGGTAGTGGGCATTGTAGTTGTCCTCAATCCCGTAATTGCGCATCTTGCGAATGCGCTCAATCAACTTAGGGTTCCGGCTGGACACCATGCCACCCTCGACGGTGACCAGTGCTTTGGTCACAGAGAGTGAAAACACTTCGGCATCGCCGAAGGTGCTGACACGTCGGCCATTCAGGGAAGAGCCGAATGCATGCGCGGCGTCGTACAGGAGAGCGATCCGCTTGCCTCGCTTCCGCCCCGCCTCGTCGACAACCTCCTGGATCTCGTCAACACGGCACGGCAAACCGTAGGTATGCACTCCGATCACAACAGCTACATCGTTGTGCCGGGCCAGGAATTCCTCCAAATCCGATGGGGAGATTGTCAGATCATCCTCAATTTCCGCGAAGACCGGAATACCACCAGCAAACAGGACGGCCTGAGCCGTTGCCGTAAAAGTGAAACTCGGCAAGACGACCTTTTGACCCCGATCGAGTCCGAGCGCTTGCAGAGCAAAGATTAACCCCTGCGTGCCAGAGGAAGTGGTTGCCACCGAAGCAGCGAGATAGTCCGCGGCTTGGTGCTCGAATTCCGTAACATACTTGCTGAAATTTGTGATCTTGCCGGACCCGAGAATCTCCTGAAGAGGCGCTGAGATTTCCGCAAGGGATGGCAGGTCCGCCCGAATTAGGGGAATCGCTTCCATAATGCTCAATTGAGAAGTGCCGCGAGTGCTCTGGTCACCAGCCCCGTTCGGCCAAGTACCTTCGACCGCTCTCGGATACAAAGCGGCGGTAGATCAAACCGAAGGACTCCGCCGCCTGGGGACCGAACAGCCTGGCAATAAATCCATACAGCGACCTCTCGCCGTAATAACTAGGGGGACCGAGTTCTTGAGCGGTCCGAAAGGCTACGCGAGCCTTCTGGCGGGCGCCCGCCCTGAACAGGATGGAGCCAGCCCGAGCTGCCTTGTGCGCCAGGTCAGATCTGTAATGCGGATCGATTTCCTTTGCTAAAAATCGAATCGCCTCCAGTGCTGACGACCAGACTTCCTCGTGGTTCTGGCTCCTCGAGCAGGACCGAATCCGTATTGCCACCAAAGGATCATCAATGACGGTGTAGCGGATGCCACTGGCAGCAAGCCGCACGTGGAAATCAAAGTCTTCAGACTGCCAAAGCTGCTCCCGATAGCCTCCAATTGCCAGTACCCTTTGCCGGCGATACGTGCCAGCGGCGGGAAGCATCGCACCACGAATGCAAAACCGTACCAGATCCTCGCCGTTAAGGAGGTGCTTCAACCCCAGCACGCGGTCGGATTCAAGCTGTCCATCTTTGTATGAAGAGACCTCCGTAAAAATGGCGTCGGGCGCCGACCCTTGGATAATGTTCGCCACTGATTTGCACCATCGGGGATCGAATAGATCATCCGCATCATGAAAATGGACGTAGTCGCTGCGGCTCGCTCGTAGGAGTGCGTTGCGTCCACAGGCAGGGCCGCGGTTGACGTCCCCACGGATTACTGGAATCCTTACACCGGCGGGGATGTATTCTTCTGCAGGATGAGTCGACGCGTCGTCATACACTATGATTTCGCTAGGCCTTGTTTTCTGGCCCAATAACGATGATAGACACTCGTGCAGCAGATTGCGCTCGTTGTAATAGGTGATCAGAACTCCAAGACGATCTTGCATCATGCGGATCGATGAGGAAGCTTCATCGTCGATATTGCGGCGCTCAAACGCTTCCTGCCTCTCTTGGCGATGAATCGCATCACTTCGGGGACCGCCCGCCTCGCACCCAGATTCTCGAAGGGATCGTTGACTTTTATGCTTTTCAGGCTGAACGCATCGGATCCAATGACCGCCATGAACGTGAATCCGATCTCCTTGTAGACGTGTGGAAACCCCATGAAATCTGCAGCACTCCACTGGCTTCGGTGCCTCTCGTGCTCATTCCCATAGATGGCGCCTTGGGGGGCGAAGCCCCGTGGCGAGGTTACGACTGCAATATCAGCGTGTTGCAGCAACTTGGAAATCAGCAGCCGACCCCTGTTCTTCTCAAAGTGCTCGATTACGTCGCAGCACAAGACCAGATCGTAGTGACCGAGGAGGTCCAACATCTCCATCGCGTCGCCAATGTAAATGTGATCATAAGCAAGCGTCCATAGAGGATTTCGGTACGGTTCGTGTATCTCGATGCCGTCTATAGTAGCCGCCCAACTCTCCGGCTGCACCCGCTCTTTATATAGCTCCAAGATCTCCCGACAGAGAATTCCCCATTTGCCAAAGCCCACGCCGACGTCCAAGACACTGCCCGGATTCACTTGTTCCACTACGTGCAGAACGTCGGAAATCTGATGGTAATCGCTGACAGGCACGAGTTGGATCCGTCGAGCGCTTATGAGTGGCTGACGGGGGAGGCAACAGTTTCCACCCCTCGTAAATACCGCTGTTCACTGCCGCGATGGATCGAGAAGTTCCAGGGGATGTTCAAAATGCCCGACCAGTCATCTCTTGCGTGGTTAAGAGGTTCGGTGCCCACTACGAGCTCTGGAGTGCAGTCCCATTGGTCCACAAGACCGGCCTCGTCGTAAATGGTCGCCAGCCAGCGGTACAATCCCGGCTGGAGCGGCACGATGTCCAGCGTGTAGCGAAACTCGTATCTACCGGGCGAGAGGTCAAAGTGGCTTACACCATTTGCCCATATCAACTGATCTTGGCTATTGTACAGAGCGATGCCGTGAAAACATCCTTGGAGCGCGCGCGATGCGTCGAATGTGAACTTAATGCAAACGGGGCCTGGGCCACATATGATATTCAGCTCCCTCGTGCCAGAATCGGCCACTTCCCAGCCTGTGAAATAGCCCCCGGCACGCCCCGCGCGCGGGCGATTCGGAGGACTGGCTTGGCGCGGACCAGCCGCTTCGTATGCACCAACGATCATCGGTGTTGATCCTGTTGACCGAACTTCCCCTTCGTCGAGCCAGATACATTCAGTGCAAAGCCGACGGATTTGGTTCATTTGATGGCTGACAAAGATGATAGTGCGACCGTCCTTAGCCACGTCCCCCATTTTTCCCAGACACTTTTTCTGAAAGGTCAAATCCCCAACTGCCAGTACTTCGTCCACGATCAAAATCTCTGGCTCCAGGTGCGCCGCAACGGCGAATGCCAGCCGCATGTACATGCCAGTCGAATAGTGCTTAACTGGCGTATCGATGAACTTTTCGATCTCCGCGAACGCCACAATCTCGTCAAACTTCCGTACGATCTCTGTTCGGCGCATGCCGAGTATCGCGCCGTTCAGGAAAATGTTCTCCCTCCCGGTCAGCTCGGGATGAAATCCGGTACCTACTTCCAGCAGCGATCCGACGCGTCCATGGATCTCAACTTGCCCCCCTGTTGGCTCGGTAATCCGTGACAGGATCTTAAGGAGCGTCGACTTACCGGCTCCATTCCGACCGATCACGCCGACGACCTCGCCCCGTGGAATCTCGAACGAAACGTCTTTCAAGGCCCAAATCGAGTCGTCCCCATTTGCAGACTGCGGTGGGGCCGAAGTTCGGAATGCCGAGCGGAGCTGGCGAAACGGGGCGTACATCGCGTCAGTCAAGGTGTCGCGCAACGCCCTGTACCGTTCCCGCTTCCCGATCCGGTACAGCTTCCCCAGCCCCTCAACGCGAATGGTGATATCGCTCATACAATATCCGCGAACGTGCTCTCCGTCCGCCGAAAGTACCGCAACCCGCCAATCAGGATCACGATCACCGCCGCTATCGACACGGTGAGCAGCGGCCCCGGCGCGTCCGCCTTCCCCAGCAACGCCCAGCGGAATCCCTCCACCACGCCAGCCATGGGGTTCAGCCCATAGAGCGCGCGCCACCGCTCCGGCACCAGGCTGGCGGGATAGGCGACGGGAGTGGCGAACATCCAGAACTGCGTCAGAAAGGGAATCGTGTAGCGCACGTCGCGATATTTTACATTGAGCGCCGAAAGCCATAGCCCCACCGAAAGTGCCGTCACCACAGCCAGAAGAAGGAACAGCGGGAGCCACACGATCGCCGCCGTCGGAACGATTCCGTAGTACCGCATCAGAACGAGAAGCACTAGAAACGCGATGGCAAAATCCACCAGCCCAGCCAGCACCGCCGCAATGGGGATTACCAAGCGCGGAAAATAAACTTTAGTGATCAGGTTCTGGCTTGCCACCAGGCTATTTCCGGATTCCGTTAGCGCATAGGCGAACAGCTGCCACGGCAGCAGCGCGGTGAACGCGAACACCGGATATGGAATCCCGTCCGAGGGCACCTTGGCCAGCCGCCCAAAAAACACGCTGAATACCAACATGGTCATCACCGGCTGCAGGATCGCCCAGGCGGCGCCCAATGCAGTCTGTTTGTAGCGCACTTTGACGTCGCGCCAGACCAGGAAGTAGAGCAGCTCGCGGTACTCCCAAAGATCACGGAGATTCAGACGAAGAAAGCCGCTTGAAGGCCGCAGAATCAGTACCGGAGTTGAAGTGGCTGCTTGCATAAGGGCCTATTGAGTGGCGGTTCCCAGCACGCTTAATGCCCAGGCGCGGGACCAGTGCAATCGTCCCGCATCGAACTGCTTCCACAGCGCGCGGACCGCGCCGCCATCGAGAAGTGTGGTGCCTGCCGCCATTTCTTGAAGCTCATTGGCATGTCCCCTCATCCAGCGATCCATCGGAAACGAAAAACCGCGCTTCTTCCCGGACCCGACCCTGAGAAGCAGCGGATCGTCCACGGCGCCCACGAGCAGCGGCTTGTTGATGCCGTTCCCGATTTTCGAGGCCGGTTGGATGTGCGCTGCGTGCTCCACGATGGTGTGGTCTAGATACGGTACGCGCACTTCGATCGAATGCGCCATGCTGAAAGTATCGGTGTCGCGCAGGAGCTGGTCGTGCAAGTACCGCTTGAATTCCAAATAGTTGAAGGCAGCCGCGCCGCCGCCATTGCGGCCGTTGGCGCCAGGCATGTCAAAATGCTGTTCCACCGCCGCATTGAGCTCGTTCTGGCCGATGCCCAGGAGCCGCATGACCTGCTGGGGCGGAAAGAAGCCACGCATCAGCAGG
>Ga0075436_100001545_pt1 | contig 15716 bp, 15 predicted proteins | sample RhiMethybrSRZTD5_FD_75303 | JGI IMG/M metagenome (GOLD analysis project Ga0075436, IMG submission 75303) | Populus rhizosphere microbial communities from Tennessee, USA - Rhizosphere MetaG P. TD hybrid SRZTD5 | ecosystem: Host-associated > Plants > Roots > Rhizosphere > Soil | place: USA...
TCCAGAGTAGAATCATCAGACCAGTGGGCATTCTATCAAGCGAAGAGCATTAAAGGAGCGATCACCCAGAATCCGGATGAGAAAGCTCGCTATGAGCGAGAGCAGGAGGGAATTCGCAAAGAGGCTGAAGCGAAGGCAGAGGCAAGTGAACACGCAATGCACGTTCACGAGTATTTTGCCTATGCCGTTACAATCTTTCAGGTAGCGACTGCGCTCGGAGCAATAGCTGTCCTCGTCAAGTTAAAGCCCATCTGGTTTACGAGCATTGTTCTTGGACTCGCCGGAATTGCGCTAATCCTCAAAGCAATCTCACTCTTCTGAAACAGAGATTCAGTCGCGAGCAAGTCTCAGACTAACAGTGAGAGTCACTGACTACCGACGTCCGGACATTCGAATGGGCGACAGTAGATTCCTACTTACGCCCTGGCGGCACTCACAGTTTGGTATCAGTAGCCGTCACTTGAGATTCTGAAGCTCTTTGATGCGTTCCTGCATCGCGCCGACCAGCAACGACGTTTCCGAATCGCTGTAGCCTCCCGCGCGGAAGGCATCCGTAAGCTGCTTGTCCGAGAGCCGCGCTAACATGTCACCCATCCATTTGGCGTTCTCAACCCGGATTCCTTTAATCGTAGATTGATCTTTTCCTTTGTAGTGGAATCGCACCGTTCCATCGCTCACCTTATCGATGAACGCCTGGTGCGCGTACTGGGACGGCTTGTCTTTTGTCCCGGCCGGAGGATCGCCCGGAAGGTGCATCTCGTGAGCGAGCGACCCTGTCTTGCCAAAGGTCGCACCCAGGTCACCGACATAATAGATACGCTCATCTGTGTCTTCGCCGCTCTTCTTCGAAGGTCTCACAACCTTGTTGTTGACAACCTTCAGGTCCCAATTGTTCATCACCAGCATGAGTACCTTGAGTCCCTCGAGTTCGCGTGTTCCGACAAAAGGGTTGTTCTCCCAGGTCCAGAGCCCGACGTCCTTGAAGCCACTGTGGCGGCGTTTAAATCTGACATTCGTTGCGTCGCCTCCGGACATTCCGTCGATGTGAACTTTCTGGACGAAGTAGTCTTCATCGGTGTGATAACCCATCGCCCATACAAATCGAGTGGCAACGGTCTCCGGTCTCGCTTCGGCGCCGAACTTAACGGTCCAGTCTCGATCCTTGTCATCCTTGACGTAGATTTTTTTCTGCGTGCCCTTGGTGTCATTGCCGATGTAAGTGAATTTTCCCGTCAAGTCGGGAGCGCCCTCGCTCCCACCTGGACCGTAAAACAGGTCGCGAGTGTCGAGGTCCACCGGCTCGTTCCACAGAACCGGATTACCTTCGCTGCTGTCTACGACTTTCGCTTTTTCAGATTTACTCTTTTTCTCCTTCTCCTGTTCACTGATTCCGCCGTTTACGCGATGCGTGAAGCCCGGCGCAACAAAGAGCAAGAACAACAGTAGCGTCGATAGCTTTTTCCTAAGAGTCATGACGTACTTCCTCCGGTAATAATGCAGCGCCCAACGAAATCAACATGAATACTATACACGAGACGCCACGAAGACGCGCAGCCCGGAACGGGGTCAAAGCGATTGCTGTTGATCACGCCGAAGGTGTATAAGGTCTGGCGTTCAGTGTTTCCAATGCGGCTGCGCAAGAACTGCGGAGGACCAAATGATCAACCACAAATTGCAATTGAATTCATCTCGGATTGTGTACTTTGTATTTCTGCTCGCCTCGATTATTTTCACTTCAAAAACAGTCGGCGCCCAGACTTGTGAGAAGCTAACGAGCCTCAAGCTGGCAAACACTACGATCACAGGAGCACAACCGGTTGCCTCGGGCGCATTCACTCCGCCGGCAGGCTCGTCAGCAGCGCCGTTCAAAGATCTGCCCGTGTTCTGTCGAGTCTCAGGTGTAATTAAACCTACTGCCGATTCGGATATCAAATTCGAAGTGTGGATGCCTGCTTCAGGTTGGAACGGAAGGTTTGAAGGAATCGGCAACGGCGGCTTCGCTGGATCGATTTCTTATGAAGGTCTGGCCGGCGCAGTCGCTCGAGGCTACGCGGCTGCTTCGACTGACACCGGTCATAGCGGAAGGGATGCGACTTGGGCGCTCGGACATCCTGAAAAGATTGCTGACTACGGACATCGCGCGGTGCACGAAATGACCGAGAAGGCCAAGGCAATCGTCAGCGCTTTCTACGGTGGTGGACCAAAGCATTCATACTTTGCGAGCTGCTCGAACGGAGGACGACAGGCGCTGATGGAAGCGCAGCGCTACCCGAATGATTACGATGGGTTGATCGCCGGCGCGCCCGCGAATCAATTCACTCACATCCTTTTGGGATTCGCGTGGAACCTGCAGATGCCTTTGAACGATCCGGCGAGCTACGTTCCTGCAACTAAGTTGAAAGCCATCGAGGCCGCCGCACTTGCCGCTTGTGATGCGCGTGACGGCGTGACCGATGGGGTGATCGACGATCCTGCGAAATGTAGTTTCGATCCGGCCGTCTTGTTGTGCAAAGGCATAGAGACCGACGCCTGTCTGACGGAGAAGCAAGTTGCGACACTCAAAAGAATTTACTCGGGGCCTCGCGATTCAAAAGGCGCGCAAATCATCCCCGGCTTTGTACCCGGAGGAGAAACCGGTGCCGGTGGCTGGAGCTTGTGGATCACCGGCTCGACCGACGCGACGCGCGGGCTTCAATATTTTTTCGCCAGCCAGACCTTCATGAATATGCTCTACAACAATCCGTCGTTTGACATCAAAACATTCAGCCTCGAAAGGGACACCAAGCTCGCCGATGAAAAACTCGGTGCTAGTCTGAACGCCATAGAACCGAACCTGAAAGCGTTCAGAGCGCGAGGCGGCAAGCTGATCCTTTATCACGGCTGGAGCGATGCCGCGCTCCCGCCGCTGAACACGATCGATTATTTTCAGAACGTCGCGGCGAAAATGGGTAAGCGAGAAGCGGGATCGTTTGTTCGTCTCTTCATGGTTCCTGGAATGCAGCACTGCGGAGGCGGACCCGGGCCCAACAGCTTTGGAGCTTTTGTTACAGCTTTTCAATCTGATCCTCAGCACGACATGACTCTCGCCCTCGAACGCTGGGTTGAACAGGGCGTTGCACCAGATCAAATCATCGCGGTGAAACGCCAGGGTATTGCTCCGAAGAGCCCCGTCATTCGCAGCCGCCCGCTCTGCCCTTATCCGCAGGTGGCTCGCTACAAAGGAAGCGGAAGCACGGACGATGCCGCCAATTTTGTTTGCACGGTGGAGAATCCCGGCTCCATGAGCAAACAGCACTAGCCAATGGTTCAGCGGCATGACAAACCGAAGTTTCTGATCATTGGAGACGCGGCTGTTCCGACTGGGTTTTCCAGAGTGATTCGGAGCATCTTCCGTGAACTTCAAGGTGACTATGAGTTGCACCAATTGGCAACGCGCTACGATGGCGGCGAGCATGACTATCCGTGGAAGCTGTACAAAGCCTCCAGCGGTCGAAGCGTATATGGATACGATCAGATACCAACGCTAGTCGAGCAGATCCAGCCCGCTGTCGTTTTTCTGCTTTACGACATTCCGTTCCAGGTTCCTTACCTGGAAGTACTTCGCTCTGCCGCGTCTCATTCAAGAATCGTCTTCTACTCGCCGGTTGAGTCGGGGCCAATCGCACCTGAAATGATGCAGAGATTGAACGGCGTGTCACGGTATGTGTTGTTCACGGAATATGGACGAAGCGAAGTCAACAAAGCACTGAGACATGTAGTTAAAAACGCCTCGAACTTTCATTTTCCAACGCTTGAAGTAATTGGACACGGGATTGATACCGACAGGTTCTATCCTCTATCCTGCGACGCAACCGAAGATTTTGCCGCGAGCGTTCAGCGCAGATTGAACGCTCGAACAGCACTTGGGTTTAAAGATGCCGAACACCTGGAATCTTTCATCGTGCTCAACGCTAACAGAAACATGCCGAGGAAACGGATCGATATAACGATGCAGGGGTTTGCGCTGTTCGCCAAAGACAAGCCTCGCAACGTAAAGCTCTATCTGCATATGGCGACGGAGGACACCGGTTGGAACGTTCTGATTCTGGCGAAGCGCTATGGCATCTTCGACCGGTTGATTATGACTCGAGCCGACAACGTTCGGCCTTCATTTACCGATGAGCAACTCAACCTGCTTTACAATGCCTGCGATGTTGGTATTACAACGACAACCGGAGAAGGATGGGGAATGGTCAGTTTCGAACACGCGGCAACCAAGGCCGCGCAGATCGTTCCTCGCCACACATCCCTCGAAGAGTTGTGGCGCGGAGCGGCCGAGTTCGTTGAGCCGGTGATCACGCTGACAAACCCGGGCAATCTTACCGACGCGAATATCGTAGGCCCGCAAGGAGTTGCGGCGGCGCTGCAGAAGCTCTATGAGGACCGCAGCTACAGGGAGTCGATGGCCGACGCAGCCTATCGAAACACCACCAGGCCCGAATTCAACTGGGAAGTAATCGCAGCCGAGTGGAAGCGACTCTTTGCGAGCGTCCTCGCCGAGTGAGCCACTCAACCTCAGCTATTCAAGATAGATTCCGATAGTGACAGCCTTGCCGGTCTCCGATTCAGGAATCGTGACTGAGAAGTCCTGGCCGGAACTGGGTATGAAGCTGACGGTAACGTTGTCCTGGTTATCGTAACCCGGCCAGTCAACCGTCTGACCCGGATCAATGTTGCCGCAATCTCCGGAACTCGAGCTTGAAATGTTATAGAAAACCTGGGTGGGCGTATTATTGTACAGTGTCATCTGATGGCTCCTTTGCCAAGAGAAAACTCAAGACCAGTTTCAGGACGAATGGACTTCGAGACTACTCTGCGATAAGGGCCATCTCGACCTGTTTTCCGGTTCCGGTGTTTGCAACGGTGATGGTGAAATTCTGGCTGCCGTCTGCCGGGGTGAAGGCAACAAAAACGTTGCTTTGGTTGTCGTAGTAGGGAAGATCGGCCAACCCGTCCGGATCTATATTGCCGCAGTCGCCCGAGTTCGCACTTGAGATACTGTACAGAACTTGTTGCTGTGTTTCGTTGGCAAGCTTCATCGATTGCTCTCCTGTGAAAAATGTAACTCCGAAATTGGGAGATCTGAAGACGACTGGAGAATCCTACAAGAACGATCGCTCTGTCGGCAACTAAATCTACACACAAAATGCGGGACAGCTTGTTGAAGCTGGCGGATAAGAGCGGAAAGCAACGATTGATCAAGCCTTAGAGGTTTGGCTAAGATCGCGAGTCCAAGCGCTGTCGCCACTTCTCGGGATCACGCGCCGTGTGGAACACGCAATAGACTGTCACCACGCTTTCGGAATACTCGTAGAAAACAGCGTAGGGAAAGCGCCTCACAAGCGCCCTGCGATAGTCTTCATAAACCTTCGCGTACAGTTCAGGATGTCGACAGACAACTTGAATGCAAGCGTCGACGCAGGTCAAGTACTCTTCACCCAAACCCGGACGACGGCCCTCATGCCACGCGTAGGCCTCAAGGACATCCCACTCGACCTCCGGCGCGAAGATCAGTTCAACGGCCATATCGACTGCGAACTCGGCGCTGAATCTCTTCCCAGGAGAGAGCCGAGGCGGGACTGTTTTGCAAATTCTGTTTTCGACGTGCGAGTTCTTCTTTTTGCCACTCGTGCACGGGCACTGCTTCAGGAGTAGAAGCGATATCGTCCCAGAGATCTTCCACTAACTGGATTTTCTCCGACAAGCTCAAATCGAAGATGGATTCAGTCGAGGAACTCACAGGCGCATCCTAACATTTTGGGCTAATGAGGTTCAACGGACAGTCGGTCGGCGCAGATAGAAGCTGCGGGCTGGCCAACGTCACGTTTGGGATAGGTGGGCGACCGGGATCTCTTCAGTCTTCTCAAACGGCCTTCGTTCCGTAGCTATATCGTTCACGGCATGAAGTATATCCGCAGAGTAGTATCGAGTGTCGCATAAGTCGCAGACTCCGATGATCACGTCTTCGAGAATTACAAAGCCGGTCTTATGTTTGAACGCCTCACGCTTGACCTTCTTTGGCCGGACCGTTCCTTCGCAGTGCTCACATTTGTAGTCGTACATGACCTATCCCTCAAGCTCGGTCATCGCATAGACCGTAATTATGAGGTAGCGTCCGGTACTTGTAAAACGCCCAACCACGCTAACCGCAGTGTGCTCATCCGCAGCCGTTCCCTCGATGATGTAGCGCGCTCCCCTTGGGTCGTCACTTTCAGTTAGAATCGAGGTAAGGCCTCTCATTTCTAGTCGGCCAATGCTTTCAAACGGGAGAGGATGGTGTTGTCAATTCTTACTGAAACCGCCATACGAGCCGCGAGTATCACCCTGGCTGCTTTCTTGAGGCCCTTCGCTTCGTCACCGCAAGCATTCGTAATGGCCGGCCCTGTTAGGTTTGGTGATCGTAGAGCGAAGCGATAGGCTACAATCGCCCTAGACCATCCGTTCGAAACCAACGACGCAATATTTCTTTCCACGTCCTCTTGCCACAATCCAAACAGATCGGGAGGCGCGAGGAGACCGACATCCGCATAGAGACGATTCTCTGGGTCTAGGGATTCGTCAGCTGATAGCAAGAGGGCAGCGACGGATCTGCAATCCATCGAAGCCTGTGTATCCTTCATTGCGGCGACCAAGTCGGACTCGCTTGCAGTTACTAACTGGGAGACGCAACCGAGCCACACTTTTAGTCGATCATCCAAGAGACCATGCCTCTTCGCGTCCTCGGCCCATTTTGACAATGGGGCCATGAGTTTCTTTCTCTCGCTGACAAACCTCACGAGCGCAACGAAGAGAAGCGGAAGCAGTAGCTGTGACCCCGATATTTGGAGGCCGGGGCCTTCGTGCGTTTGGGCGTGCTCCGACAGGTCAATCACGAATGACGCGTATTTATACACTAGGTCTTCCAAGTCCAGGTTTCGTAGTGATCGCTTAAGCCGTAGCCTAGAGAGACTGCTCTGGATGTGAGGTATGTTCATGTCGAAGGCAGCCTTCTCAAATCGAGCGAAAGCTGAGTCATCTGCGTCGCAGGACAGTTCAAGCTCAGCAAGGGCGTACCAGAGATATACAGTCTGAGCGAGTTTCGCCGCCGTACTATCGTCGATTTCAACGCGACGATCGAAATCGCTGAAGACGCCATATGGAGGATCTGTGGTATCGCCGTCGTCTTTGAGAGATCTTGCCATCCACAATAGTGCAGAACCTATCTTCCCTCGTAGTTGGTTTGTGTTCTGATTGCCTGCTCTATCGCGTAGCCTATCAATCTCATCGATAACCTCGACAAATAATCGGATCGCCTCAGCGTGATTTCCTTCTAGCCACTCAACGAAAGCTCGGTCCGCCTTGAACGACGCTGCGATGTCGTCGGTCCACTTCGCCTCACGCACTGCGCTCTCCGCCGATTGGTAGAATAGCGCGGCGCGGGTCCATTCACCGAGCCTCGACGCGCAGATCGCCGCCGCTTGATAGGAGAAGGCTCGCGCTGGATTGTTGTCAGCATCCAAGGCAGGTGCCAATGACATCCACATTCGAACAGCCTCTTCGTCGCGCCTTTCGAGTGACAAAATCTTCGCACGATAATCTTCAAGAACCAGATGCTTATAACCTAGCTCTCTTTCCGCTTGGTCGAGTGCGCGAAGAGCTGCCTCAGTATCCCTAATGTATTCCTGAAGCACGATTGCTTTTGCGCGGTTCGATGCTGCCACCAACGAATCGGCACCAACTGCGCGCCCAGATTCTGAAGCGGCCTCAAGCGTTTCAATGCACTTTGGCCAATCGGGTGTCGGTGCTTTGCTCTCATCCAACCAGGCACCGTCGATAAGTTGCATAGCTAGGTGGTTGTTCTCTTTGAACTCATTCCAGAGTAACTGGGCGGGCTCGCTGCTCATAGGGTCAATGCTAGTTGCTTCAACGCTGAGTGTCTCAAGGAACTCAGCTAGATCGCTCACACTTCTGCACCTCAATGCCGCGCGGAGAACATACTCCCGATACTGAGTCCATTGACCGCCTTTTGCGAGCATTTGGCGTAGTATTTTCTTCCGCGGAGCTTGAGCTCGCGCATCCTGAAGCAGCGCAAGGCCGCGCATAAGGCTTCTGACAATGAACGGAGTCGGAAACCTAACCTTAGAGGGCAGTTTGAGGATTTCACTTAGCAAAGTGAACTGCATTAACAACTTTGAGCCAGGCACTCTCCGGTCGTCGAGGCTTTCAATCTCCTGACTCCAGCGCTCAGCAACCTGAATCGCGATCTTAGAAGGGGCGGATTCCACCGCCACCCGTAGCTGCAAGTGGCGGAGCAAAAGGCTAAGGAAATGATTTGGAGGATAGAGCATCTCCTCTCCCTCCAATCGAAAGTAGCTGAAAACAAAAATCTCACTGCTTAATGCTGGCCAGTGCTCAACGCTAACACGACCCGATGCTTTATAAGCTCCAAATAACGCATCATCGTGCTCGCCAGCTAATCCATGAAGAATGATCCCTTGCAAGTCCGATGGGCTGACAGGTTGTTCGGTGGAGAATACTGACGCTGCCGCGGCATTCAATTGCTTGATCTGGAGAGCCGAGAAAACCTGGTTGCCTGATCCACGAAGCAAGTCTGATAGTCGGTGATAACCAGAATCCAGTCTTTCAATCCACGGACCGAGAAGCAGGTCGAAGGCCTCTCCAGGATTCTTGATGGCCGGAGGGAAGCTTGCCAGATGCAATGCGTGCGAGCGCCTAAAGTAAGACGTGAGTATGCTCAATCGATACGCCAGCGTTCGAGCTTCCTCAGGTATCTGCTCCTGCAGTTTCTTGCGAATCTCCCTTCTAACATCCTCGATGACGACCGACTTAAGAAAGTCTTCCGCGTTCGGTCGGGGCCAGTTAGACGCTGCAAGATTTATGACCTGTGCGTGAACAAGAAGAGGATGCCCGCTTGTGTTGGCTAGGATGGCTCCGACCCAAGCGGCTAGCTTTATTCCATCCGGACAACCGTAGTTCTTCGCAACCTCTCTGATTTCTCCCTGGCTCAAGACCGGCACGCTGAAGACGCATTCCTCCGTCAACTCGAACGTCAGTCGGACCTTGCTAGGCATATCACCCTGAGTTGTGACGATGACGCTGCCACCTTGAGAGAGAATAGAGCGAATCAGGCCTATCAACGTGTTAACGTACAGGTCAGGTTTCTCGTCGAAGTTAAGATCATCGATTACACAGCTGTGCGGGGCCGCTCCTTCGGACGAAAGGAGTGCGGCATCAAGAAGGCGAAAACGTATAACCTCAGACGGAAATCCGCGAAGATCTAGATGTCTCCAGTCAGATCGCTCACCGGCAATGAGTTGACTGGCGAGCGTCGATTTTGCCATCCCCATAGATCCCTTTAGGATGATGATCCCTCGGGCTGTAAGTCGGCTGCGTAACTCGGCGATGAGGTCCTCTCGTTTCGCCAAGCGGTCGAACACGGGCAAACCGATCATTTCGGAAGCTGGAGAACGAAGTGAGCCGAGCGCGAGGCCTTGCGGTATCGCAGGACTCAGGGAGTTGTGCTCCGACTGTAGTTGTGACAGTGTGCGATCTCGCCTTCTCAACCGTCTCAGCTCGCTCTTACTCTCCCGATCCGTTGTTACATCTTGAAAGAGAGTCGCAAAGTCGGATATTCGCAAGGATCGATTCTCTTCACGCACAATCACTTCCCATATGCGTAAGTACAGATGAGGAAGTACGGCTAGGCATTCGTCAGGTAGTAGTTGCTGCCTATGACCCCATGCTATTAGACGTTCCCTAATGAGTTCCTCGACATCCTCCTGAGGTTGACTGCCAGTGTCCCAGCGGATTCGTGAAATGATCTCCTTGCGAACCTTCTCATCTGGAGCCGTCGCGATAAACTCACGCAGGTCGGCTGGCAGACGAGGGCTTGACCTAAGAAACGCACGGAGTGCCGACAGATCTACTCCCGCACGCTTGCATCTATCCCACAGATCGAGTCCGCGTTCGCCACCGAACGGATCGCCTTGCTCGCGGGAACGTTTTGAAGTGCTGATGAGATGAAAGCTAATTCGTCGCTCGGGATTTTTATTGCGGTGCTCCCAGAAATGAGCGATGGCTTCTGCGACGTCGGAACTATTCAACGTAAGAGTTTTTGAGCGCGCGGTTTCCTTAATCTGGACGGTTACGGCGTTCTCACCCATAACAACATCCAAATCTTCAGCGCCCTCGAGAAAGAGCGTTTCCGATTCTGTCAGAGTGATCCACGCCAGGGCACTCTGCCACGCTTGATAAGCATAACCACGAAGCGCTGGCACTGCTTGGCGGTTGCGGCTGGCACGAAGGGGTTCAATGTGTTCCATTATTCTAGTTGAGCCACGCTCTACAATACTATAACTAACCTCACCGCTCGATCAGCATTGTGAGTTAGCCGCCGAACTTCCTGGCAACATCAATCGTCCTGTGCTGCTTCCTGATCTGTTTTTATGTTTATCTCCCTCTTGCGTCAAACAAGATGTCGCTGAAAGAATGGAGATGCGCAAAACACGATCGGTCTCGAGGTAAGCGAGAATGAGCAACTAGGATATCGAACAGGACGTGATAGCCGAGGATGCCGGAATTGCTCTCGATGAACTAATTCAGCAACAAGGGGTCGCGCCAATCAGCAATCTTGACGAGCTTTCCGATCTCTGGCCTGGCGATGATGATCCCGATCATCTAATGCGGTACGTGCTGGAAGAGAGGGCGGAACAGCGCCGGCTCGCAGCCGAAAGCGAACCTGCTCAATGAGCACGGTGCTGTTGGTTACAACCGTCGCGAGTCTGCTTTACCCTAAGAAGAAGCAAGATGTGTTACGGGCGCAGTACGAAGTGCGAGAACCTCTCTCACTATCGAATCACGAAAAATATCGGCACGGGCGGACAGGTTAAGTCTATCTTGCCCAAACACAATTCTCGAATCCAGAACCGGCCAATCAATCCTGCTTCTTGGCCGGCTCCATCGCGCGGAAGCGTTTGCGGGTCTCTTCGGATCGCACGGCTTTGAAGAACGCGTCCTGCTCGATCACCAATCCCTGTTGCAGCGGAAGGTTCAACGACTCGCGGAAGACGCGCTTCAATGCCTTTAGACTTACCGCCGGGATAGCTGCAAGCTGGTTGGCAAAAGCGAGCGTCTCATCCATCAGTTTGTCGGGCTCCACAACCCGAGTGACTATGCCGAGGCGCTCTGCCGTTTCCGCGTCCACGGATTTGCCAAGCATTATGAGTTCCCTGGCTTTGCCTGGTCCGATCAGACGCGGCAGTCGTTGCGTTCCCCCGCCTCCCGGAATAATGCCGATGGTCGCCTCCGGGAACCCGACCTGTCCGCCCCTGGAAATAAAACGGAAATCACACGCGAGCGCGGTCTCAAGCCCGCCGCCGTGGGTGCGGCCGTTGATCGCGGCGATGACTGGTTTGGACAGGGCCTCAATCTGAAGCAGCGCCTTGTGCATGTAATGAAGTTCAGGCGCCTTTCCATCAGCCGTGATTTCGCCCGCCGTCGGTGAGGCCGCGCCCAACGTCCCGATCTCACTCACGTCGTAGTGGGCGATGAATATGCCGGGCGCCGCGCCTGTCAAAATCAGCACGCGCGTCTGGTGGTCAGCTTCTACTCGGGTCAGCAAGTCGGAGAGCTCGGCGACCATGGTTGAGTTCATCAACTGCAGCGGCGGGTTGTTGAATCGAGCTACAAGCACCGGCCCTTTGCGTTCAACCTGAATCGTTTTGTACTTGGCCGCTGCATCATCCAATTGGGCGGCTGCCGACGTCGAGGCGCCGCATAAGAGTACCGCCGCCAGCCAGGCTGCCACGCGAAAGAGAACTTTACTGACATCGTTTGAGATCATCCCATCTACCTCCTTCTCGCAGATTATTCCTTAAGCTTTTCTTCAGGCCATCGCACTTGGTTTCGCGCAAAAACGCAAAGGGAACGTTATTGACTCAAGCCTGTTAGGCACGCTCGCAGCGATTTGAGAAGGAAAATTCTGATCAACCTGATGAACTGTCAATCTAATTCGCGAAAACTCATCGATTCAGTCGAGGTGTTTTCGCTTTCAACTCACACCTGAAACTGCGCGAGCGGTTCTTCCTCTTTGCTCGCGTAGCGCGACTGGATGTACTCATCGAGAATGTGAATGAAATCCGGAACAATCGACGGCCCTTGAAGCGTGACGAATTTGCTGCCGTCAACATAGACCGGTGCTCGCGGATCTTCGCCGGTTCCCGGAAGAGAGATTCCGATGTTGGCGTGCTTCGATTCGCCGGGCCCGTTTACCACGCATCCCATCACCGCGACCTTCAGCTCTTCGACGCCAACGTATCTTTTGCCCCACGCCGGCATTTGCTCGCGAATGTAATTCTGAATGTCTTCGGCCATCTCCTGAAATAAAGTGCTCGTCGTTCGGCCGCATCCGGGACACGCAGTGACAAGCGGAGTGAAACTTCGAAGCCCCATCGTCTGAAGAATCTGTTGCGCGACGACGACCTCTTCGGTTCGATCGCCGCCCGGTCTTGGAGTCAACGAAACGCGAATCGTGTCGCCGATGCCGCTTTGTAAAAGCACCGACATCGCTGCGGTTGAAGCCACAATGCCTTTGCTGCCCATGCCTGCTTCAGTCAACCCGAGATGCAGCGGGTAATCGCACCGTGCAGCAAGCCCGCGATAGATCTCGATCAGGTCCTGGACCTCTGACACTTTTGCGCTCAGGATGATTTGGTCGTGACGCAAACCGCATCGTTCGGCAAGCTCAGCAGATTCCAGAGCGCTGACAATGACCGCTTCTCGCATCACTTCGCCAGCGTCTCTCGGCTGCGGGCGCGCGGCGTTCTCATCCATCAAGCGAGTTAACAAGCCCTGATCGAGCGAGCCCCAATTCACACCGATCCTTACAGGCTTCTGATTCTCGACGGCGACCTCGATCATCGACTGAAAATTCTTGTCGTGATGTTGCCCCGGTCCGACGTTGCCGGGATTGATCCGGTACTTTGCAAGAGCTCTCGCACACTCCGGATACTCTTTCAGCAAGATGTGCCCGTTGTAGTGAAAATCACCGATGATAGGCACGGTAACCCCGCGTTCGGCGAGCCGCTCGGCGATGTGAGGCACGGCTGCGGCTGCCGGCTTAGTGTTCACCGTAATGCGAACAAGCTCAGAGCCGGCGCGTGCCAGCTCTTCGACCTGCCTGGCTGTGCCTTCGACGTCAACCGTGTCGGTGTTGGTCATCGACTGAACGACGATGGGGTTTTCGCCTCCGACTTTGATTCCGGCTATGTTGACCGCTACTGAAGATCTTCGATTGATGTTCGGCAATGAACGGACTCCTTCGAGGTCGGTGATTTGAATCAGAATTCTAGCCGTTGAATTTGTGCCGCGCAACGCGAGCAGACTTAAGCCAATCGACGCCGCCTCTCTTGCGGAATTCGCGCCCAGGATTTATCTTTCGGGCGTTCTCAGGGTACTTTCTAACCACGGAGGCTCGGTCCAAATGAGAGACAAGCTCAGCGACCTCGATCAGGCGCAGCAGAGCGTCAGTGCGAACGCGCCTTACGATGTTTCTCAGCGGTACACGCTTTCGCACCATATGGTGACGACGGCATTTACGCTTGATGGCTTTAGAATCGTACGCACGTTTGGCGTCGTGCGAGGCATAACCGTGCGGTCGCGCTCGATTTTCGGAACGTTGGGTGGAACGCTGCACACGCTGGTTGGAGGAAACATCACGGCATTCACCCGCTTGTGTGAAGTTGCTCGAGCCGAAGCCTTTGAAATAATGGTCCAGCATGCAAGCGAAATCGGCGCGAATGCCGTAATCGGAATGCGCTACGATGCGAACGAGATAATGAACGGCGTCACCGAAGTGCTGGCGTATGGAACCGCTGTTGTAGTCGAGCCGATCGAATAACTCTTATATTGTCTTTTCTTGCGGTACCGAATGCGGTACCATTGCGGCGCGATGACGATTGAGGAGGTGATTAACGAGCTTGAGGGCAACGATAATCACGTCCGCTTTTCGAGATTGCTTACGATCCGCAAGTACTTTTTCGGGACGCCACGGGTTGTCGGAAGTCATCACATATTCAAGACGCCCTGGACCGGGGATCCGAGAATCAACTTGCAGAGGGACAAAGGGAACGCGAAGCCATATCAAGTGCGGCAGGTGCTACGCTGCCTGCGCCGACTGAAGGACCGAGGCAACAATTGAGCAGGAGTACTCAGGAGTACTAATGAAGAAGAAGATTACAACTTTGCGCAACAGGCCAGCCAAGCGCACGAGGGCCGAACACTTTCTGTACACGGTTGGCTGGTCGGACGACGACGAGACTTATGTCGCGCGCGTAGCCGAATTCCCATCGCTTGCCGCCCACGGCGATTCGCAGGAGGCAGCCCTTCGTTCACTTCAACAGGTCGTTAGGGCGGTCTTAAAAGACATGGCTCGGTCAAAGGAGCCAATACCCGAACCGCTCGGCAAGCGTTCGTTCAGTGGCCGGCTCAACGTGAGAATGCCGAGCTATCTGCACCGCTATCTGGCTATCGAGGCGGCACAACAAAGCGTGTCGTTGAATCAACTAATCAACCTCAAGCTCGAGGCGCCTCTTGAAATGGCCGCTACGTCGGATTAAGCCGTGTTCGATCAGATGAGAATGAGATATTGCGTGACTGAGGCGCTCGCGAACCCCGGTCGAGGCCGAACCGATCGCGTGATCGCTTACAATTAGAGAAAGAGGATCGACGACGACTGTTCTTAGTCGTCAAAGGGAACCGCAGATGAAAAAAATCATGCTCGTCACTGCAGGAGCATTGCTCAGCCTCGCGTTGTTTGCGTCGCTTTCGTTTTCCAGCGACGCGATGTCAGGCGCTGACAAAGCTTCGGTCACTTTCGCGAAGGACGTTGCTCCCATTCTTCAGAAGCGCTGCGAAGAGTGCCATCGTCCGGGCGGGATTGCGCCGATTTCATTTGTGACTTATGAAGAGACGCGCCCGTGGGCTCGCTCGATCAAGGAAAAAGTAATCAAGCGCGAGATGCCGCCGTTTCATGCCGCCGGACTAGTGGGACGCTACATCAACGATCCTCGTCTCACCGACGCGGAAGTCGCGACTCTGACGAAGTGGGTCGATGCAGGCGCGCCTAAAGGCAATCTGAAAGATCTTCCTTCGCCGCATACGTGGAAAAACGAATGGGCTCACGGCGAACCCGACCTTGTCGTGAAGGTTCGGCATCCATACGTGCTTAAGCCGAGCGCTAAAGATCAATACGTGTTCTTCTTTTTCGACTACGTGTTTCCCGAAGACACCTGGATCAAAGGCGTGGACACACGAGCCGGTAACGTCAGAGCTGTGCATCACGCGAACACACATTTGGTTCCACCCAGCGTAAAAGTACCGCCGGAAGGTTTTGTAGCGGGAGACTTTGATCCAACCGCTAGAGGAACGATCATGCTGTCGGGCTGGGCGCCTGGCGTCGAGTCGGTGATGCTGGCTGAAGGCACGGCCGTTCGAATTCCAAAAGGCATGCGGCTTGGAATTCAAATTCACTACGCACCGTCCGATCAGGAGCGAGTCGATCAAACATCAGTGGGGATCTACTTCGCCAATGAAACCGTGAGGAAAAACCTGCGAGTGCTGTTTGGCGATCGCAAAGACGTCGAGATTCCGCCGGGCGAAGCGAATTATTCGCTGGTTGC
>Ga0075436_100001546_pt1 | contig 15711 bp, 10 predicted proteins | sample RhiMethybrSRZTD5_FD_75303 | JGI IMG/M metagenome (GOLD analysis project Ga0075436, IMG submission 75303) | Populus rhizosphere microbial communities from Tennessee, USA - Rhizosphere MetaG P. TD hybrid SRZTD5 | ecosystem: Host-associated > Plants > Roots > Rhizosphere > Soil | place: USA...
CTGCGGTCGAGTCCTGCCAGGCTTGTTCGCCAAACTTGCGAACCACTTTCTCGGCGTCCGCCGACGAACTGGTTCGATTCAGCGCGGCAGTGAACCTCGCTGCAGTGGCAGCGGCGCCGGGAGTCAGGAATCCAGACGCCTTGGCTGTCGGAGTCTTCTGCTCCTCGGTGGTCAGCGTGGGAACACAGCGAGGAATTTTCGAAACGATCGATGCGCCACCACGCCAAAAGGCCACTTCCGCATCCAGTCCGGGATCGTTCACATCCAGGGCGGAACGCATTTCCCGCCGAGCACCTTGAATGTGCCGCCGCTCTCGTCCGACTTCCTCAGGAGTCAGGCGCCGCCCCAGGAGGGGATCAACCGTCTGACCGTCGGGTGGCTTGGTTCCCGCGGACCGGAAATCACCCTCCCATTCAGCCTGCAACGGGGCGTAATTGCATTTGGGTCTGGACTCCCCTTCCACTATGACGCGGGTTATCCCTTCTCGGGCACCGTCGAAGATCGTCTTTGCCATGGGCCGGTGCAGGCGCACACACCCGTGGGACAGAGGCGTGCCATCGACCGGGCTGTAGGCGTGCAGGGCAACGCTCTTCGCGTCGTGAAACTGGGTCCAAAACTCAATGTCGCCGTTCTTCGGCAACTTCGTCGTCACCTTGAAGGAGGTTCCAACTGGAGTGCAGTTATTCCCTACCTGGTTGGAGCGCGCTTCCGAGCAGGCACCGCCTTCGGCGGTACCGGAAGTCTCGTCGAAACAGCAATGCCCCTTACCAGTAGAACATTTGTCTCCAGCCGTGCTGCCATCACTGAATGTTGCCTTTACACTCTGGCTGGTGTTCTGGTTGACTCGTACTTCGGTGATATGAGGAGCGGGAGTCTTCTTGGCAGTGGAGCTCGTTCCGGTCGGTTGGCGTTGCAACGATGCTCCTGGCGTCGGCGGCGCCCTGAGCGGAAACTTTTGTCCGAGTGTCTGGGCAGAGGCCCGGGCTTCGGCTTCCATGCCGGGATGGGGATCGATGGCCGCGACCCTACTAGGGGCGCCCACGCTGCCAGAAGCCTGCTGCACCACATGAGTCAGTTCATGAGCTAGTAGTTGTAGACCGGCCGGGGCATGCGGCTGGAACAAGCCAGATCCGAACACCACATGGTTTGCGACCGTGTAAGCTTCGGCGTCCACTGCGCCCGCCGACCTTGCCGCCTGAGCGTCCGTATGTACGCGCACCTGGCTGAAATCGTGTCCGAACCTCGGCTCCATGAAGGCGCAGGTGGCCCGGTCCAGCGGTTGGCCCGGCGACCGCAACACTTCATTCACGATAGGCGGGACTGCATTTGTAGCTCTCGAACTAGCCGGATGTCGCTGCAACATTTCATTCTTCTTGCATTCATCGCACTGGCCACCGCCGGCGTGCTGGCCGCAGGCACATCGGCGCTGCAGTACCCGGTTTGCGACCGGGGTGAATGAGGGCGTCGATCTCAATCCCTTGCCATGCGCTGGTTGCCGATTACTCATGCATTCCTCGAAGATCCAGTTTCCACTTGCTCTGCGCTTCCCCTCCTATCACCGCTCCCGACTCAGGGGTGCTCGGGTACGTTTCCGCTCCTCTTTGCCACAATGATTTTTGTTACCACTGAAATTAGTTTTCGCAATGTGCCTATGAGTCGATCGAGAATGCCGGTAGCTTTCTTCATGTCACTTGCTTGGTCTTTCCTGGCAGCCTTGGTCCCTGATTCCTGCGGAATTACGTTGCCTGGCTCGGTATGAACATGGAAGGAAATTGGCGACTTGGGACTCTTCGTTTCCTCCAAGAAGCGAAGGGTGCGGAAAGACACTTCATTGGATAAGAAATCTCCTCCCGGGCCTTGCATCAGGGATGCGTGAAATTTGCGGCCGGCTATTTCGAAGCCCAATCCCCGGCCTTTGGTATCACGCGTCGTAGTCCGGGCTATGGTTTGAATGGCATCATGGTCAGAGATCACCAAGGTTGAGCCTATCTGTCGAATTCGGGACGCTGCCGCAGAGTCCTTCGACGCCTTAGTCAACGCCGAAGCAGCGGCAGCTGCGTCCGCGTCTCCGTCAAATCGGAACGTAATACTCTCGCCAATAACAGGCTCGGAAATCTCTCCTGCTCTTTTTGAGGCAGGCTGCTTGGTTTCCGCTTTGATTTGTTCCAAAGGAGCAGAGGATTCGATGATCGCCGGCCCAAGGCTGCCCTTCTCCGCAGCCGGGATGGGTTCACCTCCTCCAAAACTATGGACACCCACGGCGTAACGCTCCAGGCGCACGGGAGCCCCGGCAGGCAGATCCGAGTACACACTGGCAGTGATCACAGCGTCCACGTCCTTGGCGACCGGCTTCAGAATGCGCTCCACCAGGCCGCCGCGGAAATCATTGAAATCTACCGGCAGAACCACTCCTTCAACCGCTGCCAGCGCCTTCTTGCCTTTGTCCAGTGAAACCGGAATGGCTTGGTTGTCCAATGCCAGAACGGCCGCTCCGGATGGGTTCCATGCGCCCGGCTGTGGTGGGGCCATGTTGCCGCTGGGATCGAAAGGATCAAATCCGGTCAGTAACACTTTGACCAGTTCTCCCTTGGGAGGTGCAGTCTGCGCAAACCGGATGTCTGTACCACCGCGCGAGGCGAGGTTGAAAGCTGCGTCGATCACTCCAAACGAAAGTTGGATCCGATAAGGATTGCCACCGGTCGGGCTACCGATAAACGCCTTTAGCGTCGACCTCAATTGGCTCTGTAAGGCGAAATGGGACTGGTCTCCCAAACCCTTGTCCGCCTTGGCCAATTCCCAAACTCGTTCCCCAGTCGTTTGTCCGATTACCTGCATGTCACTATCTGCGACGGTCTCTCCGGCCTCGATCATGGCACGGGCTTCTGCCAGCACAGCCTCGAAAACTCCGGGCATCGCCGCGCGAGTCGCAGTCTTGAGCTTTGGGAACCAGTCAGAAAGGCGGCGAAGTAGTTTGCCCGCTTCCTTCTGCATCTTGGGCCGCTGCGCGGACTTGGGCGGGCCTGCTGCAATCAGGATTGTTTCGGCGCCCCACTTCCACGTCTTCTGACTCGTCTTGTCAGTTTCGGGATCGCTGTCCTTCAAATCGTTCCCCTTCAGAACATTTGTTTCAATTCGGCGGCCAGGCTCACTGCCGAGTTCGTCCCGGTTTGCTTTCGTATCCTTGAGTTTCAATGCCTTAATGATTTTGGCCTTGTCATCTGCCGCGGAACCTTCGTCACGGTCTCCAAAAATTGGCTCGTTTCCTTGCAGTGCAGAGATGGACTCGATTTTTCCACCAGGATCGCGCTCCACTCTCGTTATGGTGAGGGTATGCCCTCCGGTGCGGGGCTTATCGAATCCTTTGTCGTGATGTTCCCAGACCAAGATGTCTCCGGCGTGTAACAGCGGTTGCAGCGCATTAAAAGACACCACAGGCTGGCCGCTCTTATCGGTATATGGATTCACCATGAGGGCCACGTTGATGGTCGAGACATCTCTGATTACTTCCCGCACGCGGCTGGAGGCGGCGCCTCCGGCCGCGTCGCCGATGGTCCACTTGCCAAAAGTCTCCGTACGCTTGTGTGCGGCCAGCCACACATGGCGCAGGATGATCGCAATGTCAGCGCAGTCCGAAGGCAGTTGATACGCGGTTGCGCGCAGGTTCGACGGTAAGCAAGTTTTTACCCATACGTCCGTGGGATGATCAATGAACTTCTCTCCTGGCGCCGTTTGCGTCGTGGGCGGGGGGGTAGCTTTTTCACTGTCCTTCTTCGCATCCCGCGGCGCCGCTTCGCCTCCGATCACGGGGAACACATGTGGACCGACGACATGACCACCCTGCGTTTCCGGCGTCGGTGTCGCACGGGCTTCAAAGGTCTTAAGACTTACGAATGTACTGATCCAGTTCTCATACGTAGGGCAGCTCTCCGGAAACTTGTAGATGCAGTCTCCCGGCTTGGCATCGGGAGGATTGCTCGTGGTTTCGCAGACTGATCGCTTTAAAGGGCTGTCCGCAGGCGCACGCTGCAAGGTGGGCGTTACTGTTGCTCCCAAGCTGCAGTCGGTAGAAAGCTGCCGTGCGTGTTGTTCGGCCTGAGCTTCAAACGCATCGTTGGCGTGCCCCATTTCCAGCATGCTCGGGTACGGAGTGGAAACTGCGCGCTGCTGTATCACGTGCGTTAGTTCGTGCACCAGCAGCCTTCGGCCACCCGCTGTGCTGGGTAGATACTGTCCTTCACCAAACACTACATCGCGGCCTACTGTGTAGGCCAACGCTTGTACCGCGCGAGCCGATTCTGCCGCCTTCTCTCCCGTGTGAATGCGCACCTGGCTGAAGTCCTGGCCAAACGTATTCTCCGCCCAGGAGCGCGTTTCAATATCCAACGGACGCCCGTCCGAACTCAGTGTTTCGTGCACTTGCGAGGGAGCGGTCATTTGCCCGGGCTCGACGCTCACTTTTCTCTTGGGCATTACGCTCAGTGCATCCTGCAACTTGTTGCCCCGCGACATTACTGCCGAGTGGTCCGAGTGCCCCACGTCAAATATTTTGTAGTTGTTGTCCAAGGCCGTGTAGACAGGCGAGCCCACGCCGCCCAGCTGGGCAGCGTGCGAACTTAGCCAATCGTCGATGGTCTTGCGCGCCTCAATGTGCCGCGCCACATAGGAATCGTTGTTGGTGTGGCTGTAGTAGGCGCGGAACCGCGTGCTGCTCTTGAGATACTTGAGCTTGTCCTGATCACTTGAGAAACCGTTTAGCGCGGTCAGATCGTCGCCCAGTGATTTCTGTAACCAACTTTTGACTGCGGCTAGTTCCTTGGGTCCGTTGATGGCATCAAACAGCGCCACTTCTTTCAGCGTACCGACCTTCGATGGCAGGCTAGAGGTGGTGACCAGAGGGACGCCGACCGGGGGAGCGGACGATGCCAGAAGTTGCTCGTTGATCAATTCTCCGGCGCCGCTGTGGCCGGAGATCATCACGCTCGTAACCGATGGCACGCTCGGCCAGGTCTGCGTGGCCTTCAACACCCCAAGGATTTCCGTCAGGAAGGCGTCGCTGTTGAACGACTTCTTGCCTCCGGTTTGGCCGAACGAAGACTTAGCATCGCCCTGGGGCAACATACCGATAAGCTGTTGCTTGCTGCTCGCTTCCATTTGTTGCTCAAGGTGATGAACGTCCCGGTCGAGATAAGATCCTGCGCTTTCCACATATCCCTGCGGCGGGGCCCAGCCGTGAAAGAAAATGAGAACCTGGGTCGGCTGGGTTGGGTCAAAATTGTTAGGCAGCAGTACGATAGCCCTGCCCGTTGGTGTCGCACCAGAGCCGGTCTGGTGACCTTGTTGTAGCCCGCTCAAAGGGATGCGCCGGATCCTTCCCACCGAACCTGGTCCCGCGTTAAGGCTGCCGGAGCCGGTCCAGCCTACGGTTGGTTGCCGCTGCAATGTCAGCGATTGAATCCGCATCAGGCTTTGAGGGCCTCGAAAAAAGGACTCCCGATCATTGGCATGACGCCGTGAAGGAATCCGCTTCATCCGGCAAGATTGGCACTCCCCTCCCATAGTGTGCTGCCCGCACGCACACTGGCGCTGCAGCAGCCCGCCGGGTACTTGCGACAACACAGGCGCCGCTGCCTGCCGCGTTGGTGCGATGGAGCGCTCACTCATTTCGTCTTTCCAATGCCTCCGTAAACCGATTGCGCGATCTGCCTGCCGACACGAGTCGGTGAGTCATGCTGTGACAGGTGGAATGCATTCGCCGGAACGCGTGGCACGGCGCCGCCTCCCCGGATTTCGTTGTTCAAACCGTCCGCCGTCAGCAGTCGCGTTAACTCGGCCTCGACGGCGGCCTTTACCTGGGGACTCTGGACGTTGTTCACCGGCAGTCCGTCCAGGACGAGTCGATCAATATGCAGTCGGATGTTCAAGCCACCACCTCGCGGGCTTCCAGCCAGTGAAAATCGGCTTCGCTGATGGGGCGGTCGAGTTTGATGAACTCGCTGCGCGCCGCTGCCAATGCCTCGGTCATGGTCACGGATTTCCCCGCCTCCGCAGCTATGAAAGCAGCATTGATCGCGGCGTTGTGAATGCTGCCTCCAGTCAAATTGAGGCGTGACAGGCGGTCGTAATCCAAAGGCTTGAGTGGCGTTTGCACCGGAAATGCTTTTTGCCAGATGCGCTTGCGTTCGGCAGCGCTCGGAAACGGAAAACTTACGATGAAACGCAAGCGGCGGGTGAACGCAGCATCCAGCGCACTCCGCATGTTGCTGGCAAGAATCGCCAGCCCACGATAGGATTCCATCCGCTGCAGCAAGTAGTTGATCTCGATGTTGGCGTAGCGATCATGGCTGTCTTTAACTTCACTGCGCTTGCCAAAGAGCGCGTCGGCTTCGTCAAAGAAGAGAATGGCGCCACCATCCTCAGCAGCGTCAAACAAACGGCGGAGGTTTTTCTCCGTCTCGCCAATGTATTTGTTGACGACAGCGGATAGATCAATGCGATAAAGATTCAATCGCAAGTCATTGGCGATCACTTCCGCGGCCATGGTTTTGCCGGTGCCGCTCTCGCCCGCAAAAAGAGCGCTGATCCCGAGGCCGCGATTCATTTTCTGGGCGAAGCCCCACTCGCGATAGACTTTGCCGCGTTGTCTTACCTGGGCAGCAATTTGGCGCAGCAGAGCCATCTCATCGCTGGGCAGAACGATATCGTCCCATGTCGCTTTTGCCTCCAGGCGATGCGCCAAGCTATCGAGAAACGGGCGGACGTGGACACGGCAGGCGTCCCACACTCGTTCTTTAACTGATCCGTTGTGCGGGCCCTCCTCAGATTTAGCTCGTTCTGCAATTTGCTGAATGTCAGAGACATTCAGATTGAATTGGTCGGCCAGCAATGCTGACGTTTTCCTGTCGCTGGATCGAAGATTTTGTTCCCATGCCAATTGCTGTTCTGGGCCGGTAGGTTTTGCAATGTCCAGTGTCCAGGAATCACGTCCAAGTCTGGAAACGGCTTCTCGCGAGGCCAGGAAGAAGAAGCCATCGGAGCGGGCAAGAAAACGCCGGACTGGGCTGGAATGGGAATCCGAAGATGCATTGTCGGTTTCCTGCCAGTCGATATAGAGCGAAACTGGCAAGAGCACGCTCTCGCGCTGCCAGAGCCTCGCCAGGAGTTCGAGATCAGACGCCTGATGAGGCAGCGCATCCGCCGCCATTCGGTAAAGACTGTGGCCGATGATGGTTGCAACCCGGGAGGCTACCATGTGTTTGCTGGCCATATCAGGGCCCAGGAGTTGTACGGTGGGGATAAGCGGCTCGGTTCGTGGCTGGCGCCATCGAGAAATTATCTGATCGACAAATCCTTGTTGTGACTCCGGCATCGTTGCCTGGGCACACGCCGGGAGCATCGGCGCAACATAAGGCGCCAGGCGGTCGTCCAAATAATTAAGCCCTTTAACGTAGTTGAGAATACGTTCATCCACTCGCAATGAACTTGTAGTTAGTGCCTGGGCGGCGGGCTGGTTAATGTCGATCAGTCGCCAGAAACGCAACGGCCGCTCCGGCGACAGCGCTTCCCATGTGGGCTGGTCAAAAACTGAGAGTGCCAGTGCAAATGTCGGATAAGCGCGACTCGATTCGCCCTGCGCGGCGGCACACAGCGCGGGGATAGTTGTATCCAGTTCCGCTGCCACACAGAGCAGCAACACATTCTGTTCAAACTCAGACAGCCCCAGCTTCTGGCGCAATAGTTCAAGCGCGGGTGGCGGATCCATGCTGGCTTTCAGTTCAGCGAGTTCCGCGGTAGCCTGCGTCGCCGCATCAGCGGCTGACCTACTGTTGAGAGCGGTTAGTGCGCTCTCGCCCGGTGCTCCATGATTTGGGATCTGATCATGTATCCGAAGATCTGCCTGACGCGCTAAACGCAATCTCACGCATACCAGCGCTAGAGAGAGGTACTTCGAGTTGCCAGTTTCCCAAGAAGCCAGATCCATCATGTGATCACGACCTTTTGTTTGTCGTGGAATTTCGGCGGACTCGAAGAGAGATCGATCAACTGGGAATCAACTCCATCTACCCGCAAGCGGATGAAATATTCACCTGCAGCCACACCCCGTGCCGCAAAACTGAGCTGCTTGGTCTGCGCAGGATGTTCCGCCGCTGAGACCTCTTGCCCGCCCAAAAGCAAGGCTGCGTGCTGTTCTGGTCTGACTTCTGGTGAGCACGTCAATTTGAGGGTTACGTTCCCGTTCACTGCTTTGGCGTTCATGGGAAGTTTGCTGGTGATCTGCGGTGCTACCGGCACGGCTACTACATTGCTTATGCGATCATCTTTACCTTGGGTAACAACTACGGCGACGGTATACATTCCTGCCGGCCAATCCGCAGCCTTATTTGGAATCTGCACCGTTAGCCGGCTGTCTGTCCCGCCTTTTTCGGGGAGAACCGGCACGGGAGTCGTGAAGAACCGGTTCGAGAATTGGACATTGCTTTGATCGCCGACCAGGTTGTGTCCGTTCAGCGTGAGCACACTGCCCAGGCTTGCAGTTGGTTGCCCTCCCGGTATGAGCAACTCGTCTATGAGCAGCTCATCAATGGTAGGAAATGGAGACAGCAAGTTGGCTTGAGCGATAATTCCGCTGTCACCTGCTCCTCGCATCAACACCGGCAGAGGCGTTCGTGCTGGGCGGGCGCTCTCGATGAGCACGACCGCTGCTTCGTACGCCACCGATAGCCGGTACACTGTCTGAAATCCCGTCCACAGCTTCGCAATCTCCTCGACTGAAAATGGTTGCAGAGTGAATCTCACGCGTTCGATTTGCTTCCATAAATCGTTGTTGGGAAGCGCTGTTTTAATTTCGTCAGCGCCCAGCAACGGGTGGTCGTTCAGCACACTCATCGCCCGGCCCATCAGCTGATGACTGAAGGGGCGCTGGGTGTCATTGTCACGACCGAATGCAGTCAGAAGGTAATAGAGATTGAGTCCCAGAACTGGCACGCCGGTTTCTCCGGATCTCACTTGACCGGGCATGTCCAGGTTCCGCCACGCGCCATTGGGCAGGACGTGGTAGAGAAACACATTCATCTGGTTCGCGTTATTCCCATTCACTCGTGCGCGATCCAGAGGCTGCATAGTGACGGTAGCGTCGGCAAGGTCTGGGTCAGTCGCAAGCCCCTTGGTCAAAAGATTGCGGAGCGTGGCCGTAACCGCGGCGATAGCGAGGGGATTACTCATGGACGAGTCCGCCCCGATCGCCGGCGCAGATATTCTTCGAGACCGATTCCGGTGGAGGGCGGTCGCGGGGAATTCTTGGCTGGGGGCTGCGAGATCGCGCGAACTTCAACCCTGCCGATACTCACATGAATAGTCGGCTCGGGAGGAGTGGGAGATGTACGCTCCACAGTATGCCAGGAGCCTGGAGGAGATAACGACTTGAACCGCGCAGTTTCGGAGCCCGCTGCGAAATGCGATTGCTGATTTTCGGGCACCAGTACAGGTTTCGCAGGCACAACATCTGCGATTGGATCGAGAAAGCCGCCTAAGCGTGGGCGATCGACCGAATAGTAAAGTTGCAAATCACTACGGAGATCCTCTGCAAGGCGAGAAGAAACTTGATCCGGCGATGCAGCTGGCTTGGAGGTGTTCGGTTTCACGTCAGGCGGGACAACTACCGCTCGATCCGGGCCTCCGGAAATTTTTACGAGCTCAGTCAAGTCTTCTCTTCGTGACTTGGACGCCGATAACTCCCTCTCTGTCGGAAGCAGAAGCGGATTACCCTGCGGGTGTGTTTCAGAAATTGTGAGCTGCCTGCTATCCACCGCTTTCGGCGGAAGGGCTTCAGGAAGCGTAGGCCTGTCCAGATGTTCTTCGTTCTGTACTGGTTTGATGATCGAAGCCTGTATGTCCAGCTTCTCTCTTTGCCCGATCTTGTTGTCTTCTGAGCCTCGGTTTGGAGGCGGCTCCTTCGATCGAGGCGCAGCAGTACGAGCCTTTGCATCTTGCTGTATTGCAGTCGCTACACTGGTCGTTGGGAGTTCGTGTGGCGATTGCTCCGAGATGCTCGGGTGAACATCCAGTTGCGCGCTGGCTGCCTGCCAGTCTGGGTCACGTGGCGGCGTGCCAAACAGCGGGGCAAGACGTGGACGAACTGCAGCACTCGGTTCGAATGTCCGTGCAATCAGATTTGTCAGATAACCGCTCATGCGCCCAACATCTCCAAATAGCACCGTCGCCGCCACGGACTCATGGCCAAGATGTCCGTCTCACTCCAGGAATAGGCCCGCGCCAGAGAGTGCACCTCTCGTAGTATCCGAATCGCCCACGAATCGACTTCAGTCCAAAGAAAGGACGCGATGTCGAATCCTGTTTTCCATTCGTGGCCACAACAATCGCAGTGCACACTCAACTGCACCACAGCTTGCGGATCGGCCTTCTCCATTCTGTCTTCCATGGCGGCAATGACTTCTTCCGGCAGTTCTTTCGTCCCGATCTCCAGGCCACAATGCCAGGCACGGGAGACGAGCCGTTCCAGAAGGCGCTGTTTCTTGTCGTCGAGATCTGTCGTCTCCCGTACGGCTGAGAGATCAAAGCTGTTCGGTAAGCGAAACTCCAGCTCGTAGTCCCCAACGCTTAGCTTCAACGTCTCGAGGGCTGGAGATTCACGAGGCACACAAAGGTCAGCCACTCTCAACTGAAACTCCAGCCGCGCGCCACACTGGTGGCACTCCGCCAGCGCCGTCAGCCCAGGACCAAACGCCTGCTCGCGCAAACCAAGCAGCAAGCTGTCGCGCTCACCGATACTCAATTGCGCAAGGGTAGGTCGCGGGCTGCCGGGGTAAGCAGCAAGCAGCAACAGCAAACCGCGTTCGATCAAATGCGGCTCGGCCCGGCCCAGCTCCCAAGCAGCAAGCAGGCTTTGGGTAGTCGGAGTTTGCATATCGGTCAGGCCGGCACGGTAAACGTGGGTTCACTCGGCTCGGGCACTTCCAAGTCGCGTTCCCATCCCTCGTTTTCCAACTTGATATGCTGGATCGCCACTGCATTGGCGTTGGCGTCCAGGTCAGGAAGCGCCTGATACTCCGAAACCCAGCAGCGGTGGATCTTGTAGGTAATCGCCAGCTGCCCGGCTTCGTTGTAGACCTCGAGCAAAATGTCCTTGCGGAAATCTTTCAAAGAAACTTCCTTGCCCAGGCCAGAGCCGAAATTCCACACTTTGTTTGCCCACTTTTCGAACTCGGTATCGTGGGTGACGCCACGCTCCAAGCTGATGGCGTCGTACTCAGTGCGCCCGGGCGATTTGCGAGTACTGCTCGGGTCGCCGCCTTCGCGGTGTTTGACAACTTCGGTGGTCCGCTTGAGCCCACCAACTTTGCTAACGCCGGCGACGTACTTACCATCCCACTTGACGCGGAACTTGAAATTCTTGTAGGGATCGAAACGGTTCGTATTGACGCTGAATTGTGCCATTCTCGCGCTCCTTATAACTAGGTCTGGATATCGCCTGCGATTTGCTGGATCTTGATGATGACGAACTCCGCGGGCTTCAGAGGGGCAAAGCCCACCACGATGTTGACGATGCCTAAATTGATGTCATTCTGAGTGGTCGTTTCCTTGTCGCACTTCACGAAGTAGGCGTCCTTTGGAGTCTGCCCCTGAAACGCACCCTGCACGAACAGGTTGTGCATGAAGGCGCCGACATTGAGCCGGATTTCTGCCCACAGGGGCTCGTCATTAGGTTCGAACACGACCCACTGTGTGCCGCGATACAGACTCTCTTCGAGGAAAAGAGCGAGCCGCCGAACGGGGACGTACTTGTAGTCATCGGCTAGCATGTCGGCGCCGCGTAAAGTGCGCGCGCCCCAAACCACCGTGCCAACAATCGGAAATGTTCGCAGACAGTTAATTCCCAGGGGGTTGAGCAATCCGTTCTCATCATTCGTGAGGTTGACGTTAAGCCCGGCGATACCGTTGAGACCTGCATCAATTCCCGCCGGAGCTTTCCACACTCCACGTTCAACGTCAGTCGTGGCCATTACACCCGCGATAATGCCGCAAGGCACGAACTCATCCAATTGGCCTCCGCGCAAGGGGTCGGCCTCTATTACACGAGGAAAATACAAGGCTGCGTTGCGCGTGATATCGCCGGAGAGTCCCAGACCGCCAAGGCCATCCCTTGCATTGCTTGCCGCAGACTCCTTGTTGGCGCTCCACTCGGCGGGCGAGTCCACGATCAGCATGGCGCGACGGCCCTGGCAGTACTGCAATGCAGTCTGGTTGACCGACGGATCAAGTGTGGTATCTCGCTGGTCGGGAGGGATGCATAGCAGATTGAACAAGTCGGCCTTCTCCAGCGCGAAAACTCCTGTTTTTTGAGCCTGATCGCCCTGAAAATCGGGGGGGGCCAATCCTCCGCCTTCCGCACCGCTGCCATCTGCGGTGAAAAACTTTGTGCCGGCCTTCGGATCGGGCGGCAACGTTGCTGAGGGCAAGGTAAACGGCAACCAGTCGGAGTTGTCCGCTAGTCTCTTCACCCGCACAAGGCTGGAGCTCTGCTTGAGCACACGCGGCAGGTAGCGAGGGTCGGCGTCGGCCGGCGACACGTTCAGAAAGCTCTCCTGTTGAGCGAAGTTTCCCGAAGCATCCTTTTCATAGACAACCAAATTGAAAACGGTTGCTTTGGACAGATCTGTCGGCAGGTTAGTCTTTGGATCCAGAGGCAGCTGTTCTCTCGTTTTGTAGTTCACAGTCACCGCCAGACCGTTGCCCCACTCTCCCGGGCTTGCCGCGATCAGAGGAAGGTCGGCAGGCTTGATTTTCGGAATGCCAGCTATGGCCTTCACCGTGATTTCCGCTGCCTTGGCCACAGGTGCAGCAGGTGGCGCGGGGGCAGGACCGGGGGGGGCCGGGGCGGGAGGTGCGGGGGCGGGAGGCGCCGGTGCCGCCACGGGTGTATTCACGAGCCGCACGATGATTGCTTGCTTTCCTCCGTTCAGATAAAAGTCGCGCACCGCATAGCTCATCGGGTAGTCAACCCCGAGTCCTCCAAACTGCCGTTCGAAGTCAGCAAAGCTGAAAATGGTGGTAGGCTCGCTCACCGGCCCGCGCGCTGCTCGCCCGAGGAAAGCGGTGATGGAGGTGGCAACGCCGGTGATCGTCCGCACGCCGCTGGGAATTTCTTCAATATAAACACCTGGAAATGTCGGGCTTACTGGCATGGGAAATTCTCCTCAGAAAGAATCTTTAGCGCCGGGGGAATACCTGGAGAAGAGGAACGCGACCGATGACAATAATGATCGCGTCGAAAATTTGCGAGGCATAGCCGCATTAAAGGATCCCCTGGGGTACACTTCACCCCTCTTTAGCTGTGCTTGGGGAAGCGGCTAGACTATCTCGAAGATAGTCGCAGGTTAATTACGCCAAACTCAGACACTTGTCAACTGTGAATATCTTTTTGCTGGCTCTTCGATTCAGGAAGGGATAAGACGCTGCCATCAGGGAACGTTCCAGGTAACCCGCCCTGTCACGGTACTGTTGGGGTTGCCTTCGACCCACAGTGTGATTTTTTTCCACCGATTCGGTTCGCCGGGCGGTTCCAGAATCGACACTGCCTTTCCACCATGCGAGGTAATCCAAACCGTACACGGAACTCCAGGTAAATCATGATCGATAACCAGGGAAGTGGTGGCCGGCTTGTTCTTGCTATTAGGCAACTGGACCTTCCAATCGATCTGACGCGACGTCAGCCCGTTGTACTTGTAAGACGGATGTCGTTGTTGAATATCCGCGATCTGTCTTGCCTGATCTCTGTTAGCTCGATCCTGTAGAGTGAGCTGCTGCGCTTGACCCGCGACTTTTTGCTGCAAATCGTTCTCGCGCGCGGTCCTCTGCTTTACATCTTCCTTCATCGCTGCGATCAGGTTCTTAGTCAATCGCAGCTGTGATTCCTGCTGCTTGAGCTGTATGTCTTTGGCGGCCAGGTCCGCGGAAGCTTTCCCGGTATCAACCGAAGCTCGATTCAACTGTTCTTTCAGCGAATCCCGTTCTTTACTAATATCTTGTACTTGCCTTTCACTGTTCGCAAGCTTAGTGGTCAAGTCTTGTGCCGTCTTCTGATCGGTCGAACTCCGATGTCCCAGGGTGAATCCCCCGGAACCAGTGACCGCGGCGACCACCAGCCCGGTTATTAGCTTTGCCCACCAGGTCCGAAGCACTCCACCGCCACCAGGTTCGTTCAACGCCGCTGCCAATTTTTGTTCAGTCGCTTCCAGCTTCTGGAGCAGCGCTCCGTGAGACTCGGTCTTCGCCGCCAAGTCGGCCTTGGTCGTTGTCAACTCCTGGCTTAAATCCTGGTGAGAATCGGTTTTCTGGTTGAGCTGCTGCTGCAAACTGTCCAAATCCTGGGCAAGCTGGTCTCTTTCCTGTTTGACCCGGACAAGCTCCTCCTGAACCTTTTCTTCTAATTGGTCGCGCCGCCCTTGCAAGTCATCGGACTGAGGGCTAAGTGGTAGCGACGTTAATCCAGTTCCGCCGCCGGGGGGGTCGGGTTTAGGGTAATAGAGCTTCACCATAGGCAGACCAACATTCAGCGTCCAGCTCTCTATGAACGGCTTCAGAAATTGCGTCTTAGGGAGAGCCGCTGCGCCGGAAGTCGCCAGCTCAGCGAATGGGAAGGGCCTAAGCCGTAAATCCGCAGGAAAACGGCACAAACATACCACCAGTGCTGCACCCAGTCAACATCATCGACCGCACTTGTCGCAAGAACGGAAACATGCGGCACATTCAGTTTTACTCTGTCGCGCTGTGGCGTTTGGGAGTAGTCGGCTACTTTGGAATCTTGCCGTTGAAAATACCCATCGGTGGTTCAGGCTTGCCGTGTACTTTTTCTCGAATCGCGGCCCCAAGCAACAATGCCCGCCCAGCCACATAGGTTGCGCCCAACATGAGCAGGATTCCGCCAATCGCTTCAAGTATCCTCATCACGCCGATCTTTCCGCCCTCCCCTGTTCGTAAGCTTCCAGAGTGCGAGCAAATCCTCTAGGCTTCGGAGCCGATCCGTCACGCCAGCGGCCATGCCTGGACTCAGCCGCAGCATACGGTGAATCCTGATAAAAGTAGCCCACTACCCATTTGGGGAGTTGTTAGAGCGTTCGGTCTTTGGACGCGTGATCGAAAACTCGAACTGGTTCCCTCGACCGTTATGACCTGCCGATTACTGCTACAGCCTGCGGCTGCGACGCGTAGATGGCGTGGCTTCCCTCAATCTCGAAAAAAGTTGCGCCAAAGTGCCGATTCCCAACGTACTAGTCAGCTGCAGGTTGTGAAACCAATTCTCGTATTTCCGCCTTTTGATCTTTTCTCGAGAGCCGGACCAGTAACGTCTTCAAGATGACGTACAGCACGGGAATAAAAAACAGGTTGAGGACGGTGGAGAATAACATGCCGCCAACGATTGCGGTCCCAACCGAATGCCGGCCGAGCTTGCCCGCGCCTGAGGCAAAGTACAGAGGAAGCACGCCGAACAAGAACGCAAACGACGTCATCAAAATGGGACGAAGGCGAAGCTCGGCGGCTTCGATGGCGGCATTGATAATAGTGCGGCCCTGGCCAATTAGTTGTTCGGCAAATTCGACAATCAAAATCGAGTTCTTCGCCGAGAGCCCAATCAGCATGACCAGGCCGATTTGCACATAGACGTCGTCGACCAAGCCGCGTGCGGAGATGAGAAGC
>Ga0075436_100001547_pt1 | contig 15710 bp, 17 predicted proteins | sample RhiMethybrSRZTD5_FD_75303 | JGI IMG/M metagenome (GOLD analysis project Ga0075436, IMG submission 75303) | Populus rhizosphere microbial communities from Tennessee, USA - Rhizosphere MetaG P. TD hybrid SRZTD5 | ecosystem: Host-associated > Plants > Roots > Rhizosphere > Soil | place: USA...
AGCTTCTCGATTCTCTTGAGCCGGCTGGCCAGGTCTTTGGCCAGCAGTCCTTTCGCTGTCAAATCAACGTCGGGGGGAATCGTCCGGGCCAGGCTGGCCAGTTCGTTGGCATTCCGCTGCATTTCTGCGATGCTCGGCCGAGCCGCCTGCCGCAGGTGTGGAGCTGTTGCTTTGTCTAGTTCCTGCTCTTGCCTGTCGGCTTCACGGTAGCCTGGAGGAATGGCATAACCCGGCGGGGGTGAGGAGCTTTGAGCCAGGGCCAAGCAACTCAGGAGAATTACGCAGGGAAGGCACAGCAGGCTTTTCACAACGCACCTCTGGGTGGGCAATCTTACCTCTTTACACAGCGGAAGTCACAGAGGATTAACGTGCTGCGCTGCTCTTAAGCGGCTCTTAGGGGCGGTTCAGCATCTGGAGCCGCTGCGCCTCCGCTTCCTCGTGCCTCGCCTTCGTTTCGTCGCCCAGCGCGTTATAGACATTGCCCAGAAACTTGTGGGCGTCGGCCGACTGGGGCTGCAGCTGTACCGCCTTTTTCAGATACGGCAAAGCATCTGCGGCCTGGTTCTGAATGGCAAGCAGGCGGCCCAGCAGCAGGTTGGCGCGGTAATTGTCCGGATTCAGTCGCAGCGCAGCCTGGTACTCCTTCATGGCGTCGGCAATCCGGTCGCTCTCTTCGTAAGCGGAACCCAAATAGAAATGCAGCTCGTCTGAATTCGGATCCTCGGCCAGCGCAGCGTGCATTTGTTTTGCCGATCCCTCCCAATCGCCCATCTCGCCCAGCGCGGCTCCCAACTCGTAGTGCGCCTCGACCGACTGGGGTGTGAGCTCGACTGCCTTCCGTAACCAGGGTAAAGCTTTGCCGTATTCCTCCAGACTGTTCCAGGCGCGGCCTAATTGCAGGTTGGCGAGGGCGATGTCGGGCTCCGCCTGGAGCACCTGTTCAAACAGCGGGATCGCTTCGCGGTAGTGCTGGTCATCGGCCTCGAGCAACGCCTTATGCAGGGCGTTTGAGATCCCGACCTTCTCTTTAGGATCGGCTCCCCTTTCTCTCCCGCCTGTTTCCGGCTGGGTGGAAGCGTTGGCCACATAGCCCAAGGATTGCAACTGCGCGGCCTCTTTAGGAGTCATCGCAACTTGTGCCCCGCCGGCGCGGGTGGTTTTACGCCGAAAATCCTCCAACTGTGCGGCCAGCGCGTGCGCCACGGCAGGGGCGGTTTTGACCAGGTTGCGCGCGTCCTGCGGATCGGCCGATTCGTCGTACAGTTCGGGGTGCGGAGCATCAATGTACAAGTACTTTCCCGCCCGCCAGGACCGCAAGGAACTCCAGCCGAAGGCGCGATGAGGGTAGTCAGTCTCGGCATACTCGGAGCGGTCGGAGCGTGAGCTTGCGCTGGAACGAGGCCCGGCGTCGGTCGCAATCATCAGTGGCAGCAAAGAGGCGCCCTGCATGGATAGCGGCGGAGTGATGCCGAGTTGCTGGAGGAGCGTGGGTGCTATATCCACCAAACCGACGCGGCTCTCAATTTGTTGGTGAACTGTCCGCGCGCCCGGCAGCTTAATAAGCAAGGGCACGTGCAGGGTGTCGTCATAAAGAAACAGCCCGTGGCTCAGCTCACCGTGTTCCCCAAACGCCTCTCCATGGTCGGCTACCACGGCAAACAGGGTTTGCTGGTAGAGGCCACGCTTGCGCAGAGCCGCCAGTAGGCTGCCAAGAGCAGAGTCCACGTAGGCAATCTCCCCGTCGTAGGGCGAGGCGGCGTAACGCGCGTTAAAGGGTGGCGGCGGGTCGTAGGGATCATGCGGGTCGTAGAAGTGCAGCCACAAGAAAAAGGGCCCGCGTGGATGCCGGTTGAGCCACGCCAAAGCGTGGTCGACGACAGCCATTCCTCGCCGTTCGATGCTGTGATAGCGATCCTCGCCGGGCCGGCGAACGTGAAAGGGCGCATCGTAGGTGTCAAATCCCCGGTCAAATCCGGGGGCTGACGCACTCTTCGGGTCCAGCACCTGCGATCCAACAAAGGCCGCGGTGTGATAGCCGTGCCGGTGAAGAATTTCGGGGAGGTAGGGCAGATCCTTGCCCAATGGCGATCCCAGATCACGCACCTGGTTGAACTGGGGATATGTTCCCGTCAGGATGGTCGCGTGCGAGGGCGTGGTCAGGGGAACTTGTGAGTAAGAATGGGTAAATACCGCAGCACGGCGCGCCAGGGCGTCCAAGTTGGGCGTCAGCCCGCGAGTCGAACCCAAAAAGCCGGCACGGTCAGCCCGCGTAGTGTCCAGCGTAATGAGAATTACATTGACCGGCTCTGCCAGGCTCGCTACGGAACTGCCGGCCACGAGAAGCAGGAGTACCAAGTATTTAGGTAAGAATGTGAGAACCCTAAGCTCCATCGAAACCCGCAAATCAAGCAATTTTACACTGCATTGGGTCCTTTCGATTTGTTGGCACGCCGGGTTGGGCGCGGAGCGGCGGCAAACTTTTCATTACCCCTGCAGAGGGTACGGGCCGTTCCGTCGGTCTTCAGGTCGTTACGCATTTTTGCGCTTGGTGCATATTCGAAGATTTGTGAAATGAATCGCAAAACCGCGCTATAATTTCCCGCCAGCGGAGGCAAGGCATGTCCCTGGGCGATCATCGGTTTGGCGGCGCATCCTATGTCACCCTGCAGGGCACCGGCTATCTGTTGGGGGGGCAGGGGAGCATAAAGGTCTCCTACTCCATTGACATGCAGCGCCGCCTGGAGGAACGCTCCCCGCTACCCCCGGTGCTGCGCTCGCAAGCCTGGGGAGTCATGGACGCCGACCACGCCGCCCTGGTCAGCGTGCCCGAATCGCAGAACCCCCGGCTTCGCCTGCAGGATGGGCGAGTGGTCAAGATTCGCTTCATTTCCGGCAACCACTTCGCGTTATTGGGAGAGCTCGACTAGGGCAGTTCCTACCAAAGGTGCGCTCCCTCGGACTGTACTTTTTCCTGCATTTTCCCGGCGCAAACCCGTGCTAGACTAACGAAACTTTGTGCCTTTCAGCTGCCTTCACCCATGCGTAAGGGGTGAGCGGCCTATCAGGTCCTCAGGAGACCCGAATGAAAAAGTTCCTAGCTTTGTGTGCTGCCAGCTTGATTCTGCTGTCCAGCTTTGCGTTAGCCCAGGATGCTCAGGGCCAAAAGGGCAAGCCGGAACCGCCGTACCTGGGGGTTCATTGGGCGCGTGGCGTGCGTCCTTCGCAGAACGCTCCCACTTCCCCGGACATGACCTGGCATGGCGGCGCCATTATGCCCACTGCCGTCACAGCCAGCATCTTCTGGGGCACGAGCTGGACCACCACCAATTACAAGGTGACCGGCATGGATAGCTGGTACAACGGCGTGGGCGGTTCCACCTATGCCGCTACCTGCGATGAGTACACGGGCACCAACGGCCAGGTGACCAGCACCATCTCCTACGGCGGGCACTTCGTGGACACCACCGCCGCCCCGAGCCGCGCTCCCAAGACCTCCGCCATCCTGGCTGAGGTTTGCCAGGTCATCCCTAAGCCGGTCTCCAATGGCTACTACGCCGTCTATGTGGACACGCCCCGCGGCCACGCCGGTTATTGCGCCTGGCACAGCTATGGCACCTGCGGCGGCACTCCGGTGCAGTTTGCTTTCTTCTTCAACCTGGACAACGACCCCGGCTGCGACCCGCAGGACACGGCCACCGGCCACCCGCAGGGTCTCTCGGCCTTGGCCAACGTTTCCGGGCATGAACTCTCGGAAGCGCGCACTGACCCGCGGGGAGCTGGCTGGTTCGACAGTTCGGGAGCGGAGAACGGAGACAAGTGCGCCTGGACCTTCGGCAGCCGGGATCTAACCTTCAACAACGGCAGTGTCTGGAAGATTCAGGGCAACTGGTCCAACCGGGCTTTCAACAGCAGCACTGGGTATCCGAATTCCAGCGGACAGGACGGCTGCATTGACGGCGGAAATTTCAAATAGACGTCTTAGCCAATCAAAAGGGCGGGTCACTTTGACCCGCCCTTTGTTTTCGCTGGATCCAACTAAGCCGCCTTGGCCTCCAGGTTAATGCGCTCGGACAGACCGTTTAAGATGCGGTCGGCTTCCTTTTCTTCGTCAAGCGTTTGCTGTAGCAACTGTGCCCAGTCGCTGTGGCCCAGGAGCCGGGCGTAGGTGCGAACCGTGCCGTAGCCCGCCATCTCATAGTGCTCCACCCGCTGGGCGGCGGAGATGATGGCGGCATCGCGCACTTCGGGTTCGGCGTCCTTTTTAATCATCCCCTCGCCTTCCTTGATCAGGCCTTCCATGCCTTTGCACTTCTCATCGTCCCGGTCCACCTTCGGGAGCTGATCAAAAATCTGGTCCAAGCGGCGGACCTGGCCCTCCGTTTCCTGCAAGTGCTGATCCAGTGCGCGGCGCAGGTCGGGTGAGGAAGTCTTCTCCATCATCTTAGGCAAGGCCTTGATGATCATCTTCTCGGCGGAGTACAGGTCCTGCAGTTCGGTGATAAGCAGTTCGCGTAACGATTCCAGTTTCATGCTTCTCTCCTCCTGTGATGAAAAATGTCGTAGGGGACACGTCCGGGGCTAACGATAAGAAGTTCGTGAGCAAGGGGAGGTTGTCCTTTTTGGCTCACGACCGAGTTGCCGCGCGGCTGCTGGTGCAAAGGAGCGAGCTGCGGAGGCGGAGCTACTCCTCCGACAAGATGTCGCCCAGAGTGGGCTTGTGCTTCTGCTCCGAGGGTTTTTTGCGCTGTGGCTCGCGCCGGGTGGGCGGCGGGGTGCCAATGTGTTCCCGGGCCGCCGCTTTTACCGCCTGCACCGCGCGAAATTTGCGACGTTTCTTTTTTGGCATGGGTTACGCCTTCACCGGGCACCCTCCGGCGTTCCCGCAATTATGCAATAATCGAAAGCCATGGCACTCGATGAACGCGCTTTTTTTGATGAGAAGCTGGAAATGAAGCCGGCCACTCTGAACTGCCCGCATTGCCGGCAGGCGGGGGAGTACGAGCTGGGCTGGTTCGTGCGTACCAAGAAGGCACAGATACCCCGCGGAGCCGACGAGCGTGACCGCGCCCGCTACGCCAAGCTGCGTTCCTACATGCTGCGCCGCGACGACATAACCGCCTGCAAGAACCCCCGCTGCCGCAAGCGCTTCGATATTTCCGGCATCCAGTCCGTAGTGTTCATGGAATAAAGCAATCCCTCGGGTAGTAGCGCCGGAAGGGCCAGCCGCCAACATGCGGCGCTAGGATAGTTCGCGCCCTGGACCATTACGGGAATTCATCAGCAACAATCCAGCCCGGTGTTTCTCAAAAGCATCTCACGTAATTTATACTGACAAGTTTCCCCCGGCCGCGCAGACGCAATATGCGCTGGGGTGCCTCCGCGGTACAAGCTAAGTCGAGGTGAGCATTGAAGATCCTGGTCTGCATGAAGCAGGTGCCGCAGAAGGATGCGCCGCTCAAACTGAACGAGTCCGGCACCTGGATTCGGGAAGACGTTTCCTACGAGGTCAACGAGCCCGACGCGTACGCCCTGGAAGAGGCGCTGCGGCAAAAAGAGAAACACGGCGGTGAAGTAGTGGTGATCACCGCCGGCCCAGCGCGCTCCCAGCAGGTGCTCCGCGAGGCGCTGGCCAAGGGCGCCGACCGCGCCATTCACCTGGAAGATCCTGCTTTTGTGGGCTTGGACGCCATCAACACTGCCCGCGCCTTTGGCGCCGCCATCAAAGATGAGAAATTCGACCTGATCTTCACCGGGTTGCAGTCCGACGACTACGGCTATGCGCAGACCGGCGTGATCCTGGCCGAACTGCTGGGCTGGCCGCACGCCACCATCATCATGCAGATCGAGAAAGCGGATGGCGGCATCAAGGTGAAACGGGAACTGGAGGCCGGCTACTTCCAGTTTGTTGACATGCCGCTACCCGCGGTGCTGACCATCCAGTCCGGCATTAACAAACTGCGCTACGCCACGCTCATCGGCATCAAGCAGGCCAAGAACAAGCCGCTGCGCAAGCTAGCGCTGGCCGAGGTGCAGGGTGCGCTCTCTCCCAACCTGCTCAAGCTTGAGCGCCTCTACGTGCCGCAGAAGACAAAAAATACCGAGGTGCTGCAGGGCAGCGCGGGTGAGATCGCGAAGAAATTGACCGAAAAGCTGCGCAACGAAGTACGCGTCCTGTGAGTTCTTAGGGAGTGCGGACCAGGTTTAAGCAACGCGAGACAGCGGACATCCGCGTCAGCGCGGGACGAGGAGACTATGGGCTACTTTGTCAAGGGCTACAAAGACCGCGGCGACGAGGCCATGGATACGCAGCGATTTGGCGCCATTCTGCTTACCATCGGGTGGCAGATTATTGTTTTCGATTCCCTGGTCGGAGTATGGATTTGGGTGGGTTTCCGCAGCGGCTCCATGTTCTGGTTCTGGTGGGTAGTGGGAACCGGGATTGTAGCCCTGTTCCTGCTCTGGTTCGGCAACCATAAACGTGCGGTGGGGGAGCGCATGCTGGAAGAGACGGTGCGACGATAGCGGCTCATCCGGGCGAGATGCGCCGGTCGCGGCGGTGCTATGTTTTTTGAAACTGGAGCAAGAAATCACTTTTTATGGCTGACACCATTCTGGTTGTAGTGGAGCAGCGCGAAGGCAAGCTGAACCGCGTCTCCTGGGAGACGCTCACCGCGGGACAGGCCATTGCCGCGCAGACGGGCTGGCCGCTGGAGGCCGCGGTGGTCGGCCGCAACATCGGCAACATCGCAGGCGAGGTCGCCGGCAAGAAGGTGGGCAAAATCTATGCCGTGGAGTCGTCCAAACTTGACCCCTACACGCCAGACGCTTTCGCGCACGCGCTGAAGCAGTTTCTGTCCACCCGCCAGCCTCGGCTGGTGTTGATGCCGCATACTTACCAGGTTCGCGATTTTGCTCCCAAGCTGGCCACCGCTCTCGGCCGCGTGCTGATCAGCGACTGCGTCGGCTACAAGCATGAAGGCGGCCGGCTGCTGTTTACTCGCCAGATGTTCCAGGGCAAATTTGCCGCCGATGTGTCTTTCAGCGGAGAGCCTCCGTGGTTCGTAACTTTCCAGAATGGCGCCTTCCGCGGTGACAAAGTGGAAGCCGGCGCCGCAGCCGCTCCCATCGAAACCGTGCAGGCCGATGTTCCCGACGGTGTGGTCCGCAACCAGCCGCACGAGACTTTCAAGGAAGCCAAGCAGGCAGTGGACCTCACGCAGGCGGAGATCATCGTGGCGGTGGGCCGCGGCATTAAGGAGCAGAAGAACATTGAATTGGCCAAGCAGCTGGCCGAGGCTCTGGGCGGCGAAATTGCCGCTTCCCGGCCCATCTGCGACGCCGGCTGGCTGCCCATGGACCGCCAGATAGGCTCTTCGGGTCAGACGGTTGCGCCTAAGCTTTACCTGGCTTTGGGTATCAGCGGCGCTATCCAGCACATTGTGGGAATGAAGGGCTCGCGCACCATCGTCGCCATCAACAAGGATGCCGAGGCGCCGATCTTCGAAATCGCCGACTACGCCGCAGTCGGCAACCTGTTTGAAATTGTTCCCCCACTGATTGAAGAAGTGAAGAAGGCAAAAACGGGAACGTAGAACCAGGTTTCAAAGTTTCGCAGGTTTCAAGGTTTCAATCGTACAATTTCCTTGAGAACTCGAAGAGCTTGGAATGTGCGGAGGTTCGGGATGGCGCACTCGTACCGGCAACTGCTGGTTTGGCAGAAGGCGCGGTCAATCTGTGAAACCTTGAAGCCCGCAAAACCTTGAAACCCGCGAAACCTGCCTATTCCAATGCTTATCTTCCGCCAACCTCTCCCTAACGTTGAACGCCCGCAAATGGAAGCTGACGTTGTGATTGTCGGCGGCGGGCCCGCGGGCATGGCCTGCGCCTTGCGCCTCTCGCAACTCATTGACGCTCACAACGCCTCCCATCCTGACGCGCAGCTGAGCAAGGAAAACATCTACGTCCTGGAGAAGGCGCGCGAAATCGGCCAGCACTGCCTTTCCGGCGCATTGCTGGACCCGCGCTCCATGCGCGAGCTGCTGCCCGGCTTTGAGAAAGAAGCGCCCATCGAGGCGGAAGTCAGCCGCGAAGCAGTTTACTTTCTCACGCGCGGCTCGCAATTCAAGCTGCCCATCACGCCGCCGCCTCTGCGCGACCACGGCAATTACGTGATTTCGCTCAACCGGTTCGTGAAATGGCTCGGCGGAAAAGTGGAAGAAGCGGGCATCACCGTATTCACCGGCTTTGCCGGGTCGGAACTGCTGGTGGAAGGCGAGCGCGTCATCGGCGTGCGCACCGAGGACAAAGGCGTGGACAAGCAGAACCGGCCCAAATCCAATTTTGAGCCCGGCTATGATCTGAAATCCAAAGTGGTCATTCTGGCCGAGGGCACGCGTGGTTCGCTGACCAAGCAGCTTATCGGACGTTTTCAGTTGGACCGCGACCGCAATCCCCAGACTTACGGCCAAGGCGTGAAGGAATTGTGGGAAGTGCCCGCCGGGCGCATCGCGCCGGGACAGGTTATCTACACCATGGGCTGGCCGCTCACCTCTAAGGAATACGGCGGCGCCTGGGTATACGGGGGCAAGGACAACATTGTTTCGCTGGGCTTCGTCACCGGGCTGGACTACCCTGACCCGCGGCTCGATCCGCAGCGCGTGCTGCAGGAGTTCAAGCGCCATCCCCTCGTCCGCAAGCTGCTGGAAGGCGGCAAGATGATCCGTTATGGCGCCAAGTCACTGCCCTATGGCGGGTGGTGGGCGGTCCCTCCCGTCAGCGGGAATGGGTGGATGATCCTGGGCGACTCCGCCGGGTTCCTCAACTCGCAGCGCCTCAAGGGCATTCACCTGGCCATCAAGAGCGGCATGCTGGCGGCCGAGACCGCCTTCGACTGCCTGCTGAAAAACAATTTCTCCGCACCGGCGCTTTCCGCCTACCAGCAGCGCGTGGAGAACAGCTGGATCAAAACCGAGCTGTGGAAGGTGCGCAACTTCCACCAGGGATTCGAACACGGCTTCTGGCACGGCATGGTTCACGCCGGACTGCAGCAGTTCACCGGTGGCCGCGGCCTGCACGCCCGCTACGCCGCCAGTTCGGGCCACGCCCGCATGAAGAAGCTGGCGCAGTTGCCGCCCGACGGCGGCGACCAGGCTCATCTGCTGGACAATGCCAAAGGCGACGGCAAGCTTACCTTCGACAAGCTCACCGACCTTTACCACTCCGGCACCAAGCACGAGGAAGACCAGCCCGCTCACCTGGTCATTCACGATACCCAGATCTGCAATGTTCGCTGCGTGCAGGAGTATGGCAACCCCTGCCAGCATTTCTGCCCCGCGAACGTTTATGAGATGGTGGAAGCCGCGGATGTGCCCTCAGGCAAGCGCATCAGCCTGAATCCTTCTAATTGCGTGCACTGCAAAACGTGCGACATCATGGATCCCTACCAGATCATCACTTGGGTTCCGCCGGAAGGTGGCGGCGGGCCCAATTATGATGGGATGTGACGGTAAAACTTTTCACGCTGAGGCCCCGAGTTCGCCGAGAAATCCTTCCAGGGTAGAAATTTTCCAACAGGAATTTCACCCCGTGCTCAGCGAAGGCGCGGAGAAGAAATTTCTTTGTATCGGAAACACTCCGCTAGATGATCGTTCACCATGCCGACTGCCTGCATGAAGGCATAACAGATGGTGGAACCCACAAATCGTAGCCCGCGTTTCTGCAGTTCCTTGCTCAGGCGGTCGGAATCCGGGGTACGGGCCGGCACCTGCTTCGGTGAAGTGAGCGCCTGCTCCCGCTGCCCTGGAGCAAACTGCCAAAGAAAGCTGTCGAACGTGCCGAACTCTTTCTGGATTGCGCGCACGGCGCGGGCATTCTGAATGGCAGATTCGATCTTCAAGCGATTGCGCACGATGCCCTCGTCGGCCAGCAGTCGCTTCAGTTTATTGCCGTCAAACCGGGCAATCTTATCAATTTTGAAGTTGGCGAACGCGCGCCGGTAGTTCTCACGCTTTTTTAGGATCGTGTCCCAGCTCAGGCCGGCCTGCGCTCCTTCCAGCACGATCATTTCGAACAGGTGGCGGTCATCGTGCGAGGGCACGCCCCATTCCTCGTCGTGGTAGCGAATGGAAATTGGGTTCTGCGCCCACCAGCAGCGGTTCAGTTCCATGATTGCGCTCGGCAGAAGGAAGTCGTCAGCGTGCTCGCACCCGCTGAACTGCTTGCGCCAGCCCTAACAGAGCTGCGATTCCCAGCAGAAGCCAGGAGGCAACGGTATTGAAAGCAATGGCGTAGACCGATTCGTCCATGCGGTACGTGACAAGCTGATTCTCTGCGACGTGCCCGAATCGCATCACAAGTGCCACAATAAGGCACGCCAGTGCCACCCAGAGTAACTTCATGACATTCCACGATAGCAGATATACAGGCTGAGTTTTCTCGACGGTTTCTCGGCGTCCTCCGCGTCTCGGCGACGAAAATAGGAAGGAAGGCAACCTAATTTGCTCCGCTGGACTATAATCTTGTAGTTGTTTCCGACCGCCGCTGCCTGTGGGCATACCCTGGCAGCGCCGGCGAGGCCCTTCTTAGCAACCAGAGGGCCGAGGGTGCTGGTGGAAACGCCCGCGCCTCCCGTGCTTCGCGAGGAGCGCTTGGAAAGGAAACGATCTCCGGGTCTGTCGTCCCGCCTCGTTCCCCTTTCCCTGCAAACCGGTTTCGGTATCAGATCGCGTGGCTGGCTAAGTGCCAACTGCTACTTGCTAATGGCTGTTCTTACTGACAAATTCGGACGCGCTATTACCGACCTGCGCATCTCGGTGACGGACCGGTGCAACTACAAGTGTGTTTACTGCCGCACTGGAAACGACGGCGCCATTTACGCCGAGCTGCCGTGGGCCGACTACCTGCGCATGGCACGCATCTTCACCGAGTTGGGCATTCGCAAGGTGCGCATCACCGGCGGCGAACCGCTGCTGCGCAAGGGCGTGGTGGAGTTTGTGCGCGAGCTGGCAAAGCTGCGGACCCAAGACGGCGAGCCGCTGGACCTGGCCATCACCACCAACGGCCACCTGCTGGCGGACCTGGCGCAGCCGCTAAAGGATGCCGGCCTGAATCGCGTCACGGTCAGCATGGATGCCGTGGACCCGCAGACCTTCGCCCGCATTACGCGCGTGCCCAATGGATTCCAGGAGGTGCTGGCAGGTATTCGCGCCGCCACCCGCGCCGGCCTCAAGCCGGTGAAGGTCAACTGCGTGCTCCTACGCGGATTCAATGACGACCAGATTCCCGCCTTCGGCCGCTTCGCCCGCGACGAAGATGTGGTGGTGCGCTTCATCGAATTCATGCCGCTGGAAGAGGACCGCGTCTGGTCGCCCGATATCGTGGTCCGCCTGGAGGAAATTCTGCAGCGCATGGCTGCGTTCCGGCCGATGGTGGAAATTCCGCGCCATCCCAGCGAGACGGCGCGCCGCTACCGCTTCGACGATGGTGTGGGCGAAATCGGCATTATCGCCCCCGTTTCCCATCCTTTCTGCGGCCACTGCAGCCGAGTGCGCCTCACCTCGGACGGCAAAATCCGCACCTGCCTGTTCTCCATTTGGGACCATGATCTTGCCGGAGTGATGCGCCGCGGCGCCACCGACGGGCAGTTACGCGAATTTATTGTGGGTGTCATCGGACGCAAGGAAGCGCGCCACCACATTGGGGAGCCCGATTTTGTGCCTCCCTCGCGCACCATGGTCCACATCGGCGGCTGACTTGTCGCTGCGCATCAACTGCACGCGGGATGCTTCAGCTCTGAAGCGCTTTCATCATGACGCCGATTCAAAGGACGCCGCGATATCCGCGCAAATCAGCGGCGATGAAGTTCTGGCCGCCAAGCGTAAAATGACCCCACATGCGGTCGGTTGCCGCTCCATCCCCTGAACTAACCCGGCAGAGCCGGCGCGAACTCTCGCCGCGCGTGGCAATTCCCCTGCTGCTGGCGATTACGGCTGCCGGCGGCGCGCTCCGCTTTCTTCATCTCGCTGACAAAAGCTTCTGGCTGGATGAGGGTGTGAGCGTTACGCTGGCCCGGCTTGACCTCGCCAACCTGCTGCACATCCTGTGGCGGCGCGAAGCCAATATGGCCCTTTATTATGGGCTGCTGCGCGTCTGGCTCAATTTCGGCAGTGGCGACTACTTCGTCCGCGCTCTGTCGGCGCTGCTCTCAGTGGCCGCTATCCCGGTCCTTTATCGGCTCGGCAAACGCCTGTTCAGTTCCACCACCGGCATAGTCGCTGCCGCGCTCTTCAGCGTTCATGCCTGGCAGGTTCGTTATGCCCAGGAAGCCCGCAGCTACAGCCTGTACGTGCTGCTCACCGCGTTGTCGTCCCTGTTTTTTCTGACTGCTGTTGAGGAACCCACGCGGCGGCGCTGGGCCGGCTACGTTACTTTCAGCCTGCTGGCCATCTACAGTCATTTTTTTTCTGTGCTGGTCGTAGTGGCGCAGTGGACGGCTTTTTACTTCATGCAGGCGGATGAGATCGTGCAGGCCGAATTTCGCCGCAGACTGAAAATAATCGGGCTGCTGTTTCTTCCGTTGGCGGTGTTCATCGTGTCCCGCGGTACCGGGCCCCTCAGTTGGATATCCCGGCCTGGTTTCGCGGAACTGCACCGATTCGTCCTCGATTTGGCGGGCAATGGCGGCGACCCGCTTGTGATTTTCTACCTGGGTTGTTGCGTGGTTGCGCTTGCTTCAGGCGGATGGGCACGCGGCCGGCGCTTGTCGCTTGAATCCTGGCGCTATCTGTTCCTGCTGAGCTGGTTGTTTGTACCGGTGGCCATCACGCTGGTATTTTCCCTGATCCGGCCGGTGTTCCTGCCGCGTTATCTGCTCACCTGCGTGGCCCCGCTGGTATTGCTGGCTGCCGCTGGGCTGGCCCGCCTGCGCGCGCGTTGGCTGGCGATGATTGTGTTGGTCCTCATGGTCGCGCTCTCTGTGCGCGGCACCTGGGCGTACTACGGCGCCGACTTCGATCTCGCCAGGGAAGACTGGCGCGGCGCAACAGCATACATTGTGCAGAACTCCCGACAGGGCGACGGCATTCTTTTTCACTCCGCTCAGGCACGCATGCCGTTCGAATATTATGCTGCTGCGCACGCGGAGCGCCGTGCCGTGCACGTCATCTTTCCCGCATATGGCGACGCAGGCAGATTGTCTTATCTGGATTTTCTGGCCAATGCCAAAAACGCCCCACTGCCGGCTATTCCCGGTCATTATGGGCGTGTCTGGCTAGTGCTGGCGCACAACCAGCTCAAGGATGGCCAAGCGGATTCCACTACCATGGCAATTGAACAATATCTGGGAAGCAAGTACACAGCGCCCGCCGAACGCGATTTTTCCGGCAACCTTCAGGTGCGCCTCTATGTCGCGCGTTAGCGACAACTGAGGCTGTGTTTTCTGGCTTAAACGCCCGCCAAGGGCTGGACGGGTTCTGGATGAGACCCGTTTTCCCGGTCCGCGATCCACTCCCATATGCGCTTGCCGCCCTGGTTCACTTCCGAGCGCGCTTCGCCATAAGCCACCAGGCGATTCAGCACCGTCGTGACCGAAGCCAGCGGATCCTTATGGTTGACCAGCACGGCCGCGAACCGCTCCTGCATTTGGGAGACGACTTCGCGCCCCGTAAGCGGATTTTTGGACTCGATCAACACCGCACGACAGGCACGGGTAAATCCGGGCTGACGGCCATTGGGCTTGCGGTCCACCAGGGTCAGCAGTTCGTCATCCAACACGTCGTCGCCGAACATGTTAGCCAACCCCACGATGGTCTGCTTTACTGTGCCTATGCGCTTCATAAGGTCGGCGCGCTGCTGCAGCAGAGCAAGCAATTCCTGATGGGCAGTGCGAAGCACTTCCTGCACGTATACCTCTCCGCCGCTTAAGCGGAGGCTGGCATCCTGACTCGCAGCCATACAACCCCCTCTTTCACTGATGGCGCCTGTGCCGTCCCACAGCACATCTTCAAGCGCGTGCCTGGCTCTTTCGTCCCTCTTAGATACGCCGGATGGCGGGGAACGGTTCGCAATATTTTGTAAAGACTTAACCCCGTCATCTTGACCGTTAGACTCGCACGGGAACAAAAGGTCACTGGAAGAATGTGCGCCCGGTAACTCCCCTGCCTGCCAGGGTGCTTCGCACGACCCGGCGCACCAGTTCCGTGGTTATGCCATAAACGGCGTGGGCGGCCAGCGCAGAAAGATGGCTGGACAATGGGTAATCCAGTGCCGGGCGCGAGAGCCCCAGGGCCGGCACCGCGGCTTCGTCTGCTGCTACCCAGAGCACGGCGGCAAAAGGCAAGCCGAACCCCTTGCTGATGCGCGGGAAAAGTTCCGCGGCTGCTCCATAGATACCGCCGCTGAGAGAACCAAACGCATAATGCACAATGGGTCCGGCAACAGCTCTCTCGTGTCTTGTTAATTCCCGGCCCAGCGCCGCGCGGGCAAGGCGTGATGCGATCTTCTGCGTGGCATCACCATCTTCTTCTCTCGCCGGCTGCTGCTGCCGAGGTTTCTCCTCCGACTGCTCGGCTGGTTTCTTTGTGGCCTGACTCAGCAGCGCCTGGAACCGGTTCATGGTCCAGGATCCCACCAGTCCGCCAACTGCTCCCGCAAGCGCCCCTTTGTCCCAACTTGGCCGCCTATGCAACCTGCGCCGTGCCATGGGTCTTTTCCTCCGCGGTCGTTCTTCATCGCCTTCTGGTAAGACGAAGGAAACTAAGCTCAAGGATTCAGAAAGACTCGGGGTACTATATTTGCTTGACGAATGCAAGTATATGGACTAAGGTTGAGTTATGCAGGATCTGCAACACTGGTCGCAAGAACTCGAACGCCTTTCCCGCCTGCTAGGCCGCGTGGGTCCGGATGAGGTGTGCTGCGAGGGCCTGACCACGAGGCAATGCGGCATTCTGCGCACGCTGTCGGCCGGCGAGGGCGCGCGCCTTTCAGACCTGGCCACCACTGCCGGCATTTCTCCCAGCGCCCTGACCCGTGTCCTGGAGAAGCTGGAAGCGCGGCAACTGGTAAAACGCGTCCGCGGCGCTGCCAAGGATGGACGCGCTGCCAGCGTGGCCATCACCCAGCATGGCCGGCAGGTGCGCGGAAAAATTGACCAGCTCATGCTGGAGCGCACCCGTACCATTCTTTCTGCCATTCCGCCCGGCTTGCAGCCGCAATTGATGGTTGCCGTGCGCCTGCTTAACCAGGCGCTGGAGCCCGGCGGCTGCTGCCAGTTCCAGGGCGAGGGAACGGACATGTCATTCATCTGCAGCCTTGACCGGCGCCCAACGCGCGCCGCAGAAAAGAGGAAGAACCATGGCCAACACTGAGTCCACCATCCTGGAGAGTGTGCGCCAGCACTACTCCGAAATAGCCGAAGGTAAACGGTGTGGGTGCGGCAGCGGCGATGTAGCCGAGGTCGCCCGCATCATTGGATACTCCTCCGAAGAGCTCCAAGTTGCCGGCCAGGCGAATCTTGGCCTGGGATGCGGCAATCCCCTGGCCCTGGCCGCCATCGAGCCGGGCATGACCGTGCTCGACCTGGGCAGCGGCGCCGGTTTCGATGCCTTTCTGGCCTGGCGAAAAGTTGGCCCGCAGGGACGGGTGATTGGCGTAGATATGACTGACCCGATGCTGCAGTTGGCCCGCAAGAATGCCGCCGAACTGGGCGCTACAAA
>Ga0075436_100001548_pt1 | contig 15705 bp, 15 predicted proteins | sample RhiMethybrSRZTD5_FD_75303 | JGI IMG/M metagenome (GOLD analysis project Ga0075436, IMG submission 75303) | Populus rhizosphere microbial communities from Tennessee, USA - Rhizosphere MetaG P. TD hybrid SRZTD5 | ecosystem: Host-associated > Plants > Roots > Rhizosphere > Soil | place: USA...
GACTCGCGATCGAAGACCAGCGGGACGTCGCGATCCTGCCTGCCGCGCTCGAACATCGCCAGCGCGTCCGGACGCTCGTAGTAGATCTCCAGCGTGTTGCCGTCGGGATCCTGGAAATACACGCTCTGCTGACTGACGTGGTCGATGGTCCGCGTGATCTCGACGCCGTGCTCGCGCAGCGAATGATAGGCGTCCTTCAGTGCCTGCTCGCTGTCGACGCGGAACGCGACGTGACCGAGCCCGCGGACACCCGGCGTCTGCTGCCTCGCGGCCTCGAGATCCTTGACGGCGAACAGATCGATCGCGTGGCTCTGTCCCTTGAGCGCGAGGAACACGCCGCCATGCTCGGGGTCTTCCTCCAGCACGTGGAATCCCAGGACCTCGGCGTAGAACTTCTTCGACCGCTCCAGATCGAGCACGCGCAGGAGAACGTGGCCAAGCCCAGTGAGGTGGACCATCATCAGTGCTCCTTGATCGAGACGCGCCAGTGGATGCGGTCTTCTTCCGGGGGATAGTCGCCCGCCGCCTTGTGATAGGAGCAGCGGTTGTCCCAGATGACGATGTCGCCCTTACGCCAGCGGTGCCGATACTCGCCGTCGGGCTGGATCATGCGCTCCGTCAGCTCGTCGATCAGCGCGTTGCTCTCGGCGTCTTCGAATCCGTCGATGCTCAGGATCTTGCCCGGATCGAAGTAGAGCGCTTTGCGGCCGGTCTCGGGATGCGTGCGGATGATCGCATGGCGCACCGGCGTCCAGTCGCGGTCTTCAGGGTTCAGCAAAGCAGTGGCCTTGCGTCGCCCGCCATACGTGAAGACACCCTTCTTGCCGTCGAGCTGCTCCTTCAGCCGTGATGGCAGTCCCTCGTACGCCGCATACATGCTGGCGAACAGCGTGTCGCCGCCGTGGCTCGGCACGGCCAGCGCGTAGAGCTGCGTGGCCTTGAACGGCTCGGCGTCGTACGCGCCGTCGGTGTGCCAGCCTTCCGCACCGCGCCGATAAATGGCTTCGTCCAGCACGCCGTCGGGACGAAACTTGTTGATGCCGAGCACGGTGATCTCGGGAAAATCGGGATGCCGCGTCGACTTCGACGGATGCGGAGAGATGACGCCGAAGCGGCGGCTGTAGCGCAGGAAGTCGTCGATCTCGAGCTCCTGCCCGGGCACGACGACGACGTTGTGGTCGAGCCACGCGCGATAAATCGCCGCGAAGCCCGCGTCGTCGAGCCTTTTCACGTCCACGCCGTGAATCTCGGCGCCGATCTGCTTGCCGAGGCGTCGCACCTCAATCATGGCCGGCCTCCCGATCGCAACGGGTCGCAGCGCCGGAATCGTACCACCGTCTATCATCACCAGCGCGATGCGACCGTCCCCCTGGCTGCCGTGGGTGGTCGTCGGCGCGGTGTGGCTCACGCTGGCGATCGCCTCCGGCCTCTACTTCTCGTTTCCAGTCTTCTTCGTCGCGCTGCTCGACGAGTTCGGCTGGTCGCGCGGCGCCACGGCGGCCGCCTTCTCGATCTCGTCGGTCATCCAGGGCGTGCTCTCACCCGTCATCGGCATGCTGGTGGACCGCCTTGGGCCACGCCGCGTCATGCTGAGCGGCGCCGCCGTGCTCGGCGTCGCGTGTGTGCTGGCCAGCCACATCGGATCGCTCTGGTCGCTCTACGCGGTGATCGGGGTGCTCGCCGCGATCGGCCTGTGCGCGGTCAGCTGGGTGCCGAGCGGCACGCTCATCGCCCGGTGGTTCGCCGAGCGTCGCGGCAGCGTGCTGGGGCTGGCGTTTTCCGGCATGGGCGCCGGCGTGCTCGTGATGGGGCCGCTCGCGCAGTCGCTGATCACCGCGTATGGCTGGCGCGCGGCCTACGCGATTCTGGGCGTCGGCACGCTCGCAGTGCTGCTACCGCTGATCTGGTTCGGCGTGCGTGAGGCGCCAGTCGCGGCGACGGCGGCCGCGCAGCGCAGCGGGGCCGAGCTGCCGACTGCGAGCCGCGACGTCGGCGATGCCCTCCGCTCGGCCGCGTTCTGGGCGCTGTTCTTCGCCTATCTCTGCACACCGCTCGCGGTCTTCTCGGTCGTCACGCACTCGGTCGCTTTCGCAGTCGATCACGGCTTCGCGCGGCTGTTCGTCGCGGGAATCTTCGGCCTCACCGGGCTGCTGTCGGTCGTCGGGCGGATCGTGTTCGGCATGGCCGCCGATCGCATCGGGCGCGCGGCGTCGGCCACGATCTCGTATGGCTGCACCGCGTTCGGAACGCTGTGCCTGCTCAGCCTGGAGATTGCGCCGCACGCAGCGGCGCTGTACGCCTACGCGCTGTTCTTCGGTCTCGGCTTCGGCGCGCGCGGGCCGATCATCACCGCGATGGCGTCACAAATCTTCCCAGGGCGTCGCTTCGGCGTGATCTACGGGATCCTGAGCGTGGGCAACGGCATCGGCGGCGGCGTGGCGCCGTGGTTCGGCGGCTTCGTCTACGACCTGACCGGCAGCTATCGCCTCGCGTTCCTCATCGCGGTCTGCTTTTGCGCGATCGGCTCGGCGTGCTTCTGGCTGGCGCGGCCGCCGCGACGCGAGTGAGTCGGGCGCGTCGCCGATAACTGGCCCTCTCATGTCGAGTTATGGCGTCGCCCGCCCGGTTCGACACGTTCCCGCGGGAACGCGCTCATGTGGCTGTGATCGGCTCGGCGTGTTCCCGCTCGCGCGGCCGCCGCGGCGGAGTGGGTGAGCCCAGGCATCGTCGATCCTCTCAGCGTTGGATCAGAACTGGGATCAGGGCGCCAACGATGAGGAACCACAGCGGAATCGCCGCCGTTGAAGCCACCATGAGGACGAACGACTGTTTGATGTGCGCCCTCAGAATTCCTACCCGGGGGTCGCCAAAATCCTCACTCGACTTGGTCAGGAACTGAACCGGATTTCTTTCCCGCATGAACGGCCAGACGAAAGCCTTTCTGAGCCAGCCCTCGATGTAAATCTGGTGGTACTCGCGCGGGTGCCGCTCCATCAAATATAATTCGAAGCGTCGACCTGCAAGCGTCAGCCTTACGAGATTCACGACGAAGTTCGCCGTGATCGCAGCAGCTCCAATCCACAGCGCCATTTCGCTCACGCGAGCCTCACCTGCGCGACCGACGCGACCAGCGCCGGCGCCACCTGCTCGGTGAACAGACGCATCGAGCGCAGCGCGAGCTTCGTGTCGATGCCGGGCAACGCCATCAGCAGCAGCACGCGCTGATAGCCGGTCGCATCGAGATACTGCTGCAGGCCGTCGCGGACCTGGCTCGGCGTTCCGATGAGCGCCCAACCGTCGGAGAGATATTCGTGGAAGCTGCGCAGCCGCAGCAGCGAGCGATCGAACGAGTTCGGCACGTTCCCTCCGGTGGCGTCCGAGCGCAGCAGCGACATCTTACGCTGGTAGCTCATGAACGGCGGCTCGGTGGCACGCAGCGCCTCATCGGTCGTCGGCGCCACGTGCACCACGCGCATGCCGCCCGACCGCCGCTCCAGCTCGTCGATCTCGGCCTCTGCGCGGCCGGCCGCGCGCGCCGTCTCGCGAAAGACCTGGCGCCGACGCTGCAGCTCGGGAATCGGCACGAAGAACGACGACAGCGTCGGCAGCCCCAGCCGTGCGGCCGACAGCACGCTGTCCTCGCTGTTCGCCGCGATGAACAGCGGCGGATGCGGCCGCTGGATCGGTCGCGGCCGCGCGTGCAGCCGCTCGGCGGAGTGGAACTGGCCGGCGAAGTCGAACGGAGCGCCGGTCCAGCACTGGCGCATCAGCGCAATGCCTTCCTCGATGCGCGTCCGCGCATCCGCGCGCTCGGAGCGGAACGTCTGATAGTCCTGCAGCGTGCCGCCGCGTCCGATGCCGACGTCGAGCCGCCCGCCGCTGACGACATCCAGCACCGCGAGCTGCTCGGCCAGGTCGATCGGATGGTGCAACGGCAGCAGGCTGACGCCCATGCCCAGCCGCAGCGTCCGCGTACGCGCGGCGAGAAACGCCGCGAGCACCTGCGGCGCCGGGCAGAGCCCGTAATCGTTGAAGTGATGCTCGGCGATCCACACCGATTGATAGCCGAGCCCCTCGGCGGCGAGCATCTGCTCGACATCGCTGTCGTAGACGGCCTGCTCGCTCCAGTCCTCGTCGCGCTGCATCAGGAAGAACAGTCCGAAGTCGAGCGTCGTCACGGCGAAGACTGTACCATCGGCGCCGGCTTCAACTCGACCCCATGGGAGGTCTCACATGACAAGACGGTCCGTGGTCGCTGTCGCAGTTGGCGTCGCCGTCCTGACCGGCGTGGGCGTGTCGCTCATGAGCGCGCAACAGCCCGCGTCCCCGGTGAACGACAAGCCGCTCACCGAAAAGTGGGCTCCCACAGAATGGGGCGCCAAGGACAAGGTCGGCGCTCCGAACCGCACGACGCCCGCGATGGTGCTGAAGGCGCTGCGGCTCGTGAAGCAGGGCAAAGTCGCGACGCTCGGCAAGCTGTACCAGTCGAGCATCCCGGCCTTCGGCGCTCGCAGCTGGACGATGTCGATTCCCGGCACGCCGACCGGCGGCCCGTTCGGCAAGAACGCCCTCATCTATCACGACGAGCTCGTCACGACCGAGATCGGCCAGATCGGGACGCAGTTCGACGGCCCCGGCCACATCGGCGTCCGCACGTCGAAGGGCGACTTCATGTACAACGGCCGCTGGCGTGAGGAGACCTACGAGCGGGGCGGCGGCGGCCGCGTGGTCGGCATGGGCGATCTGGGCGTTGAGTTCGTCGCCGAAAAAGGCTTCGTCTGCCGCGGCGTGCTTCTCGATGCAGCCGCATACCGCGGGATGAAGCGGCTGCCGATCCCCAAGGATGCCAAGAGTCCCGGCATCGTGACGGCAGCGGATGTGCAGGCAATGGTGAAGAAGCAGGGCCTCGCCGAGATCGGCGAGGGCGACTGCGTGTTTCTCTACACCGGGCATGGTGACCTGTGGCTGAACGCCGAGTGGAAGGGGCTCTCACCCGAGGAGAAGGCCAAGCGTCGCGCCGAGTTCACCTCCGGCGAGCCCGGCTTCGGCGCGAGCGCCTGCGAGTACATGGCGCAGCGCAAGATCATCTTGACGGGTGGCGACACCTCCGCCAACGACGCCCAGCCCGCGGGCGAGCAAGGCGAGGAGTTCGCGGTGCCGTGCCACACCGAGATGCAGACGAAGCGCGGCATCTGGAACATCGAGAATCTCGAGTTCACGCAGCTGCTGAAGGACAAGGTCTACGAGTTCGCGTTCGTGTGGGCGCCGCTCAAGATCGTGGGCGGCACAGGCTCGCCGGGCAACCCGATCGCGATGTACTGAGCGCCGACTGATCGACTCCGGCGCCGGAGGCCGGCACCCCGGCTTCCGGCGCTGCAGCAACTTGAGCTATGCTGACGGGCCGAAGGAGGACCGCATGAGCCTCTTCAAGCAGTTCACGCACGTGAGCGTCACCGTCACCGACGTCGCCAAGGCGCGCGAGTTCTACTCGAACGTGCTGGGCTTCGAGGAGATCGCGCGGCCGGCCTTCAACTTCCCCGGGATCTGGTACAGCCTGGGTGGCGATCTGCAGCTGCACATCATCCTGAACGACGCGCTGGTGCGGCCCGCCGTCGAGCGCGAGAAGATCGAGGCGCGCTACCCGCACTTCGCGCTGTGGACGGACGACTGCGACGCCACGGCCGCGAGGATCGAAGCGCTCGGGCTCGTGTGCCGCGACGTCATCTCGGGTCCCACCGGACTGCGCCAGGTCTTCGTCAAGGATCCCGACGGCAACATGGTGGAGTTCATCGGGCCGTCGAAGAACGCCGGCGCGCGAGTCATGGAGTCGGCGGGGACGCACCGATGAGCGCGCCGCACGCGCTCTTCCTCGTACGCATGGACGTGGCCCACGATTACGAGGCCACGTTCAACGAGGTCTACGACACCGAGCACGTGCCGAACCTCCGGGCGGCGCCTGGTGTGCGACGCGCGAGTCGCTATCGACAGCCCTCCGCGGCCGAGCCGCGGTATCTCGCCGCCTACGAGCTGGACAACGCCGCCGTGCTCGAGAGCGCCGCCTTCAAGGCGGCCGGCGAGGCCGGACGCTGGCCCGGCGAGATCCGACCGAAAACGATGAATCGTCACCGCGCCGTCTATGAGTGGGTGGGCGGCAACGCCGCGCTCATCGGAAAGACGCCCTACGTCTTCTGGGTGATGATGGACGTGGAGCCGCACCGCGAGGCGCTGTTCAACGAGCTCTATGACCGCGAGCACCTGCCGTTGCTGCTCAAGCTTCCCGGCTGCGTGAACGCTGTGCGCTACCGCACGGCGACCGAAGGCGAGCCGCGCTACCTGTGCGCGTACGAGGTCGAAAGCGCGGAGCTGCCGATGTCCAAGCTGTGGAACGACACGTCGGACATCGGCCGCTGGAAGCCGGAGGTGCGGCCGTACACCTATAACAAGAAGTGGATCGTCAGCGAGCGGATCCTGTCCATGTGAAGCGGCTGCCCGCGCGGTTGGGTCGGCTGCCCGCGCGGTTGGGTCATAAGCCGCGCATTCTGTTCGTCGGCATCAATCCGAGCCTGACCTCTGCGGCGGTCGGCCATCATTTCGCAGGGCCCGGCAATCCGTTCTATCGTCTGCTGCACGCCGCCGGCCTCGTCCCCGAACCGTTCACGTTCGCCGACGACGTGCGTCTTCCCGAGCTGGGATTGGCGCTCACCAACATTGCCGAGCGCGCCACGCGTGAAGCCGCGGAGTTGACGCGCGACGACTACGCGCGCGGTCGGCGACGCCTCGCGCGGACCATCGCGGAAATCCAGCCCGCCGTCGTGGCGTTCGTCGGCGGCACCGCCTATCGACAGTTTTTCGGCCCCTCGGCCAGCTCGGGGCCGGGGCCCAAGCCCGAGCGCATCGGCGACGCGGCCGTGTTCGTCGTCCCGAATCCGAGCGGTCGCAACGCCGCCTTCCCCGGCTTCGCCGACAAGCTCGTGTGGTATCGACGGCTGCGCGAGTGGGCGCCGCGTCAGGGTACCGCCGCGCGGCGTCAGCTCAGATAGGGCTTGCCCCACCGGTCCGCGTACACGATCTCCTTGATCGGGCCGCGACCAACCAGACCGAAGTGGCCCATCGGATAGCCGATCGGTAGAATCGCATACGAGTGCACGCCTGACGGCAGCCCCAGCGCTGCCTCCGCCTCCTTCTCGTACAGGAGGTGCCGCGTCGTCAGCGTCGCGCCGAGACCGAGCGCGCGCGCAGCGAGCAGCATGTTCTGGACGGCCGGATAGATCGACGCGCCTGACCAGCGCGTCGGCGGCACCGCGCCTTCGTCGAGGCACGCGACGATCCACACCGGCGCTTCGTGGAAGTGATCGGTGAGATATTGCACGGCCGCGTGCTGTCGCGTATATGCGTCGCGGCTCACGCCGGGCGGCGGCGCGCTCGACAGATAGCGCGGCCCGATCACTTCGTCGAACGCGCGCTTGTAATATTGCTGGACCTGCCGCTTGATTGCCTGGTCCTTGATCACGAGGAATCGCCAGCGCTGGGTGTTCCCACCATTCGGCGCGCAGATGCCCGCCTCCAGGATCTTTCGAATCAGCGCGTCGGGCACGGGATCGGGCTTCAGCCGCCGCATCGCGCGCGTCGTATGCATGATCTCGAACAGCTCGTTCGTGTCCGCCATGCTCGCTTCCTCCTGGCCGGGAGCTTACTCCAGGCGTCGAGAGGGTGCGCGGGGTTGATCGGGGGGATTGGGCGCGCGGCGGCGTGTTGGATTCGGCGTGTAGCCGTATGCGCTTGCCGTTTCGTATCGGTTCGCCGCGTGTATCTGATTTTTCGCACTTGACAGGGTTCTCGGGACGCACCGCGCATCTCTGCGCAATTGATCGTCAATCTCGCGTCTGCGGCGCGTGCCGACACCACAACGCGCACGGGATCGTGTCGCGCGAAAAATTCGCAATCGGGGCGTGATCGCTCGTCCTGGTGCTCCGAGAGGCCTCCAAAATTCGGGGTTAAAGTCGGCGCAAGGAGATGCGCCGATGAACATCGAGGGTCCGAGCTTCGTTCCAACTCACACGAATGACGTCGAGCTCGAACGCCTCGGCGACGAAATTGCCGAGCTCGCCGCGCATCTCGATGCCGCGGCCGCCCGGCTGCTCGACCTCATTCGTGAGTTCGACACTCGTGGCGGCTGGGGCAATGGCTTCGCGTCATGCGCCCACTGGCTCGCCTGGCGCGTGGGACTCGCGCTGGGCGCCGCGCGCGAGCATGTCCGTGTAGCACGCGCGCTCGGAGATTTGCCACGGCTTCGAGAGGCGCTGGCCCGCGGCGAGCTGTCGTATTCGAAGGTGCGAGCGCTGACTCGCGTTGCGACGGCGGAGACCGAAGCGCGGCTGATTGCGGTGGGCCGGGCCGGCACGGCGGAACACGTCGAGCTCATCGTCCGCGGTTGGCGCCGAATGGACCGCAAAGCCGAAGCCGAGGAGAGCACGCGGCGCCACCGTCACCGCGCGCTGCACGTGTTTCCGGATGCAGACGGCATGGTGGTGATTCGCGGCCGGCTGGAGCCGGAGGTCGGCGCTGTCGTGATGCAGGCGCTTGCTGCTGCTCGCGACGCGCTGTATCAGCGTCGGAAGGGCGACGTTCCCGCGGGAACGTCGGTCGTCGACGGCTCGCCGGAGGCGCCGACCATGGAACAGCGGCAGGCGGACGCGCTGGCGCTCGTCGCAGAAACCGCCTTGCACCGCGGAATGGATCCCGGCGCTCCGGGCGCGCGCTACCAGGTCGTCGTTCACGTCGAGGCCGCGGTGTTGGCGAATGCCGATGCGCCGGGCCAGTCGGTGCTCGAAGGCGGCGCGCGCGTTCCCGCTGGAACGTCTCAACGTCTGGCCTGCGATGCGAGCCGCGTAGTGATGCGGCACGACGCCGACGGGCGGATTACCGAAGTCGGCGCGAGGACGCGGACGATTCCGCCGGCGCTACGGCGCGCGCTTCAGCACCGCGACAAGGGTTGCCGCTTCCCGGGCTGTGGATTGTCGTTTGGCCAGGGACACCACATCAAGCATTGGGCGCACGGCGGCCCGACGAAGCTGTCGAATCTCGCGATGCTATGCCGACGACACCATCGCGCGGTGCACGAAGAAGGCTTTCAGGTCGAACGACACGCGAACGGGGAGCTTGTCTTCCGGCAACCGGATGGGAGGGTGCTATCGGACGTGCCGGCGACACCTGCAGTGCAAGGGTCACCGTGCGAAGCGTTGCAAGCCCAGCACGAGGCGCTCAACATAAATGCGCGCACGTCGATCCCCGGCTGGCAAGGAGAGCGCCTCGACGTCGGCTATGCGATCAGCGTTTTACACCCGCGCGCCATCTCGAGCACCTGAGCGAGCCGCGGTGCGGGCGAAACCGGCGCGGCCACCAGCGCCGCGCCACCCGCCGCGCCCCGCCCGCAAACCCGCCGCGCGGCGGCCCTCAGTTCACCACGTGCAGCCTCTCCCCCCGCGCGAACGCCTGAACCGTTTCGATCGCGATCCGCAGCATGTTGGCCGACGCCTCGCGCGTGTTGTAACCGATGTGCGGAGTCACCAACACATTCGGCAGCGTGCGGAAGACATAATCGCCGGGCGGGATCGGCTCGGTCTCGTGCACGTCGAGCGCGGCGCCGCGGATGCGGCCGGCGCGCAGCAACTCGACCAGCGCCGCGTTGTCGACCAGCCGGGCGCGCGCCGTGTTGACGAACCATGCGCCCGGCTTCATGCGCTCGAGCAGCGCGCGCGTGATGATGCCCTCCGACTCGGGCGTGTAAGAGAGATGCAGCGACACCACGTCGGCGATCGCAAACAGCTCTTCCAGCGCCACCAGCGCGAGCCCGTGCACCGCGCGCTCGCGCGACGCGCGCCGCGTCCAGCCGATGAGCCGCATGCCGATGCCCGCGCCGAGCCGCGCCATCTCCACGCCGATCGGCCCAAGCCCCACGATGCCGAGCGTCTTGCCGCGGAGCTCCATGCCGACGAAGCGGCCGGGCTCCCACCGCGTCTCGCGCACGCTGATGAACGCGGGTCCGATGTGGCGCGTGAGGGCGAGCATCATGGCCAGCGCGTGCTCGGCGACGGACGTGGCGCCGTAATCGGGCGTGAACGCCACCTTCACCCCGCGACGTGTCGCCTCCGCCACGTCGATGCAGCTGTTGTAGCCGATGCCGAGAAAACTGATGAAGCGCAGGCGCGAACACGCGCGAAGCACCTCGGCATCCATCTCCGAGTAGTCGAGGACGACGGCGTCCGCCGGCTGCAGACGCTGGATCAGCGTCGCGCGATCGGGCGGCGGCCCGTCGTAGAAGTCCACCTCGCCCAGCTTGCGCAGCGGCTCCAGCTCGGACGGATCCTGAACGCAGCCCGCACCGTCGGGGAAGACGATTCGCATGGCGGAGATGTTACCGTACTGAGCGCCGTGTCCACCGACCGTTTGGCAGCTCTACGCGCGTGCTGGCATCCCGTCGCCTACGCCGAGACCGTGGCCGCGCCGCACGCGACGATGCTGCTCGGCGAGCCCCTCGTGCTCTGGCGCGATGCGCACGGGGGCGTGCGCGCGTTTCGAGACGTGTGCGTGCATCGCGGAACGGCGCTCTCGCTCGGCCGCGTCGAGGGCGATGAGATCGTGTGCGCGTATCACGGCTGGCGCTACGGCGCCGACGGCGCCTGCACGGCGATCCCACAGCTCGCCGATCCCACGCGCGTGCCGCCGCGCGCACGCGCCGTGACCTATGCGACGCGTGAGCGATACGGCATCATCTGGGTCGCGCTCGACGCGCCGGCGCGACCGATTCCCGAGGTGGCCGAGCTCGACGACGAAGCGTGGCGTGTCGTGCGCACTGGTCCGTTCGCCTGGAAGTGCGATGCGTCGCGCCAGGTCGAGAATTTCACCGACTTCGGTCACTTCGCGTTCGTGCACGCGGGGCTGCTCGGCGATCCGGCGCAGCCGGTTGTTGCGGCGCACGAGGTGACGGTCGATGGCCCCGTCCTGCGCTACGCATACGGGCGGCCCGACGCGCCAAACACCGACGAGTTCCCGGTGTTCGCGGCCGAAGAACGAAAGGACGCCACGCGCCGGACACGCTATGCGCTGCATCTGCCGTACACGGTCGTCGAGCACATCGACTGGGGCGGCCGCGACGGTCTCGTGTACTTCTTCGCGTCCCAGCCCGTCGGCGACGACCGCTGCGTCGGCTACTGTCTCGTCGCCCGCAACTACAACCTCGACCAGCCCGACGACGTCATCCAAGCCTTCGAGCGGACGATCTTCGGCCAGGACCAGCGTGTGGTCGAGTCGCAGCGGCCAGATCGCGTGCCGTTCGACCTCGCCGCCGAGCTCCACCTGACCTTCGACGCCGTGGCCGTCGCGTATCGACGCGCGATGCGGGCACACGGGTTCGGGTGATCTTCGCCGCGTTCCGCGTCAAGAGCTTCCGGTTCCAGTGGCCGGCCGACCTGCTGACCTCGTGGGCGTTCGAGATGGAGACACTCACGCTCGGCTGGTACGTCATGACGCAGACGGGCTCGGTCCTCATGCTGACCGCGTTCGGCTCGTTGCAGTTCCTCGGGACGCTTGCGGCGCCGGGCTTCGGCGTGCTCGCGGATCGGCTCGGCGCCGGCGCGATGCTCGCCACGATGCGTGCGAGCTACGTCGCGCTGGCGATCGTGCTGATGGCGGTGTCGCTCACCGGACTGATCACACCGGTCTGGGTCCTCGTCCTCGCGACGGTGGGCGGGCTCGTGCGACCGAACGACATCGTCATGCGCAACACGCTGATCGCCGACACGATTCCGTCCGCGCACATCATGGGCGCGCTGGCGCTGTCGCGCGTGACGCAGGATTCGGCGCGCATCGGCGGCGCGCTCGCGGGCACCGGACTGTCGGCAGCGCTCGGACTCGGTCTCACCTATGCGGCGGTGAGCTTCGTCTACGTGGCGAGCCTGGCGCTGACGTTCGGCGTGTCCTGGCGCGCGCCGCTACCGGATCCAGCCAGCGCGCCCCGCGCGGCGATGGCGACGACGTCCGGCTGGCGCGATCTGCTGACCGGGCTGAAGTATGCCGTCACGACGCCCGCGCTGCTCGGGATCATGCTGCTCGCGTTCGCGATCAACTTCACCGCGTACCCCATCTCGAGCGGCCTGCTGCCCTATGCCGCCGAGCGTGTCTACCACGTCGACGCGCGAGGCCTCGGCCTGCTCGCCGCCAGCTTCGCGCTCGGCGCGCTGGCGGGCTCGGCAACGATGGTGCTCACGGGCGGCCCGCGACGTCCCGCGCGGGCAACGCTCGTGTACACCGCGCTGTGGTACGCCTTGCTGCTCGCCTTCGCGCACGTGGCGCGCGTCGGTGTGGGCATGACGACGCTGCTGGCCGCGGGCTTCGTGCAGAGCGTGGCGATGATCTCGATGTCGGCCACGCTGCTGGCCGATGCCCCGGCGGGCTTGCGCGCGCGCGTGATCGGCGTGCGGATGCTCGCCGTGTACGGCTTGCCGCTGGGGCTGCTCGCGGCAGGCCTGCTGATTCCGCGTGTCGGCTACCGAAGCGCGCTCACGTTGTACACGACGCTCGGCCTCGGCGTCACGATCTTGATCGGGCTCGTCTGGCGCGCCGCGCTCTGGCGCGCACGCTGACGATGGCCTACGCGGTGGCCGCCTTCAGATCGTCGAGCTGGCGGCGCACGCCGGCGACCATCGACGCGAGATCCGACGTCAGCATGACCAGGTCGAAGCCGCGCTTGATCGCGCCGGCCGCGAACGCGGCGCTCGCGCAGTGCATGCACGCCTTGATGCCGTGCTTGTGCGCCGTCTCGCGGATCTTGTCGCACGTGGCCATGTGCTTGGGATCGGGATTGTCTGGGCGCGGCGTCATGCCGATGGCGAAGGCGAGATCCGACGGGCCGATGTAGACCGCGTCGAGCCCCGGCGTAGCGCAGATGGCGTCGAGGTTGGCGAGACCTTCCTTGGTCTCGACCATGCCCATCACGACGATCTCGTCGTTGGCCTTGGCGACGTAGTCGGCGCCGCCGTAGTGCACGGCCCGCACCGGTCCCGACGAGCGGATGCCGATCGGAGGATAGCGGCACGCGGCGACGGCGTTGGCCGCATCCTCGGCGGTATTGATCAGCGGCACCAGAATGCCGTACGCGCCGAAATCGAGCGCCTTCATGATCGTCGCCGGATCGTTCCACGCCACACGGACGACCGGCACCGTGTCGGTTTGCGAGATCGCCTGGAGCATCGGCCACAGATTCGCCATGTCGGTGAGGCCGTGCTGCATGTCGACGACGAGCGCGTCGAATCCTTGCCGCGCCATCACCTCGGCGGTGAACCCGTTGGAGATCGACAGCCATCCCATCGTGACGCAGCGGCCCTCGCGCCACAGCTGCTTCATCTTGTTCGGTCGCATCCCCGCACCTCCGGGCGCGGAGCGTATCACGGTCATCGTCCCTTGAGGCGGAGATCCTCGTACGGCGAGATGAACGGATGCCCGGTGATGCTCGGCGTCTCCGCGACGTTCGGTCCGACGCCCGTGAGCACCGCTTGCTCGACGATCGGCGCGAACATCGCGCGTTCGTGCATGAGCTGCTGGATCCGGTGCAGCAGCGCTTCGCGCCGCTTGCGATCCATCTCGAGCGCCTGGTCGCGGAAGAGCGCGTCGATGTCCGGATAGCCGCCGTACGAACGGATGCCGCCGGAGATGACGAACGCCTCGATGCGGGTCGCGGCGTTGCCCGCCGCGCCGCTGCCCACGCGCACCAGATTCTTGAATTGTTTGTCCTGATCGGCCTTGTAGAAGCCGGCGCGCTCGAGCGGCCGCAGCCGTGCCCTGATGCCGATGCTGCGCAGGCCGTTGATGACGGCCTCGGACTCGGGTGCGAACGTGATGTCGGTCGCGAGCTCGCCCGCATCGAAGCCTTTCGGGTATCCGGCCTCCCCCAGCAGCTGTCGGGCGCGGGTGGGATCGTAGGGATACTCGGGCGGCGTCCAGTAGAACTCGAAGTCGCGCGGAATGATGCTCGACGCCGGCCGCCCATATCCGAGGAATTCGGCGTCGCTGAACGCCTTGCGATCGATAGCGAGATTGACCGCCAGGCGCACGCGGCGGTCGGCCCACGGCGATTTCGGGTCCCACTGCTCGGTGAACACGACCCACTGGCTCACGGTCGGCAGCGTCACTCTGAGCGTGAGCCCGGGCGTGCGCCGCACTTCCTCCGCGTTGGGGCCTCGAAAGCCGGTCGCGATGTCCGTCTCACCGCGCTTGAGCATCACCAGTCGCGTCGAATCGTCCGGCACGGATTTGAACACCAGCCGCTTCACCAGCGGCGCTTTGCGCCAGTAGCCGTCGAACGCCTCGACCACGAGCTCGATGCCCGGCGTGAACGACACGAACCGGTACGGTCCAGCGCCGACGGGCGCTTTCTTGAAGCCGTCGTCGCCGACGCGCTCGACGTATTTCTTGGGCACGATCCAGGCCGCGCTGGTCGCCGGCGACGCATAGAAGGTCATGAAGTCGGGCCACGGCTGTTTCAGCCGGAAGCGAATGCGCTGGGGATCGACGATGTCGACGGCCGCGACACGCGATTTCAGGCTCGCGGCGCCCCCACCCTTGTAGCGCTCGAAGGAAAACTTCACGTCGTCCGCGGTCAGCACGTCGCCGTTGTGAAAACGCACGCCGCGGCGCAGCGCGAACTCGTAGACGAGGCCGTCCTTCGACATCGTCCACGACTCGGCCAGGCTCGGAGCCCACGCATTGCCCGGCATCGGCTTCACCAGCGCGTCGTGCAGCGCGTAGAGCGTGAGAAACGGCGTGATCACGCCCGGCGTCTCCGCGGGATCGAACCACGTCGGCGCCAGCGTGATGTTCAATGCGAAGGTGATCTGTCCGTCCGCGGCGGCGGCTGCACGTGGCGCTGACGATGCGAGAGCAAGGATGAGAACGAGCGCAAGCGCCGAGGACGGCGCGACGCGGCGGGTCATGGCCCGGCATCGTACACCCGCCCCGTGTGGCGTAGAATCCGGGCGAACAGCGACGCGCGCAGTTCCCCGGAACCGGAGGATGCGTCATGGCCGCCCGACCCGTTGTCTACCCCGACGCTATCGAACCGCTCGTCCGCTTTGTCGAGGAGACGGCGCCCGAGCACATCGTCGCCCGCGCTCACGAACGCCTTGCCGCAGGCACGTCCGTCCGAGACATGCTGCTGGCCAGCGCGCTGGCCGTCGTGCGTTCGTCGGATCTGCCGCCCGGCCATCATGGCGGCCCGCTGCATCCGCTCGCAGGCCTGCACGCGGTGCGACACATCGCGGCGCGGCTGCCCGCAGACTACGCGCGGCTGCCGGTGATCCAGAACGTCGCGGTCGCCAACAAGCACATTCATTCGCCGGCGATGGGCCCGTACATCCTGGCCGACGCCGAGCCCGTGTCCGAGCGTGACGACGTCGAGGCGACGCTGGAATCGATCCGGTTCGCCGCCGGCCGCGGCGTCTACAACGCGTGCGATCACTATTTTCTCTATCTGATGCAGCGGCTCTCGCCCATGCAGGTGCTCGAGCATCTGCTCGAGTTCGCGATCCCGAAGAATCAGCTCGACGACCACTACTTCCTGTTCCCCGTCTTCACCTGGCGCGCGCTGGAATACTTCGGCTGGGAGTACGCGAAATACATCGGCCGCGCGCCCGTGCGTTACGTGACGCGTCC
>Ga0075436_100001554_pt1 | contig 15658 bp, 12 predicted proteins | sample RhiMethybrSRZTD5_FD_75303 | JGI IMG/M metagenome (GOLD analysis project Ga0075436, IMG submission 75303) | Populus rhizosphere microbial communities from Tennessee, USA - Rhizosphere MetaG P. TD hybrid SRZTD5 | ecosystem: Host-associated > Plants > Roots > Rhizosphere > Soil | place: USA...
GGACCAGGACATTTATATTCCCCGTTTCGGCTGGATTAGCGACGGCTGGCTATGGGTTCAGGTGCTCAACCGGGCTCAGAACAAGCTCGACCTCTACTTCGTGGATTCCGCTTCCGGCAAATTCCGCCGCGTACTGGAGGAAAGCAATCCGCAGTGGGTCGAGGTGACCGATGATTTCCAGGTGTTGAAGTCGGGCGACCGTTTCCTGTGGTCCAGCTGGCGGACTGGCTACACCCACCTGTATCTTTACAGCTTTGACAAATCGAACCCCTTGGGCGCCGATGCCCGGATTGCGCGGCAATTGGAGAATGGCGATTATGAGGTGACCAGCGTGGACGGCGTAGACGATTCCGCGGGATGGGTATACTTCACCGCCAATAAAGATGATGCCCGCGACCGCCAGCTCTATCGCGTGAAGCTGGATGGCTCCGGCATGTCACGGATTTCGAAGGATACAGGCACGCACGAAGCCGATTTTGCCGCCGATGGCAAACACTACGTGGACCGCTTTTCCACCCTGCAAACCCCGCCATCCATGTCTTTTTGCACGATAGATGGGAGCTGTAGCCAGTTTTGGAGATCGAACGATCTGGCGCAATACCACATGGCTCCTCCCAAATTCGTGGACTTCAAGGCCGACGATGGCACGGTGCTTTACGGCATACTCTGGCTGCCGGAGAATGCCGCGACCGCAGCACCTGGCAGCGTGCCCCTGATTATCAATCCCTATGGTGGGCCCCATGCTCAGGACGTGACCAATGCCTGGCGTGGCGCCTTCGGCCTCTTTAATCAGATCCTGCTGCAGCACGGCTTCGCCGTGCTCACTGTGGATAACCGAGGCATGGCCGCCCGCGGCGAGAAGTTCGCTGCCGCCAACTTCCACCATTTCGGCGACGTCGAATTGAAAGACCAGTTGGCCGCGCTCGACCAGGCGCTGCAGCAATATCCCATTTTTGATCGCAACCGCCTGGGCTGGTGGGGATGGAGTTATGGTGGCTACTTCACCCTTTACGCTATGACTCACTCCGACCGCTTCAAAACCGGCGTCTCCGTGGCGCCGGTCACTAACTGGCTGCTCTACGATTCCATTTACACCGAGCGCTACATGGGCCTGCCCAAGGACAATGGCGAAGGCTATCGCAAGAGCTCCCCGGTCAATAATGCCTCCGATCTGCATGGAGGGCTGCTGGAGGTGCATGGCACCGGCGATGACAACGTTCATTTTCAGAACACGGTGCAGATGGTGCAGGCGCTGATTAACGCCGGCAAGCAGTTCGATCTCATGATTTATCCTGGCAAGACTCACGGCATTTCCGGCACCGCCGCCAGCACTCATCTGTTTCACATGATCGAGGATCACTTCCTGAAATACCTGAGCGGCAGTGCTGCGGCCAAGTAGCCCGTAACGGGTAGTTTGCAAATGAGCAGGGCTCCGGCGAGCGCTACACCCCTTACTGCCAAACTGCCAGCTACTGACTACTCTCCGCCGAGAAAAAAGGAGTTTGCTTGCAACGACTCACCCTTGGAGATCTAGAGATCACGCACGTTCATGACGGCACCTATTACCTGGACGGCGGGGCTTTCTTTGGCGTGGTGCCTAAGGCCTTGTGGCAGCGCCGCCTGCCCGCGGACGAGATGAACCGCATCTCTGGCGCGATGAATTCGTTGCTGGTGCGCGCCGGCAAGTACACCGTGCTGGTCGAAACCGGCATGGGTAATAAGCTTCCTGAGAAAGCCAAGCAGATTTACTGCCCGCAGGAGAAGCTGCTGGAAAATCTGGCGGCCGACGGTTTTCACCCGGAGCAGATTGATATTGTCATCAATACCCACCTGCACTTTGACCACTGCGGCTGGAACACTGTGCGCCGCAACGGCCAGGTGGAGCCCACCTTTCCCAATGCCCGCTACTACGTTCAGGAAGGCGAGTGGCAGCACGCTGTCCGGCAACTGGAGCGCGATCGTGTGAGCTACATCAGCGACAACTACGATCCCCTGGTGCGCAGCGGCCGGATGCAGTTGCTCCAAGGCGACCAGGAAATCGTGCCCGGAATTTCGGTCAAGATCTATCCCGGGCACACCCGGCACATGCAGGCGGTGATGATTCGCGGCGGCGGCCAGACCATGTGCTATATCTCCGACCTCATCCCCACGGTCGCTCACCTTGACCTGACTTGGGTGATGGCCTACGACCTTTTTCCCCTGGACACCATCGAAAGCCGCAAAAAGTTTTACGCGGAGGCAATTCCGGGCAAGTGGCTGGTCGCCTTCACCCACGATCCTTCAACCCCATGGGCATACCTGGAAATGGAGGGGAGCAGGATCCTAGCCCGCGCTGCATAAACATTCTTTCCAGCGCGAAAAGGAGCAGGAGGAGTGGCTATGTCCTGGGCGCTTTGGCCTTGCCGGCATGGCGGAACCCCGTTTCCACACACTTCGTTATGCTTTAGAGGCTACTGCTTCGCTGAGACGCTCTGCGAAGAACTCATCCACCCTGGCCAGTATTTCCGGCCCGGTGCGCGATTCATACACTGCCTTGCGCAGGCCGGCGCCGTTGGCCACGCCATGCGTAAACCAGGAGGCAAACTGCTTCATCTTGCCTTCCGTGCCCGGCAGCTCTTCCTCAATCAGCATCTGGAAATAGGTGCGGATCATCTGGTAACGGTCAGCCTCGGCGGGCTCGATGTAAGCGCCGGTCGCCGTATACTGCGCGATCTGGCGGAATATCCAGGGATTCGAGGCGGCGGTCCGCCCGATCATGACGGCGTCGCAACCGGTTCTGCCGGCCATGGCGGCAGCATCCTCGGGCAGCCGGATGTCGCCATTGCCGATCACGGGAATCCTCACCGCATTCTTCACCGCGGCAATCCACTCCCAGCGCGCGTGCCCGCTGTAGCCCTGCTCACGTGTGCGGGCATGCAGCGCTACCCCCGCCAGTCCGCAGTCTTCGGCCATGCGCGCCAGGTCCACGCACACGATTTCATCGTCGCTCCAGCCAAGGCGGAATTTCACTGTAAAGGGGATTTTCACGGCCGCGCGCACCGCCTGGAAAATTCGCCCGATGGCGGGCAGATCGCGCAGCAACCCGGACCCTCCGTTGCACTTCACTACTTTCTTAGCCGGGCAGCCCAGGTTCAGGTCCACCAGGTCGAAGCCCAGACCCTCCACCATGCGGGCGGCCTCAGCCATCACCCGCGGGTCGCTGCCAAAAAGCTGGGCTGAGATGGGGTGCTCGTCGTCGTAGAAATGCAGGTAACGGCCGCGCATGCGCTTGTCGCGCAGCATTCCATCGGCCGAGGTGAACTCGGTCATGATTAGCCCGCAGCCACCCAGGTTGCGGATGAAGCGCCGGAACACGGTGTCTGTAATCCCCGACATGGGCGCAAGCAGCGTGGCCGGGGCAAGGCGGACTCCGCCCAACGAGACGGAATCAGGCACACGGGCGCCGGCCGCCTCGCGGGCGTCCTCGCCGGGTGCTGCCGTCGGCGTTTCCCAGTACTTGCGCACGAAGCTATTTTACTGTAGCGCCGGTCTTTGACCGGCTGTCCTTAGGCCAGGACGGCGGGTTTACGATTCAGGAGCTACCGCCCACAGCGACAAGAAAAAGCCTCTGGTGTCCCAGAGGCTTTGAGGAGGAATCCGTGTAACTCCGCGCCGAAGAAGAACTTACTTCTTACCTGCGGCGGCAGGCACGTTGGCGTACTTGCGGCGGAAGCGTTCCACGCGTCCCGCGGTGTCCAGCAGCTTCTGCTTGCCGGTAAAAAATGGGTGGCAGGCGGAGCAAATTTCCACGTGGACATCGCCCCGGTGAGTGGAGCGGGTGGTAAAGGTGTTGCCACAGGCGCAGTGCACGCGGATTTCGTGATAATTGGGATGGATGTCGGCTTTCATAACTCTCCAGATGCTTGAGGCGAAAGAAAGATTCTACAGGAGGCCTGCGGGAGCGGGCAAATGGGACTGAGCCAGTCAGCTAATCCCCGTTTAGCGATAGTGTTCCAGGTAAAACAGGGCTCCAAACGCGAGCACCAATGTAGCCCCGGCGAAGGCCAACGGTCGCGCACTGCGCCAAGGCTGCTTCCAGTCCGCCGTGGCAAAGAAGAGCACACCAATCGGTAGCAGTCCCACTACAGCAAGCTGGAAAATGTGTGCCGCCGCGCCTTCATCGGCTTGTGGCGGGCTCCCATACCCGCTGAGCACCGAAAGCAAAGCTGTAACCGACAGGAGAAGAAGGATTTTACCGCTCACCCAGTTGATTCTGTGCGTGTCCACCGCCTCCTATCTTCGGGTTGGTATCCGCAATCCGCTCACTTCTTCTTGAAGTGTTTGGCCAGCGCCAGGCCCTGCTGCTGATAATTGGACCCGATGTTGACCCCGTAAATCTTGTCCGGCCGGGTCAGCAGCCGCATATAGGTAAGGCGGCCAATGATTTGCCCGTCTTCGAGCACGAAGGGCACGCCATCGGCGCGCACTTCCAGCACCGCGCGGGTGCCTTTGATGTCGTTGCTGCCGTAGCCGAAGCCGGGATCGAAAAAACCGGCATAATGCACGCGAAATTCACCCATGGAAGGGTCAAATGGGACCATTTCAGCGGCAAAATCCGCCGGCACCCGCACCTTCTCGCGCGACGCCAGAATGTAGAAGTCCCCTGGTTCCAACACCAAGCGGTTTCCGCTTGGCTGGCGAATGGCGTCCCAGAACTCCTCCGGCGGGTAGTAATTAACGTTGGACAGGTCAACGGCCGGCGCATTCTTTTTCGCTTTGAAGGCCACAATTTCCGAACTGTCGGTGGCGCGCAGGTTCACGGAGATTCGCAAGCCATTGTCCACCATCGCTTTAATGGGAATGTCTTCTTCGCCGTGGTAGACCAGCGCCTTTTCCTCATCGAGGGCATTGATGGAGGGGTCGCCAAACGACGGGTTGCCGCGCAGGAACCGAATCTGGTTCAGCTTCATGCCCGCTCGCAGGATCACAGGAAAGGTACGCGGGACAATTTCGGCATACAGCTTGCCCTTGTAGCCGGCGGGAACGCGCTCGAACTCCACGCCGAAGTCGGTGATCAGGCGGGTGAAGATGTCGAGGCGCCCGGTGGAGCTCTTTGGGTTCGCCTTCACCGAGATAGCCGCGGGCAGGTTCAGTTCCTCCAGCAACGGGACAACGTAAACGCAGCCTCTTTCCAGGACCGTGGTCTTGGTCAGGTCAATGCGGCTCATGCGCAACTGGTTGAGCCCTTCCGCCACGGTGCGCGACGGACCAGGCAGGAAGCTGGCCTGAACGCGATGCGCCATCTCGCCCAGCCGCAGGTCGAGGCTGGCGGGCTGAATCTGGTTCTCGCTGATCTCCTGGCTGGCGAAAACGCGCTTGGCTGCGATCAGTTCGCGGATGTTCTGCGAAGGCAACACGCCGGTGGTCACAGCGGCCACGTCCTCCTGCTCCAGGTCAGGGAAGAGGGCCGGTCCGGGAGCGCCTAGGTCGCAGGGCATAGTGGCACTAACTTAGCAGAATTCCGCCGGCGGGTGCCTGAGGAAGTCTTGTGGAATTCGGGGCAGGCCGTCGGCTGTCGGCCACGACGGGTCTTGCCGAGAGCCGACGGCTGACAGCCGGTGGCGTTCTTACCCTACGTCCTCGTTCCAGTTCTCCAGGGTCTTCTTGACCAATGCCATGAACTGGTCGGCGACGGCGCCGTCGATTACGCGGTGGTCGTAGCCCAGCGTCAAATGCACCAGGGAACGGATAGCGATGGAGTCGCTGCCCTGTGCGTCGGTGACCACCACGGGCGCTTTAGCGATGCCGCCCACGCCCAGGATAGCTACGTTGGGCTGGTTAATGATGGGCAGGCCAAACACCGCGCCAAAGGTTCCGGGATTGGTCACGGTAAACGTGGAGCCCTGAATGTCGTCGGGGGAAAGGCGCTTGTTGCGGGCGCGCTCGCCTACGTCAGAAATGGCGCGCTGCAGCCCAAGGAAGTTCTTCTCCTCGGCGTTCTTGATGACAGGCACGATCAAGCCCCAGTCCAGCGCCACCGCAATGCCCATGTTGATGTGCTGGTGGTAGCGGATGTTATCGCCTTCCAGCGAAGCATTGATGATGGGGAACTGCTGCAGGGCGATGATGGCGGCGCGCACGAAGAAAGGCATGAAGGTGAGGCGCGCTCCGTGGCGCTCCTCGAACCCTGCCTTGGCGCGATTGCGCAGGTTCACGATGCGGGTGACGTCCACTTCGAACAGGTTGTGAACATGGGCGCTGGTGCGTCGCGACTCGATCATGCGCTGGGCGATGATCTTGCGCATATTGGTCAGGGCCACGAGTTCGCCAGGTATGGGGGCGGGCTGAGGCGCGGGCATGGAGGGGGCCGCAGCTCCCGGCTGGTAAGGTTGACCTTGCGCGGCAGCTGCCGGGCGCGCCGGGGCGGCGGGAGCGCCTGCCGGATGCTGCGCGATGAAAGTTTCAATGTCCTGCTTGGTGATGCGCCCGCCCAGCCCGGTGCCGGGCACCTGCGCCAGGCTCACATTGTGTTCGCGGGCGATGCGCCGCACTAGAGGCGAAGAGCGGATGCGCTCGCCCTCTTCTTCGCCTTCAGAGGGAAATTCGATTACGGTCTCTTTCTGCCGGGCTGCTGCTTCCTGCTGTTGCGGACGGCCCGCGGGCTCGCGCTCGCGCGTGTAAGCGGGTGCCAGGGTTTCTTCCTCGCCTTGGCGCGGCGTGGTGGGCGCTCCCCGCCGGGCGGGCGCTGCGGACTCCGTGGCCTGAGGCTGGCGGGCACCGCCATCGGCCTGGGGCGAGGGCTTGGGCGGCTGCGAGGGCGTCGGTGCCGCAGCGCGCGGCGTCTCCGGCTTGGCGGGCGCGGGAGCAGCGCCTGCACCCTCCGCATCAATCACCCCCACCACTGTATTGACCTGCACCGTGGTGCCTTCGGGAACTTTGATTTCGCGCAGCACGCCGGCGGAGGGCGCGGGAATCTCGGCATCCACCTTGTCGGTGGAAATTTCAAACAGTGGCTCGTCGCGCTGCACCTTTTCGCCCGGCTTCTTAAGCCACTTGGTGATGGTGCCTTCAACAATGGACTCGCCCATCTGCGGCATAACAATGTCAGTCGGCATAGTTCCCTTTCGTCCTCGTGCTAGTCAGAATCTGCGTGTCCGGCCAAACGACAATTATAGAAGATGGAGGCATGACACGGTGCAGAGCACCGCGCATTTGCCGCTGGCCTTGTGCATCAGGCTAGGACCAGCCGCGAATAAGGGTCAAGAGCGGTTCTATGCCGCTTTGTGGCGCTTAAAGAACTGCACCTGCCGTTCGCGTTTGAGCGCCTGCTCGCGGGTTTTGTAAGGACCGCCCAGCTTCTTGCCGGTTGTCTTCGAGAGCAGCACGTACCCTTTAGGGGTTTTGCGGATCATAACCAGTCAGATGCGCCGTTAGCTGGCCAGTTTGGGCTTTTCCAGACTGGCCCCGCAACTGGCGAAAGCCGGGGCGGCTGACGTATGCTCGGGGCGTGCAGCGGTCTTCTGCCCAGTCGCCCACCCTCGGCCTCATCCTGGGGCTGGTGATTACGTTGGCGGCGGTGGTGGCCTACTCCTGGTATATCACCTTGCAAATCCGCGGCCTGCGCGAGCTGCAGAACAACCTGGCGGACCGCAGCCGCAAGGATTCCCTGCAGCTGTTACGCATTCAGGACGACCTGAACTCGCTGGGACTAGCCATGCGCGACATGCTGGATAACGACGAGCCCTATCCGCTGACCGCCTGGTCGGCGCAGTTCCAGCGGGTACGCTCTGACCTGGATGACGCCTTCCGCCGCGAAGAGGAGCTGGCCGTGGCCCATCGCACGCCCGAGCAGCGCGAATATCTGGGCAAGTCGCTCACGCAGTTCTGGGACGCGGTGGGGCGGACGTTCGCGCTGGCGCAGGCGGGCAAGCAAGCGGAAGCTCGGGAGCAGATCCGGGTGACGCTGCAGGCAAGGCAGGCGGCTCTGAGCACGGCGGTGGCGCGGCTGTTGGTTGCCAATAATGAGAGCGAACAGCAGGCGGCTCAGCGCGTCGGCGAAATCTACGACCGGGTCCAGCGCCAGGTATACATTTTCCTGAGTGCGATTCTGATCGCCATCGTGCTCACCAGCCTGTACGTCATCCGCTCCAACCGGCGGCTGTTCGCGCAACTGGCCACGCTTTCCGAACAGCGCAGCGAGCTGGCGCAGAAGCTGATCAGCATGCAGGAATCCACGCTGCGGGAAATCTCCCGCGAACTGCACGATGAATTCGGGCAGATTCTGACCGCGGTGGGCGCCATGCTGGAGCGCGCCAAGAAGCATGCGCCTGAGGGCTCGCCCCTGCGCACCGACTTGCGCGAAGTTTCTGAGGTAGCGCAGAGCACGCTGGAGAGCGTACGCAGCCTATCTCAGGCGCTGCATCCGGTCATGCTCGACGAAGCTGGTCTGGAGAGCACCGTGGAGTGGTATCTTCGCACCGTAGAAAAGCAAACCGGCATTGACATAAGTTACGAGAAATCGGGCAGCCCGTTTGCCGTGGATGGCAGCGCCGGAGTGCACCTGTACCGTGTTCTGCAGGAAGCGCTCAACAATGTGGCCCGGCATTCAGGAGCGAGCCAGGCCCGGGTGCGCCTGCGCTTTGAGCCGGAGGCGCTGCAACTGGAAGTCGAAGACCATGGCAAGGGGCTGGCGAACAACGGCTCGCGGCAGGGGATTGGTTTAGTCGGGATGAGGGAAAGAGCGGAGTTGCTGAGCGCGACCCTTGAGTTTTCGAAACCGCTGGAAGGCGGAACCCTGGTGCGTTTGCGCGTGCCGCGGGCGAAATGTGAGAGCCATGCCTGAAAAGATCACCGTTTTGCTGGTGGACGACCACGCCCTGGTGCGGCGCGGCTTCCGGCGCATGCTGGAGGACCAGTCAGACATCGTGGTGGTGGGTGAGGCGGGCAATGGCGAAGAAGCGGTGCGCCTTGCGCAGCAGTTGCGGCCCCGCGTAGTGGTGATGGACTGCGCTCTGCCGGGAATGAGCGGGCTGGCGGCCACGCGCAAAATCCTGGAAGGCTCCGAGCGCAACGGTTCTGCGGCACCCCAGCTGCTGATGCTGAGCATGCATTCGGAAGAGACGCTGGTGCAGCAGGCGCTGGCGGCTGGGGCCCGCGGCTACATTTTGAAAAGCGCCATGGACCTCGACTTGGCCACCGCCATCCGCAAGGTTGCCGCAGGAGAGATAGTGCTCGATGCGCAACTGGCGCGGAGCTCGAGCCTGCGCGGAGAGCGCGGACCCGGCCTCACGCCGCGCGAGTTGCAGATCCTGCAACTGATTGTGGACGGCAAGTCCAACAAGGAAATCGCCGACCAGCTTGAGCTCAGCGTCAACACCGTGGCCGTGCATCGCGCCAATATCATGGACGCGCTCGGAATCCATAAGACCGCTGAACTGGTGGTGTACGCCATCCGCAACGGGCTGGTGAACATCCCGTGAACCGGCGGTCATTTCTCCAGGCACTCGGCGGTCTGGCCGGCGCTGCCGTGCTCCCTTCAGAGCTGTGGTCCGCGGCTGCCGGACCTGGATTCCGCCTGGTGGATGTGACCACGCGCGCCGGCATTCATTTCCTGCACAATTCCGGCGCGTTCGGCGGCAAATTTCTTCCCGAAACCATGGGCTCGGGCTGCGCCTTCCTGGATTATGACAGCGATGGCTGGCAGGACATCCTGCTGGTCAACGGCATGGATTGGCCCGGCCACAAGCGCCAGCGCACCACGCTGCGGCTTTACCACAACAACCGCGATGGCACCTTCAGCGATGTCACCCGCCGCGCCGGCCTGGACGTGGAGATGTACGGTATGGGCGTGGCCGTGGGCGATTATAACAATGACGGCCACCCCGACCTCCTGATCACCTGCGTGGGCCAAAACCGCTTGTTCAAGAACATCGGCGGGAAATTTGTTGACGTCACCCAGGCTGCCGGACTGGGCGGGCGCGAGGCGTTCAGCACCTCCGCCCTGTGGTTCGACTACGACCGCGATGGGCTGCTGGACCTGGTGGTATGCAATTACGTGAAATGGTCGCCTGCCCACGACGTTTTCTGCAGCCTCGATGGCAAGCACAAGTCCTACTGCACGCCCGAGGCTTACCGTGGCGAGACTTGCTGGCTGTTTCACAATCGCGGCGATGGCACCTTCGAGGATGTAACCCCGAGCAGCGGCATTTTCGATACCAGCTCCAAGTCGCTGGGCGTGGCCATGCTCGACTTCGACCAGGACGGCTGGCCCGACCTGCTGATCGCCAATGACACGCAACCCAACAAGCTTTACCGCAACCAGCGCAACGGTACCTTCAAGGAAGTGGGCGTGGAGTCGGGCCTTGCCTTCAGCGCGGAAGGCAAAGCGCGCGCCGGGATGGGCGTGGACACCGGCGACTTCGACGGCTCGGGCACTCCGGGCGTAGCCATCACCAATTTTGATAACGAAATGATCGGGCTCTTCCGCATGGGCAGCAAGCATATTTATGACGACGTGGCCATGCCGGCCGGCGTGGGGCTGCCTTCGCGCAATACCCTGGGCTTTGGCTGCTTGTTTGCGGACATGAACCTGGACGGCGCCCTGGATTTGGCAGTGGCCAACGGGCACATTGACGAGACGGTGCGCAACATTCGCGGCAATGTGGGCTATGCTCAGCCGCCGCAACTGTTTCTGAACGACGGCAACGGCCACTTCCATGACGTAGCGGCGCAGGCGGGTATTTCCTTCGATCGGCCGAAAGTGGGGCGCGGCCTGGCTTATGGCGATTTTGACCGCGATGGCGACCTTGATCTGCTCATGACCACCAACAACAGTTCGGCGTTTCTTTATAGAAACGATCAGCTCGCCGGCAACCGCAGCATTCGCTTTCGCCTGGTGGGCACGAGGTCGAACCGGGACGCCATTGGGGCGATGGTGCGAATTTACGCTGGCGGAACAAGCCAGTCGCGCATGGTGAAGGGCGGCTCCAGCTATCTCTCGCAATCCGAGCTGCCGGTCACGTTCGGGTTGGGTAAACGCGACCGCATTGAGCGCGCAACGATTCAGTGGCCAAGCGGGCGCACCGAGGAGTTCACAAACCTCGCCACCGGGCGGGACTATGACTGCGTAGAGGGGCGAGGCATCGGAACCTGAGCCTCCGCTCGGCGCCTCGCCTGCGAAGCTCCAGCCGTTCTGCCTATTACTGGGCAACCCGCAACCGCTTCTTACCACAATTTTCGGGCGGCGCTGTTCGCGGCTGAACATGCATCTTAGTTGCCTGGGGCGCAGCTATGCATGCCATTCTTCCGGCTGAGATGACCGTTTCCACCGGCTTCGTGGTGATTGCCACGCTTGCCATACTGGCGCAAAGCCTGGTGCTGTTCGTGGCCCTATTTGATCCTGGCCTCCGCTATCGAATAAGTCCCGCCCGCGGTGAGTCGCTGGACAGTCCTGAATTCCTTTATCAACTGGAGGCGCTTACCGACGCCAAGCTCAACCGCCATACCAGCCTGGAAGTGTTCACCAACGGCGAGTCGTTCTATCCTGCCGAACTGGAAGCCATTCGTGCTGCGCGGCGCTCGGTGAACTTAGAGAACTATATTTTTCAGACCGGCGAGATCGCCCGCCAAGTGGTGGAAGCGCTCACCGAACGCGCCCGCGCTGGGGTGCGGGTAAACGTTGTGCTTGACGCGCTAGGCAGCCTGTCAACCAGCGACTCCTATTTTCGGGAATTGAGCCGGGCTGGCGGCCGCGTGGCCTGGTACAATTCCGCTCGCTGGAACCGCCTGCCCCGTTACAACAACCGCACTCATCGCGAAATTCTGGTGGTAGACGGCGACACTGCCTTTGTGGGCGGGGCCGGCACCGCCGATCACTGGCTGTTGGACAAGGGAAAGAAGCGGCGCTGGCGCGACACTATGGTTCGCGTCCAGGGAGACGCCGTTCCCAACCTGCAAGCCAGTTTCGCGGAAAATTGGCTGGAAGCCTGCGGAGAAATCCTGAGCGGTCTCGAGTACTTCCCCATCTGCGAGGCGGCTACCGAATCCTCGGTTCTGGTAATCAACAGCACGCCCTCAGCGGGCGGTTCTACGCGGGCGCGCATGCTTTTTCAAATGCTGATCGCCTCAGCGCAGCGCTCCATCCAGATCACCACGCCCTATTTCCTGCCGGACCGCAGCTTGCGCGACGAATTGCTGCGCGCCATGCGGGAGCGCGGGGTGGAGGTCAGCATCGTGGTGCCCGGCGCCCACTCCGACCACCAGCTCACGCGCAGCTCCAGCCGTGCGGCCTATGGCAAGCTGCTACGGGCCGGCGCCCGCATTTACGAGTATCAGCCGGCGATGATTCACGCCAAAATCCTGATTATTGACGGTTTGTGGAGCGTGGTGGGCTCCACCAATTTCGACAACCGGTCCTTCGGCCTTAATGATGAGGTCAATCTCGCCGCCTTTGAACGCAAATTATCGGAGCGCCTGCAGCAGGACTTTGCGGCCGATGTTGCCGCCAGCAGCCAGATCACTTACGAACGCTGGCGCCGGCGGTCGGTTTTTGAACGCGCCCCGGAGCTGGTGGGATGGGTCTTCGAACGGCAGCAGTGAGGCGGCAGGTACGCATCGTTACCTATAACATCCACAAATGCCGGGGGCTGGACCGCCGCGTCCGGCCCGCGCGCATTGCCGCCATTCTGGGCGAACTGAATGCGGACGTGATTGCCCTGCAGGAAGTAATCGGTGCGGGCGAAGGCAGCCCGGGGCAGGCAGCCGAGATAGCCGCGTCACTGCCTGGCGCCTATTCCGTGCACTTCGGCGAGAATCGGCGGTTGCATGGGGCAGCGTACGGCAACGCAGTGTTCAGCCGTTTGCCGGTGCGCTTCGCCAAGAATTATGACCTGACCTGGGCCCGGCGCGAACGCCGCGGCTGTCTTCGGCTGGATGTGGAGCCCTGGCCCGGCGTGCTGCTGCACATTTTCAACGTGCACCTGGGAACGGGATTCCTGGAGCGCAGACATCAGGCTCGCATGCTGCTCAGCGAATCACTGCTTCGCCGCATTGACCTGCAAGGTCCTAGCATTGTGGTCGGCGACTTCAACGAGTGGACCCACGGGCTGGCATCGCGGCTGATGAGAACGCATTACCGCAGCGTGGATTTGGCCCGGTATCTGGGGCGAACCCGTACTTATCCGGGGCTCGCTCCCTTCCTGCACCTCGATCATTTTTATTTCGATGAGCGGCTGGGACTGGAACGTTTTCAGTTGTGCCGCACCCGGCAGGCGCTTGTTGCTTCCGATCACCTGCCGCTCGTCGCCGATTTTTCGCTAGCCGGGGAGCAGCCAGCCGGACCCAGCAGCTAGCCAGGCTATTGGAGTCCCGCAGCTATTCAGGGTCCTCTGCTCAATATTCAGCCAGGTATCGGACCCCTGCCCTCGGGGCTGCGCGCTGACTAATATTTTCTTACTATTGCTTGGTGTCGCGCAGGACGCTAAATTCCTTGCAACTTGCTAGCGCTCACCCGAAGAGCGTTGTGAGGATTCCCCAAAGTCCCGGCACTGGGGAGCGCCGGGGAAAGTCAGGAAAGCCCCAGCCGGCTGGGCCGCTGGCTGGGGTTGTTTTTTGCATCGGCCACTCGCCTGTGTTCCCTATTTCTGGTACACGACCAGGGCCAGCACAATCTGGTGCTGCACCGTGCCCGAGGTGGCCGTCACCGCCACATTGTAGGTAACCGGCGGCGGCGGAGCGGAAGGCGGCGGTGGTGAAGGTGGAGGCGGCGGCGCCTGAGCCACGCTGCTGCCGCCACCGCCGCAGGCTGCTTGCAGCATGAGGACCCCCAGCACCAGGATTAGCAGCACCACAAGCAGCGGCTTCTTGCCGCGCACGCCAGTCGAGACGCCGATCGCCATTCCCGGCAGCAGCAGGGCCAGCAGGAGTTGCGCCTGTACGGCTGGCGCCGGGGAGCGGAGGGCAGCCGATTTGTTTGCCGCGGTGCTGATGCTCAACACCGAAAACACCGCCGAAGCATTGGGCGTAACCGTGGGCGGAGAGAATGAGCATGTGCTGCCCGCCGGAAGGCCGGAACAGGACAACGAAACCGGGTTAGTAAAGGGAGGCGCGTACGGCCCAACCGGCTCAATGAGCAATTCGTACTGCGCCGCCTGACCTGTGTTGACGTAGGCAGCCCCGTTCCGCGGCGCGAAGGAGAAGTCCATCACCGCAAGGTTGGCGAATGCGGAATGGGTGGGAGTTCCAGGGGCACTGGCCGTTAAGGTAACGGAGCTTGCGAAGGCGTTCGGCGGATAGTCCGGCATATCAGCGGGGACCGATATCGATGCGATTACCGAAATCGGAGCACCAGCCAATGTAATGCTGCCAGTTGGGGATAAAGAGCAGGTGGTGCGGTAGTCGGTAGCGCAGGAAAGGTTGATGGGCCCGGAGTAGGGATTCGAAGCGGGCGCCAACGTGAATCCGATGTTGACCGTATCGCCAGGCGCAACGCTGGCGCTCGGTGTCGTGGTTGTTAGGTTGTAGTCGGCACCGCTGCCTACAGACAGTGAAACGGATGCACTCTTAGGTGAAGGTTGACCGGGTGCGGTGGCTTTGATGGCGAACGTCGAGGTTCCAACGGGGGTACCGGTGGGCACACTCACAGTGAGATTCACCAATGCGCCATCCACAGGGATGATGGATGAAACCGTAGCCGAAGGGAAGAAGTTACAAATGACGCCGGCGGGTAGGTTAGCGCAGGAGAGGTCAATGGGTTCACCTACAACATTCGGACCACTACTCATCAAGGCCACTGACACGGTGGGGGAAGTGCTGCCTTGGCTGGCAGAGAGGCTGCTGGGCTGTACGGTGAGTGAGTAATTTATAACGCTTATCTCCGTCGGAGCTGTTGTTTCAATCACAGCATTGGGGTCTGTGCCCGTGCCCTGGAGGACAAAGGTGAAATCCTGCAGTGTTGTGCCAGCGGTAATTGGTAGCGAGAACTGCGTGCCGGATGGCATTGGCGTTACTGAGATGTTGCCGCAGGTGCCGAACGTCGCACTCGAACATGTGATGTTCACCGGACTCGTATAGCCGTTGTAGCCGGTGACGATGCCCTGGATAATGCCGCTCTGACCGGAAAGAAGATAGACATGAGGCGTGGTGACCTTTATCTGGTACGGAATGTCGTAAGACCAGATGCCGCGGCCGTAGGTACCGGCACGAAGCTGCTTAGCTCCTCCCGAATCGAACATACGCAACTGCAAGACGGCTACGTTGGGCAGTTGGCCGATTTCGGTCCAGTTTTGGAGGTCATGGCTGGTGAAAACTCCCACGTCCGTACCAACGTAAAATGTACTGCTGTCATCAGGGTCAATGAGGATGGTATTAACTGGAGCATTGGGCAACTGCAAACCAACTTGCCACCAATGAAGGCCTTGATCCGTGGTCTTCGACACATTGCCTAATCCGAAACCCATGGCGGTGGCATACGCAGTGTTGCCCGTAGGATCATTCGGGTCCACCGCAATACTGGACATCACGTATTGCTGTTGATTCCAAACACTACCGATCGCCCAGCTAGAAGGCCCCAGGTCGGCGTTATTCGTTACCCAAACCATGCCGCCGGACGGGAAGGAGGCTTGCGGGTCGCCTTCCGTACCGACGTAAATTACGGAGGAGCCGGTGCTGCTGACCCCCCCGC
>Ga0075436_100001555_pt1 | contig 15654 bp, 11 predicted proteins | sample RhiMethybrSRZTD5_FD_75303 | JGI IMG/M metagenome (GOLD analysis project Ga0075436, IMG submission 75303) | Populus rhizosphere microbial communities from Tennessee, USA - Rhizosphere MetaG P. TD hybrid SRZTD5 | ecosystem: Host-associated > Plants > Roots > Rhizosphere > Soil | place: USA...
TTGGCGCTTTCCCTGAGGAGCGCAGCGATGGCGGAGGTGTCCGCGGCGGCGGAGGTTCAGACCCTCGACAATTTCATCGGCGGACGCTGGATCGGAGCCAGCACCACCGAGTTCTTCGACGTCCACAATCCCGCCGTCGGCGACGTGATCGGACGCACGCCGCTGTCGACGTCCGCGGACGTCGACGCCGCCGTCCGCGCGGCGGCCGGAGCGTTCCCGGCCTGGCGCGACACGCCGGTGAACACGCGCGCGCAGCTGCTCTATCGATTCAAGGCGCTGCTCGAACAGCACTTCGACGAGCTCGCGCGCACGGTGACGATGGAGCACGGGAAGACGCTCGACGAGGCGCGCGGCAGCGTCCGGCGCGGGATCGAATGCGTCGAGGTCGCGTGCGGCGCGCCGTCGCTGATGCAGGGCTTCGGCCTCGAGGACATCGCGGCCGGCATCGACTGCCACGTCGTGCGGCAGCCGCTCGGCGTCTGCGCCGCGATCGCGCCGTTCAACTTTCCGGCGATGGTGCCGATGTGGTTCCTGCCGTTCGCCATCGTCACCGGCAACACGTTCGTGCTGAAGCCGTCCGAGCAGGTGCCGCTGTCACAGCGGAAGATGGTCGATCTGCTGCATCGCTGCGATCTGCCGGCGGGCGTTGTCAACATCGTCAACGGCGGCCGCGACGTCGTCGACGCGATCTGCGATCACCCGGGCATTCGCGCGGTGTCGTTCGTCGGCTCGACGCCCGTCGCGAAGCACGTCTACCAGCGCGGGACCCACGCCGGCAAGCGGGTTCAGGCGCTCGGCGGCGCGAAGAACTTCGTCGTCGTGATGCCCGACGCCGATCTCGACCGATCGATTGGCGTCATCTCTGAGTCGTTTTACGGCTGCGCGGGCGAGCGGTGTCTCGCGGGCAGCATGCTCGTGCCGATCGGCGACGTCCACGGCGAGGCGCGCGACCGCATGGTCGCGGCGGCGAAGTCGCTGAAGGTCGGCGACGGCGCGCAGCCCGGGGTGACGATGGGGCCGGTGATCAGCGCGAACCACAGGAAGCGCGTCGTCGACTACATCGGGAAGGGCGTCGCGGAAGGCGCGAAGCTGCTCGTCGACGGCCGCGAGGTGCGCGTCCCGGATCGGCCGAACGGCTACTTCGTCGGTCCGACGGTGTTCGACGAGGTGTCGCCGAAGATGGCGATCGGCCACGAGGAAATATTCGGGCCGGTCGTGTCGATCTGTCCGGTGAAGACGCTCGACGAGGCGATCGCGCTGATGCGCGCGCACCCCAACGCGAACGCCACCTCGATCTTCACGTCGAGCGGCAAGGCGGCGCGCGAGTTCGCGAAGCACGCGACCGCGTCGATGGTCGGCGTCAACATCGGCGTCGCGGCGCCGATGGCCTACTTCCCGTTCGGCGGCGCGAGGGACAGTTTCTTCGGCGACCTCAAGGCGCACGGCCGTGACGGCATCGAGTTCTACACGGACAAGAAGGTCACCATTTCGCGGTGGTTCTGACATGCGCACGTTGATCAAGAACGGTACGGTCGTTACCGCGACCGATCAGTACACGGGCGACGTCCTCGTCGAGGACGAGAAGATCGCCGTCATCGGCGCCAGCCTCGACATCCAGGCGGACAAGACGATCGACGCATCCGGCAAGTACGTGCTGCCCGGCGGCATCGACGTCCACACGCACATGGACATGCCGTTCGGCGGCAGCAAGTCGTCGGACGACTTCGAGACCGGCACGCGCGCGGCGGCGTTCGGCGGGACGACGACGATCGTCGACTTCGCGATCCAGTACCGCGGCCAGACGCTGCACCACGCGTTCGACACGTGGTCGGCGAAGGCGGAAGGCAAGGCGGTCATCGATTACGGCTTCCACATGATCGTCACGGAGCTGAACGATCAGGTGGAAGGCGAGATGGACGCGCTGGTCCGCCAGGGCGTCACGTCGTTCAAGCTCTTCATGGCGTACCCGGGCGTATTCATGCTCGACGACGCGAGCATCTTCAAGGCGCTGATCCGCAGCGGGCAGAACGGCGGCACGATCTGCATGCACGCGGAGAACGGCGGCGTCATCGACGTCCTCGTGCAGCGCGCGCTGGCACAGGGCAAGACGGCGCCGAAATACCACGCGCTGACGCGGCCGGCGCGGGCCGAGGCGGAAGCGACGCATCGCGCGATCGCGCTCGCCGAAATCGCCGACGTGCCGATCTACATCGTGCACCTGTCGGCGGCCGAGGCGCTGGAGATGGTCACCGAAGCGCGCGATCGCGGCCTGCCGGCGTACGCCGAAACGTGTCCGCAGTATCTGTTCCTGTCGTACGACAACTACGAGGAGCCCGGTTTCGGCGGCGCCAAGTACGTGATGAGCCCGCCGCTGCGCGAGAAGGAGAAGCAGGATCAATTGTGGCGCGGCCTGAAGTTCAACGATCTGCAGTGCATCTCGACGGACCACTGTCCGTTCTGCATGAAGGAGCAGAAGGAGCTCGGCCTCAACGATTTCTCGAAGATTCCGAACGGCGCGCCCGGCGTCGAGACGCGCATGAGCCTCGTCTACGACGGCGGCGTGCGCGCGGGACGGATTTCGCTGAATCGCTTCGTCGAGCTGACGTCGACCTCGCCCGCGAGGATCTTCGGGTTGTTCCCGCGCAAGGGGACGATCGCGCCCGGCTCCGACGCCGACATCGTCGTCTTCGATCCGAACCGGACGGTCACGCTGTCGGCGAAGACGCTGCACATGCGCGTCGATTACAACCCCTACGAGGGACGGCAGGTCACCGGCGCCACCGACACCGTGCTGTCGCGCGGCCGCCTCGTGATCGAGAACGGCGCGTTCGTCGGCAAGGCCGGCGCCGGATCGTTCCTGAAGCGCGCCACGCGAAGCTCGTGAGCACGACGTTCCTGGATCTCGTCGACCTCGCGTCCGAGCGCCTCGGCGCCGCGGTGGTCGCCGCCAACGACGAGTTCTTCGCGCCGAAGGACAATCTGATCCGGACGGAGGCGCCGATCTGGCGCGAGGGGAAGTACACCGATCGCGGCAAGTGGATGGACGGCTGGGAAACGCGGCGCCGCCGCGACAACGGCGATCACGATTGGTGCATCGTGCGGCTCGGCGCGGCCGGCGTCGTGCATGGCGTCGACGTCGATACGTCGTGGTTCAAGGGCAACTATCCGGAGGCGTGCGCGATCGACGGCTGCGATCTGTCCGGCCTGCCGACCGTCGAGGAGCTGACGCGCGCGGCGTGGCGCGAGATCCTGCCGCGGACCGCGCTCGCCGGCGACGCGCACAACCTGACCGCCATCGCCTCCGACACGGCCGTCACGCACGTGCGGCTGCGCATCTTCCCGGACGGCGGCGTCGCGCGGCTGCGCGTGCACGGCGAAGTCGTCGCCGACTGGGCCCGCCTCAGGGAGCGCGGCGAAGTCGACCTCGCGGCGGCCGAGCACGGCGGCGTCGTGCTCGCGTGCAGCGACATGTTCTTCGGATCGCGCCACAACCTGATCATGCCGGGCGACGCCGCGCACATGGGCGACGGCTGGGAAACGAAGCGGCGCCGCGGCGCCGGCCACGACTGGACCATCATCCGCCTCGGCGCGAAAGGTGGCATCCGCCGCGTCGAGGTCGATACCCGTCACTTCAAGGGCAACGCGCCGGGCTCCTGCAGCCTCGACGCGAGTGTCGACGCGCTCGAATGGTGGCAGCTGCTCGGCCGGACGCCGCTGCATCCGCATGCGCGGCAGACCTTCGAGAGCGAATTGAAGGATGTCGGCGACGTCACGCACGTGCGGTTCAACATCTTTCCCGACGGCGGTGTGGGACGGCTGCGGCTGTACGGTCGGCCGGCGTGACGCTCGGCGAGTTGAACGCCCTCGACGCGGCCGCGGCCGAGCGCGAGCTGCTGCGGTGCTGCGGGTCGGCGCGGTGGGCGCGTGCCGTGGCGGCTGCGCGGCCGTTCGCGTCCGTCGACGCGCTGATCGCCGCGGGCGATCGCGCCGCCGATGCGCTGGCGCCGGCGGACTGGCTCGAGGCGTTCGCGGCGCATCCGCGGATCGGGTCGAGCGGCGGCGCGGATCGGTCGCGCGACTGGTCGGCGCAGGAGCAGTCCGGCGTCGCAATGGCGACCCGAACCGTGACTGAACGGCTCGCGGCGCGAAACCGCGATTACGAGACGCGCTTCGGTTACATTTTCATCGTCTGCGCGACCGGCAGGAGCGCCGGCGAGATGCTGGCGATGCTCGAGCGGCGTCTGACGAACGATCCGGCGTCGGAGCTCCGGGTCGCGGCCGACGAGCAGCGGAAGATTACGCGCCTCCGGCTGGCGAAACTGTTGTCATGATCACGACGCACGTGCTCGATACCTCGAAGGGCGGACCCGCCGTCGGCATGACGGTGATCCTCGAAGTCCGTCAGGCGAGCGAATGGGTCCCGGTCAATCGCGGCGTCACCGACGAAAAGGGGCGCCTGACGACGCTGACCGAAGACTGGCCGGTCTCGCCGGGCACGTATCGCCTGACGTTCGACGTCGGCGACTATCACCGCTGGAACGGCATCAGCGCGCCGTTTTTCCCGGAGGTGAAGGTGACGTTCAACGTCCGCGACGTCGAGGAGCACTATCACGTGCCGCTGCTGCTCAGTCCGTACGGCTACAGCACCTACCGCGGCACATGAGCGGCACGCTGGCGTGGAACCGCTACGGCAAGTCGCGCGTCCGGCTGGTGAAGGTGCGGCGGGCGGCCGATCCGCACCAGATCGTCGATCTCACGCTCGACGTGCAGCTCGAGGGCGCGTTCGAGGCGGTCTACGCCGACGGCGACAACGCCGCGTGTCTCGCGACCGACACGATGAAGAACACTGTCTACGCATTCGCACGGCGCGATCCGATCGATCACGTGGAAGCGTTCGCATCGCGGCTCGCCGACCATTTCGCCGCGAAGCCGGCGGTATCGCGCGCGCGCGTGTCGGCGATCGAGCACAAGTGGGATCGCCTGTCGGCCGGCGGCCGGCCGCATCCTCATGCCTTCGTCCAGTCCGGCGGCGAGCACTGGACGGCGGTCGTCACGCGCGACGGCGGCGGCGCGTCGATCGTGTCTGGCGTCGCGAACCTCGTCGTGTTGAAGACGACCGATTCCGCGTTCAGCGGCTTTCCGCGCGACGAGTACACGACGCTGCCTGAGGCCCGGGATCGGATCCTCGCGACGTCGGTGACGGCGACGTGGACGTATCGCCCGGGCACGACCGACTTCAGCGGCCGCGACCGGATCCGGACCGCGCTCGTCGAAACGTTCGCGGCGCACGTGAGCCGATCGGTGCAGCACACGCTGTACGCGATGGGCGAGGCGGCGCTCGGCGCGTGCGCCGACGCGGCCGACATCACCCTGACGATGCCGAACCGCCACCATCTGCTCGTCGACCTGTCGCCGTTCGGCCTCGACAACCCGAACGAAGTCTTCGTTGTCACCGATCAGCCATTCGGTTTGATCGAAGCGACTCTCACCAGGGGTTGACCATGGATCTGACCACGACGTTCACCGGCGTCCGCTTCCGGAACCCGTTTCTCCTCTCGTCGGCGCCGCCGACCGAGTCGGAGTCGAATATCCTGCGCGCGTTCGACGCCGGCTGGGGCGGCGTCGTCACGAAGACGATCGGCCTGCATCCGGTCGTGAACGTCGTCGGCCCGAAGACGAAGTTCCTGCGCGCCGACGCGGACTCGGCGCACCTGTCGATGAAGAAGCGTCCCGGCGCGGCGCTGCACTCGTCATGGAACTGGGAGCTCATCTCCGACAAGACGCTCGACTGGTGGGTGCCGCGGCTCGGGCGGATCAAGAAGGCGTTCCCCGATCACGCGCTCGTCGCGTCGATCATGGCCGGATCCGGCAACGACACCGAGCTGCGCCACTGGCAGGAGCTAGCGATCGCGTGCCAGGACCAGGGGTGCGACGCGCTCGAGATCAACCTGTCGTGTCCGCACATGGACCGGCCCGACATGGGATCCAACGTCGGCAAAGACAAGGAGCTGGTATCGGTCGTCACGAAGGTGGTGAAGGAGGTCGCGAAGATCCCGGTGTGGGCGAAGCTGACGCCGTCGACGACCGACATCGTCATCGAGGCGCGCGGCGCGTTCCTCGGGGGCGCCGACGCGATCTCGTCGTCGAACACGTTCACGTCGCTGCCGCTCATCGACGCCGAGACGCTCGACTTCGAGGTCAACGTCGACGGGCTCGTGTCGACCGGCGGCCTTGGCGGTCCGGCCATCCTGCCGCTGTCGCTCGCGAAGATGTCGCAGCTCACGCAGGCGTTTCCCGACAAGAGCTTCTCGGGCATCGGCGGGATCTCCAATTTCGCGCATGCGCTGAACTACTTTCTGCTCGGCTGCGGCACCGTCCAGGTGTGCACCGCCGCGATGCTCGATCACGCGATCGGTCCGAACGTGATCAGGGAGCTGAACGCCGGCCTCGCGCGGTTCCTCGAGCAGAACGCCGGCAAGGGCTGGACGCGCGTCGACGACGTCATCGGCCTGCGCCGCGACCGCGTCGTCGCGCAGTCGAAGATCCGCCGGCCGGACGAGAAGGATTACCGAGGCGGGTACGAGGCGGAGGGGTACGCGGCTGCTGAAGAATCGGGAATGAAGAATTAGGAATAAAGAATGAATTCTTCATTCTTCATTCTTCATTCTTAATTCTTCATTCTCGATTCGAGGATCCGCGTGAACGACCGCCCGCGGAGTTCGTCGAGCGTGAGCCCGCTCATCGACACCGCTTCCTCTTCGGTCATCGCGCCGCAGTTCATCGCGCGCAGGAAGTAGTTCAGCAGGCCCTGACCCGTGGCCGCATCGTCGAAGACGTCGCCGACGAGCGTCGCCTGCGCGGCCTTCTGGACGAAGTTCTTCAGGCGCTCCGACGCGGCGTCGAGCCCCTCGAGGAAGAACGCATAGACCGCGGCGTACCGCGACGGCAGCTGCGCGGGGTGCAGGTCCCACCCCTGGTAGAACCCGGTTTCGAGCGAGTGGCGGACGTGCTGCGCGTGCAGCCGCCACGCGCGGTGGACGGCGTCGCGCGCGCCGATCGGCATCACGTTCGTCGCGCCGTCCGACAGCCAGATGCCGGTGCCGGCGAGCGACACCTGCATCACGTGCTTCGCGAAATCGCAGACCGGATGGAGCATGTGCTGCTGCGCGGCCGTGATGCCGCACGCGGCGGTGTAGTCGTACGTGCCGAAGTGTGCGGCGACGATGCGGCCGCGGCCCTCCGCGATGAGCCGCGGCAGCGCGACGGTCCCGTCCGGCGCGAAGATCGACTGCGTCGTCTCGACCATCAGCTCGAAGCGCAGCGTCCCGGCCGCGAGCTCGTGCCAGTACTCGAACGCCTCGCACGCCGACGCGAACGCGGCGACCTGCTCCGGCGACGTGATCTTCGGCAGCGTGATGACGAAGTTCGGCGGCAGCGCGCCGCCGGTCCGCTCGAGCAGCCGCGTCAGGAACAGATCGTAGGTGCGCAGGCTGCGCCGCCTCAGCTCCTCGTTCAGCGGTTTGATGCGGATGCCGATCGACGGCGGCAGCGATCCGGCGGCGAGGCCCGCCGCGACTTCTTCCGCCGCGGCCTGCGCGAACCGATCCTCCTCCTCGTCCCGCCGGTTGCCGAAGCCGTCCTCGAAATCGATCCGGAAGTCCTCGACCGGCTCGCGGGTCAACTTGTCGACGACGCGCTGGTAGATGCGATCGGCGAGCGCCGCGTCGAGACCGAGCGCCGTGGCGAGCGCCGCGCCGTCCGGCGCGTGCTCCCGCAGCGTGCGCAGCGCGACCGATCCGAGCTTCGCCGCGGCGTCCGCTTTGAACAGGTGCGCGCCGCCGTAGACGGTGTGCACCGGCTGCCGTTCCGGGGAATCGCCGGGAAACACCGACGCGACGCGGGTGTTCGCCTTGTCCAGCGAATCCAGAATCGTCGTCAGCGCTTTTTCGGGGATCGTCGTGTCCGCCATGCCGCGGAAGTATAGGCCAGCGCCGCGAACACGACGGCGAGCGCGGCGAGATCGATCGGCTGGAACATCGGCGGGATCCAGTAGTTGCCCCAGTCGACCATCATGTGCGACAGCACGTAGAACGCGACCGGCAGACGCAGGATCGCGAGGAAGAGCGCGATCCGCGCCGCGAGCGACAGCAGCGGCACGCGCCACAGCAACTCGTGGACGAGGACGCTCGCGCCGAGCGCCAGCGCCGCGGCGAGTCCGGTCGCCGCGTATTCCGTCGGCTGCAGTCCCGCGTGCATCGCGAGAGCGCCAACGATGGCGGCGGTAAGCGACATCAGGAGTCCGATGCGCGGCCACTCCGGCGTGCCGGCTTCCGATGCCGCGAACGATCCGGCGAGCGCGAGCACCGCGACGATGAGGCGCGGGTAGATGTAGCTCTCGATCGCCGGTCCCCGGAACGCCAGCGCGACGACCGCCACGGCGGCGCCGGCGGCGAGGCCGTCGAGCGCCGGGCCGCTCGCGCGGCGGATGCGTCCGGCGGCGACGCCGATGGCCGCGACCGTCAGGAGCACGGGCACGACGGTCCACATGTGCAGGTTCCAGGGCGGCGCGGCGTGCGACTGCCACCCCTGCATCTCGATGCCCAGCACGCGCGCCGACAGCACCAGCGGAAACGCCCCGAGCAGCATCAGACCGATGTACGTGCCGGGCGCGCGCCGCTGAAATCCTTCGGCCATGGTGACCGCAGGCGCCAGCAGCGCGAAGGCGATGAGATGCCACGACGTGGCCCGGGCGACCGCGGGCGCCGCGAGCCACGCGGCGCCGAACGCCAGCAGCGCGGCGATCCAGAACGGCATCGCCAGCGCCGCGTACCAGCTGATCGCGATCTGCTCCGGCGTCTGCGGCGTGATGCGCACGAAGTCGAGCGTCCGCGTCTCGATCTCGCGCCGCGCGGTCATCGACGCCGCGACGCCGCCGATCAGGAGGATCCCCGCCACGATGACGGGGACCGCCGAAAAGTAGTCGGCGGGATACGGACGGACCGAGTACCCGATGAGCCCGGCCGCGACCGGCGCGACGAGGATCGTGGCGAGCGTGCCGCCCGAAAGGAGCGTGCAGCGCAGCTGCCGCGCGAACTCGGGCGTCCCGGCGCGCGGTACCACCCGCCGGACGAGATCGCCGACGAGCGCGGTGCCGCCGCCGACCCGCGCGCCCGCGGCCCGGCGGATGCGGCGGCACGCCATCCACGCCGCCGGCGCGCACGCGGCGAACGCCATCCACATCGTCGCGCGCTCGCCCGCCGAAGGAGCGTTGATCTCGAGCCATCCGAGGCGGTCCAGCGCGAACGCTCCCGACAGCGCGACGGCGAGAAGCAGCGCCCGTCCGAACCGCGAGTCCGGCGCCATGGCGGCCGGCAGCGTGCCGTAGACGACGAGTCCGGCGGCGAACGCGCCGAAGAAGCAGATCGCGGCCAGCGTCAGCGGCTGCATGGCGTCGTGCGCGCGCAGGTGCGCCGCGAGCAGGACCGCCGCCGCGAGGACATACGGCGCCGTCGATCCGATCGCGAAGGCGGCGAGAATCCGGCGCGGCGGACGGCCGCACATTCGCGTCTGGTCGAGGGGCCCGCCGCGCTCGAGATCGAACAGCTTCGTGATCGCCCGCGCCGGGGCGAGCAGCAGGATGAAGAGCGCCGGCAGCAGCAGCTCCACGCGCGACGGCGCGCGGGGATCGCCGAACGGACTCGGAATGTAGCCCGAAGCAAGGCCGATGACGGCGATCGTCCACAGTCCGACGATCGTGGCGCGCCGCAATCCGCGTCCGAGCGTCAGCTGCGCGTACAGGCGGACGTCGGGATCGAGCTCGATCGCCGTCACGCTGCTCTCCTGCGCGCGTGAACGAGCGCGGCGGCCGAGCAGGCCGCGGCGAGCGCCGCCACTTCGAGCGGCCGCGGCGTCGGCGCTGCCGCGGCGGCGCCGGCCAGGCCGCGGCCGGTCGCGAGACTCCACAGGACCGGCTCGAGGCCGGCGAACATCGCGAAGCGCAGCGCGAACGACAGCGACACGCGGTCGTACGCGACCTCGTGGATCAGCACCCCGGTCATGAGCGCGAGCGCCGCGGCGGCGCCGGTGGCGAGGCTGGCGCCCGCGTCGAATCCAAGCCGCCGCGAGATCACAGCGCCGGCGGCGACGGCAGCCACGCCGGTCCACGCCAGCCGCGGCCACGGCGGCGACGGCTTCCCGCGCTCCTCGGCGGCGAGCGCGGCGGCGACGGCGAAGAGTCCCGCGAGCACGCGCGGAAACACCGGGACGGGAAACAGCGTGATCGCCGACGCCGCGATCACCACGCCGAAGGCTGCTGGCGGTCCGACGAGCGACGGCCCCATCGGCCGCTTCAGTCGTCCGGCTGCGGTGGCGACGAGCACGATCGCGCCGAAAAACGGCAGCAGCGACATCGGATCGAAGGCGGCCGGCCGAATCGCCATCCGCTGCAGCAGCGCGGGCAGGTGCGCGTGCAGGTAATCGCGCGTGCCGTCGGGCGGAACGACGGTGGCCAGGTGCCCGGCGACGGGCGCTGCGGCCGCAATCATCACGATCGGGAAACCCCATTCCGGGACCGACTTCGTGTGAATGAGATCCAGCAGCGCGAGGGCCGGCAGTCCGACGGCGACGGCCGGCAGCCAGGCCAGGGCGAACGACGCGCGCGGACTGACCAATGCCAGCGCGGACATGACGAGCGCGCCCATCCAGAAGGATACCGCGGCCCCGACATATCGTCCCGACACGATCTGCAGCGGCCTCTGCGGCGTGATGCGGACGAGATCGAGCGCGCCCGTCTCGCGCTCCCGCTGCAGCGACGACGCGATGATGACCATCGCGAGAACCGGCATCGCGTAAGGCGTCATCGGCAGCACGACGGTCAAGAACGATACGCGCCAGCGTCCCGCGATCGCCGCGCCGACCGCGAGCACGGCGGCGAGCGCGATCGCGAGAACGATGGCGAATTCGCCCGCGAGCGCGTAGAGAAACTGCCGCCGGAATTCCGCCGGCGCATCCGGCGTGACCAGCCTCCGCAGCAGGCCGCGGCGGCGAGATCCCCGCGGCACCGCGGGCGTGTAGCGCGCAACGCGCGGTGTTGCGAGACGAAGCGACCATGCCGCCAGCGCCACTGCGCCGATCGCGGCCGCTGACAGGCCGGCTCGGTTCAGGGACGGGCGCCGGACCCACTCGGCCGCCGCCACGATCAGTACCTGCGCAACCAGGACGGCGATCGCGGTGGTGCTTTTGATGTTGTCTGGATTGCGGGTGAGGCCGGCCGGGAACATCGCGTAGATCAGCAGCAGCGCGGCGACGGTCGCGCCGCCGGCGATCGCCGCGACCGGCCAGACGCGCAGGCCGCCGTGCTGGAGGGTGGCGTGGATGAACAGCGCGATCGCGCCGTTGAGCGCAAGAAACCAGCTCGACCCGACGAGCAGGCCGATCAGCATCCGGAGCGGCGGGCGCCCGCACAGCCGCGCGCTGTCGAGCAGGCCGTTGCGCTCCTGATCCACGAGCCGCCAGATCGCCCGCACCGGCGCGACGACGATCGCCATGAGACCGAGATACAGGAGCGCGCCCTGGAACGTGAACACGTACGGCATGAACGTCGAGACACGCGCGGCTTCCGGATAGCGTGGCGGTACCAGCGTGAGGACGAACCAGAGCAGCAGCCATCCCGCCGTGCACGCGGCGAGAGCGGCGGCGGGCCGCGCGACGCCGCGTCCCAGCAGAAGCCTTGTATAGAGACGAATGTCGGGATCGACTTCGAACGCCATGGCGCTCAACACGTCAGGCCGGATTCATCCGGCGGGCGAACGACCCGACGGCATCCCGATGAAGCACCAGGAGCGCTGCGCATGCGGCCACGAGCACCGCGAGATCGCCGATGCCGGGGTCGGCGGGCACCCGGGTTTTCAGCACGTACGAAACGTAATAAAAGGAGAATCGTCCGCGCGTGCCGCTCCTCACGAGCTCGTATGGGAACCGGAGCACGACCATCAGCGTGAGAAGCTGCACGCCAAGCGACACGACGAGACGCCGGCCCCACAGCTCGTGAGCCAGCAGGCCGATCGCGACGGCAACCGCCGCGCACGCGCCGGTCACCAAGGCGGCGTCCATCGGGATTCGGCCTTCGGCGGTGACCAGATCGACCGAGACAAACGCCGCGAACGCGACGATCCCGAGCCGCAGCCACGGCGCCGATCGCGGCATGCGCTCTTCCGCGAACAGTCCGCCGAACAGGGGAAGCACGCCGATGACGGTGCGCGGGTACGCGATCGTCGGCTGGACGAGGCGCGCCCCGAGCGCCACGGCCGCGATGGCGGCGACCGCCGCTCCGCCTGCGAGCGCGGGTCCGTCCGGCCGATCGACGCGGCCGCACGCCGCCGCCAGCGCCACGACTGTGACGAAGATCGGAACGAGCAGCGGGAGATGAAGGCCCCACGGGGTCGTGCTGGTGGGAATCCCCCCGATCGGCGTCAGACGCGGCAGCGTCTGGATGTACGGCTCGACGATCAATCCCGCAACGAGGAGGAACAGTGCCCCATAGCTGCCGGGCAGGCGGAGTTCGAGACCTTCGAGGAGGGCGACCGCCGGGAGCAGCAGCGCGAGCGCCGGCAGCGACCAGGAGAACTGCGCGACGTCGGCGGCGACGACTCTGAGCGCCACGACCGCGAAGAGCGCCGCCGTCCAGAACGGCAGCGCGAGGCCGGCGAACCAGCCGAGCGCGATGGCCGCTGGCCGCTGCGGCGTGAGCCGCACCAGTTCGATGCTGCGTGACTGGATCTCGTGTCGGACGGCCACCGCCGTTGCGATCGCCACCGCCGGCAGGCCGATATACGGCAGCGCGTTGATCATATCGCCGTACATCAGCCGGGAGCGGCGAGCGACGATCATCGCGATCACGGCGAACACGCACTGCGCGCCGATCGTGGTCGCACCGACCGCGCCGACACTCGATCGCAGTCGACGCAGCAGCTCCGGCGGACCGTCGCGCGGCACGTAACGAGCGAACACGACCTCATATGTCAGCCGCGCGCGCGACCATGAGCGGACCCGAGCCGGGCGCCGCATGAACCGCACCGCCATCCAGACGCTTGGGGGCAGGGCGCCGGCACCGGCAAGCGCCGCCAGTTGAAGGCGCCAGTCGAACACGGTCGGAGACAGATAGCCGAGCGCTTCGAGCGCGAGTACGCCCAGGTATCCGCCGAACGCGAGCATTCCGAACCCGACCGTGATGACCCAGCCGTCGCGAACGCGGCCGGGACCGGTCGCGAACGTCAGCAGCGCCAGGTCGAGAACGATCACGAACAGGATCAGTCCGAACCTGATGGTGCCGGCGGTTCCCTCGAGCCGCAGCAGATCGACGGCGAAGAGGGCGGCCGCCAGCGCCACGAACGGCCACATCGAGCCGGCGGCGAACGCGAGCAGCGTGCGGAGGGGCGGCCGGCCGCACAGGCGCACATGATCGAGGACGCCGGTCCGCTCCAGATCGAGCAGGCGCGCAAACGGGCGCGAGGGCGCGACCATGAGCGACAGGACGGCGGCGGCTTCGACGGCCGCCCGCTCTGTGACGATGCCCTTCTGCGGATCGATGCCGCGCAGAGCGGAGAATCCCGCGATGGCGCCGAACCACAACAGCGCATCGAGCGATCCGTGCCACGACGGTCCCACGGCGAGACGCGTCGACAGTCGAACGTCGGGATCGAGATCGTGGATCATGCCGCGGCTTCGCGAAGCGCCGTCTCGATGCGGCGCCGACGGGCGTGCACCATCGCCGCGGCGGCCGCCACGAACGCGAGGAAGAGCATGTCCATTGCGCCCGGGACCGGCGGGGCCGCGGCGACGAGATGCACGGGCGGGAACAGGCCGCCAGCGATCAACGGATACGCGCGGGGCAAGTCCGGCGACCACCACGCGCGCAGGAGGACGCCGCAGACCGCGATCCTGAGGACGGCCGAGACCACGCGGCGCCGTGCTGTTTCGTGGATGACGACGGCTGCGGCGGCGGCGAGCGCGGCGGCCACGGTCATCGCCCCGCCGGCGCGCCAGCCGATCCCGCTCGCGGCCGTCAGCAGGACGCCGCCGACGCCCGCGGCGATCCCCGCGGCCCGCATCCGGCCGAACGGTGCGGCCGGCCACGATCCTTCGTCGGCGGCGAACGGCGCGATCAACACGAGGATCGCGCCATACAGCCGCGGAATCGCGGCCGCACGGAAGGCGAGGGCCGCGATGCCGACGGCGCAGGCCGCGACGCATATGCCGGCCGCCGTCAGTGATGGTCCGTCCGGGCGCCGCATGCGGCCGGCCGCCGCCATGAGCGCGAAGACGGCAGCGGACAGCGGCACAGCGGCCGGCAGCACCCTTCGGTAGCGGTACGAGGGATCCTCGAGCCGCCGCAGCTCGCTGCCCGGCAGAGCTCTCATTTCCCGGTCCATGTCGTGGCCCCACATCCACGCCACCTGTCCGGAGAAGCCTCGCCGAAACCGCGGAAAACCTTCGGACGTGAACCTGTACTGATCGGGATGGGCCTTCGCGAACCGGACGGACGCCCGCTCCGCGATTCCTTCCGTTTGCGCGAATTCGTAGGCCGTGCCGACGCTCACCATCACGACCGCCAGCGCGAAGTACACGCCGGTTCGCCTCCGCTGGAGCACCTCGGCGAGCGCGAGCGCGGGCGCGAGGATCGCCAGTGTGACGGGCCACAGCGGCACATCGACCGCGCGGCGATCGATGCCCGCGACGAGCGCGATGGCGGCGAGCCCCGCCAGCCAGAACGGCGCCGCGACTCCGACGTACCACCCGAGCGCAATCGCCGCCGGCCGCTGCGGCGTGAGCATCACGAGATCGCGCGTGCCGCTCTCGACCTCCTGCCGGATTGCCCACGACAGCGCGAACGCGGCGGTGAGCGCCGCCGCTGCCGGGATCGCCTCGCTGACGCCGAAGATGCGGAGGAGGCCGAGCGGCGTGTGCGGGTCGGCCGGCAGCCACGCGAGCACGATCAGCGCGGCAACCGGGGTCACGAGCATGACCACGAGCGTTCCGCCCGACGCGAGCGTCTGACGCAGCTGGCGCATCAGCTCCGGCGGGCCGGCGCGCGGGACGAGACGTCCCAGCCGGTGCAGTGGATCGGCCGGCGACGCGCGCGGCGTATACGACGACGGCCGCGCGATGCGGCGCGCGGCGAGCCAGGCCGCGGCGGGCGTCATGATGGCGAGCAGCAGGGCCGACGCCACGCGTCGGGTGTCGCCAGTGGACGACCGATCGGTGAATGCCGAACTGAAGAGGAACGCGGACGTTCCGCCGACCAGGAGCAGCAGCGGCATCACCACGCGCTGATCGCGGGTGACGGCGGCCGGAAGCGCGGTGAACGCAATCAGCACCGCGTCGGCCGCCGCCACGAGGACGATCGCCGCGAACGGGATCGACGTCCAGTCCGCGGATGTGCGCGCGTGGACGTACACGAACAGCGCGCCGAGCACGGCGTACGGCCAGATCGATCCGAGGAAAAAGCCGGCGAGAATCCGGTGCGGCGGGCGTCCGCACAGGCGCGTCTGATTGAGACGCTCGTCATGCTCGAGACGCACGAGCTGCGCAACGCCGCGGGTCGCGCCGAACACGAGCGCGGCCATGCCGAGGAGGAGCAGTCCGGCCGGGCGTCCG
>Ga0075436_100001556_pt1 | contig 15652 bp, 15 predicted proteins | sample RhiMethybrSRZTD5_FD_75303 | JGI IMG/M metagenome (GOLD analysis project Ga0075436, IMG submission 75303) | Populus rhizosphere microbial communities from Tennessee, USA - Rhizosphere MetaG P. TD hybrid SRZTD5 | ecosystem: Host-associated > Plants > Roots > Rhizosphere > Soil | place: USA...
GAGACCCTCGTCGGTGCGGTTGATCCCGACGTCGATGACGGTCGCTCCGGGCTTCACCATGTCGGCGGTGACCATGCGGGCGCGGCCGACCGCGGCGACGAGGACGTCGGCGCGGCGGCACACCGCGGCCAGGTCGCGCGTGCGCGAGTGGCAGACCGTGACCGTGGCGCTGCGATGCAGGAGCAGCAGCGCCACCGGCTTGCCAACGATGTCGGAGCGGCCGACGACGACCGCATCGGCCCCCTCGAGCTCAACCCCGGTCGCGTCGAGCAGCTCCATGACGCCGGCGGGCGTGCAGGCCACGAGGCCGGGCCGGCCCGCGACCAGCCGGCCGACGTTCAGCGGATGGAAGCCGTCGACGTCCTTGGCGGGGTCGATCCGGTCGAGCACCTGCTTGAAGTCGAGTCCCTTCGGCAGCGGCGCCTGCACCAGGATCCCGTCGACCCGGTCGTCGGCGTTGTAGCGCTCGACCATCGCCAGCACCTGTCCTTGAGTCGACGTCGCCGGCATCGGCTCGTGAAAGGAGGCCATGCCGGCCTCCTCGCACGCCTTGATCTTGTTGCGCACGTAGACCTGGGAGGCCGGGTCCTCCCCGACCAGGATCGTCACCAGGCCCGGCGTGTGGCCGGTGCGCTCGCGCAGCTCCGCCGCATCCTTCGCGACCCGCGCGCGCACGTCCGCCGCCACCTGCTTGCCGTCGATGATCGTCGCCACGGGCGCGGACGATACCGAATCGGCAGTCGCGGGCGGCCGGCACCAAAAGGGTGATCTTCCTCTGGCTCCCTTGCCAATCTTGCAAAATGCCACGAACGTGAGTGGGAAGCGGCTCTTGCAGTTGTCCCCCGTCCGCCGCTCCCAGAGATCTCCGGAGGAGGTGAATCCCTTGACCGACTTCATCCGTGGCCTTCAGGCCGACGTGAGCGACGAGGCCGGCCAGACGATGGCCGAGTACGCCGTCGTCCTCGGCGTCATCACCATCGCGGTGGTGGTCACGCTGGGCCTGCTCAGCACCGCCATCAAGAACCTGCTGAACAACGTCATCGCCTCGCTCTAGGCCCAGGCCCGGAGCGCTCCGGGACCGGCTCCCCCGCCCCATCGCGGGGGCCGGCCCGAGAACCCACGATCGCGTCGGGGCACCTCCCAAAAGGGGATTTCCGGCACGTGGACTCTTTTCTGCTCAATGCCGCATCGTCGGATGCCGAAACACACCTGGGGGCAGCCTGCCTCCGGAGACCCATCCCGGGAGGATCGCATGATCGAGTACCTGAACGAGACCGTCGAGACCCTGCAGGACGAGGCCGGCCAGACCATGGCCGAGTACGCCGTCGTCCTCGGCGTCATCACCATCGCCGTGGTGGTCACGCTGGGCCTGCTCAGCACCGCCATCAAGAACACGCTGAACAACGTCATCGCGTCGCTCTAGCCGACGTCGAGGCACCGACGGCGGGCCCGCCCACGCGGGCCCGCCCTCACCCCCTCCGGACTCCCCTCACACACCTGTGATCCGACGCTACACACACCGCCAGGACGGCCAGGCCGTCGTCGAGTTCGTCGTCATCCTGCCCGTGCTCCTGCTCGTGCTGATGGCGATCTACCAGTTCGGCCAGGTGTTCGTGAACTACATGGATGTCACGAGCGCCGCCCGCGAGGGCGCGCGCAAGGCGGCCGTGAGCCGCTCGGCCGGCACCTGCACGGCCGTCGACAGCCTCGCGATCTCAGCCGCGAAGGGGGCCGGGTCGGACCTGAACCAGTCCAACCTGACCGTCACCGTGAACCGCACGTGCACCAACAACGCGTACGCGCAGTCGTCGGACGTCACGGTCACCGCCACGTACCCCTACTCCATCAACATCATGGGAGTGGTCGTCTCGTCGGGCACGCTGACCTCGGCCACCACCATGCGGGTGGAGTGACCGCCGCGCGTTCGCGGCAGCTGCACCGTCCCGCGTCGTTCTTCCTCTTTTTCGCCTTCTAAAGCCCCCGGCCGGCACTGCCGATACGTGTCTGGCCACGAGTCCCGCTCAACGTCCCCGAGTCTTCCACGAGAGGCAGCCGCATGTCCTACAGCGTCCGCAACATCGTGATCGCGCTGATCCTCGCCGTCGTCGCGGCGGGTCTCGTGATCATGTACACGAGCAACGTCAAGCACAACGCCGACCAGAGCATCAAGACCACGACGGTTGTCGTCGCCAAGGGTGACATCGTCGCCGGCACGCCCCTGAACACCCTGGTCGACGGCGGCGCCTTCACGACCCGCCAGGTCGCCACCAAGGACGTCGTGCCCGGCGCCTTCACCTCGATCAGCTCGCTGAACACCTCGCTCGCGACCGCGACGAACATCACCGCCGGCGCGCAGGTCACGCCCGCGATGTTCTCGGACTCCAAGGACACGGCGATCGTGAACCAGATCCACGGCACGATGCGCGCCGTCCAGGTCGCCTTCAACGCCAACCGCGTACTCGGCGGCACGCTGAAGGCCGGCGATCACGTCGACATCTACGGTGAGATCACGATCCAGTCGTCGCGCAACAACAGCCAGTTCTCGCAGCAGACGGTCGCCGCCCGCATCATCACCAACGTCGAGGTGCTCTCCACCTACGACACGGGCGTCGCCACCACGCCGCTGACCTCGGCATCGGGCGCCAACAGCGCCTCGGGCACCGACGACGGCACGGGCGGTGACGCTGTGATCCTCGCGATCCCGCAGAACCTGCTGCCCGACTTCATGCTGATCCGCGCGGATGGGCAGTTCTGGATGGCCCTGCGGCCCGGCCACGGCGCCCAGGACACCGGTGCTTCCGTCGCCACCCCGTGCAGCACCTTCGCCACCGGCCTGACGGCCGTGCAGGTCAAGAACTCCCTCCCCATCTGCGTGTCTGGAGCGAAGAAATAATGACGAACCAGTCCCCGATCAAGGTCTTCATCACCGGCGCCGCCAACGGTCTGGCGGAGGTTCGTGAGGGCCTCGCAGACCACCCCGACGTCGAGCTCGTCGGGACGGCCGCCGACCCGGTCAAGGCCGGCGCGAAGCTGGCGGAGTCCGCCGCGCAGGTGATCCTGCACGGCACCACCGCCACCGAGCACGTCCCGACCCCCGAGGTCGAGGCGATCCGGGCGGTCACCGCCGCCCCGATCGTCCTGGTCACCTCCGCCAGCGCGAACAGCCTGCTGTCGGAGGCCCTCCAGGCCGGCATCCACGACGTCGTCCTGCTCCCGCAGCTGACCGACGGGATCGTCTTCACCATCAAGAAGGCGCACTCCCTGGCCGCGGGCCGGGCTGCCGGCGCCTCCGGCAAGGCCGCGGCGCATGCCGAGGGCAAGGTCGTCACCCTGTTCTCGCCCAAGGGCGGGTCGGGCAAGACCGCCCTCGCCTGCAACCTGGCCGTGCTGTTCGCCCGCAAGCACCAGCGGCGGACGCTCCTGCTCGACCTCGACCTGCAGTTCGGCGACGTCGCGATCATGATGGGCATAGAGCCGGACAAGACCATCTACGACCTGGTCATGGCCCGGCGCGAGCTCGACTCCGAGGCTCTGGCGGGCTACGTCACGGCCCACCAGTCGGGCGTGCACGTCCTGCCGGCGCCGCTGCGCCCCGAGGACGCCGAGCTCGTCACCGAGGAGCGCCTCGGCCACCTGTTCGCCGTGGCCAAGGAGAGCTACGACGTGGTCATCGTCGACACGCCGCCGTTCTTCCACGGGCCGGTGCTCTCGACGCTCGACCGCACCGACCAGCTCGTGCTCGTCGCCTCGATGGACGTTCCCGCCATCAAGAACGTCAAGCTCACCCTGCAGACGCTCGACCTGCTGCACTACCCGAAGGACCGCCGTCACCTGCTGCTCAACCAGACCGGCTCGAAGGTCGGCCTGAAGAAGAACGAGGTCGAGCGGGCGCTCGACCTGAAGGTGGCCTTCGAGCTCCCGGCCGACAAGGACGTGCCGTCCTCGGTCAACCGCGGAGTGCCGGTCGCGCTGGCCAGCCCGCGCGCGGGCGTGGTCAAGTCGATGGGTGACATCGCCGACAAGCTCATCCCCCAGCGGGTCGCCGCCGACGCCAAGAAGAAGCGTCGGGGAGTGAGGTAACCGGATGTCGCTGCACTCTCGCATCCAGGTCGCGACGACCGACCCCAAGGAGGGCGAGGCGCCGGAGGAGGCCGACCGCACGTCGGTCGTCGCCGATCCCTTCGCCGAGCTCAAGACCCGAGTCCACAAGGAGATCATCCCCCGGCTCGGCCCCCGTCTGTTCAACGCGGACGGCAAGGCCGAGGCCGACCTCGAGGAGAAGGTCAACGAGGTCGTGACGGAGATGCTGGCGGTCGAGAAGACGCCGCTGACCCGCCAGGAGCGGCAGGAGATCATCCGCCAGATCACGGACGACATCCTCGGCTACGGGCCGCTGGAGCCGTTCCTCCGCGACGACTCGATCACGGAGGTCATGGTCAACGACCACAAGACCATCTACATCGAGCGCCACGGCAAGATCACCCGCACGAACGCCCAGTTCGTCGACGAGGCCCATCTGCTGCGGATCATCGACAAGATCATCAGCCGGATCGGCCGCCGCATCGACGAGTCCTCGCCGTACGTGGACGCGCGCCTGCCGGACGGCTCGCGCGTGAACGCGATCATCCCGCCGCTGGCGGTGCGCGGCTCCTCGCTCACGATCCGAAAGTTCCGCCGTGACCCGTTCACGATGGCGGACCTGATCAAGTTCGGCACCCTCACGCACAAGTCCGGCCAGTTCCTGGAGGCGTGCGTCCGCGGCAAGCTGAACATCCTGATCTCGGGCGGTACCGGCTCCGGTAAGACCACCACCCTGAACGTGCTCTCGGCGGCCATCCCGAGCGACGAGCGCATCATCACGGTGGAGGACGCGGCCGAGCTCCAGCTCAAGCAGGAGCACGTGATCACGCTCGAGTCGCGGCCGGCCAACATCGAGGGCAAGGGCCAGGTCACGATCCGCGACCTCGTCCGCAACACCCTGCGTATGCGGCCCGACCGGATCATCGTCGGCGAGTGCCGCGGCCCCGAGGCCGTGGACATGCTCCAGGCCATGAACACCGGCCACGACGGCTCGCTGACCACCGTTCACGCGAACAACCCGCGTGACGCCCTGGCCCGCACCGAGACGCTGGTGCTGACCGCGGGTGTCGAGCTTCCGCTCCGGGCCATCCGCGAGCAGATCTCGAGCGCGTTCGACCTCATCGTCCAGGTCTCCCGCCTGGTCGACGGCACCCGCCGCATCACGCACGTCACCGAGGTGCTGCGGATGGAGTCGGACGTGATCGCGCTGCAGGACATCTTCATCGCCAAGCCCGTCGAGGACGGCGCGGCGAACCAGGACGCCGGCCACCGGCTGCTCGGTCCCCTGAGCTGCACCGGCCTCAAGCCGCACTTCCTGGACAAGATGGCCTCGAACGGCGTCAACCTGCCGCCGAACTTCTTCCAGGACGAGACGGGCGAGCGCGCATCGGCGCCCATCTTCGGCCGGGCGGTCGGTCAGTGATGCGCCGCCGCAGCCTGCGCACCCTGCTGTTCGTTGCAGTCGCCGCCCTGGCGGTGGCCGCGCCGGCGGCGGCGTCTGCGCCCAGCCTCACGATCAAGAAGGTCGACACGAGCGCGTGGCCGACGGTGAAGGTGACGGCGGAGACGCCCGATCCCAGCCTGACGCCCGACCTGCAGGTGGTCGAGAACGGCCAGACGGCCGCGAACGTCCACCAGGAGGCCGGCGCCCGATCGGCGGTCGCGCTCGTCCTCGACACGTCGGGGAGCATGAAGGGTCAGAAGCTGTCCGACGCGATCGCCGCGGCGACCACGTTCGTGCAGGGCACGCAGTCCACCGACACGCTGGGCGTCTACGCGTTCGGCTCCCGGCCGTACATCTCCGTCGCCCTGCCGGCGGACTCCGCCACAGCGGCGGCCGGCATCGCCAACCTGGCCACCGACCCGAAGCCGGGCACCGCCATCTATGGCGGCGTCAAGGAGGCGGCCGATGCGCTCGCGTCAACGCATGCCGAGCACAAGTCAATCGTGCTCCTGACCGACGGCTCGTCCGAGAACGACTCCGCCACGATCGACCAGGCCGTGGCGTCCGCAAAGGCGGCCCACGCGGCCATCTACGCGGTCGGCATCGAGGGGTCGGCCAACGGCACCTCGGCCCTGCAGACGCTCGCCCGCGAGACGAACGGCGAGTTCCTGCAGGCCACCAACCGCGGGGCGCTGATCGCCGCCTACGGCCGGATCTCGGCCGACATCGGCGGGACGTTCACCTTCACGTACCACAGCCTCGTCCCCAAGGGCACCCCGATCCACCTGAGCCTGTCCCTGCCCGGCCTCCCGCCGGCCACGGCCACGGCGCAGGCTCCGGGCACGGCCGCTGCCCCCGGGAGCGCGTCCAAGCCGCTGGTCCACATGCCCACGTCGACCGCCGGTCGTCTCGGCGTCGCCCTCGGCGCGGCAGTCCTGGTGCTCTTCGGGGCGCTCGTGCTGCTCTCGTCCCGGCCCGGCGTGGCCGTCAACAAGCGCATCGCGGCGTACACCGAGCCGAAGAAGCGGCCGTTGGAGATCCCCGGCGTCGCGCCGGCCACCAAGGTGAGCATGCTGCACCAGCTGTTCATCGCGACCGAGAAGATCGCCGGCTCGTTCAACTACTGGAAGAGAATGGCCTTCCGGCTCGAGCAGGCGGACCTCCCGCTGCGCACGGCCGAGATCGTCTACATCCAGATGGGCGCCGCGCTGCTCCTGGGCGTGATCGGGAGGTTCCTGATCGGCCTGAACGGGTTCCTCGAGCTGATTCCGCTCGCGGTCGGCCTCGCCCTGCCGTCGCTGTTCGTGCGGTTCATGGCCCGCAAGCGCCTGAACGCATTCGAGTCGCAGCTCCCGGAGACCCTGATCACCCTGGCCGCGTCCCTCAAGGCCGGCCATGCCTTCAACTCGGCGCTCGCGAGCGTCGTCAAGGAGGGCGCCGAGCCGACCTCGAAGGAGCTCTCGCGGGTGGCCCAGGAGATCCAGCTCGGCATGACGTCCGAGTCGGCCCTGGAGGCGATGGCCAGGCGGATGGACTCGACCAACTTCGGGTTCGTCGTCATGGCCGTCAACATCCAGCGCACGGTCGGCGGCTCGCTGGCCGAGATCCTGGACATGGTGGCCGACACCGTCCGCCAGCGCCAGCAGTTCAGCCGCAAGGTGAAGGCGCTGACCGCCCAGGGGCGCATGTCCGCCTACGTGCTCCTGGCGATGCCGTTCCTGATGGGCCTCGCCATCTTCGCCCTCAATCCCAGCTACATGTCCATCCTGTTCACCTCGACGGCCGGCAAGGCGCTCATCGCCGTGTCGCTGGTGATGATGGCGATCGGCGGGATGATCATCCGCAAGATCGTCTCCTTCAAGGGGTAGCCGAATGATTCTCATCATCATCGCCGTCGGCCTCCTCGGGGCCGCCACATACCTGCTGCTGACCGGGCTCACCGTCCGCCAGCGCGAGATTGCCGTGTCCCTCGGCAAGGCCAAGCGCTACGGCGTTCAGACCCAGCGCGAGGTGGAGACGCGACGGAGCGTCAACGACCGCATCGTTGGGCCGCTCACGCACAAGGTCGCCGCGGTGACGAGCAAGTTCCTGCCCCGCACCGATCCGAACCTGATCGCCAACCGGCTCATGGCCGCCGGGCTGGCCCGCTCGATGTCGCCGCAGATGTACCTGGCGCTCAAGGGCGGCCTGGTGTTCATGTCCATCGCCTTCGGGCTGATGGTCCTGATCTCGGGCCTCGTGCCCGCCGCGATGGGCATGCTGGTCGCCCTGGGCGGCGCCGCCATCGGCTACATCGCCCCCGACTTCTTCATCAACTCGCGCACCCGCGGCCGCCGCGAGATGATGCAGATGGAGCTGCCGAACATTCTCGACCTGCTGTGCGTGTCGGTCGAGGCCGGGCTCGGCTTCGACGCCGCCGTGGCCAAGCTGTCCGAGCGCATGACCGGTCCGCTGGTCGACGAGTTCGGGCTCGTGCTCCACGAGATGCGGATCGGCGAGAGCCGCTCCGAGGCGCTGAAGAACCTGTCCGACCGCGTGGACGTCCCGGAGGTGTCGCAGTTCTGCCGCGCCATCATCCAGGCCGACCAGCTGGGCATCGCGCTCTCCCGCATCCTGCGGGTGCAGTCCTCCGACATGCGGGTGCGGCGCCAGCTCGCCGCCGAGGAGAAGGCGATGAAGGCGCCGGTCAAGATGCTCTTCCCGACCGTGCTCTTCGTCTTCCCGTCGATGTTCGTCGTCGCGCTCGGCCCGGCCGCGCTGAACCTGATGCAGACGTTCTCCGGCGGCAAGTAGCCCGCCCGCTGCGTCTCGAGAATCGGGGACAGTCCCCGCCCGGCGGGCGGGGACTGTCCCCTTCTTCGTTGGGGCCGCTGGTAGCCTTCGCTCTCGCTGGGCGACGTGGCCGAGTGGCTTAGGCAGCGGCCTGCAAAGCCGCGTACACCGGTTCGACTCCGGTCGTCGCCTCTCTCACCCGAGGGCCATGCCCTCGACTGCAGCCGACGACGTTGGCTCCGGGATGCGCACCATGCGGAACGCATCGAAGAGCCCGATCAGGGCGGCGACGAAGGGAACGAGCAGCGCGACCTGGAGCGCAACGTGGCGGGCGTCCGTGTTGATGCTGATGATCTCGGCCTGCGTCGCCGGAGGCTGATCCGCGATCTGCTTCTGGAGCTGGGTGTTCCGCATCACCTCGGCGTCGTGCTCGAGCGCCTTCGACACCTGCTGCTGCTCGGCCGGCGAGAGCACGCTGCTCGAGTCCGCCATGTGGGTGAAGCTGATCGAGAGCGTCGCCAGCATGATGGCGCCGGCGAACGCCAGCCCGAACGACAGCCCGAACGAGCCCGCCGCCGAGTTCACGCCGGCGGCCTCGCTGACCCGCTCCTCCGAGATCGGGGCCAGCGTGTAGTTGTTGAGCTGGGACACGAGCAGGCCGAGACCCATCCCCGCGATCACGAGCGGCACGACGAGATACCAGCCGGAGTCCGCCCGGGGCACGATCGGGATCAGGACGACGAGGCCCAGCGCGAGCATCGCGAACCCCACCCTGATGATGCTGCTCGGTCGCCGCTTCCCCGCCTTGCGGGCCGCCAGGAGCGCCATCGCGAACATGGTGAGCGAGAGCGGGGCGAGCGAGAGCCCCGCCTCCATCGCGGAGTACTCGAGCACCATCTGCAGGTAGATCGGGAGCGCGATCATGAGGCCGCCGAGCGCGATCTGCTGGAGCATCTGCTGCGAGATCCCGAACCGGAACACCTTCGATTTGAACAGGTCGGGGTCGAGCAGGGTCGCCTCACCCCGGCGCTTGCGCCGCCCGAGCCAGTAGACGAGCGAGCCGAGCGCGACGAGGCCGACCACCAGCAGCGCACCCACGGCCTCGCCGCCCTCCTGCCACACCAGGATGCTGAGGACGACGCCGCCCATGCCCACCACCGAGAGGGCGGCGCCGACCGGATCGACGGCGCGAGGGCCGGTGTACGGCACGTCGTGGACGAGCCGGATGTTCAGCAGCACGACCGCGATGATCGCGTCTTCGAGCAGGAACCCGAGCCGCCACGACAGGTACGTGGTGATGAAGCCGCCCAGGAGCGGCCCGACGGCCGCGGCGATTGCGGCCGCGGCCCCGACCAGGGCATAGGCCCGCTTCTGGGCCGGTCCCTGGAAGTTGCCGTGGATCAGCGACTGCATGGCGGGCAGGAGGAGCGACGCCCCGATCCCGCCCACGACGGCCCAGAAGATCACGATCACGGCCACGGACTGGGCGACGGTCATCGCCGCCGCGCCGGTGGCGTAGCCGAGCAGGCCGATGACGTAGGCCCGCCTGCGCCCGATCAGGTCGCCGACCTTGCTCCCGATCAGGATGAACGCCGCGGAGACCAGCGCCTCGAGCGCGATGGCCGACTGGATGCTGCTCACCGTCGTATGGAGGTCGTGCACCACGGCCGCGATCGAGACGTTCATGAGGGATGTGTCGACGACGAGCACGAACATCGCCATCGCGAGCAGGATGGCGAGCCGCTGGCTGCCCGCCTCCTCCCCGGCCTCGCCGGGCGGCGCGGCTTCCGTCATGGGCGATCCCCGATCACAGCCGGCAGAATGTTGCCGATCGGTGAAGCTGCGGCATCATCCGGCAGGGGTGATGGGTCGCCTAGAATTTGTGGCCCGGCGTAACGTTTGACCCCCAGACGAGACGGAGCAGCATGAGCACCCACAACATCCCCTCCACCGAGCAGGAATGGCGGGACAAGCTCTCGCCCGAGCAGTACGAGATCATGCGCAGGAAGGGCACCGAGCGGCCCTTCACCGGCGAGTACGTCGACGTGAAGGACGACGGCATGTACCGCTGCGCCGGTTGCGGAGCCGAGCTCTTCAGCTCCGACACGAAGTTCGAGTCGGGCACGGGCTGGCCGAGCTTCACCGACCCGGCCGTCGCGGCCAACGTCGAGCTCCACCGCGACACGAGCCACTTCATGATCCGCACCGAGGTGACGTGCGCGCACTGCGGCTCGCATCTCGGCCACGTGTTCGACGACGGCCCCGGCCCGAGCGGGCAGCGCTACTGCATCAACTCCTGCGCGCTCGACCTCGACCGCAGCGCGTCGTAACCCCGGCGCGGCGGCTCAGCCGCCCGCGCTGCGAAGCCCACGGCGCTCGCCGGTCTCGCCCTTGCGGCGGCCGGCGAGCAGCCGGGCATGCCCGAGTGCCAGTCCGCCCTGGGCGGCCAGGGCCGAGATCGCGTCGAGCACCGCCCGCGCCGGTTCGGCGCAGACGACGGCCAGGCGGCCCACGTCCAGGGGCGCGGTGACGACGTGCACGTGGCGTTCCGCCGCGTCGGCGCTCACGGCGGGAAGCTCGGTCGTGCGCAGCACCTCGAGGCCGGCCGGGTCTGCCGGAGGGGCGAGCGCGGCGGCCAGCGCGACGGAGCGGGCATGGCGGATGCCGCGGGCGGCGAGCACGCGCTCGCGGCCGCCGGGGCCCGCGCCGAGGACGATGGCCGCATCGGCGCCTGTGACCTGGACGACCGCCTCGGCGATCCGGGCGGCGACCGCCTGGGGAGACGTGTCGGCGGCGGCGGCGATGCCGGGAAGGGCGTCGGCGACCGCGCCGAGCAGCCGCAGCGACGCGAGCGACTCCTCGCCGTTCGCGCGGGTCGCGCGGCGGGCGCGGTGGGCCAGCACGGCGGCGGAGAAGCTGGCGGCGCGATCCTTGCCCCGCTCCTTGGCGGCGTAGAGGGCGGCGTCGGCGCCCGCCACGAGCTCGGTGGCGTCGGCGGCGTCGGCCGGGTAGCTGGCCACCCCGCACGAGACGGTGACGGAACGGGCGCCGGGCAGGGCCCGCACCCGCGCGCAGAGGCGGTCGGCCGCGGCCCGCGCGGCCCGCTTGGCGGACTCGGGCAGGATGATCGCGAACTCCTCGCCGCCGACCCTGCACGCCAGGTCCGATCCGCGCAGCTCCTCGCGCGCAGCAGCGGCGACGCGGCGCAGCACCAGGTCGCCCTCCTGGTGGCCGTGGACGTCGTTCAGGAGCTTGAAGTCGTCGAGATCGAAGGAGATCAGCGACACGGGGCGGCCGTAGCGCTCGGCCCGCTCGAGCTCGTCGTGCAGCCGCTCGTGGAAGACGCGGTGATTGTGGAGGCCGGTGAGCCAGTCGGTCTGGGCCTCGTGCAGCAGCCGGGTGCGGTTCTGCGTGTTCTCGAGCGCGAGCGCCGCCACGGCGGCGAACTGCTGGACGAGCACGAACTCGTCGGCCGAGAACTCCACCCCCTCCCCCAGCCGGTAGGTGTTGAGCGCGCCGATCGGATGGTCATGGACGACAAGTGGCACCGAGATGATCGCCTCGGGCTCGTCCTCGGGCGTGCCGGGCACGACCGCGATGCGCGGATCGCGCTCTGCGGCGGTGATGTTGGCCGGCTCGCGGTGCTCGACCACCCAGCCGGTGAGCCCCTCACCGAGGGCGAGGGGAGCGGCCATGATCTCGTCGGCCCACTGATCGCGCGCGTGGACGGGGACGATCTGGCTTGCCACCTCGTCGATCCGGTAGATCGTGAGCGCGTCGACGGGAACGAGCCGGTTGAGCTCGGACGAGATGCGCTCGAAGAGCTCGTCCTGCGTCACGGACACGAGCAGCATCCGGGAGATGTCGAAGAGGGTCTCGTAGGACGCAAGGCGCCCGGCGAGGTCGCGCTGGGGCAGGGGCCGTTCTGGCACGGAGCGGGTCTTTCGAGTGAGTCGGGACGCCCCGGGGTGGGCGCCTCGACTCTCAGTGTCCGTGCTTTCCCCGGATGCTCCGACCCCCGGACGGGGGATGCTGGCAGAAACTGGGTGGCTACGGGGCGTAGCGGCGGTGCAGCACGAGCCGGTTCCCGTCGGGATCGCTGAAGAACGCGAGCCGGCAGACGCCCGTGTCGTACACCTCCGTCAGCTCCACGCCGGCGCCCGCCAGCTCCTCGCAGGCGGCGTGGACGTCGGGCACGCGCAGCGCGAAGCCGGCCGGATTGGGCGCGAACTCGAGGCCCACGTCCGCCGACTTGACGATCCCGACGGTCACCTGGCCGGCCCGGTATTCCGCGCCGACCGGCGTGTCCTTCTCGTGCGGAAGCCCGAGCGTCTCGCCGTAGAACCGCTTCGCCCGCTCCACGTCTTGCGTGGGGACTGCGATGTAGTCGACTCGCTCGACCTCGATCATGGAAGACCTCCTGGTGGCGGAAGCTGGGAATGGTGCCAGACCGGCTATCGTGGCCGGGTGGACGAGGCCCGCGTCGAGGACACGAAGTACGGCCGCGGGCCCGTGAGCGACGGGTGGTTCGTCGTCAACGTCCGCGACGCGGCCTGGATGCACAGCCCGAAGTTCGGCTCGGCGTGCATCATCGAGACCGACGAGGTCTCGTTCCCGCAGATCGGCTACACAATCGCCGTCCTCCCTGAGGGCGGCTCGAGCGGGCTGTACCACCGCGAGGACGACCAGGAGGACTTCCTGGTGCTCTCGGGCGAGTGCATCGCGATCGTCGAGGGCGAGGAACGGCGGCTGCGGGCGTGGGACTTCCTGCACTGCCCGCCGGGCACGGCGCACATCGTCGTCGGCGCCGGCCCGGAGCCGTGCGTGATCTTCATGGCCGGCGCCCGTGAGCACCGCGGGAGCGCGGTCTACCTGCGCGACGAGGTCGCGCTGCGCCACGGCGTGAGCGTCGAGGCCGACACCGACAGCGGCCGGGCGGCGTACGCGCCGTTCCCGGACTGGGAGCCGGGCGCGCCGGAGAGCTCGCGCCGCCCGTTTCACTCAACCTCGTAGTGCTCGACGACGTCGCTGCGCTCCACCAGCCAGCGATCGTCCTCGGGGTAGTAGACGGCGCGTGACGGGTCGTCGCCTGCGAACCCGCGCACCGCGTCCATGTCGTCCCACAGCGAGAAGGCGACGACCTCGGTCAGGTCGCCGACCCGCCGGCGCAGGATCCAGGCTCCCTGGTTCCCCGGCGTCGTCCGGTACTCGCGGACGCCCGTCTCGCGCATGTACGCGGCGTAGGAGTCCGCATCCTCGGGCCGCACCGCGCCCCGCCAGATCCGGGCGATCACTGGTCCCTCCTGTGGGTCAGACCGACTCCCAGAACCCGAGCACGGTCTCGTTGAACGCCGCCGGGTCCTCCTGGAAGGGCTGGTGGGCCTGCCCGGGCACGCCGATGAGGCGCGCCCCGCAGATGAGACCGGCGATCTCGCGCGAGTGCCGCGGCGGGCAGATGACGTCCTCCTCGCCGTAGAGGACGAGCGTCGGCAGGGCGATGGCGCCGAGCCGGTCGCGGGTGTCGTGCTCGAGGATCGCCCGCGCCGTACGCTGGAACGCCTCGGTCGACTGCGGGTGCGGGTTGTTCAGCATCGCGTCGCAGAAGGCGTCGACGCGGCCGTCCTCGAACACGGCCTTCGAGTACGTCGAGGCGAGGAAGTACATGAGGAACTTGCGGTCGTCGTCGGCGATCCCGGCGAAGTAGGCCGAGCTCTCGATGAACGTGCGGAAGAGGCGATCGGAATACGCCCACGATCCGACGATCACGAGGCTTCGGGCCAGGTCGGGCCGGGCGATCGCGAGCTCCTGGGTGATCGCGCCGCCCATCGAGAAGCCCATGACGTGCGCCGGCCCGACGCCGATCGCCTCGCACAGGGCGATCGCGTCTGCGGCCAGGTCGCGGACGGTGAACTCGCCGTCGGGCAGCGACGAGCGGCCGACGCCGCGGTTGTCGACGACGGTGACCCTGTAACGCTCGCTGAAGGGGCCGACCTGGGCGTCCCAGGCGGTGACGTCGTCGCCGAGGCCGCAGAGCAGCAGCACGTCGTCGCCCTCGCCGGACTGGAGGTAGTGGAGGTCGACGCCGTTGACGTGCTCGATCGGCACCGCGCGATCCTATCGAGCCACGCTCGTCCCGAAGCGCCGTTGTGCTTCCCCGGACGTTCTCCGGCTCAGCCCCGGTCGTGGTTCACGACCCGGTCGTGCGAGCCGTCCGCGCCCTCAGATCGCTTCGGCCAGGCGCTCGGCGATGGCAACCGCGGTCAGGTTCGTGTTGGCGCGGGGGATCGTCGGGATGATCGACGCGTCCGCGATGAACAGCCGGTCCACGCCGAGGACGCGGCCAGAGTCGTCGACGACGCGTCCGATCCCGCACGTTCCCGCAGGATGGAAGTAATTGCGCATCGTCAGCCGCGCGTAGGTGTCGAGACGTTCGTTCCCGGGAGCGTCCTCGGGGCCCAGCAGACGCGCGAGCGGCCCCTGCTCCGCCAATGCACGTGCCAGCTCCAGCCCTTCGACGATGGTCGTCAGATCCGACGGGTCGCGGAGGAAGCCGCGCTCGACGTCGGGCAGCTCGCGCGGGTCGGGCGAGCGCAGCCGAACGGTCCCGGCGGAACCTGGCTTCATATGAAAGACCCCGACGCTTGCCTCGTAGCCGTTGGTCGCCGCGTCCGCCCAGGAAACCAGGTGGAGGTCCCAGCTGCCCACGTCGCACGCAGTGCTTGCGGCCTTCACGACGGCGTGAGGCGCATACAGCGGCCCGGCGCGACGAACATGGGCGGCGGTCATCTGGTTGAGCAACCGGGTCGACTGCCAGCTGATCCCTGTACCGTGATGGTCGAGCAGTACTTCGCCCACCGGTAGCGCGGCGAGGAGTGGGATCCCATGGCGGGCCAGCTCCGGCTCAGGACCGATCCCACTTCGCATCAGGATCGCCGGTGTGAAGTACGCGCCTGCGGCCAGGACGACGACGTCCCCGCCGATTCGTTCACCGGACGCCGTGATCGCGCCTCTGGCCCGGGCGCCGTCCAGCACGACGCGGTCGACGATGGTGTCTGGAAGAACCCTGAGGTTCGGTCGGCCCCGCGCGCGATCCAGGTAGGCGAAAGCCACGTTCCATCGCGTGTCGTCGACGACGTTCACGGGGATCCGCGCCGCTCCGGTGGGTCGCCCGGGGTCGTCGGCGTCGTCAAGGAACGGTAGCCCGAGACTCGCCGCCGCCTCGAGAAATGCGACATGGATCGGCGCCGGATCTCCCGTGTTCGCCGGGCAGACTTTGAGCATCGCACGCGCGCGTGAGACGTAGGGGGCGAAGCGCGCCCACGCCCAGGCATCGCCCCACTCGTCGTAGTCCTCGGG
>Ga0075436_100001558_pt1 | contig 15649 bp, 14 predicted proteins | sample RhiMethybrSRZTD5_FD_75303 | JGI IMG/M metagenome (GOLD analysis project Ga0075436, IMG submission 75303) | Populus rhizosphere microbial communities from Tennessee, USA - Rhizosphere MetaG P. TD hybrid SRZTD5 | ecosystem: Host-associated > Plants > Roots > Rhizosphere > Soil | place: USA...
CGTGTCGGCGGGCGGCCGCGGCAGGCGCTCCACGGTGCGGACCAGATCATAGCCGAGGTAACCGACGGCGCCACCGGTAAAGCGCGGCAGCCCCGGCACCAGGGGGGGGGCCGCCGGGAGCGCGCGCATGCGCTGCGCGAGGTGGCCGATCGGGTCGTCGGTCTCGGTGGCCACCTGCCAGCCCGTTGCCTCGGTCCAGCGATCCACGACGCGGCCGCGGTACCGCCACACCTCGCGCGGCTCCGTGCCGAGGAACGTGTAACGGGCCCACCGTTCCCCGCCGACCAGGGATTCGAGCAGAAAGGCGAACGGCGGCCGGGCCACCTTGACGAACGCGGCGAGTGGCGTGTCGCCGTCGAGGACGACCTCCCGCACGACGGGGACCATGCCGCCTCCGCCCCGTTCGGCCCGGAGGAGGAAGTCGGCGCGGGGGTCGCTCATCCGGAGCGCATCGGGGTACACGGGGAATGCACATGCGCCTCGCGCTGCTCGCCCTCGGCGTGTTCGCGTTTCCAGCCGCCGCACAGGCCTGGAATTCCGAGGACGCGCTTGCGCTGGCGCGACGCGCCGTCTTGCGACGAAGCGGCGCGGCCGCCGACAGCTCGCTGCACGACTACAAGGCCCAGGCGCACGGCTTCCTCTTTTTTCTCGGCGCGTTCGGGCAGGGGCTCGCCGATCCTCCCCGCCTCGTCAAGGCCGATCAGCTGGAGCTGGAAGTGTACTGGAGGGCCCCGGCGAGCAGCAAGCAGCGCGTGATCGGCTGGCGCGACCAGGCCCAGCTGCCCACCGACATCAATTATCATCGCGACCACCTCGGCATCATCCAGAACAACTTCGGGAGCGCCATCCGCTTGGGCGAGGGGGATGAGGTGCGCGACGTGCCGCACCCGCTCGCGCCGGGCGGCCTCGCCGTGTACGACTTCGCGCTCGGCGATACGACCGTCATCGTCCTCCCGGAGCGGGAGGTGCGCGTGGTCGCGCTGCGCGTCCGACCCAAGGACTTCGGCCGTCCCCGCATCGTCGGGACCTTGTACCTCGACGCCGGGACCGCGGATCTGGTGCGCATGGCATTCAACTTCACGCCTCGCTCCTATCTCGATCGGCAGCTCGAGGACGTGAGCATCGAGCTCGACAACGCGCTCTGGGAAGACCGGTATTGGCTGCCGTACCGTCAGGAGATCGAGATTCGCCGACGCGCGACGTGGCTCGACGTCCCCGTGCGCGGGATCATCCGGGCGCGCTGGGAGATCGACAACTACGCGTTCAATCTCGGCCTCGCCCAGAGCTGGTTCGCCGGCGACGAGATCACCTTCTTGCCGAAGGCGGAGCGGGATTCGTTTCCGTGGAAGCAGCCGCTCGCCGCCGCGCTCCAGGACGTGGCCGAGCCGGTTCGCCAGAACGACCTGGAGCGCGTGCGCGCGCAAGTGGAGGAGATCGCGGGGCGTCGCGCCCTCTCGGGGCTCAAGGCCCGGCGGCTCGGCGTGCGCGGCGTGTCCGACCTCGTGCATGCCAATCGCGTCGAGGGGCTGGCGGTCGGCGCGGGCATCGTGCTGCGCGGTGAGGGTGGAGGCGAGCGTCGCGAGCTGCGGGCCCTCACGAGCTACGGCTTCGCCGACCGCCGGGCGAAAGGATCGCTCGCCGCCATCGAGCGCGGCGGTCGGGGGGCGGTCGAGCTCGGCCTGTACCGGGAGATTCGTGACGTGGGCGATTCACCCGTCATCGCGCCGCTCGTGAACTCGTTCTCGTCTCAGGAATTCGGGCGCGACTATGGTGACTACTACGAAGCCGAAGGCGCCCGCGTGACCTATCGCCACGGCGTGGGGGTCCGCGGGGAGTGGCGCGCGACCGCCGGTCGAGAGTCGATCTGGTCCCTCCCCGTCGTCGCGTCGCCCGCGAACGGCACGTTCCGGCCGAACCCCGCGCTCGGCGGCACCGGCGTCGACCTGGTGCAGCTGGGGTTCGAGCGCCGGAGCGAAGGGTTCGCCGTCCGGCGCGACCTGCATTTCGAGTGCGCCGTCGAGGCGGGCCGGCTCGACGGAGGCGCGACGTACCTGCGGCTCTGGAGTGCCGGCCACGTTCTGGTGCCCGCGAGCGGCACGCGCCTGCTGATTCGCGCGCAGGGTGGCATCGGGAGCGCCGACCTTCCGGCGCACCGCGCGTTCGTGCTGGGCGGGCGAGGGACCCTGTTGGGCGACGACTTCCGGCGATGGGGCGGGGCCCGCATGGCGTTGGTGCATTTCGAGTGGCGTATCCCTGTCCCGTTCGTCGCGCTCGGGGTTGGCCAATACGCGCGGACGCCGCGCACCCTCACGCTCGCGCCTTTCGTCGCCCTCGGCTCCACCGGCCGACCTGTCGCGGGCACGCCATGGTCGGCGACGCCCGGCCCGCGGGCGACCGTGGGACTCGGGCTCGAGTGGCTCGGTGTGTTTCGCGTTGATATGGGGTTCGGGACCCCCACGCAGCGGCTCGCCGTCGCGTTCGATGTGACGCGGGATTTCTGGGGAATTCTCTAGGGGAATTCTCTAAAGGAGGTTGGGGAGGTTATGGAGGCTGGAGAAGGTCAGGGAAGGTTGCTCCGCCAGTGATCAACCTTCACCAACCTCCCCCAACCTCCCCCAACCTCCCAAACCTTCACGGACCTCCCCCCACGACGTACCTTAGGGGAGCGAATGGCCGACACGACCTTCCCCGATGAATGGCTCGCGCACTCCCTCGAAGGAGTGCTGACACCCGAGCGCCTGGCCGAGTTACGGGGGAAGGCGGAGCCCAACGCCACCCTGTGGCAGACGCTCGTCGCGCAGAAGATCTCCACCGACGAGCAGATCCTGACCGCTCTCTCCGCGCGGTTCCGCCTCAAGCTCGCGGACCCGCATCAGATGGATCCCGCGGCTAAGGAGCGCGTCCCCGAGCAAGTCGCCCGGCGCTATCAAATCCTGCCGCTCCGCGCGACGGACTCGTATCTCGAAGTGGCAACGGCGAATCCGTTCGATCTCGATGCCGAGAAGGCGCTGGCCTTCGCCACGGCGCGGGAGATTCGGATGCTGCTGCTCTCGCCTTCGAAGATCGCGGAGAAGCTCGACGAGGTGTATCGGCCCGACAAAGCGGTGGACAAGCTGCTCGAGGGAATGGAGAACTCCGCCGAGCTGGTCCAGGTCCACGACGACCTGCCGCCCGACGAGATCGCGGCGTCCGAGGCGGAGGCGAGCCAGCGGCCCGTTGTGCGGCTCGTGGACCTGATCATCTCCGAGGGCATCCTCCAGCGCTCGAGCGACATCCATATCGAGCCCGAGGAGGGCGGCGTCGCCGTCCGGTATCGTATCGACGGCGTGCTGCGCCAGGTGATGAAAATCCCGCGGCAGGCGGGACTCCCGCTGATCTCGCGGATCAAGATCATGTCGTCGCTGGACATCGCGGACCGGCTGCGGCCCCAGGACGGGCGCGCGCGCGTGCTGGTGAACGGCCAGCCCATCGACCTCCGCGTATCGACGCTCCCCGCGGCGCTGGGCGAGAAGGTCGTCATCCGCATCCTCGATTCGCGCGCGACGGTCAAGTCGCTCGAGTCGTTGGGGCTCAACTCGAATGAAACCGCCGGTATCAAGCGGCTGCTCGAGAACCACGAGGGGATCATCCTCGTGACCGGGCCGACGGGGTCCGGCAAGACGACCACGCTCTACTCCTGCATCAATCAGATCAAGAGCGAGGGCGTGAACATCGTGACGGTCGAGGATCCGGTCGAATACCGGATGCAGGGCATCGTGCAGGTGCAGGTGCAGGAGAAGGCGGGCCTGACGTTCGCGTCGGCGCTCCGGTCCATCCTGCGGCAGGACCCGAACGTCGTGCTGGTCGGCGAGATCCGCGATCGGGAGACGGCGCAGATCGCCGTGCAGGCGTCCCTCACGGGTCATCTGGTGCTCTCCACGTTGCACACGAACGATGCGGCGAACGCGGTCACGCGGCTCGTGGACATCGGCGTCGAGGCGTACAAGATCGCGGCCGCGCTGCGGGGCGTTCTCGCTCAGCGCCTCATGCGCAAGCTGTGCCCGACGTGCAAGGAAGTGTGGATGGAGGCGCCCCCGGATCGCCTCAAGAAGTGGGTTCCGAAAGGCACGCCGCTCTACCGGGCGGCCGGGTGTCCCGACTGCGCCATGACGGGCTACCGCGGTCGGTTCTCGATCGTCGAGGTGCTGACCGTGACGGCCGAGGTGGAGCGGCGAATCGCATCGGGCGAGACGGCGGAGCAGATCGCGACCGCCGCGCGTCGCTCCGGCATGAAGGGCCTATGGGAATCCGGGTTGGAGCACGTGTTGCGGGGCGAGTCGACGTTGGACGAGCTGACGCGCGTCGTGGACATCCCGGAGGAGGACGACCGACCGTCGGGACCGACGGTGGCGCCGCGCCGCTCGACGGGTGGCATGCCGCATTCACAGGTCAGCCACGGCGGCTCCCACGCGATGGGCGAGGCCGCGACGGCCCCCGCCCCCGAGACCCTCACCGCCCACTTCGAGCTGCTGGAGGAGCCCGCGCCGCCGCGGACGTCGGGGCCGCATGGGCTCCCGGCGCGCAAGGTCCTCCTCGTCGACGACGAGGACAGCCTGCGGAAGGTCCTCAAGGACTTGCTCGAGCGGGAGGGCTACGTCGTCTCCGAGGCGCGCGACGGCGTGCAAGCCTTGGATCAGGTCGATCGCGTCGGCCCCGACATCATCGTCCTCGACCTGAACATGCCCGGCCTGGACGGCTACGGGGTGTTGTCTCACCTGCGCTCGCGCCCCGCCACGGCGGATATTCCGGTCCTGGTGCTCACCGCCAAGAGCGACGAAGACAACGAAGTGCGCGTGTTCGAGCTCGGCGCCGACGACTTTCTCACCAAGCCGTTCCGCGCTCGGGCGCTGTCGGCGCGATTGGAAGCAGTGCTGGGTCGCCGGCGGTAGCCGCGAGGTCGAGCCCTTTCGTTTGGCTCCCCAATGACTGAGGTGCGGGTGTCGTTCGTGGACGCGTACGTGCTCCGGCGCGGCCGCGACGGGCCTGAAGTATTGGTGCTGCGGCGCGCGCCGGGTGGCCGCTCGCCCGGATCGTGGGAGACCGTTCACGGGCACATCGAAGCCGGGGAAACGCCGGTGCAGGCCGCGCGACGCGAAGTGCGCGAGGAAACCGGACTCGAGCCCGCGCGACTGTACAACGTGTCGCGCGTCGAGTCGTTCTATCGTCACCGGACCGACGAGATCGTGCTGATTCCGGTGTTCGCGTGCTTCATGGACGGCGCCGCTGGTGTGCGGACCTCCGCGGAGCACGATCGCGCCGAGTGGCTGACGCCGGCTCAGGCCGCGGCGCGGTTCTCCTGGCCCCGCGAGCGCAGAGCACTGGAAGACGTTTTGTCAATCCTCGGGTCCGGGGAGGCGGGCTTGCTGGAAGACGTGTTGCGGGTATCGTAGCCGGGGCCGCGCTGGACGACGGGCGTGGCGGGGGTAGGTTGGAGGTGACCTCGGGGGGGCGCCGCGAGCGCCGGGGACGAGTGAACCCGTTCTATCACCGCATCTACAAGGTCGTGCGCCACATCCCCAAAGGTCGCGTCGCGACCTACGGCCTCGTTGCCCGGCTCGCGGGTCGGCCCGGGGCCGCCCGCACTGTCGGGTGGGCGCTCTCCGCGCTGCGCGATGATTCGGATGTGCCCTGGTGGCGGGTGCTCAACGCCGCCGGTCGCATCTCGCTCTCCGGGGCCGATCACGGAAGCGTGGTGCAGCGGGCGCTTCTGCTGCGCGAGGGCGTGAAGTTCGCGCCGGGCGGCGCGGTGAATCTCGCGGTGTTCGGGTGGCCGGCCGAAGCCTACGACAGCGCGGCGGCCGCCCACACGCGCGCCGCCTCGTCCCGCAGATCGCGCAGGTTGAAAGGCTTGCGGACGTAACGCAGTCCCCGCAGCCCGTCGCTCCCGTCGGGCGACCCACCTCTCGCGCCGGTCGACACCAGCACGCGCTCCTTGAGCTCCGGGTGGGACTCCAATAACTGATCCACGAACGACTCATCGCGTATCCGCGCCTCGCGGTCCGCGAGGATGAGGTCGTAGCTCCGACTGCGCGCCAGATCGAGCGCGTGCTGCGCGCTCCGGGCCACCTCCACCGTATGGCCGTCGCGGCCGAACAGCGCCTTCACCATGCGCCGCACGGCCGGGTCGTCGTCGACGAGCAGGATGGCACGCTTCGCCGGCGTCGGCCCTCCGCTCCCACGCGGGTCCGCCGTATCCCGTCGCGTCGCGCCAGTGGCCGCGAGCGGCAGGTCCACGAGGAACGCCGCGCCTCCTTCGATCGGGCGGTCGACCGCGATCCGGCCGCCGTGCGCCTCGACGATGGAGTAGGTGATCGAGAGGCCCAGGCCGGTTCCCTGGCCCGGCTCCTTGGTCGTAAAGAACGGCGTGAAGAGGTGCGGTAGCACGTCGTCCGGAATGCCGGGTCCGGAATCCGCGACGCGGAGGCGCACGCGGTCGTCGGACCAGGAGCGCAGCTCGATCCGGCGCGGCCGGTCGGGCGGATTCTCCGACACGGCCTGGGCCGCGTTGCTCAGGAGGTTGATGACGACCTGCTGCAGCGCGTGCCGATCGCCGAGGACCGGCGGCACCGGCGCCAGGTCCTTCTCGATGGCGACATCCTTGAGCTGGAGGTCGAAGCTCATCAGCAGGAGCGTGCGCTCGATCACGTCGTTCAGATCGACCGGCACGCGCTCCTCCGTCCCTTTGCGGGCGAACGTGAGCAGGTTGCGTACGATGCGTCCCGCGCGATCCGCTTGCTCGTGGATAACGCGGAGGTGCCCGCGATCCTTGCTGCCGAGCTCCTTCTGCTCAAGGAGGAACTCGGACAGGCCGGCGATGGAGGTGAGCGGGTTGTTGAGCTCGTGGGCCACGCCCGAGACGAGCTGCCCCACCGCCGCGAGCTTCTCGCTCTGGATCAGGTGCGCTTCCATCGCATGCTGATCCGTCACGTCCTCCACGAGCACCACGACGCTCTGGTCCTGCGCCGGCGCCGCGATCCGGGCGGCGTTCACTCGAATGGTGCGGCCGAGGCTCGCTGATCGCAGCACGAGCGGCTGCGCGCGCTCGCCGCGCCGGACAGCGGCGAGGAGTTCGACCAGGGCGGGGGACCCGTCGACTAGCGCGTCGGCGAGGTCACACCCGATCACCGCTGGAATCGGCGCGCCCAGGAGGGACGCGAGCGCGCGGTTCGCTCGCCGAACCTGACCCGTGTCGTCCACCACGGCGATGCCGCCGGACAGCGCGTCGAACGCCGTCTCCCATTGCTCCTTGGCGTGCCGCACCATTTCGAAGAATCGGGCATTCGCGATCACGATCGCGGCGTGCGTGGCCACGGTCGACAGCAGACGGATGTCCTCGGGTGCGAACGACCCATCCCGCGGATTGGCGATCACCAGTGTCCCCACCACCACGCCGTGGGCGCGGAGGGGCACGGCGGCCGCGGAGTCCGCCACGATCCCCTCCGCCAGCGGGGTGGGCTCGCCGCTCGAGCTGCGCACGAGCTCGAGCCGCTCACGCCCGAGCGAACGCGCGACCAGACCGGGATCCTCGGCAGGGATGGTTCGACCGGCGAGGGGCGCGAGGGTCCCCTCGGCGGCCGTGACGGCCAGCGGCCGCGGCTCGAGGCCGCCCTCTCCATCGGGGGCCAGGGCGACGAGGGCCCCCTGCGCGTCGAGAAACCGCATGGCGTAGCGCACGACCTGCTCCACGATCCGGTCGAGCTGGAGGGACCCCGAGAGGATGTACGACAGCTCCTGGAGGGAAAACAGCTCGGACAGCCGGCGGTTTAGCTCGTCGGCCGAGCGGCGTCGATCGCGTTCGCTCTGCTCGAGTCGCCGTCTGAAGTGAATGGCAGCCGCACCAAGCCCGATGGCGGCGAGCGCCAGCACGGCATAGGCGATGGCAGGCAGGAAGCGGTCCAAAGACAGCCCTCCCTCGAGGTCACAACAATAATCTCCTTGACCACCAGAATCCCGACTTATAAATTCGGCTATCTCGCTGCTTGAGAACAATTCTCAACTAGTCTTTTCGGAGCTCGAATGCGAACCCTCCTGTCGTCGGGGCTGTGCTGTGCCCTGGCCCTGGCTACCGGCCTGCCCTCCCGTGCCTTCGCGCAGGAACACACCACGGTGGGCGGCTATGGCGAAGTGCATTTCACCAACGCCACCGGTCCCAACACGCCGGGCGTTGTCAACCTCGCCCGCTTCGTCCTCTATCTGGCTCACACCTTTGACGACCGCCTGACCTTCCGCTCCGAGGTCGAGATCGAGGACGCGAAAGTCGAGGGTGGCCAGCCCGGTGGCGAAGTGTCGGTGGAGCAGGCATTCCTGGACTACCGGCTCGTCGACTGGCTCACACTCCGGACGGGACTGGTACTCGCCCCGGTCGGGATCATCAACGAGACGCACGAGCCCCCCACGTTCAACGGCGTAGATCGCCCGGGGTTTGACAACGATGTGATTCCGACGACCTGGCGCGAGATCGGGGTCGGAGCGCTGGGGACCATTCCTGGCGGGAGCGGGCTCGCGTACCGCGTGTATCTCGTCAACGGGCTCCGCGCTGAAGGATTCTCCGGATCCGAAGGCATTCGCGAGGGCCGTCAAGAAGGGCAGCTGGCCAGCTTCGCGAACCCCTCGTTCACGGGGCGGCTCGAGTGGGCGCGCCCAGGCTGGAAGGTGGGTGGGTCGTTCTGGTACGGCGGCACGGCGAACGCCGACAGCGTCCTCGGCACGGGCTCGTTTGCGGCCCCCATTACGCTCGTGTCCGCCGACGTGCGCTACGACGTGGGTGGCGCGAGCTTTCGAGGCGAGGTGGCCAACATCAATGTGAGCGACGCGGGCGCGATCGGCGCGCGGTACGGCACCACGGTGGGAAGCCGCATCGCGGGCGGCTACGTCGAGGGCGCCTACGACCTCCTTCGCCTCCTCGCTCCGGGCGCCACCCAGAAGCTCAACGCGTTCGTGCGCCACGAGCGCTACGACACCCAAGCGTCCGTGCCCGCCGGCGTGACGCGCGACCGCTCCCTGGCGCGCCGCCTCACGACCTTCGGTTTGACGTACAAGCCCACCTGGAACACCGCCTTCAAGGGCGACTACCAGCTCGTCCGCAACGCGGCGGGTGTCGGAGAGCACGAGGTCCTGAGCCTCGGCATCGGCTACCAGTTTTGATGTGACGATCGCTCTCGCGCTGCTCCTCTTCGCGGTCCAGAACCCGGCGGCGCCGGCGGCCAAGGTCACGTCCTCGATTGCGCGGCTGTTCGGCCCCGGCGCGCGGGTGGATACGCTCCAAGTCGATTCGGGGACCGTGCTGCGCGTCTCCCGTGGCGACTCCCTGCTCGGCTTCGCCCAGGTGGGCAACGTGCTGGGGAAGGATCAGCCGATCACGTTCCTCGTGGCCATCGATCCCGCCGACCGTCTGAAAGACGTCGACATCCTCGTGTACCGCGAGCCCTATGGCGGCGAGGTCGCCTACGAGCCGTGGCGCCGCCAGTTCCGAGGCAAGACGGTGGCTGACTCGTTGCGCGTGGGCCGGGAGATCCGGGGCATCTCGGGCGCCACGATCAGCGTGCACGCGGTGACCCTGGGGGTCCGGCGTATGCTCGCCGCCCTGACGGCGTGGCACCAGCGTGGGGCGATCCGATGAGCGCGACGTGGCGCGCTGTGTCGCCCGCACTCCGCTCGCTCGCGCGGTGGGTGGTGATCGTCCAGCTCGTCGGCTATACCACATCGCTCGTGTTCATCTGGCACACCACGCGGATGGTCCCGTCCGGCATCGAGTCTCGCTACCGTGGCGCCGACCCCGAGACCGCGCAAGGTGCGATGCAGTTTCCAAAATCGTTCGCCGAGATGCTCACGATCACGCATACGCACCTCCTCTCGATGGCGGTGATCTTCGTGATCACGGGGATCGGCGTGGCGCTGTGCGAGCGAGTCGGCGAGCGCTGGAAACGCTTCCTCGTGGTCGAGCCCTTCGTCGCGCTGCTGGTATCGTTCTCCGCGATGTGGCTCATGCGCTATGCGGACCCGCGCTTCAGCTGGCTGCTCCAGGCATCGAGCTCGGTGCTGGCGGTGACGTTCTACCTGCAGTCGTATCTGATTCTGAGGGAGCTTGGGCGTGAAGCGGCGTGAATTCGTTGGGGTGCTAGGTGCCGGGTGTTGGGGGATCGTCGGCGTTCCACGACTCCGTTTCCAAGATGATGCGTTCGTCGAGCGGTGGTCGTGGGCCATGGGGCAGTCGGTGCATCTGATGGCCTTCGCCGGATCGGAGCAGGAAGGGTTGGACGCCTGCGCGGCCGCCCTGGCGGAGCTACGGCGCGTGGAGAGCCGGCTCACCTTGTTCGACGATGCGAGCGACCTGTGCGAGCTGAACCGCTGCGCGGGCCGGAAGCCGATGCGTGTGGACCTCGACCTTCACGCGGTCCTCGGCCTCTCCGCCCGGTTCCGGCGGGAGACGGGCGGCGCGTTCGACGTGGCGGTGGAGCCGTTGATGCGCGCCTGGGGCTTCCACCGGCCGCGCACGCGTCCCCCGGCCTCCGCCGAGTTGGTGGAGGCGCGGGAGGCGGTGGCCGCGGCCGTGGTGGAGCTCGACGGAGATGTCGCTCAATTGCCGAGCGCGCACACGCAGCTCGACTTCGGGTCGATCGGCGTGGGGTACGGTATCGACCGCGCGCTCGGGGTGCTGCGGGCGCGAGGCATCGCGAGGGCGTTCCTGGACGTGAGCGGTGACGTGGCCGCCATCGGCGCGCCGCCGGGAGAGTCGGGCTGGCGGGTGGACATCGCCGATCCGAAGCGCTTGGGGAAAACCGTTGCGCATACCCGGCTCCGCGATACAGCGCTCTCCACCGCGGCGAACACGGAGTCGATCGTTCGCTATGGGGCGTTGATCGTGGGGCACGTGATGGATCCCCACACCGGATGGCCGGCCCACACGCTCACGCAGGCCTCGGTTACGGCACGCACGTCCACTGCCGCGGATGCGCTCTCGACCGCGATGCTGGTGTCGGGGAGGGAGCCGGAGGGGGTGCTACGAAGCTGGACGGACTAGCTGCCCGATGCTCTCCCGCAAGTCTTCGATCCCCGTTCCCTCCCGCGCACTCGTCACGATCACCTGATCCTCATCGAGGCCCAGGGCCTCCCGCAACTCACTCTCTCGGCGCGGCCGTTCGGTCCGGGACTGCTTGTCGCTCTTGGTCAGGGCGGCGAGCACCCGTGTCTCCCGTTCGGCGAAGAGCTCCTGCATCGCGCGGTCGTCGGCGGAGGGCTCGCGGCGCATGTCGAGGAGCCAGAGGACGCCGGCGAGCCGCGGGCGGGCCATGGCGTGGGAGATGAGCAGTCGGAAGGCCCGGCGGTCGGTCTGGGACGCGCGGGAATAGCCGTAGCCGGGGAGATCCAACAGATACAGGGAGAGGGGAGAGGGGAGCGGTTCGTGCCGGTGCGCTTCGGGCGCGCGGCCCGTACCGGAAGGTACCTCTCCCTTCTCCCCTCTCCCCAGTTGTAGTTGGTACACGTTCAACATCCGAGTCTTGCCCGGAGTCCCGGAGGTCTTGGCTATCCGTCGGCTGGCGAGAGCGTTCAACAGACTCGACTTCCCCACGTTCGAGCGGCCGACGAGGGCGACTTCGGGAAGGGCTGGAGTGAGGGAAACGTCGGCCCGCGGGAAGGAGCCGATGAACCGTGGTTCTGCGGTCAGGCTTCTTTCTTCTGGCGCACGCGCTCCGTGACGAGCAGCGGCTGCCGGCCTTCGGTGACGCACTCGGCCGTGATGGCCACCTCGCGTACGTCATCCCGGCTCGGCAGGTCGAACATGATGTCGGTCATCATCTCCTCGAGGATCGCGCGCAGGCCGCGGGCTCCCGTGCCGCGCTTGATGGCCTTCTGCGCGATAGCGGTCAGGGCGTCCTTCTCGATCGTGAGGCGGACGTCTTCGAGCTCGAAGAGCTTCTGGTATTGCTTGGAGAGCGCGTTCTTGGGCTCGATGAGGATGCGGATGAGCGCGTCCTCGTCGAGCGCGTCGAGGGGTACGGCGACCGGGAGCCGGCCCACGAGCTCCGGAATGAGTCCGTAGCGGAGCAGGTCGTCCGGCTCGACGTCGATAAACGGGTTCTTCTTGAGCTTCTCGGGCGCCCCCGTGGCGACCTCTTCCTTGGTGAAGCCGATCTGCCGCCGGCCGGTGCGCGACTCGATGATTTTCTCCAGACCGTCGAATGCCCCGCCGCAGATGAACAGGATGTCTTTCGTGTTGACCTGGATGTACTCCTGCTGCGGGTGCTTGCGACCGCCCTGGGGGGGCACGCTGGCCACCGTGCCCTCGAGGATCTTGAGGAGCGCCTGCTGCACCCCTTCGCCCGACACGTCGCGGGTGATGCTCGGGTTCTCCGACTTGCGGGCGATCTTGTCGATTTCGTCGATGTAGACGATGCCGCGCTCGGCCTCGGAGACATTGAAGTCCGCGGCCTGGAGCAGGCGTACGAGAATGTTCTCCACGTCCTCGCCGACGTAGCCGGCCTCGGTGAGGGTGGTGGCATCGGCGATGGTGAACGGAACGTCGAGGATGCGGGCGAGCGTCTGGGCGAGCAGGGTCTTGCCCACGCCGGTCGGGCCGATGAGGAGGATGTTCGACTTGTCGAGCTCGACCTCGACCTCACGCCCCTGGTGCGAGTTGATGCGCTTGTAGTGGTTGTAGACCGCCACGGCGAGCGTCTTCTTGGCCTTCTCCTGCCCGATCACATACTGGTCCAGCACGTCCTTGATTTCTGAAGGGATGGGGACCTGCGTGATCGCTTCGGAGACCTCCCGCTCCTCATCCTCCGCCAGGATCTCGTTGCAGAGCGCGATACACTCGTTGCAGATGTAGACCGAGGGTCCGGAAATGAATTTCCGGACCGAGTCCTTCGACTTCCCGCAGAAGGAGCAGCGGAGGTGCTTATCGTGGGACATCGGGCCCCAAGTATGGGAAAGTCGCCTGACGGACGCAAGCCATCACTTCTTTTTCCCGTCGTCGATCTCTTGAAAGTTAGCTATGACGTGGTCAATAAGCCCGTAGTCCTTGGCCTCTTCGGCGGACATGAAGCGGTCGCGGTCCATGTCCTTCTCGATCTGCTCCACCTGCTGGCCGGTGTGCTTGGCGTACAGCTCGTTGAGCTTGCCGCGCAGGTACAGGATCTCCCGCGCCTGGATCTCGATATCGGCCGCCGTACCCTGGGTCCCGCCCGAGGGCTGGTGCATCATGATGCGCGCGTGCGGCAGCGCCGAGCGGCGCCCCTTGCGACCAGCGGCGAGGAGGAACGAGCCCATCGAGGCCGCCATCCCCATGCAGATCGTGTTCACCGGGGCCCGCAGGAACTGCATCGTGTCGTAAATCGCCATGCCGGAGGACACGATGCCGCCCGGCGAATTGATGTACAGATAGATGTCCCGCTCCGGGTTGTCGGCGTCGAGAAACAACAGCTGCGCGATGATGATGTTCGAGACTTCGTCGTTGATCTGCGTGCCCAGGAACACGATACGGTCCATGAGCAGCCGGCTGAAGATATCGTACGTGCGCTCGCCGCGACTCGAGCGCTCGATGATATAGGGCGGATATAGCTGACTCGTGATCACGTCTGCTCCACGGTGGATTGCGAAAGGAGAAAGGTGAACACCTTCTCCTCGGTGAGGCCGCGCTCCAGATCGCGCAGCCGCTTGGCCTTCTCGAGGGAGGCGCGCAGCTCGGCCGCCGGCATGCCCCCTCCCCGGCGCGCGGCGAGCTCCGCGATCCGCTGCTCGATCTCCGCGTCGGTCGCCCGCAGATCGTGGTGCTCCACGAGCCAATCGAGGATCAGATCGCGCCGCACCTGTGCTTCGGCCGCCGGGGTGAACTCGCGCGAGAAGTCGGGCCAGCGATCCTCGGGTATGCCGTACGCCTGGGCGTAGGTGTAGACGGCTCGCTCGACCAGGGGCCGCGGGGCGGCGACGCGATTCGCCTGCACGATCTGCTCGATCAGGTCTCGCCGGACTTGGGCGTCCGCTTCCCGCCCCGCTTCCTTCTCCAGGTCCTCGCGCACCGCTTTCCGCAGGGCCTCCAGGGAATCGAAATCCCCCACCTCGCGCGCGAAGGCGTCGTCGAGCTCGGCGAGCTGCTGTCGCTTCACTTCGTTCAGGGTGATCCGCACGTCGCGGGTTTGCCCGCGCTTCGACTCGTCCGAGAAATCGGTCGGAAACCGCACGGTCGCGTCGACGGTCTCCCCGGGGAGGAGCCCCATGATGCGCTCCTCCACATCGGGAATCGTCTGTCCGCCCCCCAGGACGAGCTGGTAGGACTGTGGGTCTCGCGCCTCGCCTCCCCCTCCCCCTCCCCCTCCCCCTTCGCGGGTGGCGATGGTCACCCCCACGAGGTCCTTGAGCCTGGGCTTCTCGCCGGTCACGGGAGTCCAGGGCGCCTTCTGCGCGCGGAGCTCCTCGAGCTGGGCGACGACCTGGTCTTCGGTGACCTTGGGGACCGTGCGCTTGAGCGTGAACTTGCCGATCCGCTCCAGCTTCAGGTCGGGCTTCACCTCCACGTGGAACTCGAACGTGAGGGGCGCCCCGGCGTCCCACTTCAGGTTGTGAATGTGCGGGTCGGCGACCGGCTTCAAGGCCTCCTGGGCCAGGGCCGCCTTCCAGCTCTCGCGGATCATCTCCTCCAGCGCGTGCTGCCGGATGTCGTCGGCGAACTGCTTCCGCACGAGCGCGGGGGGAGCTTTGCCCTTGCGAAAGCCCGGCAGGCGAGCGCGCCGCTGGTAATCCGTGGTCGCGCGCTCTTCCGCCTCGCGCACATGCTCGACCGGCACGGTCACCGCGAGGGACGCAGCCCCAGGTTCTTCCGAGGTCTTCTTGATCAGAATTGCCGGCATGATGACAGGAAATCTAATACCATCGAGAAGCGAGGAAATGCAAAGACTAGACGCACAGACGCGCAGGGGTGAACAGATTGGAGCGATCAGGATTACCTACTCCCGCCAACCTGTTCTCCCCTGTGCGTCTGCCGCGTCTGTGCGTCTAGTCTTTCGTGCGTCTAGCCGTTGCCTGTCCTGTTCCCCTGTTTACTGTCCCCTGCGTATTGCCCTGATCCTGTGATGCGGCCTCTCTCCCGGCTTCATATCGTCATTCCTGACCACACTGATGGCTCCGTCCGGCTCGAGCACCGCGAACATCACATCCTCGACGCGGGCCACACCATGCTCGCGGAGCGCCTGCAGCAGCTCGTCGCGCGTGACCCCGGCGCGACGACAGTGCTCGTCCAGGATCCTGCCGTGGTAGATGAGCATGATCCCCTCGCCCGCGATCAGCCTGCCCAGTCGGCGATTCTTGAGGCGCACCTGGTCGATCACCCAGTGCCAGCTCATCAGCACCCCGGCGGCCACGAGGCCGCCCGCAAGGCTCGTGTCGGGGCCGACCATCGCGTTCTGGACCGCGTTCGAAATGATGAGAAGGAGGACGAAATCGAAGACGGACAGCTGGCCGAGCGTGCGCTTGCCGGTGAGGCGCAGCCCCACCAGCACGAAGAGGTAGACGACTGACGTCCGGAGCGCGACGTCGAGCAGCGTGTGCAGCGGCGCCGTCATGGCGTCTCGTAAGCCGTCGTGGGCTTCCCGAGCAGGTACTTGTCGAACCAGGC
>Ga0075436_100001559_pt1 | contig 15646 bp, 13 predicted proteins | sample RhiMethybrSRZTD5_FD_75303 | JGI IMG/M metagenome (GOLD analysis project Ga0075436, IMG submission 75303) | Populus rhizosphere microbial communities from Tennessee, USA - Rhizosphere MetaG P. TD hybrid SRZTD5 | ecosystem: Host-associated > Plants > Roots > Rhizosphere > Soil | place: USA...
GGTTATGGATTCCGGGCTCGCGGGCTTCGCCCGCGCCCCGGAATGACAGGGGTCTTACGCATCACAACCTCTCATAGTCCCCGCTCCGCAGCTTGCGGCGCAGCAGCTTGCCGGACGCGGAACGCGGGATCGCCCGCACGAACACGTATTCGCGCGGCCGCTTGAAGCGGGCGAGCCCGGTCTTGAGGCAGGCGGCATCGATCGTGTCGCAGGTCACGTCCGCCGACACGGGCTCGATGAAGGCGACCACCCGGCTGCCGAGCCGGTCATCGGGCATGCCGACAACGGCGGCGCTGGCGACACCCGCGCAGCGCGCGAGCGCGCCCTCGACCTCCTCGGGATAGATGTTCTCGCCGCCGCTGATGATCATGTCGTCGACACGGCCGACCACGAAGAGCTCGCCGTCCTCGTCGAACTGGCCGAGATCGCCGGTGCGGTACCAGCCGCCCTGGATCGACTTGGCGTCGGCATCGGGCCGCTTCCAGTAGCCGGAGAACGCCTCCGGGCTCGCCATGCAGGCGACGATCTCGCCCGGCTCGCCTGGGCCGAGATCGACCTCGATGTCGCCGCGGCGCGCCGGATCGGCCGGCACCACGCGCACCACCGCATTGAGGCCGGCGCGCCCGGCGCAGGCCGGCTTGTCGCGCAGATGATCGCAGATCGTGAAGGTGTAGATCTCGCTCGATCCGTAGTGATTGATGAACACCTCGGGCTTGAGCGCGTCGAGGCACTGCTCGACCAGCACCGGCGTCATCGCCATGCCGGCATAGCTCACGCGCGACAACGAGCGCAGGTCATGCCGGGAAAACTCCGGATTGCGCAGGATGTCGTGGAACATGGTGGGGACCAGGAACAGGCTCGACACCCGCTCGGCCGCGACCAGCCGCAGTACGCCGGCCGGCGAATACTCAGGCATGCAGACGAGCTTGCCGTTGAGGAGCGCGGCGCTCAGCATCTTGCGCACGCCCATGGTGTGGAACATCGGCATGACGCAGAGCGAGGATTCGCCCATCCGGTACTGGTGATGCGCGATCTGGCTCACGCCGGCGGCGAGCTCGGCGTGATGCGAGCGCGGCACGCCCTTCGGCCGGCCGGTCGTGCCCGAGGTGTAGAGCATCAGGCAGGTGGCGGCCGGGTCGGGCGCAGCGGGTCCGGCGACGGGCGCGGCCTCGAGCAGCGTCTCGAAGTGGATGCCGTCCCCCTTGCCGTCGGCGGCGACGATCTGGCGCTCGGGAGCGATCCGGAGCTGGGCCGCAGCCTCGGGCGACGCCTTGGCGGCGCCGTCATAGGCGACCGCCGCCGCCTCGCAGTCCTCGAGGCAATAGGCAATCTCCTCGAGCGAGCCGCGCCAGCTGATCGGCGTGAATACGAGGCCGAGCATGTGGCTCGCCCAATAGAGCGTGGCCATCTCGTAGCGGTTGCGCATGATGACGGCGAGATGATCGTCCGCGCGCAGGCCCATCCGGGCGAGCGCGCCGGCAGCGGCACGGATCTCGGCTTCCCACTGCGCAAAACTGCGGCGGCGATCGCCGTCCGCCACCGCCGGCGCATCCGGCCGGCGCCGCACCGACGCCGCGAAGGCCGATCCGAGATCCATCACTCGCTCCGACGCAAACGGGCCGCCGCATCCATGATCGCGGCGACGATGCCGACATAGCCGGTGCAACGGCAGATGTGTCCGGACAGCATATCGCGCACCTCGGCTTCGCTCGGCGCGCCATTCTGGCGCAGGAACTGCGTCGCCGACAACAGGATGCCGGGTGTGCAGAAGCCGCATTGGAGCGCGTGGTGGTCGGCAAAGGCCTGCTGCAGCACGTTGAGCGTGCCGGGTTCGGCGAGACCCTCGACGGTCGTGATCTCGGCTCCCTCCATCTGTACGGCGTAGCGGGTGCAGCTCCGCACCGCCCGGCCGCCGACCAGGATGGTGCAGGCTCCGCATACGCCATGCTCGCAGCCGACATGCACCCCGAACACCTGCAGCTCGTGGCGCAGGAAGTCGGTGAGCAGCATGCGGGGCTCGGCAAAGCTGGAGCGGACCTTGCCATTGACCGTCAGGGTCACGCGCTGCTCCTGCTCGGGCGTGATGCGGACGCTCATGCGGCACCCTTGCGCGCGCTGCGCGCGGCCCCGGCGGCGCGCGGTACGATCCGCTCCACCAGCACGCGGGCGAGCGCGCGCCGGTAATTGGCCGAGGCGGCGTGATCCTCCATGGGGTCGATGCTCTCCTCGATGGAGCCTGCGATCGCGCGCGCCGTCTCGCCATCGGCAGGACGGCCGATGAACGCCGCGGTGTCGATCGCGATCGGCCGGTCCTCCACGCCGCCCAGGCCGAGCGCCAGGGTGGCGATCCGTCCGCTGCCGTCGAGGGTGAGCGAGCATGCGGCTGCCGCGATGGCAAAATCGCCGTGGCGCTGCGCGATCTCCTCGAACGCATGTCCGGCATCGGCGGGGGCGCGCGGCCACTCGAGCGCGACCACCATCTCGTCCTCCCGGCGCACGGTCGAGAGCGCGCCGGTGAAGAAATCGCGGGCCGGTATCCGACGCTCCCGGCGCGCAGAGCGCAGCACCACGGTCGCGTCGGCCACGACGAGGCAGAGGGGAATCTCGGCGCTCGGGTCTGCATGGGCGACCGAGCCGCCCAGCGTGCCGGAATTGCGGGTCTGGAAATGCCCGACCCAGGGCAGCGCCAGGGCCAGCAATGGCAGCGCGTCCCGGATCACGGGGGAAGCGAGCGCCTCCGCCTGGATGACGGTCGCGCCGGTGATCAGGCGATCGGCGCGCACCGCGATCCCATCGAGGTCCGGCAGCCGCGAGATGTCGATCACGCTCTTCGGACGCACGATGCGCAAATTGAGCATGGGCCCGAGCGACATGCCGCCGGCGAGCAGCGCCGCCTCGCTGCGCCGCTCCGCGAGCAGCGCGAGCGCCTCGGCCAGCGTGTCGGGCCGGCAATATTCGAACGGAACCGGCTTCATGACGGGCTCCGGCGCAGAAACGCCAGCAGCATCGCGAGCCAGCGCGGCATGCGCGGTCCCGCATGCGGCGCGATCCGCCGCTCGAGCGCGGCAAAGAACTCGGCGATGAGCACGCGGGTGACCGAGCCGAGCAGGCGCTGGCCGACCGCCGCGACCTTGCCGCCGACCTCGGCGCGATAGCGGTAGGTCAGCCGCGTGCCGCCGTCCTGTGGGGCGAGCGTCACCATGCCTTCGCCGCTGCCGAAGCCCAACGCGCCCGAGGCGCGTCCGACGAGCCGCACGGACACGGGTTCCTGCTTGTCCTCGAGCGCGATCTCCGCCGCATAGAGCCCGCGCACCCCAGCGACGCCGATCATCACCTCGGCGGTGTAGCGATCCGGCCCGCTCTGCGCGAGGCTGCGGCAGCCCGGCACGATGGCGGCGAGCTCGTTCGGATCGATCAGGCGGCGCCAGACCTCGGCGGGCGGCGCCGGAATGGTGACCTCCCCTTCCCCGCGCAGGCCGCCCTGCGGCGCCGCCTGCCGGCGCGTCGCCGCGCGCCTGGCGGGCGCCGCGCCGTCGTTTGCCAGCGCCCAGACACGCTGCAGGGTGAGCGGCAGGGTCACGTCGTTGCGCCCCAGCGCATCCGCGACCGCATTGGCGAGCGCCGCCGGCGTGAGCATCGCGCTGCCGTCGCCCATGCCCTTGGCGCCAAGCGCGTTCATGGGCGAGGGCGTCTCCACGTGGCCGATCGTGACCGGCGGCAGCTCCATGGCGGTCGGACACAGATAGTCGGCAAAGGTGCCGGCGAGGAAATTGCCGCGCTCGTCGTAGGCGAGCTCTTCCATCAGCGCGGCGCCGAGACCGTGGGCGAACCCGCCATGCACTTGGCCCTCGACGATGCTGGGATTCATCTGCCGGCCGACATCGTGGACCGAAACATACTTGTCGATCCGGATCGCGCCGGTCGCACGCTCGATCTCGATCGCGACGAGATCGACCACGAAGCCGTAGGTAACGGCCGACGCAATCCTGTCGTCCGCGCCGGGCGAGCCGAGGGTCGGTGGCGAGAGCACCGTGCTCTCGTAGATGCCGGCCGCGACGTCGCCCGGCAGGCCGTTCGGATTCCAGTGCGCGCGCGACGCCACCCGGCGCAGGGGCATGCCGCGATTGGAGCCGTCCGCGACCCTCGCATAGCCGTCCTTGAGCTCGATGCGCTCGGGCGGCGCGTCGAGCGCATCGGCCGCGATCAGCCGGATCGCGCGGGCGACCTTGTCGGCGGTCTGGGCGATGGCGTCCACCACGATGGCGGCAAAGCGGTTGGAATAGTTGCCGGACGCGATCGACCAGCTCGAGGTGGACGTATCCATCTCGGTGACCACGTCGATGTCGCCGGGATCGAGCCCGAGCTTGTCGGCGACGATCTGCGCGGCGACGGTTGCGTGCCCCTGCCCGTTCGGCGTCGAGTCGAGCCGCACCGTCACGCTGCCGGACGGATCGATCGCAACCACCGCGCTCGCATTGGCGCCCGATTTCGGATCGGTCTTGCCGCGCTCCTCCGCGGTCTGCGCCAGCGACACATAGGCCATGTTGGAGCCGGACGGCTCGATGCCGGCCGCAAAGCCGATGCCGAACAGCCTGCCGGCGCGGCGCGCCGCCTCGCGCTTCGCCTTGAGCGCCTCGTAATCGGCGAGACGCAACAGCTCGTCGAGCCCTGCCGCGTAGTCGCCGGCATCGAGGATCGAGCCAGCCGGACAGTGATACGGGAATGCGTCCCGGGGCACGAAATTGCGCCGGCGCAGCTCGGCGGGGTCAATGTTCAGCCTGCGCGCCGCGATGTCCATCACGCGCTCGAGCGCAAAGTAGAACTGCGGCCCGCCATAGCCGCGATTGAGTCCGATCGGCGTCTGATTGGTCAGGACCAGCGTATTCTCGACCGCGATATGCTTGACCGCGTAGCAGCCGTTGCAGGCCGAGTGCATGCGATAGACCGAGGCCGGCTCGGGCGGGCGCAGATAGGCGCCCATGTTGGCGAAGGTCTCGAAGCGCAGCCCGATCAGCGCGCCGTCGCGGCGGAAGGCGGCCGCCACCGTGCCGCGCCGATCGCCTGCGGCGGAGGCCGCGGTCAGGTGCTCGGCCCGGTCCTCGATCCATTTGACCGGGCAGCGCAGAACGCGGGAGACCGCCGCCAGCAGCACGATATAGGACAGCACTGCCTGCTTGATGCCGAAGCTGCCGCCGCTCGCCGGCGGCGTGATCAGGCGCAACCGGTTGCCCGACACCTTGAGGGCGCCCGCCATCAGCGGCTGCAGCACGAACGGGCCCTGGAAATTGGACCACACGGTGAAGCGATCGGGCGCCTCCTCGAACTGCGCCACGACCCCGAAGGTCTCCATCGGGGTCGAGGCGTAGCGCGGATAGCTGTAGGCGAGCTCGACCACGGCGTCGGCTTCGGCGAAGGCGCCCTCGGGATCACCGTAGCGAAAGCTGCGCCGGTTGATCGCGTTCGAGCTCGCCTTGTCGTGCAGGAGCGGCGCGTCCGGTGCGAGCGCCGCCTCGATGTTCGCCACGGCCGGCAGCGGCGCGTAATCGACGTCAATCAGCTCGCAAGCGTCCTCGGCGATGTAGCGGGTGTCCGCGACGACGACAGCCACCGGCTCGCCGACATAGCGCGCACGGTCGATCGCGAACGGAAAGTAGGGAACGCCGGCCCGCACCACGCTCGGGATCGGCCCGACCGCCTCGGCGAGCTCCGCTCCGGTGACGACGCCGACGACGCCGGGCAGCGCCAGGGCGCGCGCTGCGTCGACGCTGCGGATGCGGGCGTGCGGGTGGGGCGAGCGCAGGATCGCGGCATGCTTGAGGCCCGGGACCGGCGCGAGATCGTCAATGAAGCGCGCCCGTCCGGACAGCAGCGCCCGGTCTTCCTTGCGCGGCAGCGCTCGGCCGACCCACGACTGATCCGACGATGGGGCTGGACGCAACGGGAACCTCGGGCGCGACGCTTCGGGCACTCTGCCAACGAAGCTGCCACTGCGCCCGCGCGGAGGCAACCCGCGCCCGGCGCGGCCGGGTGTCCCGACGCCCGGCCTTGCTCCGGTGCGCGCGCTTTCGTCAACGGCGCAAGCGCCCCGGCCTCCGATCGACTATGCGGCCCAGCCGCCCCTGCGTGGCGTGGCGGCGCGTGCGGCGGCTTCCGGGATCTCGACGTCGATCGCCAGGACGGCGACCTCGTCGCCGTGCTCCACCCTGACCTCGACCTTCTCGGGCGCGACCTCCACATGCTTGGCGATGACGCGCAGGATGTCCTCGCGCAGCATTGCGATCAGCCCAGAGGAACCGGTGGTGCCGCGCTCATGGGTGAGCAGGATCTGCAGACGCTCGCGCGCAAGAGGCGCCGAGCGGCGCGCCGTGAGCAGCCGAAACAGCTTCATGCCGCCCTCCTGCCGAACAGCCGATTCAGCAGGGTCTGCCGGTTGCTCGGGACCGTCATCGGGACGGACTCGCCGTTGAGCCGCCGCGCGGCGTCCGCGTAGGCGCGCGCCGCTGCGCTCTGCGGATTGGCGATGGTCACCGGCGCACCGATGTTCGACGCGCGCAGGACTTCCTCGCTTTCCGGGATGATGCCGAGCAGCGGAATGGAGAGGATCTCCAGCACGTCGTCGATGTTGAGCATGTCGCCGCGGCCCGCGCGCACCTTGTCGTAGCGCGTGAGCAGGAGGAGCTTTTCCATCCGCTCCCCCTTCGCCGCCTTCATGGTCTTGGAATCGAGGAGACCGATGATGCGGTCGGAATCGCGGACCGAGGAGACCTCCGGATTGGTGACCACCACCGCAAGATCGGCATAGCGCATGGCGAGCGTCGCCCCGCGCTCGATGCCGGCCGGGCTGTCGCAGATCACCCAGTCGAACTTGCCCTGCAGCTCGCCGATGCAGCGCCGGACCCCGTCCTCCGACAGGGCGTCCTTGTCGCGCGTCTGCGAGGCGGCCAGCAGATACAGCGTCTCGATCCGCTTGTCGCGGATCAGCGCCTGCTGCAGCCGCACCTCGCCGTTCGCCACATTGATCAGGTCGTAGACGACCCGGCGCTCCGCCCCCATCACCAGATCGAGGTTGCGCAGGCCGACATCGAAGTCCACCACGACCACGCTCTGGCCGGTCTGGGCCAGCGCGGCGCCGAGGGCGGCCGTCGATGTCGTCTTGCCGACCCCACCCTTTCCGGACGTGACGACTATGACTTCCGCCATGTTGCTATCTCCCTCTCGTTCTCGGCCTGGTCCAGCGATGCCATCTTGAGATCGTTGCCCGACAACCAGGCCTGCACGGGCTTCTGGCGCAGGCCGGTCTCCGTCTCTTCAGTCACCTTGTAGTAGCCGCCGATCGCGACGAGCTCGGCCTCGAAGCGGCGGCAGAAGATGCGGGCGCTCTCGTTGCCGTAGGCGCCGGCCAGGGCCCGTCCGCGCAAGGCGCCATAGACGTGGATCGATCCCGCCGCGATGACCTCGGCGCCCGATGCGACCGCTCCGAGGATGATCACATCGCCGTCCGGGTTGATGATGGTCTGGCCGGAGCGCACCGGCGCCTCGATCAGCAGCGAAGGCACCTGCGTTACCGGCGGCGCGGCAGCGGGCAGATCTGCGCTCTCGCCCTTCTCGGCGGCCTTCGCGGGCTCGTCGTCATTGGCGGAGGCGGCGGGATCGGCCGGCTTGGCAGGCGCTGCGGCCTCGCCCGGTTCTGCGGCCTTGCCCGCTGCCGCAGCCTTGGCCGGCGCGGCGGATGCTGCGGATTTCGGTGGCGGCGCAGCCTTGGCGGGCTTGGGTGCCGCGCGGGCGGGCGGCGGCTTGCGCGCAATGGCGTCGACCGCCTCGACCGAGCCCGAGGTCCGGCCGCCGGTCAGCAGCGGCGGAAGCGAGTCATCGAGCACGGCCGCATCGGCGCCCTCGATGCCGAGGATGCGGATGGCGCGCTGTCCGAGCTCGGCGAGCACCTCGACGATCTCGGACCGGGAGAAGTCCAATCCCGCGAGATCGAGGATGAGCGGCTTGCCGGTGAAGAAGCCCGGCGATCGCTCGAGCCATTGGTCGAGGTCGGCGAGCCAGTCGGGGAGCGGCTTCTCCGGCCGCAGCACGAGCGCCAGGAAGTTGCGGCCGCGAAAGCGGAATGAGTGGCGAGGTGGGCGCGTGGCGATCGTCACGAAAAGCGTCCGCTGATGTTTGAGATGCTCAACAGATGACAGGATCGTTAATGAATAGTTAACGAAGGGTTAATGGCGCGGCGCAGGCGCAATTTTTCGCGGGAAGCGCACGCGCTCCGTCGCGCGGCATGCGCGCACACGCAATGAGAGTGCAGCGATTCGAGTCGCGACCGATCGGCATCGGCGAGGCGCGCCGCCTCGCCACGTCGCGCGCGCGCAATCCGCGGTCAGGCCCGCTCGGCCTCGTCGGCGAAGGATTTGCGGTATCCGAACGCCCAGGCCAACGCCTGGACGGAGAGCAGAAGACCCGCGACCGACGCCACCACGATGATGGAGGCGTGATCCGCGAAGGTCGCGTAGCTGCCGCCCGACATGGTCAGGGCCAGGCGGAAATTGTCCTCGAGCCGGTCGCCGAGCACGAGCGCGAGCAACAGCGGCGCCATCTCGTAGCCGAACTTGCGCAGCACGTAGCCGGCGCCGCCCGACAGCACCATGATCCAGATGTCGGCCACCGACGAATTGACGCTGTACACGCCGATGATCGAGACGATGAGGATGATCGGGACCAGCCATGCGTAGGGGATGCGCAGCAGGTTCACGAAGATCCCGACCAGCGGCAGGTTCAGGATCAGCAGCATGATGTTGCCGATGTACATGCTCGCGACGAGGCCCCAGAACACCTCCGGATGATCCTTGAGCAGCAAGGGTCCGGGCTGCACGCCGTGGATGGTCAGCGCCGAGAGCAGGATCGCGGTCGCCGGAATGGACGGAATGCCGAGCGCGAGCAGCGGGATCATTGCCGTGCCGGTCACGGCATTGTTGGCGGTCTCCGGTCCCGCCACCCCGGCGATCGCGCCCTTGCCGAACTGCTCCGGATGCTTGGAGATGCGCTTTTCGGCCGCATAGGACACGAAGGTCGAGACCACGTGGCTCACGCCCGGAATGATCCCGAAGATGAACCCGATCACCGAGGCCCGGCCGACGGCGCCGGAGGATTCGCGCAGGTCCTTCCAGCGCGGGATGAGCTCGCGCATCTTGGGCTGGATCGCCTTGATGGTCTCGGTCTTCTCCAGGTTGATGAGGATCTCGGAAATTCCGAACAGGCCGATCGCCAGCGCGGTGAATGAAAGCCCGCCGGCGAGGTCGGCATTGCCGAAGGTGAAGCGTGCCGTTCCGGTGAGATTGTCGAGGCCGACCGTGCCGAGCACCAGGCCCAGCAACAGCATGGCCGCGGTCTTGGCGCGGGAGCCGGCGGAAACGATCGCGATCACGCTCAGCGCGAGCAGCATCAGCACGACCTCGACGGAAGGCCCGATCGCGACCATGACCTTGGCCAGCGGCGGCGCAATGAACATGAGGCCGAGGATGGAGAACGTGCCGCCGATGAAGCTTCCGATCGCGGCGATCATCAGCGCCGGGCCGGCGCGCCCCTGGCGCGCCATCTCGTAGCCGTCGATGCAGGTCACGACCGAGGCGGCCTCGCCCGGGATGCGCACCAGGATCGAGGTGGTCGAGCCGCCATACATGGCGCCGTAGAAGATTCCGGTCAGCATGATGATGCCGATCGTCGGCTCGAGACCGAAGGTCAGCGGCAGCAGGAGCGTCATGCCGGCGAGCGGCCCGAGCCCCGGCAGCACGCCGACGATCGTGCCCCACAAGCAGCCGATGAAGCAGTAGAGCAGGCCTTTCCAGGACAGGGCGACGGCGAAGCCGTCGACCAGCTGCTCAAATCCGGTCATATCGAGACGATCCCTTGATTGCCCGCGTGCGTGTCACCACGGCCCGGCGGGAAGCTGCAGGCCGAGCAGCTGTTGGAAGAAGCCCCAGCACATCGTCATCGCGACGACGGCGGCGATGCCGGCGCGCACGAGCGAGGTCCGGGCGATCAGCACGAGCAGGACGGCGCCGAACAGGCCAAGGGTCCCGTAGGCGCCGAGCGGCTCGAACAGGAGCGGCACCCCCAGCATCGCCGCGAATACGATCAGAACGTCACGATGGCCGAACTCGATCACGCGGCCGTCGTCGGGCTCGCGCAGGAGCTGGACGCCGATCGCGATCGCGAATGCCGCCAGCGCGGCGCCCGTCATCAGGGGAAAGAATCCCGCCCCTGGCAGGCCGATCCCGCCAAGATCGAGCCCGGCCGCCTGCCAGACGAAGAGGAGGCCGAACGCTGCGAGGGCGGCGGCCAGGGCCAGGCCGCCGCGCCGGGCGCCGATGGACTGCGGCAGGAACGCAGGTGCGCCGGGCCGCGGCTCCACTTCCGAGCTGTCACTCATGGGGCACCCCCGTGCTCTCCACCTGAGCGCTCCGGCCGTGCGCCGGGGCCGCCCCGCACATGGCGGGACGGTCCCGTCCACACTGACCTGGCGAAACGGCGATATTCCGCGGGGCAACGGCCCTCACAGAACGCGGTACTCAACGACGCGGAATTCCGAGACGTCCCCCCTGGCTAGACCGCTGCCTCCCTATTGTTTCTTCAAACCCAGATCGGCCATGGCGCGCGCCAGCTTCGCATCGTCGCCGGCGATCAGCTTGCCGAATTCGTCCGCCGGCAGGTATGCCGGCATGAAGCCGATCGCCTTGCCGGCGTCGTGGAACGCGGGCGACTCGACCGTGCGTCTGATCGACTCCTGCAGCTTGGCGATGATCGACCTGTGAACGCCGTGCGGCACCGCGATGCCGCGCCACATGTCGAGTGCGACCGGGTAGCCGAGCTCCTGCGCGGTCGGCGCATCGGGGAAGATCGGGTCGCGCTTGGAGCCGAGCACCGCAAGCACGCGCAGGTCGCCGCTCTTGATGTGGGGCACGACCGCGGCCGGGAGCTGAACCACGGCCTCGACGCGACTTCCGAGCAGGTTGACCACCGCCTGTCCTTCGCCGAACGGGACGTCGATCACCTTGGCGCCGCCGGTGATGAACAGAGCCGACGACGCGAAATGGGTGTGGCTGCCCGCGCCCGAATTGCCGACGCGGACCTTGCCGGGATTATCTTTGGCGTATTGGACGAATTCCTTCAGCGTCTTCCACGGCGCATCCGCCCGCACCGCAATCACCGGCGTCTCGAGGCTGACCCGCGCCACCGGATCGAACGCCGTGTAGTCGAACTGCAGGATCCCGGAGTGGTAGTTGGTCGAGATTGAATTCGAGTTCCAGATGATCGAATGACCATCGGGCTTCTGGCGCTTGACGTGGTTGTATCCGATCGCGCCGCCGCCGCCGGTGCGGTTCACGACCGGGACCGGGACGCCCAGGTTCTTCGCCATCCCGTCGGCGAGATAGCGCGCCGTCACGTCGGCGGCGCTGCCGGCCCCGAACATCACCGTCATCTCGACCGGCTTACGCTGGGGAAACGGCTGAGCCTGCGGTACCTGCGCTTGAGCGAGGGCCGCCGTTGCGCTCAGCACGGCGGCCGCGACAACAATTCCCAGTCTGATCGGACTCATGCGTCGTCTCCCCTCCCCGACGAGTTTCCTCGTCCCCCAAAGACAGACGGCGCCCCCGCGCCGTTAGCGTTGCGCCAGCGTTTCGAGCCGGCCGCGCGCCTCGGCTGAACCGAGATCTCTTGCCCGCTCGTACCACTGGCGTGCCTTCGCGACGTCCGGCGCGATTCCCCGCACGCCGAGCTTCGCGAGCACCGCCGGATCGTAAGTCGCACCGAGCGCAAGCGCGCCGCTGGCATTGCCCCCCTCGGCCGCGCGCTCGAACAGGACGCGCGCCGTCACGACGTCACCGGTCGAGATGAACTGTTCGCCTTGCTTGAGCAGAATCGCGATCTCATCCGAATCCATCTTCACGGCCGGACGCCTGGCCGGAGCCGGTGCAGTCGCGGCGGGAGCCGGCATCGGGGCCACAGCGACGCGCGCGGGCGCCTGCGGCGGATTTGACGGAGCCGCGGCGACGCCGCTCGTTTCGCGCGGCGCTTCGCGCTGCGCCGGCCAGCTCGGGTTGGAGCTCTGCAGCGTGAACGAAGCCGCCGGCTGGGTTTCCGGCTGCTGCGCGACCGGCGGTTGAGCCGCGGGTGCGGGTGCGGACTGCGCCACAGGTGCGGGCGCGGAGTGCGGCGCGGGTGCGGACGCCCGTGGCGGCGGAGCCGCGGGCGGGGCGGGCAGCAGCGCAGCCTTCGGGGGCGGCGACGGAGCCTCTCTGGTCTGCGGCTCCGGCATCGGCGGCAATGCAGCGACCTGGGTCTCCACGCTCGCCACCTTCGTGCCGCGCTTGGCGGTCGTGTCGCTCATGGTGGAGAAATAGGAGATCAGAAAATAGGTGAGCGGGGCCGCCAGTGCGCAGGCGATCAGGATTCGCGACACCGCGCCGAGATGATTGGGGCGGTCCCGCATCGGCGGCGGCGGGAGATAGGACGGTTCGAGGGAGCGCGGCAGGCGAATGCCGTCGATATACGTCTCGCGGGCACGGCGCAGCTCGCGCACGGCGGGCGCTTCGCCCGATGCCGCCCGCCGGCCGGTGTCCTCGCCGGCGACGCCGCGGAGCGCTTCCAGGTCCGACTCGAGCCGCTGGAGATCGGCTTCGTACTCCCGGCTATGGTCGGTAAACCCGGTGTGCTGATCAGGCTCCGCATTCACGGGCCGGTCGGCGTGCTCCTCGGAGCCCGCCTCGACCTCGGACGATGTCTCGTCGGTCGAATACCCTTCGTCCTCCTCGAAGAAGTGTTCCTCGCCGCTCCGATCGGGCGCGGCGCGGGAATGCTCATGCGGTCCCACCGGCGCCAGAGGCATCGGGGCTCCTTCCTCGCCCGTCTCACGCCGCGGACGGTCGAACGGGGTTTCGCCAATCGCGCGTAACGGCGTGACGAGCCCGTCGGGCGGATCGCTGCTCTTCCGCTCACCGCTGGAAGCAAGGCGATCCCGCACGGTCTTCGGCGCGTAGTCGGATATTCTGACCCGGTCGAATGGTTTCCCTGACGGGGTACTCATCACTCAAACTCCCCTCTCGACAATCTCTCGTCCGCCGCCGCGCGGATTCCCATGTCTCCCCTGGCCTTCTGCCGGCAATCCGCCCGCCTCGCGATCGAGACGGGCGGTGTCCGCGCGCTGCCCTTCTGGCTTCGCACGTCGTCAGCGCGTTTGATGCGCCGCCTGGCTGTCCCGCCACTGCATGAACTGGCGGAACAAGGCTTCACGCTGGTCCGGGCTCATGTTCGCGCCGCCCGAGCCAGTCGTCCGCAGGAAGGAGTCGAACTCGGCAGTCGACGGCGCCGACTGTGCATTGAGGCGCTTGAGCATGTCGTCGGCGACGCTCCAGCGCGTCCAGCCCGGCACGGTGGCGGCGAGATTGACGTCGCGCCACTTGGGATGCCGCGGCGGCTGCTGGAACTTGTCCCATTTGGCGAACAGCGCCTGGACGAAGCGCTCGACGCGCCGGTAGCGATCGGTGTTCTTCGGCCAGTTGAACACCGCGAGCACCGCCGGCACCGCGAGGGTGTCGACCCGGGCGCCCTCCTCGACGAGTCCCGGGTATTCCTTATGGGTGAACTCGCCGACCGTGTAGTAGTCCGCGAACGCCTTGGAGAACGGAATTTGCACGAAGTGCAGGCCCGAGTTCGCTGGAATCTTGTTGAAGAAGTCGACCGGCTTGCCGATCACGCGCACGAGCGCGGCGAGTTCGCCCGACTTGAGCTTCTGCAGCGCCGTGGGATTGTCGTAGAGCACCTGCTCGACTTCGACGCCGAGCCGCTGAAACACGATCGAGCCGGTGAGGCTCGAGGCGCTTCCGGCCGGGCCGAAATTGACCTTCTTGCCGCGCAGGTCCTCGATGCTCTTGATCTCGTTGCGCGCCAGCACGTGCATCTCCGAGACCGGGAGGCGGATGATGTAATGCACGCGGCTCGCCAGATTGGGCGTCTTGCGCTGGGTGCGGAAATACTCGAACACGTCCGACTGCGTCACCGCGACATCGACGCCGCGGAGGTAAAGCAGGTCGTCGAGATTGGACGCGGCTCCGTAGGTGACCATCGGTAGAACGCGGAGATTGTCGCCGTCGTCGAGCACCTGCGCGAGCTCGTCGGCGAACGTCATATAGGTGCCCGACAGGAGCCCGCCGGCAACGCCGACCGTCCAGCTGTTCTTGCGGTCCCGCAAGGCAGTCTCGGTTCCGCCCTGCTCGAGCGTCTTCGGAATGGCCTGGGCGTTGGCGGCCGAGACCGGTTCCAGATTCGAAACGTCGATGCCTGAGAGCCAAAGGCCTGCGACGAGCAGGCATAGTACGCCGGCGAGCGTAAGGGTACGCATCCACCACCTCCCTTTTGCGCAGCGTCATGTTTCGAAATAATTGTGTTCCGATTCAGGCACACGTGCTTTTTTTTCGACGCCATCGCGCCTTACTGGTATTGGCCTGCTGATTTTTCCCGGCATGGCACAGGGTCTCTGTGTCAAAAAGACCACGCCCTCCCGTATCTTCGGTCGTAAAGCGAGCGGAGCACGCCTGGGTCAAAAAAATTTCACACGGCTCCGCTGGCATATGGGTGAGTCAGCCTGCAACCGGCCAAACCGGTATCATGTGCAGGCCAAGTGGTGCGATCGCCCCAATGACACCACGATTGCGCCAAAGCCGTACCGCCTCTCCGCCGGGCTTTCGCGACCTCAAGGGCGCCCTACTCGCTGCCTTGTGAGAGCTCCGCGATCCGGCGGCGGATCTCCGCCAGCGCCCTCTCGGTGGTCGTGCTCTCCTCGCTCCGCGCGTGCGCCTTGCGGCGGTCGGTCTCGAGTTCGGCGAGCATCGCCCGCTCCGCCTTGAGCAAGGCCCGCAGATCGGAGCGTCTGTGCTCGTCCAATCCGCGGACGCTCTCGCCATGCTCCTCGGCTGGATCCGCCGCCAGATAGGCGGCGACCTGGTCGAGCGTGGCGCCACTCAGCTTGAACTCGGCAACCGCGAACGTATCGCCGGTACGGACCAGCGACAGACCCTTGAGGCCCGCGGCGTAGCGCAGCGCCTCCTCGCGCGCATCGACATCGTCGTCTCCCATGGTGCCCCCCTCGTCCCGTCGCAAAAGCGGCGACTCGCCCACCGCGAAGGATCAAGAGCGATCCGGCATTTTCATGATAATGCGGGAGGCGGGCTTGACCGGACTCGGCAACGCTTCACAATGCGGGCTTCCGCGCGGTCGGCGTGAGACCCGCGATCGGCCGCGCACGGCCGAACCCGTTCGATCCACCCGATCTCAGCTCAACGAAAAAACGACTGCAGGAACGCTCATGGAGAAGCTGATCATCACGGTTGCGTGCGACTCCCGCACCTCCTACCCGATCAACCACCTCTGCCCGCCGCAAGAGGACATCGCCGGCGTCGCGCAGCAATACATCGACGCCATTCACGCCGGCGCGGCGATCGCGCACATTCATGGGCGACGCACGCTCGAAGAGTCGATGCAGGCGGACGGCAAGCAGGTCTCGAAGATCCATCACGAGGGCTGGAAGGCGCTGCAGGAAGCGATCCTCGAAAAGACCGATCCGGTGATGCAGTTCGGCGTCGCCAGCGCGCGGCTC
>Ga0075436_100001560_pt1 | contig 15642 bp, 18 predicted proteins | sample RhiMethybrSRZTD5_FD_75303 | JGI IMG/M metagenome (GOLD analysis project Ga0075436, IMG submission 75303) | Populus rhizosphere microbial communities from Tennessee, USA - Rhizosphere MetaG P. TD hybrid SRZTD5 | ecosystem: Host-associated > Plants > Roots > Rhizosphere > Soil | place: USA...
TGGAGCGTCATTTTTTCACCCAGTGAAAAAATAGCGTAACTGGTTTCTGAGCCGAAAGGCTTTTTTAATTTACTTCTTCGCTTCTGGGAAAACTATGTCCCAGAGGGCACCGGCAGCGTCGCGGGGTTTGCCGGTAAGGGGATAGTGGTGCAAGTCAATAAACGGCATGGCGTTGCACTCAATCACGCCGCAAGCTTTTTGTTCGTTCCACGGTTTGGCAATGTCGTTGATGATAAAATCAATTCCCACCAGCGGATCGGCCAAGGCTACCTTGCCGATTTTTTCAAATAGCTTGATGTTTTCCGGGTGGGTTTCGTCAGTTACGTCGGCGTTGGATGCGCCTTCACCGCGCCCGACCTTCTGGTTTAATGCCACCATCTGCCCGCGTGCGGGAACGCTGTCCCAGGTCAAGCCTTGCCGCTTCAACTCGCTTTTGGCTTCCAGATCCATCAACAAGGGATGGAAGATGGGCCCGTGCCGAAGCGGGTTTTTGTTTTCTTCAATGATAAGCTGTTTAACAGTGCTCGTGCCGTCGCCGGTGACGTGCGGTGGTTCGCGGCGCAGTACGCCAACGACTTTGCCGCCGATGACTGTGGCCCGGTAAACCATGCCAACAAGCTCTTCTTCTACAATTACCCAAGGCGAAATTTCCTGGGCCACGTGGAAAGCATGGAGCAATTCCTGGTCAGTGGTAATATGGATAACGGTATGCCGGCTGCGTGAGCCCAAAATCGGCTTGGCAATGGCCGCGCCGCCCCCCTCCCTGATAATGGAGTGGAAAATTTCCAGGGACTGTTTGGCGCTGTGGCAAGCGCCGCCGCGCGGCACCGGAATACCGGCGGCGCGGAACCGCTGAGCCATAACCAGTTTGTTGTCCATCCAGTCCAAACTCCGCGACGGCGGTCCGGCCGGCCGGGGTTCATGGGTGTAAACTACGGTGCGGCCGTTCCCGCTACCACCATAACGGGCGACGAACACGCTGGTCGGCTGGCCGAACAAAGCCAAGTGGTACAAGGCAATGCCGCGAGCGTGGGCGGCATCCCATAACACCCGGGTACGGTAAGTGTCCGATTCAACCGGCGCTTTCAACTTTTGCGCGATTCCCAGCCAGGACAGGAAAGTAATGATTGGGGGGATGAGCAGTTCCGGCCTCAACCGGGCGAAAAAAACTTCCGCGGCGCGGTGCAGCGGCGCAAGCGGCGAAAATACCGTATCCATTATCATTTCGGCGCGGACTTCGGCGCGGGCCGCGCGGTGGTTCACGGGGTTGGCGCCGCAATCCGGGCATTGGTAAGAGTGGAGCATTTTTGTTTCTAGACGGATTCCTTTGTTTGCCCCTGTATTTTACATTATTTAGGGACTCCCGTATACTGGAATTATGTTACTGACGCACCGCAAAACCATTTGGTCGTCTTTCGCCGAAACCCGCCTTCCCTGACCGGAAAGGCGCTTTTGCCGCTCTTCCGGAGCGGTTTTTTTATTCATTAAATCACTTTATGAACCACCGAAAATCCAAAATTATTCTTATTGTTCTGTCGTTGGTGTTGGGACTGGCCGCCCTGCAAGTCCCGTTGACCCACCTAGCGGGATCTAAAATTTCCTTCAGCCTGTTTGATAGTTTTGCTCCAGCTTTGGGCGGAATTGTCGGCACGCTGGGCGGGGCAATTGTCGTCTTGGCGGTAGAAGTAGCCAACTTGGTAATCCACGGTGCCGCGCCGTTGGGTTGGATTGGCCTAGTCCACCTGCTGCCCCCGGTTGCCGCAACAATTTACTTTAGCCGGAAAAGCCGGTTCAATTACTTCGTCCCGGTTGCCGCGATCCTGGTGTTCATAACCAGCCCCACCGGCCACCAGGTTTGGTACTACTCCCTCTATTGGTTAATTCCGGCGGTTGCCAATTTCTGGCACCGCAAATTGTGGGCGCGCAGTTTGGGCGCGAGCTTCTTTGCGCACGCGGCTGGCGGCGCCTTCTGGGTTTACCTCGTGCCCCTGCCGAAAGCGGTCTGGGTTGGCTTGATCCCAATTGTCGCCGGCGAACGGCTGTTGTTTGCCGCCGGAATCGCCGTATCCTCGTTTGCCTTGGCGAATATCTTGCGCGCCTTAAAAAATCACGCACCGGCATTAACTAAAACTGCGCATGAACTTCATTCCCATTAAAACCCGCGTCTTCCGTCTGCCGCAGGATGATATCTATAAGCTGCTGGACGAATCGGCAACCGACTTGTGCGATGGCGATTTGCTCTGCGTCACTTCCAAAATTTTGGCCATTGCCCAGGGCCGCTGCATCAAAATTGGTGAATCGGTAAATAAACACGCTATCACCAAAAAGGAAGCTGACTGGTTCCACCCGCAAACTGTGAAAGCGGGACGGCGGGAAGTGATGCTGACTATTAAGGACCACACGCTCATCCCTTCGGCCGGGATTGATGAAAGCAATGGCAATGGTTACTATGTGTTGTGGCCCCGGCACACCAACCGGTTGTTGCGCGAGATTTGGCTGTACCTGAAAAAGAAACACGGCTTAAGACGCCTTGGCCTCATTGCCACAGACAGCCACACAATTCCCTTGCGGCGCGGCGTGGTCGGCATTTCCACTGGCTTTTGGGGGTTTACGCCATTGCTGGACCGGCGCGGCAGCAAAGACATCTTCGGCCGCAAACTGAAAATGACGCGCAGTAACATTGTTGACGCGGTGGCAGCGGCTGCGGTACTGGTAATGGGAGAAGGGCGGGAAAAAATCCCTTTTGTCATCTGCCGCGGGATGGGTAAAGTACACTTCAATAGCCAAGACAACTACCGCGGTTTCATCATTGATAAAAAAAGCGACCTTTACCGGCCGATCTTGAAAGGATTCAAGCGTGCCTAAACCAACTTACGTTGCCGTTGCCGCTGTTTCCATTGACGGCTACATCGCTCCCATTGGGCATCCCGGTAGCAGCTGGACCAGCGCGGAAGATAAGCAGTTTTTGCACGAAATACTGGACAGCGCCGATGTAATTATAGTCGGCCACACTACTTACGAGATTGCGCGCGGGCCGCTGTCAAAACGGAACTGTATTGTGCTAACTTCAAAAGTGGACAGTACGGAGCAAAAAGGAAAGTTTTGCTTGTACCTGAATCCGGAAAGGGCCGACTTAGGGGAAACGGTGAAGCACCTGGGTTACAAACGCGTAATTATCTTGGGCGGCGCGCAGACCTATACTTATTGCCTGGAACAGGGCTTGTTGGATGAGATCTACCTGACCATTGAACCAATAATTTTTGGTTCCGGTTTGCCTTTGTTTGAGTCTGGTAAAAAATTCGTTAAGCACTTCGGGCTCTCGCGGGTAAAAACCTTGAACTCTGATACTATTTTACTGCATTATAAAAAAATCCCCGAGTAATGGACACAACCTCTCGGGGCAGGTTTGGCATTAGGCTTGTGAATGCCAGATGCCGATAACTTTTTCCACCAGGGTCCGGACGTGGATTTTGTATCCTTCCTCCTGGAGAAAACGCGAAATGGCCTGTTGCTCGTTTTGGACCGACTGGTGAAGGCCGGGAGACTTCCTAAAAGCGTTTGAACGGCAAGCCCACCTATCGCCTTTGTCGAAAATGAACCAGCCTCCGACCACTACTTTGCTCTGGCGGCAAAAACGCAGAAGCCGGGTCAAAGAAACCAGGGGAACGGTTTTGGCAAGATCAAAGCCATGATGGACTTCAAACGGCCATGAAAGTTGAGGCACGAACTCCACTTCGGTTCCCTCAATGTTGGAAATATGGAGCGCTGTATCCAGCCACTGCCATTTCCCCGCTTCCAGCCATCCAACTACCTGCTCTAGTTCCACGATTGCTCCCGAAGTCCCGCGGAGTTCTTTACCGATAAAGTTTACCACTTCGATTGCGTTGTCCCGGCTATGGACCAAAGTAGTGGAGAAAAAGTCCAGCGCCTCTTGTTGTTCCGTGGTGGGCGTATGGGCTTTGTAAATTGCGGGTAAAAGTTCCCGCTGGTGGCCAGCGATAAAATCGTAAATGCGATTTATCTTTCCGGGGTTTCCACGTAACTCCAACTCCCGCACTATGGCAGTCGTTATATCCTCATCTGAAAAACTGTCTACGTGGATATGCAGCCTTCCCAGGGTATTGAGGAACCCCGCTGCCAGTCCGGGGGAGCGATAAGCTATTTGTTGCATAGGCCCTCCTTTCGGGCTGTCAGTGAGCTTGGGGCATGGTCGCCGAGCAAGGTTATCCCTTTCTGACCACAGAATAACCAGGAACTATGCCATATTTTCAACACATTGTCAACAATATTTAGACAATTATTCATATAAAGCTTTATATAAAGGATATTTATTGTTGATATTATGTTGACAGTATATATAATATATGTTGATATAACATCAACAATATGCTAATATACCACTATGATTAACGAAACACTACAAAAGCTGGGGCTAAGTGACAAAGAGACTTCGGTGTACCTTAGTGTTTTAAAACAGGGCAAAATTACCCCGGCGGCCATTGGAAGGCTAACGGGAATAAACCGCACTACCGTTTATAGCGTGGCCAAAGACCTTATTAAAAAGGGGTTGATAGCCGAAGATTTGGCTTCAAACCCTACCCAGCTGGTCGCGCGGCCGCCGCAAGACTTGGATTACCTCATAAATGAGGAGCTAAAGGCCGTAGAAGAAAAGAAAAAATTGGTAGCTTCGGCCATTGAGCAACTCCAGTCAACTCTTAAAGACAGTGCTTTACCTATTCCCAAAATAGTTTTCATCCAGGAAGCGGAGTTGGAAGATTACTTATACAAACGCACCGAGGAGTGGCACAAAAATATCATGTCGCAAGACGGTATATTGTGGGGATTCCAGGATCATACCTTTGCCGAACATTATGAAAAGTGGATTGACTGGGAATGGCAGGTGAAAGCGCCAGCGGGAATGAGCCTGCGCTTGCTAAGCAATAAATCGCCGGTGGAAGAAAAGTTAAAAGGAAAAGGTTACAGCAAGAGACAAATTAAATACTGGAATAAAAGCGGAGAGTTTACGGCCAGCGTGTGGGTCCATGGCGATTATTTACTAATGGTCATGACCAGGCAACACCCGTTTTACCTGGTGGAAATCCATGACGCTTTACTAGCTAAAAACATGCGCGAACTGTTCAAAGGCATTTGGGATGAAATTGCTTCCTAAATAACCCTCCTCTATAATAAAGCCATGGAACCAGACGACATCAAGTCATTATTTGACGACAAGTACCAAAAACTCCTGGGAATGACCTACCAGGAGTGGTTGGACAAGGGCCCGCAGACAGAGGAACAGGCTTACGCCCGCTGTATTGAAATTGACCGCGAACTAAACCGGACGTACGATGAGTGGTTTGAAGCCAAGGGGGACAAAAAGGACCAGATGGAAGACCACCGCGCCAAACTCAAGGCCGAATATGATTTGATTGAGGACATTTACCACCTGGAAGCTAACGACCGCAACTGGTAATGCTCTATATTATAGGAACGCCGATAGGGAACTTGGGGGACATGACCCTGCGCGGCATTGAAACTTTAAAGGCTGTGCCGTTAATTATTGCCGAAAACCCCGGACATACGGACAAACTCCTCCGCCATTTTGGCATTAGCGGCAAAAAGGTAATGCAATTTGCCGAACATAACGAGCTGCGGGTGCTGGACAAATTGGTGGAACAGCTGAAAACCACTGATGCGGCATTGGTCAGCGATGCCGGCACGCCGGGAATTTCCGACCCCGGTTTCCGGTTGGTGCGGGCTTGCGTGGAAGCCGGAATTCCGGTGACGCCGATTCCTGGGCCGAATGCAGCAGTGGCCGCCTTATCGGCTTCCGGGCTTCCGACTGACCGATTCCTGTTTGTCGGCTTCCTGCCAAAAACCGAACCGAAGCTGGCGCAAGTTTTGGAACAGGCCAAAATGGTTGAAGCGACCTTAATTGCTTATGAGTCGCCGCAGCGAATAAATAAAACCGTAACAGCAATCAAAAGATTCCAGCCGACCGCTAAGGTAGTAGTGGCGCGGGAATTGACCAAAATCCACGAGGAATTTATCCGCAACCCGGGAGAACAACTGAACGCGAAAGGCGAAATTACTTTACTAATCTCATTTAAATAGTAATGGAACTGACTATTATTCGGCATGGCAAGACCGACTGGAACACAGAGCATAGGATCCAAGGGCATGCGGACATAGAGCTAAATGCCGAAGGGCTGAGGGAAACCAAGGAACTGCTCCACAAAATTGACTCGGATTTTGAAATAGTGTATTCCTCCCCGCTAAAAAGGTGCCTCCGGGCGGCGGAAATCATTGCCCGACACTTGGGTAAAGAATTAGTGGTCGACAACGATTTGCTGGAACGCGACTTCGGTTCTTTGGATGGCAAGACTTGGGTGGAAATAATTGCCGCCACGGGTAATGCAGAGATAAGAAACATTGACCACGAGTCGGAATACGACTACCGGCCCTACGGCGGAGAATCAGCGGAACAGGTAAAAGCGAGGGTTTTGAAATTTCTCGCGGAAATTAAGGAAAAACGATACCAAAAAGTGCTGGCGATGTCCCACGTCGGGGTAATTTGGATGATGTACAAACTATTCCCGGATTATGAAAGGCTCAGCGCCAGCAGCGCGTCAATCCATAAATTTATTTTGAATGACGACTAAAACTATCCAGCGAGGGGCATTAGAATCCTCTGGCTACTTGGGGCTAGTACTTATTTTAGGAGCGTACTTTTTAGTTAGCTTCAATATAATCGGGGCCCAAAGCGCAATATTCCAAATTATGAACCTTATTGGCGCGGCGGGAAACATTAGTTATTACCTTTTTAAGAAAGCTTATTCCGGAGTCATTTTAGATATCTTTTGGGCGATAGTTGCAATCCTGGCCCTGATTAGATTAATATTCCTTCACTAATATGTCGGGGCACAGCAAATGGTCGCAAATCAAACGCAGCAAGGGCGCTTCCGACGTAAAGCGCGGTATTTTGTTTTCCAAATTGTCCAAGCGGATCAGCTTGGCGGTGAAAGAAGGCGGGGGCAGCGGCGACCCGGCCGCTAATTTGAAGCTGCGAGCGGCCATTGATAAAGCAAAAGAATTCAGTATGCCGAACGATAACATTGACCGGGCCATTAAAAAAGGGTTGGGTGAAGGCGGCGCGGCGATTGAACAGGTTATTTACGAAGGTTACGGCCCGTTCGGCACGGCTTTTTTAATAGAAGCGGCGACTGACAACAAAAATCGGACCGTCCAAAGCATCAAGCATACTTTGTCCGCCCACGGCGGCAACTTAGGGGGGCAGGGAAGCGTGGCTTGGCAGTTCCAGACGCGCGGCCAGATTCTGGTGGAACGGGACGCGGGCCAGGACTTGGAAAAGATTGAACTGGCGGCGATTGACGCCGGAGCGGAGGATGTGCGTGAATCAACGGAAGGTTTGGAAATTTACACCCGGCCGGCGGATTTGGAAAACGTGAAGAGCAAAGTCCTTGACGCCGGCGGGACAATCGCGCAGGCAGAGGTCATCCAGGAAAGTTCGCAGGGCGTGGATTTAACCGAAGGGCAAAAACCGAAAGTGGACGCGCTGTTCGCCGAACTGGAAAACAACGAAGACGTAATCGCAGTGCATACATCAGCAAATTTATAATCCTTCTATTCTATGATTATTTTGGGCATTGACCCGGGCACGGCTACGACCGGCTACGGCATCATCAAGCAAAACGACAAGCGGAAAGGGGAATTTGAGATCCTCGATTTTGGCGTAGTTACGACCAAAAAGACGGACAGCGACGCACAGCGGCTGGCAGTACTGGCCGAAGACTTACTGGCGATCTTAAAAAAATTCAAACCCAACCGCGCCGGCGTGGAAAAATTGTTTTTTGCCACCAACCAAAAAACGGCGATGACTGTGGCGCAGGCGCGCGGCGTAGCCTTGCTGGTTTGCGAGCAAAAAGCCGTGCCCATCCGGGAGTTCACGCCCCTGCAAGTTAAGAGCACCTTGTGCGGCTACGGCAAGGCGGACAAACGCCAGGTCCAATTCATGGTCCAGCAAACCTTCCGCCTGAAACGTCTGCCCAAGCCGGACGACGCGGCTGATGCCCTGGCCATCGCTCTCTGCGCTGGACTGGCGAAAATTTAAAAATTGCCTTGGGCAAGCCCTAGACAAGACTGGCTGGCTATGTTACAATTGCGCTACGGTCTTCGGGCTACGGAGACTGGATTATTTTTAGCACTAATTCTTCTCTATAAATTTTATGGGGAAGCAAGGAGAACACCAAATGTTCTTTGACGAAATGGATGACCAGCAGACTGGCGCCGCCGCCCCGATGGGTGACGACACTGCTGCCACCGGCGACGGTTCCGCTATGCCTGCTGAAGGCGGCGAACAGACCCCGGCTGCTTAAAAATTTAAACCCCGCCTAGTGCGGGGTTTAGGTTTATATGGAGTTAAGGGATGCGGATGAACTTTCTTTTCCCGACCTGGATGACCAGGTCGTTTTTTTGCGCAATTATTATGGCTTTTTCATGCGCCGGGTTCTGGTTAATTTTCACCCCGTTCTGGCTAATCAGGCGCCTGGCCTCGGATTTGCTTGCCGCCAATCCCGTGTTTACGAGCAAATCCGCCAGCGGGTAAGTGCCGGGCTTTATTTTTTTTACCAGGATCTTTGAGGGCAGTTCCTTTTTGCTGAACTGGTTAACAAAATTTTCCTGGGCCTGTTTGGCCGCCGCAGGGCCGTGGTACTGCTCGGTAATCGTGTGGGCCAGGATCAGTTTTTGGTCGCGCGGGTTCTTATAGCTCTTCATTATCTCGTTGATGTGTTTCCATAAGGTCTGCGTGGCTAAAGTAAAGTACCGTTCGATTAAATCGTCATTAATAGACATGACCTTGCCGAACATTAAGTCAGGATTGTCGGTCAGGTTGATGGTGTTGCCCCAGGAAGAAGACATCTTGCGGCCGTCCGTGCCTTCCAATAGCTGGGTAGTCATGATGTCCTGCGGCGGCTGGCCATAGAGGGGCTGGATGACCCGGCCCGCCAGCAGGTTAAAGCGCTGGTCGGTCCCTCCCAATTCCACGTCCGCTTTTAAGGCCACGCTGTCGTAACCCTGCATTAAGGGGTAAACCAGTTCGCGCAAGGACACCCTTTTGCCGGCATCCAGGCGCTTCTTGATGTTTTCGCGGGCGGAGAATTCGTGCAGGCTGAACGCGTCGGCCATGCGGGCGATTTCGGCAAACCCAAGTTTTTTCAGCCACTCGGAATTGCGCCGGAGCTCCGTCTTGTCTTTGTCTAAAACCTTGAAGGCCTGGTCAAAGTAAGTCTTCATGTTGGCCGCCACCTGCGCTTCGCTTAGCATGGGGCGCTCCGCGTTTTTGTCAGAAGTGTCGCCGACCAGTCCCGTAAAGTCGCCGACCAGGAAAATAACCTGGTGGCCCAGTTCCTGGAACGCGCGCAGTTTCCACAATACCACCGCCCGGCCGATATGGATATCCGGGCTAGTCGGGTCAATGCCTAGTTTGATGCGCAGTTTCTTGCGGCCTTCCAGCGCTTTCCTTAAGTGGTCTTTGCTGATGGCCTCTTCCACGCCGCGGCCCAAAATGCCGTTAATTTTTTCCTGTTTCGTCATGATATTTTTAGAATACCTGTACATAATTAGTATACCATGATGGAGATTAACCAAGGAATTGCCGGGCGAGGAAACAATCGGGGCTTCAACCGTTGTTTCCGACCCGGCAATTCCTTGGTATAATACCGATACTATGCGGATATACGATTATTCTACGGTGCACCAGTCAAAGTTTGTTAAGAGCATAAAACGGTGGTGGCGCCGTTTGGACAAAAATAAAGCCGGCACTTGGCTGTTCCGCATTGCCGCTGTCGGCATCGTGCTAATTGCCATTCTGTTCATTTATGTCAGCCGCTCCCTGCCGGACCCGAACCGCCTGCTAGGCCGCGACGTGCCCCAATCCACCAAAATATACGACCGCAACGGCGGCTTGCTTTACGAAGTGCATGGGGAAGTCAAGCGGACCCTGGTGAACCTGGACCAAGTTTCGCCGGACCTGCAAAACGCCACTGTGGCCATAGAAGACAAGGATTTTTACAAGCACGGCGGCATTTCCATCACCGGCACCCTGCGTTCGGCCTTCGTTGACATCACGCACGCTTCCCTAAAGCAAGGCGGCAGTACCATCACCCAGCAGTTCGTTAAGAACGCGGTGCTGACCAACGAAAAGTCGCTGTGGCGCAAGGTCAAAGAAGTGATCCTGTCCATAGAAATAGATGCGCGTTTTTCCAAGAAGGACGTGCTGAAATTGTACCTCAACGAAATCCCGTACGGCCGCAATGCCTATGGCGTCGAGGCGGCGTCCGAAGCCTACTTCGGCATCCATGCCAACCAACTGACTTTAGCCCAAGCCGCTTACCTGGCCGCACTGCCGCAAGCGCCGACTTATTACAGCCCGACCGGCTTGCATTTGGACGCTTTGCAAGCGCGCCAGCACCTGGTACTGCAGCGGATGAAAGACCAAGGCTACATTAATGACGACCAGTACCAGCAGGCTGTTAACGAAAAAGTCGCGTTCGTTCCGGTAACCAACTCCATTAGCGCGCCGCATTTCGTAATGTACGTGGAAGATTACCTGGCGCAGAAATATGGCGAGACAAAACTGGAAATGGGCGGCCTGCAAGTTTACACCACGCTTGACCCGGACTTGCAGAAGACGGCAGAAGAAGCGGTAAAAACCGGCGTGGACAAGTTTTCCAAAAAATACAGCGCCAACAACGCCGCGCTGGTGGCCGTGGACCCGAAAACGGGACAGATTTTGGCCATGGTCGGCAGTAAAGATTACTTCGGCGACCCGACACCGGCCGGCTGTACGCCAGGCAAAAATTGCACCTTTGAAGGTAACGTCAACGTCGCCACGGCCCTGCGCCAGCCGGGCAGCAGCTTCAAGCCGTACGTTTATGTAACCGCCTTCGGCAAGGATTTCGGCTATTCGCCGGCTTCCATGTTAATAGACGTCACTACCAACTTCGGCACCTTCGGAGGCAAAGACTATATTCCGCACAACTACAGCGGCCAAAGTTACGGGCCGTTGTCCATGCGCCAGACGCTGGCCGGGTCATTGAACGTGCCGGCGGTCAAAACATTGTCCCTGGTCGGCGTAGATAACGCTACGCAGACCGCGCATAGCCTGGGAATTACTTCGCCCCTGCAAAACTGCGGCTTGTCCCTGGTGCTAGGCGGCTGTGAAGTGACGTTGCTGGACCACACCGCGGCGTTTGCCGCGCTGGCCAACGAAGGGGACAAGCACGACAAGACGCCGATCCTGAAAATCGTTGATACCAACGGCAAAACTTTGGAAGAATACAAAGACAAGAGCCAGCGCGTGGTCGACCCGCAAGCGGCCTATGAGCTGATCAGCATCATGACGGACAACAACGCGCGCAGTTTTATCTTCGGTTCCAATTCACCCCTGGCCTACAACCGGCCGGTTGGCTGTAAGACCGGGACCACGCAAAGCTGGCATGACGGCTGGACCTTATGCTTTACGCCGAGCATTGCCATCGGCGTCTGGTCGGGCAACAACGACGGCGAACTGCTCAAGCCCGGCGCCGACGGCGTCCTCGTAGCCGCGCCTATCGTTAATGAGGTCATGAACGCTTACCTAAAAGACAAACCGGTGGAAGAATTCAACGTTCCGGACGGCATTACCAAGGTAACGGTGGACAGCCTCAGCGGAAAACTGCCGGGATCAAATACGCTTTCCACCAAGTCGGAAACCTTTGCCGACTACGCCGTGCCAACCGATTACGACAACGTGCACCAGGTGCGCAACTTTGACCGCGTCACCGGCCAGCCGGCCACGGATGCAACCCCACCGGAAGACGTAGAAAGCCGTCCCTGCCTCAACCTGCACAGCGAGCGGCCAGATAACCCGAATTGGGAACTGCCCGTCCTGACTTACGCGGCCGGCCATGGCGGCTGCGGCGGCGGCAAATTCGGTAACGAAAACTCGCCTAAGGTTACCATTACCGCGCCCCAAGACGGCGACACTATCACCCAATTACCATTTACCGTAAAAGTTGATGCCAGCGGCCCGAACCCGATAACCAAAGTAGAGGCGGAGATTGATGGCCAAAGCATTGGCAGTGCGGACAGCGCCCCCTATGAATTCACGGTCAAGCAAATAGACGACGGCCCGCACACGATTACGGCCAAGGCCACTGACCAGCAGGGTGCAACCGGCACAGGAAGCATTGACGTAACCATAGCGGTTAACGGCGGGGGGCCAACTTTGGAAATTACCGATCCCAACAACGGGGAAAGCCTGACCTTGCCGGCGCAGGTAACAGCGCAGTCGGAAGTGAAATACAAATCGGTGACGTTCTACTACCAGGCCGGCAACGCCCCGCCCAAACCTATAGGCACGGCTTCGCCCACCGGAACAGGCGGGCTATACGAATACGACGTAGTTTGGAACGACAACCCAAAACCCGGCAGTTACAAAATCTTCGCCAAAAGCAACAACGGAGTGAGCAGCGGTAAGGTGAGTGTGATAGTAACCAACTAGTAAAACATACATAACAAAGACTCGCGCGGCCAATTTCCTTGGTCCGCGCGAGTTTCGTTTTATGCTTTTTGAATCGCCGCTATTACCGGCGGGAGCGGCAGATCAGGCCTGCTCATCCACCAATGTGCCACTACTTCACGCCTAACTGCGCAGGAAGCAAGGCCGCCGACCTGGTTAAGATAACTCAAAGTCATAGGAAGCAGCTCTTCAATTTGCAACCGAGTCCCTTGTACGGTCCAGATATCACCCGTTCCATATTCCTCCGGACAAAACGCTTGGCGCCACCCCGCTCCCTGGAATTCCTGGGCTATTCTCGGATGGGTTCGGTCTTTGTCAAATTGCACATGAATTTCATCCTCACGGAAACACCCGGCCGGTAGAAATGTCGTTTCTACCTTGGCCAAAAGCCGGACCGATGGGTTAAACTCCATTTCCGCAAAACCGGAAATTACATGGGCTACTTCTGACTCCAGGTAACCCTCAACTTCTTTGCCGTAGGAAATGGCTAGGTCGCGGGCTTTTTGGAAAAGCTGCCGCTGTTCCGAACCATTAGCCGGACGAATAGTTAAATGGCAAAGGGGGACAAACGGCGTGCGACCACCCTCCGGGTGTATGAACCGGTCATCATAGAAACCCAGTGCCTTAAGCGCAGCGACAAAGCCTGGTGAACAGGTCCCCTCAAGATCTGCATGGATCTCGTGCTCATGAGCATATTGCATCGTAATGTCCTCCTTTCAGGACATTAGATAATACAGTAAAGACAGTTTTTTGTCATTTTTGTCAACGTGTTTTATATATTGACAATATTTGAAGGTAATTATAGACTATAATTGATGTTGTAACTTATGACATTTTATGATAAATGAGCGTTTGCTAGGTATTTTATTAGAGCTGGGACTTTCTGAGAATGAGGCCAAAACCTACTTGGCCGCCTTATCGTTAGGGCCTACAACTATATTAAAGGTGGCCTCGGTTACTAAGATAAAGCGGCCTAGTGTTTACCCAATCATTGATAACTTACGTCAGCGGGGATTGATGAGCGTGCAAATCGCGGGCTTTAAAAAACTTTATGTTTCTGAACCTCCAGAAAAACTTGCCTTGATATTAGAAGAGCGGAAGGCGAAATTTAAAAACGCCCTGCCGGACTTCAGCAAGCTTTATAACCTGCAAGGCGAACATGATGTAATTAAACGCTACGATGGGCTGACGGCCGTAAAAAACGTCTACGAAACCCTATTGGAAACCATAAAACCGCACGAAGATTACTTCATAATAGGTGACCAATCAAAATGGCTGGCCGCTGACGAAAAGTTTTTTTTGGATTTTACCGAACGCAGAGCGAAACTGCCGATCCGTATCCATATGCTGCAAGTCGATACGCCAACTTCACGGCGCTTCAAAAAACTTGAAAAAAATTTCAACTACAACATGCGTTTCTTGCCTAAGGGGCTAGAATATAATACAAACTTAGTTATTACTCCCAAAATACTGGTCATTCACCAACTCACCCCGCCAATAATGGCATTGGTCATAGAAAACAAGAGCATTATCCAGTTTCATTACCAAATGTTTGAAGCGCTATGGAACTCAGCTACTGAACAAATCGATTGAAAAACCGCCCAAGTTGGGCGGTTTTAGTTTTGTTGGTTACTTCAACCTTATGACAATCTTCCGGTTCGGTTCCTCGCCTATGCTTTCGGTGATTACGTCCGGAAAATTTTCCTGTAGGTAAGCGTGGACGAGGCGGCGCTCGTAGTTGGGCATGGGCTCCATGGTTACCGGGTGGCTGGTGCGCTTAACCTGGTCAACAAAGTTGCGCGCCTCTTCCTTGAGGAACCACTCGCGTTTGCGTTTGTAGTCGTCGACATCTAAGGAAAAATAGAACGGTGCTTCGCCAGGAAAAGCCCGCGCCGCCAGTGCGTGCGCCAAAATTTCCAGCGAATGCAAAGTGTTGCCCTGCCGGCCAATCAATAGCCGCGAGTCACGCGAGCTAATGTTAAACACCAGGCCTTTCAGGAGGCTGTCTTCAAATTCCACAGTCGCCTGCACGCCCGTGCGGTTAAGCAGGTCCTGGATCAAGTGTTTCACTTTTTCCGCTTTATCATAATCAGTCATAAAATTGGTAGTTATTACTGGCTGTTGATTGAGCGAGGAAACCATTTGGAGCGTCATTTTTTCACTCTGCGAAGAAATAGCGTAACTGGTTTCCGAACCAATAAACAGCCAACAATTAACCTTCCCTACGCATAATATAATACTGCTGGCCAACCGCGAACAAGGTCGTCACAATCCAGTACAGCGGCAGGCCGGCAGGCAGGCGCCAGGCGATGACCACGGAAATCAGCGGCAAGACGTAAAGCATTTGTACATTCATCGCCTTCATCGTCGCATCGCCACCGGCGGTTTTCGGCAGCATCATGCGCGATTGCCAAAACTGGGCTGCCCCGGCAATAATGGCAAAGGCAAAGTTCGGCTTGGACAAGTCCACTATGTGCAGGAAACGGGGGTCAATTAGGCCGGGGTTATGGACAAAATGGTACAGCCCGCCCAAGTCGCCCTTCAGCGCGCGAGCCAGCACGCGGTACAGCGCAATCAAGATCGGCAATTGGACAATTAGCGGCAAGCAGGACGACAGCGGGTTGATCTTATGCTCTTTGTACAATTCCATCATGGCCTTGGCCTGGCCTTCTTTGTCGTTCTTGTACTTCTCCCGCACTTCGTTCAACTTCGGTTGCAGCGCGTTCATGGCGCGCTGGCCTTTCAGCGACTTGTGCATGAACGGCGCCAAAATAAAGCGGATAACTATGGTAACCAAAATAATGACCACGCCAATATCGTGCCCCGGGATGATGTTATACAAATACACCAACAGGTTAAGGATTGGGTTGTAAATTATGTCGGTGTAGATGAAGTGGAAAATGGACATTGGGCGGTTTTAATTTAAAAGCTTGAGGGAACAGGGTCAACACTGGGCTGGGCCCAGGGGTTACAGCGCAAAAGGCGAAGGGAAGAAAGCCATAAGCCACGGAGAGTGCCGTGGCGGCCCAGGGCTTCGTAAGCATACTGGCTGCAAGTCG